>Ga0214473_10008340_pt1 | contig 12264 bp, 8 predicted proteins | sample RVTome_7_FD_203509 | JGI IMG/M metagenome (GOLD analysis project Ga0214473, IMG submission 203509) | Soil microbial communities from uranium-contaminated site in the Upper Colorado River Basin, Wyoming, United States - RVT98D197 | ecosystem: Environmental > Terrestrial > Soil > Contaminated >... | reverse complement strand
CTTCCGCGGCGCCTGCTACGCCGTCGCCTCGGGCGCGGTGGACATCGCGCTCGCCCTCGGCGTCGAGAAGCTCAAGGACACCGGCTACGGCGGGCTGCCCCAGCGCGGCCGCGGCAGCCTGAACAATCTCTACTGGCCGAACCTCTCGGCGCCGGGGTCGTTCGCCCAGCTCGCCGCCGCCTACCGGGCCAAGCACGGCGTCGACCGGACCGATCTCAAGCGGGCCATGGCCCACATCTCGGTGAAGAGCCACGAGAACGCGTCGAAGAATCCGAAGGCGCACCTGAGGAACCGGATCACCGAGGACGACGTCCTGAACGCGCCGATGGTGGCGGAGCCGCTCGGCCTGTACGACTGCTGCGGCGTGTCGGACGGCTCGGCCTGCGCCATCGTCACCACGCCCGAGATCGCGACGAGCCTCGGCAAGACGGACCTCATCGGCGTCAAGGCGCTGCAGATCGCGGTGTCCAACGGGCAGGAGCTCTCGTACGACGAGTGGGACGGCAGCTACTTCGCGACGACGCGCGTCGCCGCCAAGCGCGCCTACAAGGAAGCCGGCATCACGGACCCGCGCGGCCAGGTGTCGCTCGTCGACGTGCACGACTGCTTCTCCATCACCGAGCTCGTCACCCTCGAGGACCTGAACTTCTCGCCGGAGGGCAAGGCCATCGGCGACGTGCTCGACGGCTTCTACGACGCGAAGGGCCGGGTGCCCTGCCAGATCGACGGCGGCCTGAAGTGCTTCGGCCACCCGATCGGCGCCTCCGGCCTGCGCATGCTCTACGAGATGTACCTGCAGCTCGGCGGCCGCGCCGGCGAGCGGCAGACGGGCGACCCCGTGTTCGGTCTCACCCACAACCTCGGGGGCTTCCCGAGCCAGAACGTCTCCTCGATCACGATCGTCGGACGGCTCGGGGCGTAAGCGCCCGGCCCACGAGCCGCTCGACCGCCCGGAGGTGAGCGCGTGGATGAGTCGCGGGCATACGCCCATGGCGTCCCTGGAAGAGATTGGAACCAACGAGCGCGCCTGAGACTCCAAGTCGCGAGCCCATTGAACTGCTCGGCGATGATCTCATGATCGACGAGCCGCAGCGCGCCGCACAGGAGGCCTCGGCGTTACTTCCCCAGGTCGGCCTCGGCTTTTTCCAGCCAGTACGTCATCCCCATCTCCCGGTACATCGCCGTCGCGATACCGAGGTGTTCGCCGGCTTGCTCCTGGTTGCGGACCCGGCGACAGAGCCTGCCGAGGCCGAGGTGGCAATGGGCGATGAGGGGGCGCATGCCGCCTTGCTCGGCACGGGCGAGTGCCTCGCGGTAGTGCACTTCGCCGCGCGCGCCATCGAACCCGTCGGGATGGGTGGCGATTTCGCCGAGCAAATGCAGGGCGTGGGCGGCAAATCCGCGTTGAGCGGGAGCGGTTTCCACGGCGCGCTCGGCCAGGCCGCACGCCTCATCGACCCGGCCGAGCAGCAACGAGGCGCGGCCGAGCGCCTGGCACACCCAGGTGCGATGCGCGACGCGTCCGCTCGCCGCGACGCGCCCGAGGAGCTCAGTGCCTTCCCGAAGCCGGTCCAGCGCTTCACTCGCCTCGCCGAGCTGCGCCAGCACCCAGGCGGAGGCGGCGACCGCGAAGGGAAGCAGGAAGACGAGGCTCCCGGCCCGGACCACCTCGATCTCGTGCTCGATCAGCGAGCGCGCCGCCGCCCAATCACCCTTCGAGATGTGGTGCGTGCCCGCGGCCCAGCGGGCGGCGGCGATGGTGAATGCGTGCTGCGTCGACTCGGCGATCTCGATCGCCTCGGCCTCGTACCTGGCGGCCTCGGCGAACCGGCCCAGCTCGGCAAGGCTCCGGACCAGGCAGGCGCGATCATACACCGATGACGGTGCGCTGTTTCCGAAGAACTCATGGACCCAGTCGGGCGGCAACGTCGCGACGTTGTCGGTGGCGAGCTCGACCGCGCGTTCGTACTCTCCACGGTAGTAGTGGGTCTGCGCGAGAAAACTCGTGGTGAGAATACGGAGTCGCGCGTCCCCGAGGCGCCCGGCGATGTCCAGCGCGCGGGCGCCGGTCACCAGCGCCTCGTCCAGCTCTTCGAGCCTCGCGTGATCGTTCGTCGCGAGGGCGCAGACCCGACCGCGCCGGTGGTCATCGTTCAGCCGCTCCGCGAGGGCCTCGGCCTCGCGCAGACGCTCCAGCATGAGCCGGCCTTCACCGAGTTGCTGCATCACGGCTCGCAGATCGAGCCGGATGTCGAACGCCTGCTCCAAGGTCGACCGGCTGTCCGGCAGCGCCTCGAGGACACCGAGCGCCTGCTCGAACCTCGCTCGCGCGTCCTGCGGCGCTGACCGGGCCGCCGCCTTGAGTCCGGCCCGGCGGAGATAGTCGACCGCCTTCTCCCGCAACTCACCTCGGAGGGCGTGATGGGCGAGCCGTTCGACGTGCTCGCCCAGGCGATCCCGATAAAGCGTCTCGATCGCATCGACGATCCGCGCGTGCTGCTCGCGGCGGCGAGCGGCGAGCAGACTGGCATAGGTTACCTCGTGAGTGAGGGCGTGCTTGAAGCAGTACCCGAGATCCGGCGTGAGCCCGGTCTCGTACAGGAACTCCGCGGCTTGGAGGCGCTCCAGCCCGCCACGGAGCGCGTCGATGGGCAAATCGACAACGACCGCCAGCAACGCCGAAGGCACGTCCTTGCCGACGACCGAGGCGACCTGCAAGAGGCGCTTGTCCTCCGGCGCCAGGCGGTCGATGCGCGCGGCCAGCATTGCCTCGGCCGTGGCCGGCACTTGAAGGTCGTGCACGACGCGGGTGAGGCGATATGCTCCCCGCTCCCCAGCCAGAACTCCTGTCTCCACCAGGGAGCACACGGTCTCCTCGATGAAGAAGGGGTTGCCTTCGGTCTGCTCGATCACCAGCCGCTTGACCGGACCGAGCCCGGTGTCGCTCCCGAGCAGCGCATCGAGCAATGTCTGGGATGTCTCGGGCGGCAGTGGGTCGACCTGGAGCTGCCGGTAGTACGTCTTGCTCCCCCAGCCGTGGCTGTACTCGGGGCGATAGTTCACGAGGAGCAGCGCCCGGGCCGTGGGCAGGCTCTCTACGAGGCGGTCGAGAAAGGCCTGGGTCTCGGAGTCGATCCAGTGCAGGTCCTCGAACAGGATGAGCAACGGTTGCACTTGGCTCTCCCGCAGGAGGACGCGCCTGACTCCGTCGAGGATGCGCTCGCGGCGCTCGGGCGGGTCCAGCCGCTGCCATTCGTCGTCCTCGGTCGGATCGCCGAGGATGGCGAGTAGCGCAGGGACGATCGTCGCGAGTCCTGGGTCCGGAAGGGCGGCGAGTCGGCTGCGGATCCGCTCGCGGACCACTCGAGGCGCGTCGTCGTCATCGAGCCGGAAGTAGCGCCGGAGGAGGTCGCCGAGGGGTAGGTACGGCGTGGCCGCGCCATACGAGGCCGCATGCGCCTCGAGCGCCATCCACCCTCGCTCGCGCGCCGCGCGTGCGAACTCGTACGTGATCCGGGATTTGCCGACGCCTGGCTCTCCGACGAGGGCGACCACCTGCCCGTGTCCAGCGGTGACCCGCGCGAGAACGCCATCCAGCAGCGCCATCTCGGAGGCACGGCCGACGAACGGGGCCAGCGGGCGCCCGGCGAGGCCATACCCGGTCGGTTCGCGCGCCACGACTCGGTAGGCGCGCCCCCCGTCGGTCACGGATCCACTCACCGGTTCGAGCTGGAAGCGCCGCTCGAGCAGGGGCGCGGCGGCATCGCTGAGAAGGATGCTTCCGGCCGCGGCGCCCGTCGACAAAGCTTCGAGCATCACCCGCGCTCGGTGTCGCGCATCCATGTCGACCACTACCCTCGCTCCGGCATGTCCCGCGAGAAGGTGTCCGGCATGAAGCGCACACGCGAGGGCCGGCGTCAGGGGGTCGGCAGAGCGCGCACGTTGCACCGCGTTCTGGACGGCAAGCGCGGCGTGGGCGGCGCGCGCGCAGGCGTCCTCGACGGGATCGAGCCCGAACACGGCGACAAAGCCCGTGGCTCCCTGCTCCTCGATTCGGCCGCCGAGGCTCTGGATCTTGCCGAGGACAGTGTGCATGAGACGCTGCGCCCGGCTACTCATTGCTCGATCCGCATCCGCGGCGAGCCTGACCTGGAGGAACGCCAGGTGGCGGTCCTGCCAGTCGACAGGACGGACGCCAGGCCCGTACGGCGTCTCTCCGGAATCCGGCTCGATCGGACGCCCCTCTGCACCACGGGGGACGAGCCCGGGGCTGGACGGCTGGAGCCCGTACTTCTCCAGCCGATAGCGCAGGCTCGACCGGGGAATGCCGAGCCGGGCGGCCGCGCGTGACACGTTCCAGCCGGCCTCCGTGAGGATCTGTACGATGCGCCGTCGCTCCACGGCGCCGATGGCCTCGCGCAGCGGCGGCAGGTCGGTGCGCTCATCGTCGGGTTGGGCGCCAGCGCGCGCGGTCGTCGCGCGGCCCGGAATGTCGAGCGCGGTTGCCGTCACGTGCCGCTCGTCGGAGAGCAACACGACGCGCTCCATTGCGTTCGAAAGCTCCCGGACGTTGCCGGGCCACGGGTACCGGCGCAACGCCTGGCGGGCGCCTTCGTCCAGCGTTTTCGTCGGCAGTCTATAGTCGGCGCACGCCCGGGCGAGAAAATGCTCGGCGAGGAGCACGACGTCGTCGCCGCGCTCGCGCAAGGGTGGCAGCCGAAGCGTGAGCGCGGCCAGACGGTGGTACAGGTCCTCGCGGAAGCGCCGGCCGCGTGTCAAGACGAGGAGATCCTCGCCCGTCGCCGCGATGATCCAGATGTCCGTCGGCTCCGCCTGGACGCTTCCCAGACGCCGGACCGCGCGATCCTCGATGACCTTCAGCACCTTGCCCTGGAGGACGCCGGGCAACAGCCCGATCTCGTCGAGGAACAGCACGCCCCGATGCGCGGCCTGGAAGAGGCCAGGCTTCGCGTGGCGGGCATCGGTGAACGCGCCGCGCTCGAACCCGAACAGCTCGGCCTCGAGGAGGCTCTCGGGGATCGCCGCGCAATTGATGTCGACGAACGGAGCGGCCGCGCGGCCGCTGTGGCGATGGATCCACCGGGCCAGCAGGCCCTTGCCCGTTCCCGTCTCGCCCTCGATCAGGATCGGCGGCAGTCGGCCGGCTTCCGCCTGGCGCTGGAGGAGATGGGCGACCTGCTCCCGGATCGCTGCCATCGCTGCGCTCTGCCCGAGCAGTTCGGCCATCGACGTCGCCGCCGTCATGGTGGCAGAATTGTACTCCAACCGCCGGCTGGCGGACTTCGCCGGCGGATTTTCGCCGTCCATCTGCCTCGGGGCTTGCAGAAGACTGAATTTCCGTGGGTTTCTGATCTGGCGGCGCTGGCACCTGGGTTGCCTCACTTCGATGCGGCATCCCTAAATGACAAACGAGGAGGGGCCAAGATGTCAGAATCGCCATTGACGGACGCGGTCACCGAGCTGGCCAACACATTCAGAGGACGGATCCTCCGGCCCACGGATCAGGGGTACGAGGAAGCCCGGCGAGTCCACAACGGGCTGGTGGACAAACGACCCGCGTTGATCGCCCAGTGCCACGGAGTCGCCGATATCGCCGACGCCGTGAACCTGGCCCGCACGCTGGAGCTCGAAGTCGCGGTGCGGGCCGGCGGTCACAACGTGGCGGGACGTGCGACAGTCGATGGCGGCTTGATGATCGATCTTGCGCTCCTGAAAGGCGTCCATGTGGACCCGAAGACGCGGACGGCACGGGCTCAGGGCGGCGTCACCTGGGGCGAATTCGACCGCGAGACGCAATTGCACGGCCTGGCCACCACGGGCGGGATGGTGTCCTCCACGGGCATTGCCGGCCTGACGCTCGGCGGCGGGATGGGCTATCTCATGGGCAAGTACGGCCTCGCCGTCGACAACCTCGTCTCCGTGGACATCGTCACCGCCGACGGCCGGGTCCGGACAGCATCCAGGGACGAACACGGCGATCTGTTCTGGGCCGTCCGCGGCGCGGGGGCCAACTTCGGTGTGGTGGCCTCCCTCGAGTATCGACTTCATCCGGTGGGGCCGACGGTCACCGGCGGACTGGTCGCGTACCCGTTCACGGCCGCCCGCGAGGTGCTGCGGTTTTGCCGCGACGTTCTCGCTCCATCGGCACCCGACGAGTTGGTCGCGTTTCCGGCCTTGGTTCACGCCCCGGATGGCTCCGGCACGAAGCTGGTCGCCATCGCGCTCTGTCACTGTGGGCCGTTGAGCGACGGCGAGGCCGCGACCCGGCCGCTCAAGCGCCTCGGATCTCCCGCGATCGATGAACTCGGCCCGATGACGTACTGCCACCTGAACAGCATGCTGGACGCGGACTATCCGAGGGGGGCGCTCAACTACTGGCGGTCGAACTTTCTCGCCCAGCTAAGCGATGGGGCCATCGATACGATGATTGAGTGCTTCGCCGCGTGCCCGTCGCCACTGAGCGAGCTGGCGCTCGAGCACATCCACGGGGCCCCGACCCGGGTGGCGGTCGGAGACACCGCCTTTCCCCACCGCGCCGCGGGCTACAACTTCCTCGTGCTATCCCAGTGGATGGACCCCGCCGACACCGATCGCTGCACAGCCTGGGCGCGGGACACCTATGGGGCCATGCAGCCCTTCATGGCCGCCGGCCGATACGTCAACTACCTGGATCACGACGAGCCCGGCGATCCGGTCGCGCGGGCCTACGGACCCAGCTTCGGGCGACTGCAGAAACTCAAGGCCGCCTACGATCCGGGCAACCTCTTCCATATGAACCAGAACATCCGCCCCTCTCCTTGAGCAACCGTTGTCGCCACGGACACGCGTAGCAGTGAAAACTGCGGAACTAAGCAGCGCAGCCAAAGACGAATCCGTGACCCCGTTGGGCCACAACTACGGCGCAAGAGAGATTGGCCCATGCCTCAATGATCCGGCAGCTCGGGCGCACGCCCTCGTCGAGCGGTCTTCGGTCTGCTCCAGGAATGCCGGGCGTGCGGCTCGTCGAGGAGGCGCCCGTATAATCTGGGGAGATGTCGAGACCTCGACGCGAGGGGCGAGGAGCGCGCGCGACGGGGGCAGCCGCGGGTGTGCGCGCCGTGTTCGCGACGCTGTGGCTGGCCGTCGCCGGCGACCTGCTGAGCGCTCTCTCCGGCACCCTCGATGCGCGGGAGCCCTGGGAGGTCATCTCGGGCTATCGATCCCCGGCGACCAACGCCAAGCTCGCGGCGACGACGACCGGCGTCGCCGCTACCAGCCTGCACGTCAAGGGCATGGCCATCGACGTCCGCTTGCCGGGACGCTCCCTCGAGGCGCTCCGGGACTCGGCGCGGTCGCTGCGGAGGGGCGGCGTCGGCTACTAGCCGCGGTCGGGCTTCGTCCACGTCGACGTCGGTCGCGTCCGCTGCTGGTGAGCGCCCGCTCCGCGCCGCGGTCGTTCACCACCGAGAAGGCCTCGCGCTTCTTCCAGATTCGGCAGCCACGCTGGAGCCGTAGGCGCAGAGTTCGCCAGCCTGCCTCAGGACGGCAGGATGATGGCCTTGCCCGTCGTCTGCGTGTCGAAGAGCTTGTAGGCTTCCTCCGCCTGCTCGAGCTTCCAGCGGTGTGTGAAGAGCTTCTCCACGTCCACGTTCCGGTCGGCGACGAACTCGGCGCATTCGGCCTGGCCTTGCTTCGAGAACGTCCAGGAGCCGATCAGCGTCACCTGCCGGCGCAAGAGATCCGGGCTGACGTCCAGCGTCACCTGGCCGCGCTCGCCGACGAAGCAGGCCGTGCCCCACGAGCGCACCGAGCGCACCGCCGCGGCGCGGGCCTCCGGCGCCGAGGAGGCGTCCAGCGTCTTGTGCGCGCCCTCGCCGTGCGTCAGGTCGCGGATCGCCGCCACCATGTCGTTCGACGTGCCGTCGATCACCTCGTGCGCGCCGAACTCCTGGGCGAGCTTGCGCCGCGCGGGCGCGATGTCGATGGCGATGACGCGTGCGCCCATGACCACGGCAAGCTGCGTCGCCGACAAGCCCACCGGGCCCTGGCCGAAGATGGCGATCGTCTCGCCGCCCCGCAGATTGAGCCGCTTCAGCGCGCCCCAGGCCGTGCCGGTGCCGCAGGAGATCGCCGCGCCCGTCACGAAGGAGAGCGACTCCGGCAGTGGCACCAGCGTTGACACCGGCACCTTCATGTACTTGGCGTGTCCGCCGTGCCCGCCCGAGCCGTAGACCACCGGGCCCCTCGAGGCACATCTGCGTCCAGCCCCCCCGGCAGTGCTTGCAGTTGCCGCAGCCGTCATAGTGGTGGTCCATCACGCGCTGGCCGACCCGGGCCTCCTTCTCGGTGACGCCAGAGCCCACCGCCGCGACGATGCCGCAGGGCTCGTGGCCGGCGATCACCCCGGCCTCCCGCTTGATGCCCCCGGTCACGGCCCCGGCCGGCTGGGCCGGCGCGCGATAGTTGTGCAGGTCGCTGCCGCACATGCCCGACGCCTTGATCTCGAGGATCACGTCTCTGGGGCCTGGTGTCGGATCCGGGAACTCCCTGAGCTCCAGCTTCCGATCTCCGAGAAAAACGACGCCTCTCATGGTTTCCTCCGGTGCGTGAGTGTTGGTGTGATCCTCTGGAGCCTGGATGGCATGAAGGCGGCTGGCCTCCCGCTCGACATGCTGGCATACATTGCCCCACAAGAGCACCCCGCAGATGCCGCTACGCAGCCCCGCGCAGAGGATGTTCTCCGCCGGGGGACACTCGACCCGCACGCGGCAGCCCCGCTGGAGCCGCAGGCACAGCTCCACCGCGCTCGCGGGCGGCTCCCTGCCCCTTGACGTGGCGGGGGCGACACCGATAGCGTCGTGGGTATGGGACTCCTCGGCGAGGCGGTGCTGGCGATCTGGAACGACATCGCGCCCGGCGGCGATGCCGAGTTCGTCCACTGGCACACCAAGGAGCACATCCCCGAGCGCGTCGGGATCTCCGGCTTTCTCCGGGGCCGCCGCTATGAGGCCGTGGCGAGCGAGCCGCGCTACTTCAACCTGTACGAGACGGACAGTCTCGGGGTGCTAGGCGGGCCGGCGTATGTCGAGCGGCTCAACAACCCCACCCCGTGGACGCGCCGGGCGCTCCCGCTCTTTCGCAAAACGAAGCGGACCGCGTGCCGGGTCGCGAAGAGCCTGGGCCAAGGGGTCGGCGGGGCGCTGGCCACGCTGGACGCGGGCCCGGCCGCGGGCCACGAGCAGGGCTTCCGGGGCTGGCTCATCGACACCACCCTGCCCGCCCTTCTCGACCGCCCCGGCATTGTCGGCGTGCATCTCTGCGAGGCCGACGTCGGGACCACCCAGGTCAAGACCGAGGAGAAGAAGCTCCGCGACCGCCCCGACGCGCTGGCCCGCTGGGTGCTGATGGTCGAGGGCGTGGACGCGACGACCGTGCAGGCGGTGTGCGACGATTCCCTCAACCCCGACCTGCTCGAGCGCCACGGGGCGGCCCTGGAGGCCGCCCTGGCCGTCTACCGGCTGTCCTACTGCCTCACGAAGTGACGCCCCTCGTGGGCTTGGGCGTGAGTCCGGGACGCTCCGACCACGGTGCGAGCGGCGGCCGCACCGCGCACCCCAGGCCTCCGGGACTCTGCCGCCGCCCGCCCCAGGAGCCGACGGCACAGTGCGATTGGTTGACGCCGCCGGCCTCCGGCTGCGGGCTATCGCTCAATCGAACAGCGCCAGGTCGATTGCGTCGCCCATCTTGCAATAACCGAGATCGCTCGGATGAAGCCCGTCGCCACAATCGTAGCTCGGCCGCATCTGGGTCGGACACTCGGGGTCGCGCAACGCCTCGTCGAAATCGACGACCCCGTCCAATGCGCCGCTTTCGCGGATCCATTTGTTGACCGCGTCCCGATGACCCTCGCGCACCGGGTTCCAGGCGCCGGGCAGGAAGTAGCGCCGGCTCCCTGGGGGGCCTGAGAATCGGGTCGGCCAAGTCTCCGATGTCGTACTGGTGAACAGCGGTGAGCATCCGTGTGGGGGCGCGGACGATCCCGTTCCGGATGGCCAGCGCTCCCTCCGCCGGTGCCTGCTTGGTACCGCACGGACACTGGCGCGGTCAAGCGGCAAGTTCCGGGGAGCCCTCGGCGGTCTCTTGACGCCTCCTGAATCACAGGGCAGACTTCTGCGTGGCGAAGCCCGACGGCACACCCGAAGCGCCATCGAAAGGGAGGTCGACGATGATCTACGAGTTCCGGACCTACACGCTGAAGCCCCGCAGCCTGGCCGAGGTGGAGAAGCGCTACGGCGAGGCCTACGAGTACCGGAAGAAGTACTCGCCGCTCGCCGCCTTCTGGCACACGGAAGTCGGCCCGCTCAACGAGATCATCCACGTGTGGGGCTACACGGACCTCGCCGAGCGCGCCCGCATCCGCGCCGAGGCGGCGAAGGACCCGAACTGGCCGCCGAAGATCCGGGACTTCGTCATCGATCAGGACGTGGAGATCGTGACGCCGTTCCCGTTCATCCCCGACATCAAGCCCGCCGCGGTCGGCCCGATCTTCGAGATTCGCCGGTACAGCCTCACCCCCGGCTCGCTGCCGGGCGTGATGAAGCGGTGGGAGGGGAGCATCGGCGAGCGGACCAAGCTCTCCCCGGTGGTGCTCGCGGGCGGCGTGGAGTTCGGCGCGGCCAACCGGTTCATCCACATCTGGGCCTACAAGAGCATGGATCAGCGGCTGGCGATCCGCGAGCAGGCGCGCAAGGCCGGGATCTGGCCGCCCCCGGGCGGCGGCGACGAGTTGCTGTCGCAGACCACCAAGATCGTCATGCCCTCGTCCTTCTCTCCGCTGCAGTAGGCCGGGGGCACCGGTGATCCGTGAGCCGCTCGCTCCGTCGGCGGTGGCCGAGCTTCTCGGCGCCGCGGCCACGATCATCCACACCGAGCTGTCCGCGCTGCCGGCCGAGGTGCCGACCTGGCACCCGGCCGGCGGTGAGTGGTGCGCGCAGGAGGTGCTCGGTCACCTGATCGAGGCCGAGAAGCGGGGGTTTGCCGGGCGGATTCGCGTCATTCTCTCGAACGACCGCCCTCGATTCGAGGGCTGGGATCAGGATGCCGTCGCGCGCGGCCGCAATGACTGCGCCCGGGACTGGGCCGGCCTCTGGGACGAGTTTTCCGCGCTGCGGGCCGACAGCGTGTCACTCGTTGCCGGGCTGCGTCCCGCCGATCTGCGGCGCGGCGGGGACCACCCGAAGGTGGGCTTTCTCACGGTCGGTGATCTGCTCCACGAATGGGTGCACCACGACCGGAACCACATCCGGCAAATGCTGGCGAACGTGCAGGCCTTCGCGTGGCCGCACATGGGGAACGCGCAGCGCTTCTCACAGCCCTGACCCGAGAGGCGGATGGTCCGGGAGTGACCGCACTACGGCTGGCGACACCCTGCCCGATCAGGCGTACACGAAGGCGTCGTCGTCGAGGTCGATGGCCGGGATCTCGTCCTTCTCGGCCCAGTAGTCCTGGGTATGCGCCCATTCCGGCTTGTCGCCGCGGCGCGGGAGCAGGTGCATGCCCCGCATCATGTACCCGGGATTGAAGTTGTCCGCGTCGATCCACGGCAGGAGGGGCATGTCGCGGTCCTTCGGCCGCAGCGCGGTCACCACGCGCCGCGCGCCCCGCGCCTTCATGTGGTTGAGCAGGCGGCAGACGAAGTCGGCGACGAGGTCGGTGCGCAGCGTCCAGCTCGCGCGGAAGTAGCCGAAGACCCAGGCCATGTTGGGCACGCCCGTGAACATCATCCCGCGGTAGGTGACGGTGTCCGAGAACACGAGCGGCACGCCGTCGATGGTGAAGGCGATGTCGCCGAGCACGCACAGGTTGAAGCCGGTGGCGGTCACGACGATGTCGGCCCCGAGCAGCGTGCCCGACTTCAATAGAATTCCCGTCTCGGTGAAGCGCTCGATCTCGTCGGTGACCACCGAGGCCTTGCCCTCGGCGATGCCCCGGAACATGTCGCCGTCGGGGACGAAGGCGAGGCGCTGCTGCCAGGGGCGGTACCGCGGCGTGAAGTGCCGCTCGATGTCGCAGTCGGGGCCGACATGGCCGCGCACGCCGGCGAGCAGCTCCTCCTTCACCGCCTCGGGCTCGCTGACGCAGCGCCGGGTGAAGGCGGCCTGCTCGTAGAGGATCTTGCGGCGCACGATCTCGTGGATCCACGCCGGGTCCACCTGCAGCCGGCGCAGCTCGTCGGCGATGTCGATCGCGTTGCGGCCGATGCGG
>Ga0214473_10008339_pt1 | contig 12264 bp, 14 predicted proteins | sample RVTome_7_FD_203509 | JGI IMG/M metagenome (GOLD analysis project Ga0214473, IMG submission 203509) | Soil microbial communities from uranium-contaminated site in the Upper Colorado River Basin, Wyoming, United States - RVT98D197 | ecosystem: Environmental > Terrestrial > Soil > Contaminated >... | reverse complement strand
TTACCCGCCTAATCCACGAAATCACACGAAGCCGCACTAATTTGCGCATCGGAACCAGAAGAGCAGTTACCCGCCTAATCCACGAAATCACACGAAACTGCACTAATTTGCGCATCGAAACTACCAAAGAGCAGTTACCCGCCTAATCCACAAATCACACGAAACTGCACTAATTTGCGCATCGGAACCTACAGAAGAGCAGTTAGCCGATCCGAAAGCGGATCTCTGAGTCGTCTAGCTGTAATGGGCTCAACCATCAGTGAACCGTTAGGGGCTGTGAGCTGTCCGCCATGGCCACCAGGGAGACCTTGTAACTCACCAAATAGGAAGTTTCGTAACCGAAAAGATACACACAAATTTATGCAACTGCGTGCACAATTTCTGAATCTTATAGTCGGTTTTTTGATACGAATTTTAGTGCTTAGTAACTGCCTCAGGTAGTTGCCTTTTGGTTGCCCGAAGTACCGGGAAAATCAATAAATCCTCCGACAACTCTGTTTCGATCAAAGGCCTTAGCAGCCCGACAATATTAAATCAGGTCTGACTACTTGAGGAGTTTAAGATGAATTCTATTAGAAGGTTTTCGCCCGCTGTTTTTGCAACGATGGCGCTTATTCTTGCGCTTTCCTCACTCTCTTTTGCTAAGTCGAAGGAGGGCAAGTTTTCCAACATCAAAATCGGTAATTTTGGCCAAATGGATGAGCGCTTTTATCGCGGCGGCCGGCCAAAAGCGGACGACTTTAAGACACTTGCGGCACTTGGTATCAAAACCGTGATCGATCTGACGGACAATTCACTGAAGAAAGAGAAGCCTGCCGTTGAGGCCGCTGGCATGCGCTACGTCAACATCGCCATTGTTGATAAAACGAATCCAAGCGTCGAACAAGTAAGCGAGTTTTTGAAGATTGCTAACGATCCGGCCACTGGCAAGTTTTATGTGCACTGCGCGGGCGGGCGGCATCGCACCGGAGTGATGGGTGCGGTCTACCGCTTCAATCACGATCACTGGAACTTTGACCAGGTCTACGCTGAGATGAAGCAGTTTGACTTCTACACGAGCAATGGTCACGGAAAGCAGCTTGACTTCGTTAAGAGCTACTGGCAGCAGTTCCAAGCCAAACAAGCGAATGCAACTGTCGCTGCCACTGCTGCTCGCTAAACCATAACCAAGAAATGTTACGGAGAAACGGCCGCTCAAAGGGAAGCGGCCCTTTTTCGTCTGGGTAGCTGGCGCATTACGCAAGCGACGAGAGAACGACGTTACCATCAAATAAAGACCCGCTAAAGACTGGAACAAACCTGGCCAGCCGGTGTCTTTACCTATCGACCCGGGAACATTTATGAAACTGAAGGACTTCAACTGGAAGGCACTTGCGCTGATCGGAATAGCGGCGGGACTGCTGCAAGTCGCGGCGGGAGTCGTAATGTATCTTGCCGGCGTCTACTTTGCCTCCTGGAGCATTCTGGTAAATCTCCTGGTGCTCTTGCTTTGCATTGTCTTTGGGACGCGATGGTATTCAGCTCGTTATTTAAAAGCAGGAGTGACGTACGGTCAGGCTTTGGTAGTTGGAATATTCATCAGCGTTTCTACTGGCATTGTCTACGCGCTCTATAACATCATCTCGATCTCATTCTTCTACCCACGCTTTTTAGATGAACTCCTTCGCACAAGCACAGAGCAGCTACCACCAGACCAGCAAACTCCCGAAGCGATCGCCTTAATAAGACAAACGCTCACGACGAACAGAATAGCAGTCGCCAACCTAATCCGACTGTCGGTTGTAGGCTCCATTCTTTCCGTTTTTGCCTCATTGATGCTCAGGACAAAACGCAAAGTGATGAATTAGAATTATGGTTTACAAAACGCCAGGCGAGAACGGGCCAGATTGCGGTAATATTCAGGTCACCAAGCAACAATACAACTCAAATGAGCCAAGGGTGTGGACCGTCGGCTACGTGTTGCGGCATCTACTGCCGAACTGAACTTTTTCCTAAACCCGGGCGTGAATGAGGCGGCGCACGCGGTCCAAGAAGAGTACGTCAATTTTCCCCGGCTCGATCAGTGCTGTCACTTCGCCAACGCCGAAAGTTGTATGCAACATACTTTGTCCTGCACGGTAAGTGCGTGTCTGATCGTAAGGCAAGGCGCTTTTGGATGGCCGAGGCGATGTGCTCAAATTAAGTTTGAAGGTGCTGAGTGTGCCGCACTTCGGGCAGCTCACGCGCGAAACCTGCCCGCGCTTGTTGACCGACGTTACAACGTGACCACGCTCCTCGTTGCATACCGCGCATAATTTATCCGCCCGGTCGCCAACCGCGTGTTTTTGTATTTCCACAAATTCTCCTTCTTCACTTTTATTTGTACCGCCAGGTGCAGGGCCTTTGACACGGCGTCGGCAGAAACTCAACCGTGACATAAATCAAGAGGGCCTTTGCGGTTGCTTCCACATCTTCCCAAAAGAGAAAAAAGCCTCCGGTTGATTACTCGCGCCGGAGGCTTTGTGTGAAAGAGTCGCCGGGATGCGGATGGAATTAGTAGCGGGAGTTGCGGCCGTAGCCGCCGCGTCCACCACCATTGCCACCGCCACCGCGACCTCCGCCGAAACCACCACGACTACCGCCTCGATCTTCGCGAGGTTTAGCTTCGTTGACGTTCAACGCACGTCCATCAATCTGATGGCCGTTAAACTGCTGAATCGCCGCATTGCCTTCTTCTTTGGAAGACATTTCCACGAAGGCAAAGCCTCGGGAGCGACCGGTTTCGCGGTCTTCAATAATCGTTGCTGATTCGACCGTTCCCGCTTGCGAGAATAGTTGTTGCAAGTCCTCGCTCGATGTTTGGAACGAGATATTGCCCACATAAAGTTTCATTGACATGTTTGTTTACCTCTCCTGCTTTCAGGAGTAAAAAGAGAAGCTTTTGAACCAGGTGTGCCTCGACGAAACGGAAATCGACCGAAGAAAACGAATGTTCGGATGCTCGAAAGAGCAACTTCTACGAGTTGAAAACGACCTGCTCTCGAACCATCCATAAACGCCGAGCTTTCTTAGCGCGGACGCATCACCGTTGATGCGCGAGAGAAGGATAAGCAATATTAAGATGCAAAGAACCGTCAATCCGGTTGCTGTATTGTTTTAAGCTACGATCCACGAACTCACACGAAATAACACGAACCAATGCTCTTCAAGCTATTCGAACTCGAAGTCATTCCGTTGCAGTTCTACATGAAAAAAGGCTTAGACTCGGGAATGCGCACGACCTGGCCTGTAAAACTCTCGATCGCCTCCGCCTCATCATCGTAAACGTCGAAGACCGTCAGTAGTTTTGTAATAGTCATCAATTCACGCATGCGTTCAGTTAGATGGATCAGTTTGATCTGTCCGCCTATGTTACTGACCGTAACGTGGCTGGAAATAAGCTCGCCCAGGCCGCTCGAATCGATGTGTGTCACACCTGCAAGATTCAAAAGAATTTCCGTCTTGTCCTCCTCAACGAGGCGGCGAATAGACTTGTGCAACGCTACTGTGTCGCCGCCAATTCTTACTCTGCCTTTCAGGTCAAGCACGGTCACCTTTCCCACCTTGCGTTCGTTAATATAAAGATTAATCACTTGTGTTCTCCCCAGTGGACGATTTTAGTGAGGGTTAATAATGTAACGGGCTCCAGCCCGGTCCTCGGTCCCTCCACCCCAGAGTCTCTCGTCGAAAAGAGAACTCTTCTCTCGGCGACCTCTGCTCGGAGGCAAAATTGGTAGAATGCCACTAACCTCAGTATGTATCATGTACGCAATATATCTCGTGTTATAATAAAGGTTGGACATGTCACATACTGTATAGGAGAGCACGCCTCCCATGATTGAGATCCGACTTGATAAACTTTTGGCGCAGCGCGGACGAACCTTTTATTGGCTCGCAAAAGAGACCGGCATTAGCCACACCACTCTCTGGCGATTGAAAAAAGAGAAGGCGCTGGGAATCAATTTCGAAACCCTGGAAAAACTTTGCCGTGCGCTGAGCTGCCAACCCGGCGCCGTGCTTTCGCTTAGTAATAAGAAGTCCAGTAAGAGTCGGGGTCGAAAGAAATCGATCAGATAGCTTCATAGCACGAGTCATTTTTGCAAATCCCTGACTATCGCAGATCTACTTCTCCCTCAAGATGTGATGTGCATTTCGTCGTCCCGGTCGTAGCGCAAGAAAATTGAAAAGACGGCGAAGCCTACAACACAAGCCAACACGGTCATCAAGATGGCCCACCACAAGTGATGAGTTCCACCCTGCAAGTCAACGATACCCTGGGAGTTCCTAAAAGTGACGAACAAATAGAACTGCCAGACGGCGATTGCTACAATTAGAATAACGCCAATAATCGAGGCAACAACATTGGTTAGATTTTTCCTGACATAGCTCATTTCTTATCTCCGCAATCTCTTTCAAAGGTTAGGTTGAGCACACCAAAGCTTACTCTTCTGTCGTTGGTCACTCAGGAACACTCAAGCCCACCAGGCAAAGGCGCGTTGCGCGGAACGGCAAAACTCAATGTTGTCTACTGCAAATCTAGGTATCGATGCAGGATTGTATTTAACTTGGAAGACACAGGCTCATCCTTCCTTTCGGAAGGTTGAGTTGGTAGCTACGTTTTTTTGGCAGCAGCCTTCGGCAGCGTTGAAATGGCGAACTCAAAAGTCTTGACTATTGGTGTTCCGACGACCCTTAGAACCTCAGAGTAGCCGGCGCCGTTGTAAACCTCCGCGTCCTTCCTGGTGTCCCAAAAACTATTCGCAATGGCTTCCGAGCGCTCGGAGGCAATGGAGAAAGTTTCTTCCAGGAATACTTTCGGCCTACCAAGGATCGGGATGATTTCGTTCTCGTTAATGCGTGTGAGCTCCCCAGCCGAGTTAATCTTAAGCTGCATCCTAAAACGCCGTCCGAACATTAATAGATCCCCCATTAAGCTCTTGATTTCAGGTAATCTGGATGATTCCAGAGGAGCTGAGAAAGGAGTAAGCTGGACTCGGTTCCAGACAAGCTTACACTTATGAGCAAGTAGCTGTCAAATCCAAAATATACTTCCTATAGAATATATCTCATATGTAGAAAGTATAATGTAGTGCTGGATCATATTGCAAGTTGACATCTTTCGTATATGAAGTATCATGCGCCCGAATCGAGTTTAGCTTGCTCTCTTCTCAGCTCCGCTGGAATCATCCAGTTTATCTGAAGGCAATAGCTCAATGAATTAAGGAGCAAAAAATGTTCGCACGACATGTCACTATTAAACTCAAGGCAAATTCAGTCTCCGAGTTTACTCGAATCCTTGAGAACGAAATACTGCCGCTGCTCAGTAAGCAGAAGGGATTCCGCGATGAAATTACCTTCGTCGCCCCCGAACGTTCCGAAGCCATCGCCAACAGCCTCTGGGACACGAAAGAAGACGCGGAGGCTTACACGCGGACGGCGTATCCCGAGGTATTGAAAGCGCTGTCAAAGGTGGTGGACGGTTCACCGAAGGTCGAAACCTTTGAAGTTGCCAATTCAACATTCCATAAGGTTGCGGCCAAGGCTGCTGCGCAAACAAGCTAGGCAACAGAGGCTTTCGAATTTTGAGAGGGCGGCCATGATTGACTGCCCTCTCACCTTTTTGGCAACTTCATGTGTTGAGTGAGGCAATCATGCAGTTTAATTAGCTGGATACTCTTTCATTTGAGCAGCCTCACATCAGAGTTGCTCGGGCATGACTCTTAGAGATAGGAACTAAGCACAAGGCGCAACCTGAAGGGCGGCTCGACCGGGTACAGCTGCCAAATTTTCTGCCGACCAGAATTCAAAGACGGAATCCAGGCATGTTATTTCAAGCACCATTCTTACCAATTTGGTGACATTCATCAGTCTGAACTCAATATGCTTTGAGAGCATATTTCGCCGCAATTCGAGCAAGACACCCAAACCACCAGCGTCGATCCTGCTAACTCGTGAGAAGTCGAGTACTACTGTGCTGACCTCTGATTGGGAAACCACAGCTTCGCGCAAACCTGAGGTTTCGCCAGTTACTAGCTGTCCCTGAAGACACAGAATTGTTACGTCGCCTAGTCTCCTGGTATGTACCTTGAGCATGGAAAAACTCCTTCACTTGTTCGAGAAAGAAAGAACCCTATAAACCTACGCTAGCGGATAGGCAAAAGTTTTGAAATTACTGTTAAATTTTGCGGTCTCCAGTGGTGGGTCGAATGGCAACTGCTCAAATCGACATCCAGAATTCGTCCCAGCAAACATTTTTCTGGACAGCTAGATTAGCATCTTTCATTCAGCCCTTGGCATTGCTGGTTCGATTACCTCTGCTACGCGAAGGTTGTCTATGGGAGATGGGCCATGTTGGGGGGAGCGGCCGTGTCGTTTTTAACAGCTGATCCGCGAGGCAGGGCCACTGCGACACATCAGGCGGCATAGCCGTAGGGATTGTTGTTCCGGTTAACCGCGAGGCTGAGCCAGCGCGGGACAACAGGCGGCATAGCCGGAACGATGGTTGTTGCTGCTAACCGCGAGGCTGAGCCACCGCGGCACATCAGTCGGCATAGCCGTAGGGATTGTTGTTCCGGTTAACCGCGAGGCTGAGCCAGCGCGGCACATCAGGTGGCATAACCGTAACGCACCGACTGCCGGGCGTATTCGTCGTAATTAGTACCCTGCCGATTTCGCAGCTGCTCTGAGGCACCTGGCGCTCCAGTATGATATATTCTAGCCCCCAAAACTGAGGAAACTCAGTTCCCCCAAAGGGCAGGAGAAGCAAGTCCGCTGAAAACAAGTAAACTCAGTTCTCCGACGAGTTAAGAAAGTTTAGTCCCCCAAACCTAAGGGAACCCTTCTAACGTGCCGGACGCAACCCGCGACTCTAAGCAATTCGCAGATCAATTCCTGTCACGGACAAAGCAGTTTTCTCACGCTGCCGGCGCTTTTGTCATTCTTATGGGCCTTGTCGCTCTCGCCGGCTGGGCCTTCGATATCTTCCGGCTTAAGGCTCTTTACGCCGGTATAACGCTAAAAGCAAACACCGCTTTGTGTCTATCCCTCGCCGGGACATCCCTCTGGTTGCTCAACATCAAAACTAAGAGAAATTTCCTCCGATCCGTCGCAAATACCTTTTCAGCAACGATTGCAATCGTCGGTTTTTTGACCTTAACTGAACATCTTATCGGCTGGAACCTCGGAATAGACCAGCTGCTATTCACCGAACCCCCGGGAGCGCTCGACACGACAAGCCCTGGACGGATGGGCCCTCCCGCCGCAACCTGCTTCACACTCGCGGGAATTTCTCTGTTGCTGCTGCACCAACGCCGCGCCATTAGGTTCTCCCAATTACTTGCCATCCTCGTTGGTTTGTGGGCCCTGTTGGCCGTCGTTGGGTACACCTACAACGCTCACGCGTTCTACAACATTGCCAAGTACACCGGCATAGCTCTACCTACTGCCGTATCACTCTTCGCCTTGAGTCTGGGACTTCTGACGGCGCGTATTGATCAAGGACTGACTGCCGTAATCAGCACTGAACGCGCGAGCGGAATAATGGCGCGACGTCTTCTCTTCATGACGTTAACAGTTCCATTTTTGCTCGGTTGGCTGCGGCTAATAGGAGAGCGGAATGGATACTACGATCTGGGTTTCGGGACCGCCACACTAATCCTGACAATCATCATCATCTTTGTCACCCTTATCTGGCTCAGCGCTGCTAAGCTTAGTAGCACGGAACAGAAACAACTAGCCGCAGAATTGATCGTTAGCAAACAAGAAGAAGGCTTGCGCCGGCAACTGCGCTTTGACGAAGCGGTGATGACGAATATGGGCGAAGGCCTGTTCACTGTAAACGATCAAGGTCTTCTTACTTTTATGAATCCGGCGGCTGAACGTTTGTTTGGCTGGAGCCTTGCTGAGTTGCGCGGAGGCAAAATGCACGACGCGACTCATTACCAGCATCGCGACGGCACACCCTTTCCAATAGAGGAATGCGCCGGATTTCAAGTCCTGCATCAACGCTCGACTCTCGTAAACCAGGAAGATGTCTTCATTCGCAGAGATGGCACCTTTTTTGACGTCGTTTATAGTTCGTCGCCCATTTGGGAAGGCAACAAGACCAGCGGGGTAGTGGTCGTGTTTCGCGACGTGACGGAAAGAAAATTAGCTGAGGAACGATTGCGCGAGAGTGAACGCTTGCAGCGACTGCTCGCTCAGATTGGTGAACTTGCCCCGCAGATGACCGATACAAGTAAGCTTATCAAGACAATAACGGAGCAGGTCGCTCTTACGCTCGGAGTTGCGCGATGTGGATACTCCACGGTTGACGTTCACACGGGAGAGATCAATGTCCTTAATGATTTTCACGGCGAATTACCGTCATTTGCAGGTAAGTACCGCCTTGTAGACTATGCTCAGCATTTGATGGAAGATGGTCTCGCTGGCCGCATTTCTGCCGTTGAAGATCTAACTGCTGATCCTCGCCTGGCCGGGCTGTACAACAAACGGCAGAAGCTAATCGGTGTCGCCTCTCATATCAACGTTCCACTTCACCGTGGTGGCAAGTGGGTGGCTAATTTCTGGATTAGTCATCACGAGCCGCGCAACTGGTCTCTATCTGAAATTCAGTTAACGCGCGTTATTGCAGATAGATTGTGGTTGCTGGTTGAGCGCAAAGAGGCCGAGGAGGAGCGGGAGTTATTACTGGGGCGTGAACAAGCCGCCAGAGAGCAGGCTGAGACCGCGAATCGAATGAAGGATGAATTCCTAACCACTGTGTCTCATGAACTCCGCACTCCCTTAAGCGCGATACTCGGGTGGTCGTCAATGCTTGCGAGTGGGAGACTCAACGCGTCGGAGTCGGAGCGCGCGGTGCAAGCCATCGAACGTAATGCACGAGCGCAAGCGCAGATTGTCGAAGATATCCTTGACGTTTCGCGAACCGTCTCAGGAAAGCTTCGATTAGACATTAGGCCCATCGAACTGATTTCGGTCATCAAGGCCGCAATTGATTCCATTCGTCCGGCAGCGGAAGCAAAGGAGATCCAACTGGAACTTTTGTTAGATCCGGCCGCCGACCGCATCAATGCCGATGCGACGCGAATGCAACAAGTCGTCTGGAATCTGTTGGCAAATGCAGTGAAGTTCTCGCCTAATGGTGGCCATGTGCAGGTCAAACTACAGCGTGCAGGCCCCATGGCTCAGATTAAGATAATCGATGAGGGTGAAGGCATCAGTGCCGAGTTTCTTCCCAAGGTGTTCAATCGTTTTCAGCAGGCGGACGGCTCCATGACCAGACGGCATGGAGGCCTTGGATTGGGGCTCGCGATCGCCCGCCACCTGGTAGAGATGCATGGAGGAACGATTGAGGTCTCGAGTGATGGCCTGGCCCGCGGCGCCACCTTTACCGTAAAGTTGGCGGCTGCGCGCAGTGTGGTACCCGTGGTCGAGCCTGACAAAAAGCCGCCAGTTACGAACGAGAATCCCTCGAGCCTTTCGGATCTGCGAATCTTGGTAATCGATGACGAGGCTGATACTCGTAACATGATAGGAACATTCCTTGAAAACAATGGAGCCAAGGTCTTGACTGCCGCTTCTGCTAAACAAGGATTGGAGGTGCTTTCCGGATGGAAGCCGCATGTTTTGATATGCGACATCGGAATGCCGGAAGAGGACGGCTACGGCTTTATTCGAGCGGTTCGGGCACGGGAAAGTGGTTCCGGCGGCAACACTCCTGCCATTGCTCTGACTGGCTACGTCAGAATCGAAGAACGGATGCGCGCTCTTGACGCAGGTTACCAGATGTTTGTACCAAAGCCGATCGAAATGAACGAACTGAGTTCGTTAATCATCAGCCTTGTCCAGAGCACAAGCAGCGTCTGAGCAGTCTATTACCCCTTTTTTCTTTCATTCATGCCTGAGCGCCTGCAGCGGGTTGACTTTTGTCGCACGCCAGGCAGGAATGTAGCTGCCAACAAGCGTTATCAGGAATAGACCAACAGTGACGGCAGCGAATATTGCCTTGTCTGTTACTGATGTGGAGATGAATACTTTTCTGTAGTGTTCTGCAATTTCGTGGATCAGCGATGCTAAAATGACCACTACTCAATCGCCTATGATCTTCACCAGTACTTGCTTCTTCCGTCGACCGTCGAACTCACCGTAGAATATCTGTTCCCAGGTTCCAAAATCTAATCGCCCCTCTGTAACCGCAACAACAATCTCACGACCCATGACTTGTCTCTTCAAGTGTGCATCTATATTGTCTTCTCCGATATAGTCCTCGACGTTTTGGTCCGCAACTTCAGTAGATGGTTGTGGCGGTGGTGCTAATGTTTCTAACCACGTGTGGAAATCCTTTAACAGGCCTGGCTCATCGTCATTAATAAATACAGAGGCTGTCGTGTGCATTGGGTTTACCAGGATCAGGCCTTCCCGAATATGGCTTTCAACCACACAGCTCTCAATTAAAGGCGTGATGTTCAGGAAACCGCAACGAGTTGGTACATTAAACGTAAGTTCCTTTCGGTAGCTCTTCATGACGCGTGATCACCTTCCCCGTACGACCAGACAAATGTCGAACTGCCCCAGTTTGGCCCACGATGGAGTGACAAAAATCCAGCAGCCAGGCAATTGTGGAGATAAATCAGTTGCCATCGAACATGCCGCTGAGTTCACTATAGCTCACAGCCTCATCTGCAAACGTGAACGTACCTTTCGTCCTCATTTCCCGCGCTGCCCGAAGGAAGGCTCCAAGCGCAGCACGTGATAGCGCACTGCCAATGCTGATCCGCTTGACACCAATATCAGAAAGATTTTGAACGTCCATCTGGACACCTTGCAGTCCCATTACCACGTTGACGGGACGGTCCACCTCACGGACGAGTGAAGCAATCTCTTCTTTAGTGGTCAGACCAGGCGCATAAAGAACGCCAGCGCCAGCTTCCTGATAAGCCTGGAGACGCTTTATTGTGTCCTTGAGATCAGGATTACCTACCAGATAGTTTTCCGCGCGAGCTGTTAGGGTGAAAGCGAACGGAAATGCGCCTGCGGCTTCGGCGGCAGCACGCACACGGTCAACTGCAAGCTCAAACGCATAGATTCCACGTTCAAGCCCGCCGGTCATATCCTCGATTGAACAGCCGGCCAGGCCCGAAGCCGCTGCCAGCTTGACCGTCTCCGCAACTATCTGCGGCGTATCTCCGTAGCCGTTTTCCAGGTCGGCGCTCACCGGGAGATCAGACGCTGCGACAATGTCGGCAGCGTGGGCGAGCATTCGGTCGCGACCAATCGTGCCATCACGTTGACCAACAGAAAACGCGTAGCCGGCACTGGTTGTGGCGAGCGCCTCAAAGCCGAGATGGGCTAACAATCGAGCCGTGCCAATATCCCACGGGTTTGGAATGATAAATGCTCCAGCTCTTTTGTGGAGCTGGCGAAATCTTTCTCCCTTTTCAGCTTGCGTCAACATACGGACATTTCGGAGTGCTGTGACTTCACCGCGAAGAGGTAAGTATCTAAGTAACAAAGCGGGCGAGAAGTCGCCGCACTGCCAAGGCTATCTTAAATCGTCGGTGAAGTTCTCAACTCGTTCAATGGCGCTTGAAGTATGGCGCCGACGGTCAGAATTACCGCGCGCTCCATAAAGTTTTCCAGTTCGCGAACATTGCCGGGCCAGGAGTAATTGCAGAGCGCATTGATCGTCTCTTTTGGGATCGAATCAATTTTTCTGTTCATTCCAAGTGAATGCTTCTGAGCGAAATAGCCAGCGAGTAGCGGGATATCCTCGATGCGTTCTCTTAATGGGGGAATAGTGATAGGAAGCGTCTCTCAAAGGGGGAAAGCCTCCCTGAACATTTACCGATTAGTTGGGGATTTCGGACTTAACATTTCGCATAGCCGACAAGAAAACTGTTAAGTAAAGACAGTTGGGCCAGGCCCCTAATCAACCTGCCAAAAATAAGGTATTAACGCGTATAGAGTAGACGATCAGCGCTCTAAGATAAAGGGCGCGAGCAGAGCATGGCCAAGGCGCCCAGTCTACCCGGCAAGATCAAGCCCGAAGGAGTTGAGATGAAATTAACAAGCGGCAGGTGAATGGATTCGGCGGCTTCCTAAAACTGCACGACAGTGGGGTACAAAGCCAATGCCACCAACGGTTGGTTGTTCAGATCCTTTCTAAAGTACAGGACCGGGGCGCTTTCAACAAAATCCCACCAACGGGTAGCGGGTGGATCCGGGCACGCACCTCGTGTGTCACCG
>Ga0214473_10008338_pt1 | contig 12265 bp, 11 predicted proteins | sample RVTome_7_FD_203509 | JGI IMG/M metagenome (GOLD analysis project Ga0214473, IMG submission 203509) | Soil microbial communities from uranium-contaminated site in the Upper Colorado River Basin, Wyoming, United States - RVT98D197 | ecosystem: Environmental > Terrestrial > Soil > Contaminated >... | reverse complement strand
TTGGTTTCGATCACCACGGTGGCGTCGGGCACCGTGTCGAGCACCGATTGCAGGTGCGCCTCGCGGCGGCGGAGCGCCCGTCCCTTCGTCTCGGCAGCCATCCGGGCGCGCCGCAGGGCGCCCCCCAGAAGGGCGATGGCCGTACCGATGGCGGCAAAGAGTGCAAGATAGGCGGCGATTGCGATCGGCTCGTCCAGCCGGGCGGCAAAGAAGTAGGCGATTGGAACCGACGCGACTGTCGCCAGCAGACCGGGGACAAGTCCGCCCAGAACCGCACCGGCGAGAATGGCAGGAATGAAAAGCAGCCCTACCGCCGCCTCCGGAAGTGCCTGGTCCAGACCAACGAGGACGATGACGGCGAGCGCTATGGCGGCAGCCGTCCAGGCGTAGGCGGACCATACTTGTGGATCTCGGCTTGCCGGCCCGCGTTCGGCGGCTATGACGGCACTGAGCAGTGAGGTCATCTGGACGCTCCGCCCCAACGCATGATCAGCCATTCGTGACCCTTGAGCTGTCTGGCAGGCATCACGGCCGCTCTCCGCCGCAATGGATGCCAACGGGGTCAGGAACATCGCAATATAATCTACGTCTCGCGGTGGACCACATCAAGCAAATTGCGCGCCCACGACAATTGTATCGGTACCGTCAACCAGTAAGAGACGGTGCCGGTATGGCAAACACTGCCGGGGCCTGCGGCTTCATGATGGCCTCGCAACTTGTCTGCCGCCGCCCGGGCCTTGATCGCCATCAAAATCTTTCATCGGACAGCGCCTAGTTTAGGACCGCATCGGAGCACGGAGCATCCAAATGAGAGACGGTACCCTGCGGCAGGACATTCTGGATGAACTGGAATTCGAACCGAGCATCGATGCCAACGACATAGGCGTCGCCGTCGAAGACGGCATCGTCACATTGAGCGGGCATGTCTCCAACTACACCGAAAAGACCGCCGTCCAACGCGCCGTGGAGCGCATCAAGGGGGTCAAGGGCATCGCTGACGAGATCGAGGTACGCTACCCGGGCTATGCCAGCACTTCGGACGATGAGATAGCCAAACGCGCCGTCGACTTGCTCAAGTGGAGCACGTTCGTCCCGGCGGACAGGGTGCATGTGCGCGTGCAAAAGGGCTGGGTGACGCTGACCGGTTCGCTCGACTGGAACTACCAGAAGGTCGGAGCTGCCGACGCGCTGAGGGGGTTGCACGGCGTCACCGGTATCACCAACCTTATCGAGCTGGTGCCGCGCGTTTCCTCTTTGGACGTCAAAAAGCACATCGAGAACGCACTGAGGCGCAATGCCGAGATCGAGGCCGAGGGCATCACCGTCAAGGTCGCTGGCAACACGGTCACGCTCGAGGGCAACGTCAAAGCCTGGCACGAGCGCCGCGTCGCCGAACAGGCGGCCTGGGCGACGCCCGGCGTCACGACGGTCGATGACCAGCTGACGATATCCTGAGGCAATTGGTGCCCGCTGACGACCTACCGCAGGCTCCGAAGCGTCGGGCCGGTGAGTCCGCGGGCTTCCAGCTCGCGCTTGATGGTCTTGGGGATCTCGCGGCAGCCGCAGTTGGCCGCATGGGCCAGGTGCCAGTCGAGCCGCTGCTCGAGCGTCGCGGTCCTGGGAAGCTTGTTCGCCTCATGCCAGGCCTTGTTGATCTTCATTCGCCGGCTCCTCACCCGCCCGTGCGGCCTAGACGACTCTAATGTTATCAACGACTTCGGTGACACCAGGCACTGTCCAGGCGGCGCTCTCGACGAGGCTTCTCTCGTGCCAGGTATTGACGGTTCCCGAGAGCGTCACGCGACCGCCTTCGGCACTCACCTCGATGTTGTCGGCCTCGATCGGAGCGATCCTCGCCAGCGCCTCGTGGATCTTTTCGTGCACCTTCTCGGGTTCCACCGGCGACTTGATCACGATGTCGTTGTTGATGTCCCGGATACTGTCGAGCTTGTGGAGGTCCTCTTCGGCCGCCAGGCGCTGGTAGTTCCAGGCGACATCGCCACGCAGCGTCACCACGCCCTTCTCGACGGCAAGCTTTATCCGATCGAGCGGCACGGAGAGGTTGGAGGCGAGGCGCGCATAGGCCCGCTCGGCGATCTCTTCGTCGGTGGTCTGGCGGTGGGTCGGAATCTCCACGTCCAGCTGGTCAATGATCACCTTGACGCCCTTGACCCTGCCTGCGGTCGTTTCGGCCGCCCGCTTCTCGCCGAAGCTGGGCACATGGCCGCTGAGCGTGACTATGCCGTCGCGTGCGGTGACGCCGATATGGCTCGAGTTGATCGAGGGATCGAAGTCGAGTTGATCGAGGACAGCCTTCTGGAGTTGATGGTCAGAACTCATGGTACCACCGGCAAGATGCGTGACTGTCCCCGTTCATATCCCCGGGCCCCGGCCATGGCTTTGATGCAGCGCAAACGAGGGATCTGACCTCATCGAGTGGACCCCGGGCCCCTACGCCTGCAACAGGCGGTCGACCTCTTGGGTCGACCCGGAAATTTCACGGAAGTAACGCTCGGTCGCCGCCCGCTCGCAGAGTTCGGTCGCCGGCGTCGTAACGGCGGAAGCCGCAGCCGCGACGCCGAAGCGGCAGGCATCTTCGAGGGGCCAGCCTTTGGCGAGACCGAGCACGAGCGCCCCGACGAAGCTATCCCCCGCGCCGACCGAGCTTTTCACCTGCACCCGGGGCGGATGGATGCGCAGCCGCGTGCGCTCGGCGGCGACAATTGCCCCTTGATCACCGACCGTGACGACGACGACTTCGGCCACGCGGCGCTCGATCAGATCCTCGGTCAGCTTGTGGGCGGCCTCCTCGCTGTTGTCGCCTCCGATCAGCTCCTGCGCCTCTCGATGGTTGAGCCTGACCAGATAGGGGCGCTCGGCAAATGTGGCGGCGAGAGCAGGGCCCGCGGCGTCGACAACGAAGGCCGCGCCTGCCTCGCGGGTCAGGCGCGCCACCTTGCCGTAATAATCCTGCGGCAGGCCGGGCGGCAAGCTGCCGCTGGCAACCACAAAGCGGTACCCGGACGCGATGGTTGCCGCCAGCTTGCCCAGCAACGTCTCGGCTTGGCCCGGTTCGAACGCCGGACCCGGTAGGACGAAGCGGAAATGCTCCCCTGACGCATCTTCCATGACCGTCAGGGAGAACCGGGTTTCGCCATCGCTTTCCCATATCTCGCTGTCGATGCCAGCGGCCACGAGAATGTCGCGATACTGATGCCCCATGGCACCCGCAAGCGCGACGAAGGCACAACTGGTGCCGCCCAACAGCTTGATCGCACGGGAGACGTTCGCCCCGCCGCCGCCTGCATCGTAGCGCGGAGCGCTGCAGCGCAATTTGTGCCGCGGCTGCAGCCGGCCGACCGATGTGGTCACATCGAGCGCCGGATTGAGCGTGACAGTGAGAATGGGTTGGTTGGCCATCTCCTAGCTGCCGGCCTGCTTGCCCAACTGGATCTTGATGATGCGATCGAGCATGGCCAGGGCCTCCTCCCGAGGACGTTGAAAGCTGTTGCGCCCAACGATCGAGCCGTGACCGCCACCAGCGCGGATCGCCTGGACTTCCTCGTAGAGGGCATTGGTATCCCTGGTTGGTCCACCGGAAAACACCACGAGGCGTCGTCCGTCAAATGCGGCCTGCACGATATGGGCAATCCGGTTGCTCAGGACCGAGAAATCCATGCCCATGGCCTCGTATACAGGCCGGGCCTCTTCCTGCTCGATATGGGCGGAAGGCGGCTTCACCTTGATGACGTGCGCTCCCAGAAGCGCCGCCATATGTGCGGCGTAGGCGACGACGTCGAGTGCCGTCTCGCCGTCTTTCGACACGCCTCCACCGCGAGGATAGGCCCAAATGACGACTGCGAGGCCGGAAACACGGGCTTCCGCGACGCCGGCGCGCACTTCCTCGAACATCTCGTACTGATTGTCCGACCCCGGATAGATCGTGTATCCGATGGCCGAGCAGCCGAGTTCGAGGGCGTCACGGGCAGTGCCGGTTATTGCCTGGTCCTTGCCCGTCGCCAGGCTGTTACCGCTGTTCGCCTTGAGGATCAGGGGGACGGCCCCGGCATAGCGATCGGCGCCGGCGGCGATGAGGCCGAGCGGGGCCGCGAGGGCGCTCAGCTCCGCCTCGATCGCCAGCTCGAAGAAGTAGTGCGGATGATACGCGGCCGGATTGGATGCAAAGCTGCGCGCCGGCCCGTGTTCGAAGCCCTGGTCGACCGGGAGGATGACGAGCCTTCCAGATCCACCCATTCGGCCATGCATCAGCAAACGGGCGAGATTGGTCTTAACGCCGGGCCGCTCGCCATCGTACCAGCTCAGCACCCGCCGGACTTCATCGGTGATGTGCATCTCCCAACTCAGGCCGAACGGGAGGCCATCGAACGGAGCGGCGCGCCCGGCGAAGGCAGGCTTCGCGCCAGGGCCAGCGCGGCGCCCCTGAGGCCAGCGTCGGCCCCGGTCTTGATGACCTTCACCGCAACCTTGCCGAGATAGTCGCTGCGCTTGCCCTTGTTCTCGAAGGCTTCGCGAAAGCGGCCTGTCGAGAGCACCGGCACGATATTGGAGGCGAGCCCTCCTGCGAGATAGACGCCGCCGCGCGCGCCGTAGATCAGCGCGATGTCGCCCGCAAAGCGGCCCAGCCAGGTAGCGACCAGATCGAGCGCTTCGACGGCCACGGGATCTTCGTGCGCCAAGCCGGCTGCAGCGATGCTGCGCGCCCCCTTCAGCGCAGTCTGGATATCCCTGCTCTTGGCCAGGGCGTTGTAGAGCGCCACGAGACCCCTGCCAGAAAATACGTCGTCCGCAGAAACATAGGCCCCAGGCGGAAACGCCTGGCGCACGTCGAATTCGCCGGCGGGCTGCGCCGGAAATGCTGCATATCCGCCCTCGCCGCTCAGCGCGACCCAGTCTCCACCGGCATGCACCACTCCGGCAATGCCAAGGCCGGTGCCGGCGCCAATCACCACCTTGGTGCCGTGCAGTACGGCCTGGCCGGGGTGAATCTCCTGGACGTTATAATCGGTCAGATGCGGCAGGAAGAGCGCCAGCGCCTCGAAATCGTTGATGAAGGCGACCTGATCTGCACCGGTGGCGGCACGCACGTCGTTCTTCGAGAGGGTCCAGTCGCGATAGCTGAACGTCACCTTGTCGCCTGCGACCGTGCCGGCCACGGCCAGACCGACCTTATTTGGGCAGCGCGGAATAGAGGTGAGGTAGCGCTCCACTGCCTGCATCGGCTGCTCGAAGTCGGCAGTGTTCAGAAGCGCGAAATTGGAAACCGTCAGCTCGTCGATGTCGGCTATGGCAAGGCTGATATAGGTTCCGCCGATTGCGCCTACGAGCGCCTGTCGCGAATGATCGATCATGACTGATCCCCTTGTCGAACTCCCCGACAATGGCCCCGGCGGCGCCTCATGCTTTGATCTGGATCATTCCGTGTGGCAGCCGGTGATTTGACGCTGATCAAGAAGCGCCCGCCCGGCGGCCTGCACTGTGTGCGAGTGCTGCCCCCCTTACGGATCCGAGGAGCGAAAAGTGCCCCCTGCCGTCAACGCAATAGCCTGGTTCGACGATATCGGACGCGACGACGTCCCGCGGGTGGGGGGCAAGAATGCCTCGCTCGGCGAAATGGTGCGGACGCTGGCGCCGGAGGGGATCAAGGTACCGCCGGGTTTCGCAACCACCGCGGACGCCTATTGGCACTATCTCGATGCCAACGATCTGAAGCACCGCATCGCCGCGCTGCTGGCCGACTGGGAGTCCGGTAGCGCCACGCTGGCAGAGACCGGGCAACAAATCCGGGCCCTGTTCCTCAAGGGGAACTGGCCGAGCGAGACGGCAGCGAACATCGCAACGACCTATCGAATGCTTTGCGATCGTACTGGCAAATCGGAGGTCGCGGTCGCGGTGCGCTCGAGCGCCACGGCAGAGGATCTGCCTGACGCAAGCTTTGCCGGCCAGCAGGAGACTTACCTCAACGTTCGCGGTGAGGCGGCCCTGCTTGCCGCGTGCCGGCGCTGCTACGCGTCGCTATTCACCGACCGTGCCATCAGCTACCGCAAGGCGAAGGGCTTCGACCACATGAAGGTGGCCCTCTCGATCGGCATTCAGCAGATGGTCCGGGCCGATGTCGGCGGGGCCGGCGTCATGTTCTCGATCGACACCGAGACCGGCTTCGACCAGATAGTGCTCATCAACGCGGCCTGGGGGCTGGGCGAGAACGTCGTGCAGGGCACGGTCGATCCGGACGAGTATCAGGCCTTCAAGCCACTGCTCGCGGACGACAAGCTGACTCCCATCGTCGAGAAGAAGCTCGGCAAGAAGGCGCAGAAAATGATCTACGCCGAGGGCGAGACGCCGACCCGCAACGTGCCGACCTCGAAAGCCGAGCGCGCGAGCTTCGTGCTGCGCGACGACGAGATACTCACCCTCGCGCGGTGGGCGGTGGTGATCGAGAAGCACTATGGCCGGCCGATGGACATGGAGTGGGGGCGGGACGGGGAAACCGGCGAGATATTCATCCTTCAGGCGCGCCCGGAGACGGTGCAGGCGCGACGGGAAGCGGGCACGTTCAAATCCTATCGCCTCGGCAGCAAGGGTCGTGTGGCCGCCAAGGGACTGGCCATCGGCGACGCGGTGGTTACCGGCCACGTCTGTCTGATCGAGAGCGCCAAGGACATCAGCCAGTTCATCGATGGCTCGGTTCTGGTGACATCGACGACCGACCCGGATTGGGTTCCGGTGATGAAACGCGCCGCAGCTATCGTGACCGACCATGGCGGCCGCACCTCGCATGCGGCGATCGTCAGTCGCGAACTCGGCCTTCCCGCCATTGTCGGGACCGGTAACGCCACCGAAGTGCTGCATACCGGTCAGGAGGTGACAGTCTCCTGCGCCGAGGGTGACGAAGGGTTTATCTACGAGGGCAAGGTCGGGTTCGAGGTGGAAACGCTCGACGTCTCGGATCTGCCGCAGACCCGGACCTCGGTCATGCTCAACCTTGCGAATCCGGGCGCCGCGTTCCGCTGGTGGCGGCTGCCCGCCGATGGCGTCGGCCTCGCGCGGATGGAATTCGTGATCACCAACGCGATCCGCGTCCACCCGCTGGCACTACTGCACTTCGACAGGCTCAGGGACGAGGTGGCCAAGCGCGAAATCGGCGAGCTGACTGCGGGCTACCCCGACAAGGCCGAGTACTTCGTCGACAAGCTGTCGCGTGGCCTCGCACGCATCGCCGCCGCGCTGTATCCGAAGCCCGTCATCGTGCGGATGAGCGACTTCAAGACCAACGAGTACGCGGGGCTCATCGGCGGCAGGGAGTTCGAACCCAAGGAAGAGAACCCGATGATCGGCTTCCGCGGCGCCTCCCGCTATTACTCGCCGCAGTACCGCGACGGCTTCGCCCTCGAGTGCAAGGCCATCCGGCGGCTGCGCAACGAAATGGGTTTCAGGAACGTCGTCGTCATGATTCCCTTCTGCCGCTCGGTGAGGGAGGCGGACAAGGTGCTCCAGGTGATGGTGGAAAGCGGCCTCAAGCGAGGGGAGGACGGGCTTGAGGTTTATGTGATGTGCGAGATCCCCTCCAATGTCATCCTGGCCAGCCAGTTCGCCGACCGGTTCGACGGCTTCTCGATCGGCTCGAACGACCTGACCCAACTCACCCTCGGGGTGGATCGCGACTCCGGTGAACTGGCGGAGCTATTCGACGAGCAGGACGAGGCGGTCAAATGGATGATCGCCAAGGTGATCGAGGAGGCCGGTAGGGCCGGGGCCAAGATCGGGCTTTGCGGACAGGCGCCCAGCGATCATCCCGAGTTCGCCGAGTTCCTCGTTGCCTGCGGCATCGATTCGATATCGGTGAGCCCGGACAGCTTCATCGCGGTGAAACGGCGGGTCGCCGCAGCCGAGGCGGCCGCCGCCGGGAGCCCCAACACGATGACAGCCCGCGAAAGGAAGGCATGATGGACGATTTCGATGCGCAGGAGCTGGCGCAACTCGGGCTCAAGAAGATCGAGGATGCCGTCGTCGGGCTGCTCACGCGCCACCAGGATGGGCTGGCGACAGATGCCATAGCCAGCGAACTCGGGCTTGGGGCCGAACTTGCCCCCGAAAAGCGCAACCTGATCGCGGCTGCCATCCTCGACCTGCTGGTTCACTCGGGGCGCGTCCTCTGGGACGCTCGCCGAAACGTCTACGTGGACAATCCGGAGAAGGGCTAAGCCTCCCTGAGGAACTGCGACGGACTTGTCGACAGCGCCCGCCAGGTAGTGATTGCCCCAGCGGCGACGGTCATCAGCACAGCGCCGCCGACGACCAGGACGATGAGAACCGGATCCACCGTGAACCCGACCTCGAGGGCGCGCAGCGTAATGGCCCAGGCGGCCAGGATGCCGACAAGCGTCGCAACGAGGGCGCCGAAGGCACCGAGCAGTCCGTATTCCAGCGCAAACACCACCACCACGTCGGTGCGCGTCGCGCCGAGCACCTTGTGGATGGTGGCATCGGCCTCGCGCTGCTTGCGGCCCGCCGCCATGGTCCCGGCAAGTACCAGGAGGCCGTTGATTACCGCCAGTCCGCCCACGATGTTCACGCCGGTGGCAAGCTGGCCCAGAATACTCACCGCCTGGCTCAACGCATCACCGATGGGAATGAGGCCGATTTCGGGGAATGTTCTCGTCAACAGGCGCTCGAGTTCTTTCTCATGGCCGGCTGCTGCCTTGATGGTGCCGAGAAAGGTGAAGGGATAGAGCTCGATGGCGCCTGGCGAAAAGGTGATCATGAAGTTGATGCCGTTCTGCCACTGATAGTCGCGAAAATTGGCGACAGTGGCATCGATTGTATCGCCGAAGAGCTCGATCTGGACGACGTCGCCGACTTCGAGCCCGAGCTGGGACTTCATCGTGCTGCGCAGCGAGATCAGCGGCGGACCTGTGTAGTCGGCGGGCCACCAGGCGCCATCCACTACCGTGGTGTCGCCCGGCAAGTCGCGCAACCAGGTGATGGGTATCTCGCCGCCCAGCAGGTAGGCGGCCTCCTCGGGCACGTTCTTGAGGATGGCGGGGTCGACGCCGCCGACGCCGGTCACGGTTCCCCGTAGCATCGGGCTCGACTCGAACCTGGTCATCAGCGGCTCGCTTTGCTCCATGGCCTCGAACGCGGCCACCTCGTCTTCGAACATGTCGGTGGCAACGAACGTGGGGGCATCCCGGCTCACCGCGCCGAGCAATTGGCTGTGCAGGTTGCTGTTGAGCAGGGCAATGACGAGCAGCATGGCGAGGCCGAGCCCAAGCGACATGATCACTACCGGCGCGGTCGAGCCCGGACGGTGAATGTTGCGCAGGGCGTAGCGAATGCTGGCGACGGGCAGAGGCGGGATCAGTTGCAGCCCGCGTTGCAGCAGCCAGGCCGAGCCACGCAGCAGCAGGAAGGAGAGCACCACCCCAAGGGCGTAAGTGTTCACCAGGCCGATGTCGCTGGTGGTGACGACGGCAAGCCAATAGATGCCGGCGACGGCAGCAAGGATCGGCAGCAGCACGGCGGGCTGCATCATTTCGCGGCGGGCCGGCTTGGGCATTATCGAGCCGAGCGAGCGGAAGAGCAGGGCCGGACTGACCTTCTGCGCACGCACCAGCGGCAGGTAGGAGAAGGCGAAGCCCGCCAACAGCCCGAAGCCGGAGGCCGTCAGCAGCGCTATCGGGTCGATCGATGCTGGCAGATTGACTGACAACGCCCGCCCCAGCATCGGTAACGCCAGTGCGGAGGTCGCCGCCCCGGCGGCTACGCCGAGCCCTACGCCTAGGGCGGTAAGGATGCCGATCTGGGTGAGGAAATGCACCAGGATGCGCGCTCCAGTGGCACCAAGGCTGCGCATGGTGGCGATGGAGCGCTGTCGCTCGCCGATATAGGCGGTGACACCGTTGGAGACCCCGACCCCGCCCACCAGCAGCGAGGAGAGGCCGACGATGAGCAGGAAGCGCGCGAACAGGTCATAGTAGCGCGCCAGGTTACCCGCCGCGTCATGCGGGTTGCGGGCGGTCCAGTCCACGTCGTTGAACTCGGCGGCGATCGCCGCTGCGGCATCGTCGTAGCTCAGGCCGTCGAGCAGGACCTTGTAGCGATGCTGTGTCAGGAGCCCGGGGAGCGGTTGCCGGACCTCGGTCGTGGCGGCGAGGGCGGCACTGGAAATCACCGCGGTCAGCCCCAGGTGGAAACCCCGGACGGCGCCGTCGGGAAGGGAGGTGAGCGTGCCGCGCGCCTCGAATGTCCTGCCGCCGATCTGAAATTGCCCGCCCAGTTCGATACCGAGACGGTCGAGCAGGACCACGTCGACGATGGCCCCGAAGCGGCCGTCACGTTCTGCGAGGAGCACGGCCGGCTTTTCGCCGGGCGGCAGTTGCGGGCTGATGACATCGCCCAGGAGCGGGTAGTTGTCGCCGACCGCCACAAGATCGATGAAGGCGCTGTTGTCGCCAGCGACGCCGCGCACATTGGTGTCCACGACGCTGGTGACCTGGCCCAGCGTGCGGAGGAAGGCCAGTTCTTCGGCGGTCGCATCGCGATCCGGTCTTGCCGCTTCGAGATCGCCACCCATCAGCGTGGTAGCATCCCGCACGACCGCCAGCTTCAGGCCGGCACCCACCGAGCCCACCGCCGCGATAGCTGCGGTGCCCAGCGCCAGGCACACGATCAAGACGCCGAAGCGCCTCAAATCACCGCGCAGGTCGAGCAGGCCGACCCGCATCCAGTCGAGCAGCCTGTTCATGCGACAGCGAGCTTGGTTTCCACCGACAGCCGGCCGTGGTTCATCGTCAGCCGGCGATCCGCTCGCTCCGCTAGCGAGCGGTCGTGGGTAATGAGCATGACCGCAGTCTGTTGTTTGCGCGCGAGGTTGAACATCAATTCGATGACGCGGGCGCCGGTATCCTGATCGAGGTTGCCGGTTGGCTCGTCTGCAAGCAGCAATCGCGGCTTGGTCACCATTGCCCGGGCAAGTCCAACGCGCTGCTGTTCGCCCCCAGAGAGCGCACTGGGGAGGTGGGTCACCCGGTCGGCGAGGCCGACTTCGTCCAGCGCCGCCGAGGCCGCGGCGCGGATATCGCGAAAGGGTATGCCGGTTTCGGCGATCTCGAGTGCCAGGCTGACGTTCTCGAGCGCAGTGAGCGAGGGGATGAGGTGGAAATTCTGGAACAGGATGCCCAAGTTCTTGCGCCGGAAGATGGCGAGTTCGTCTTCGTTGAGGCGGGTAATGTCCTGCCCCGCAACGACCACAGTCCCGCTGGTGGCGCGTTCGAGCCCGCTGAGTACCATTAGCAGCGAGGTCTTGCCGCTGCCCGAAGGACCGACCGTTGCCACGACCTCGCCGGCGTCAACCCTCAGGTTGATATCCTTGAGGATGTGAAGCGGTACCTTGCCCGACATCAGGTGGAGGTTGGTGTCCTTGGTGTCGACTACGGGCGTGGGCATCAGGCTATACTCGATTGCGGGTTTGCGCCGGCACTTTGCGGTTGTGGAGCTTCAGCGCTCATAATGTTGGAGTTCTGACCCTGTTTTGATCGGCGACAAAAAAGTGCGGCATGCTTGTGCGAACATCAAGCCGCAAATTCCGCGCGGAGGCGCTAAGAAAATGACTCTGTTTGGACGGTACCTGCAGTCAGTCGCGTTATGGAGCCTGCTCGTTCTCCCCCTCATGGTGTCAGGCCCGGCTAACGCAGGCGAAGCCGAAGTCGCACTACTGCAATCCTATGTCGGCAGCTGGAAAGGCAGCGGGGTACTGAGCGGTGGAGAGGGGCCCGAACGCTTCAATTGCCGGATGACGATCGCCAGGGGCAATCTGGGCAAGATCAACTATGCAGGCCGCTGCAACCTGGCTGGCATGAACCTGTCGGTCAGCGGCACCATCGCCTATGTCGACGCCGCCGGCCGCTATGAGGCGGCCATGACGTCGAATGCGACCTTCTCAGGCGACGCTATTGGCCGCAAACAGGGGAGCGGCATCGTCTTCGACCTCCGGGAGCGCGGTACCGATGAGGAAGGCAACGACATGACCATCGCGTCGCGAATCCTTCTGCGGGGTGGCGAGATCAATGTCGATTTCGACGTCGTGTTCAACGACACCGGCGAGAAGATGGACGCGTCCGTACCCTTCAAGCGGGTATCCGGAGCCTCGCCTTCGTAGCAGGTGCTCCAGCCCCCACTCTCATCGGAACGGCTTTGCTTGCGGCAATGCAACATCATCGATGAAGCAGTATCGCCACGCCTCGCC
>Ga0214473_10008337_pt1 | contig 12265 bp, 10 predicted proteins | sample RVTome_7_FD_203509 | JGI IMG/M metagenome (GOLD analysis project Ga0214473, IMG submission 203509) | Soil microbial communities from uranium-contaminated site in the Upper Colorado River Basin, Wyoming, United States - RVT98D197 | ecosystem: Environmental > Terrestrial > Soil > Contaminated >... | reverse complement strand
TCGACGATGGTGTCCACGGGAACCCCCGCCCTGTTTCTGCACCCCACCGAGGGGATGCACGGGGACATCGGGATCGTGCACAAGGACGATGTGATCGTGGCCGTCGGCAAGTCCGGCGAGAGCGACGAGCTAATCGTCATGCTGCCGTTCATCCGAAAGATCGGGGCGCGCCTCATTGCGATCACGGCGGAGACCGACTCCACGATTGCCCGCCATGCCGATATCGTCCTGCTGACCCCGGTGGAGGAGGAGGCCTGTCCCCTGAACATGGCCCCGACCTGCAGCACGACCGCCGCCCTGGTCGTCGGGGACGCGCTGGCGATGGCCCTCATGAAGCTCCGGGACTTCCAACCGGAGGACTTCGCCCGGCACCACCCGGGCGGGCAGCTCGGCAAGCGCCTGTTGCTGACCGTCCGCGATCTGATGCGGACCGGGTCGCGAAATCCGGTGGTCCATGTGGGGGCGTCTGTCCAGGCCCTGTTCTCCGAGATCACGGCGAAGCACACCGGCGCGGTCTCCATCGTGGATGACACCGGCAAGCTGGCGGGCCTGGTGACTGATTACGACATCCGGCGCGCGGTCGGGGAGGGGCGGAACATCTTCACGATGAGCATCCCCGAGATCATGAACCCGAATCCGATTTACATAGACGCCGATGCCAAGGCGGTCCAGGCGCTCAAGCTGATGGAAGAGCGGGAGAAGCCGTTTGCGGTGTTGCCGGTGGTGGAGGCCGATCGGATCGTGTGCGGGATGATTCATCTCCATGACCTCATTGACAAAGGGCTCTAATCCTATCACCGCCCATCTCTATGCCGTCATCCTGGCCGGAGGCAGCGGCACGCGATTCTGGCCGCTCAGCCGGGAGCTCTATCCCAAGCAGCTCCTCAAGGTCTTGAGCGACCGGACGCTGATCCAGCAGACGGTGCATCGGATCAGGCCGATCGTTCCGGGCGACCGCGTGGTGGTCGTCACCGGCGCGGGGCACGCCGAGGCCATCCGGTTTCAACTGGATGATCCCGGCGGGGTCCGCAAAGAGAACATCCTGGCCGAGCCAGTGGCCCGCAACACCGCGGCGGCGATCGGGTGGGCGGCGACGGTGATCCGCCGGCGGGACCCCGAGGGCATCATGCTGGTGATGCCGGCCGACCATGTCATTCCAGACGAGGCGGAATTTCGTCGGGCGATCGCACTGGGGGCGCGTCTTGCCCAGGCAGGACGGCTGGTGACCTTCGGGATCAAGCCGACCCGGCCTGAGACCGGCTACGGCTATATCCGGGCGATCAAGGGGAAGCCGCTGCTGACCCAGGGCCGCCTCAAGGCATTGGCGGTGACCAGCTTTACGGAGAAGCCGGATCGGGCCACCGCGAAGCGGTACCTGCGCACCGGGCGGTTTTACTGGAACAGCGGCATCTTCGTCTGGCGGGCCGAGGCGATATTGAAGGAAATGGTGGCCGCCTTGCCGGCTCTGTCGCGCGGCCTCACGCGGCTCGGCGCCGCGCTGGGCACGCCCCTGGAGGCGCAGGCGCTGGACCGGTTCTACCGCCGCGCGGAGACGATCTCGATCGACCACGGCGTGTTGCAGCGGACCCGGCGGGCAGCCGTCATCCCGGCGCTGTTTCGATGGAGCGATGTCGGCAACTGGAGCGCCCTGGACGAGGTGGCCGAGAAGGACCGCGCGGGCAACGTCCGGATCGGCCCGATCGTGGACCTCGGGAGCCGCGACTCCATCTTATATGGGGAGCAGCGGCTGGTGGCCACCATCGGCCTGCGAGATATGGTGGTGGTGGACACGGCCGACGCCACGCTGGTCTGTCCCAAGGACCGGGCCCAGGAGGTCAAGCAGATCGTCGAGGTGCTCCGCCGGAGGAAGGCCCCGGAGCAGTTGATCCACAAGACGGTCCAGCGGCCCTGGGGCAGCTACACGGTGCTGGAGGAAGGCCCTCGATACAAGGTCAAACGGGTAACGGTCAAGCCGGGCGGCCGTCTGTCGCTCCAGCTCCACCATCGGCGGAGCGAGCACTGGGTGGTCACGGCGGGACAGGCCCGCATCACCTGTAGCCAGCGAGTCTTTGAACTTCGCCACAACGAAAGCACGGCGATTCCGGTGGGGACGGCGCACCGCATCGAAAATCCCGGCCCCGTTCCCCTCGACATCATCGAGGTCCAGTGCGGGGATTATCTGGGCGAAGACGACATCGTGCGCCTCTCCGACGACTATGGACGAACTGTAAAAAGTTAACCGTTAAACGTTATCCGTTATACGTTTGGGAGGTTCCAGTGTCTTTAGGGATATGGCAGGCGAGACTGAGAGGACCATCCGGACCTTCGAAGACATGGAAGTCTGGATTGTGTGTAGGGAACTCAGGAAGGACTTGTCTGATTTGGCTAGGACTTTTCCGGCGGCGGAGCGGTATCGTCTTTCTGATCAGTTGATTCGTGCGGCCAGATCGGTGACCGCAAATATAGCTGAGGGCTACGGCAGGTTTCATTATCAGGAGAATATTCAGTTTGTCCGCCACGCACGAGGGTCCTTGTTCGAAGTCATTGACCACTTGACTGTAGCGTATGATGCGGGATATGTGGACAAAGAGAAATCTCAGGGGTTTCGTGAACGAACGATCCGTGCTATTCTCATAATCAACGGTTTTATTCGTTATTTGACCTACGCCAAAGGCAATTCCGAGCGAACGATTAACGATTAACGTTTAACGAATGTCCATCTTCAGAGAGTACGACATCCGGGGCGTCGTCGGAACCGACCTCACGGTCGAATTGGCCGAGAAGATCGGGCGGGCGTACGGGTCCACCGCGGTCCGCGCGGGCGCCAAGGCGGTGGCCGTGGGGCGGGACGGGCGGACCAGCGCGGGGCCGATGCGGGAGGCCATCCTGAAATCCCTGACACGCTGTGGTCTGGACGTGGTGGATATCGGGGTTTGTCCCACCCCGCTGATGTATTTCGCGCTCTTTACGCTCCCCGTGGGCGGGGGCGTCATGATCACGGCCAGCCACAATCCTCCCGAGTACAACGGGTTCAAACTCTGTCTTGGGAGAGACTCCCTCCACGGCGCCGCCATCAAGGCTCTCGAAGGTGAAATCGCCCAAGGCCGTTTTGAGGAGGGACGGGGGACCGTCTCCGAGCACGCCATCATTCCGGATTACTTGGCCTACATGAAAAAGGCTTTCGCCGGCGTCAACGCCGCTCACCTCCACGTCATCGTGGATTGCGGCAACGGCATGGGCGGGCTCGTGGGACCTGAGTCCCTGCGCATGCTCGGATGTCGGGTGACCGGCATGTACGTCGAGGTGGACGGGCGATTCCCGAACCATGATCCCGATCCCACGGTGGTCGCCAACCTCCAGGATGTGATCCGCAAGGTGCGCGAGACGAAGGCCGACGTCGGGATCGCCTACGATGGGGATGCGGACCGCATCGGGGCCGTGGACGAAAAGGGGGACATCCTCTGGGGGGACAAGCTGCTGGTGCTGTACGCCCGCGATGTCCTGAGGAACCACCCAGGCGCCGCGATCATCTCCGAGGTCAAGGCCTCGCAAGTCTTCTACGACGACGTGGCCAAGCGGGGCGGCCGTCCCATCATGTGGAAGACCGGCCATTCCCTCATCAAGGCCAAGATGAAGGAGGAGCATGCGGTGCTGGCGGGAGAAATGTCCGGCCACATGTTTTTCGCCGATCGGTACTTCGGGTATGACGATGCGGTCTATGCCTCGTGCCGGCTCGTGGAGATCCTGGCCAAAGCCGGGCGACCGCTCTCGTCCCTGCTCGCCGACCTGCCCCCGACGATCGCGACCCCGGAGATCCGCGTGGAATGCCCGGACGCTGTCAAGTTCCAGGTGGTGGAAGAAGCCCGGAAGGAACTGGCCCGCGAGCACAAGATCATCGACATCGACGGGGTGCGCGTGCTGTTTCCCGAGGGGTGGGGGCTGATTCGGGCCTCGAACACCCAACCGGCGCTCGTCTTGCGATTCGAAGCGACCTCCGAGGCGGCCTTGCGGCGCATCCGCGAGGTCGTCGAATCCAAGGTCAAGAAGTATGTCGGCGGGTCTTCCGGCACGCACTGAGGGTGGATGGCTCTGATCATGATGCGCGCAGAGAGTGGTCCACGGCGTTCCGTACCGGTCCGGTTCCTCGCCCCGCTCGCGGCGGGGGTTCTGGTGCTGGCGGCGCCCTGCCTGGCCGATCCGACCTTCACCCCATTCACCGTCGGGGAGCGGCTCACCTACGACCTGAGCTGGGGGATCATCTCCGCCGGCACTGCGGTGATGGAGGTTGCGGAGCGCCAGACCGTCGGCGTGCGATCCGCGCTCAAGGTCGTTCATACCGCGCAGTCGAATGATTTCATCTCGGTCTTCTATCCGGTCAACAATCGCGTCGAGTCCCTGCTCGACGAGCAAGGGAACTATCCCACCCACCTCTTCTTCAAGCGGCGAGAAGGCAAACGCAAGAACGACATAGAGGTCCTGTTCGATCAGGTCGCCCATCGGGCGACGGTGACGAAAGACGGGGCCACCGAGACGTTGGACATCCCGCCCGAAGCCCAGGATGTCCTCTCCTGCCTCTACCTCTTCCGGACGCTCCGCAGGGTCGAGGTGGGCTCGTCGTCATTCATCAACGTCCTCCACGATAAAAAGAATTACCGGCTGGAGGCGCGCATCGAGGGCAAGGAGCGCCTGAAAGGGCCGCTCGGGGAATTCGACACCATCCGTGTCCTGGTCATCATGCCCTTCCGTGGACTCTTTTTGAACGAGGGCAATATCCGCGTCTGGCTGACCGACGATGCGGCCCGGGTCCCGGTGCTGATGAAAGCCAAGGTCGTCATCGGGTCCGTGACGGCGACGCTCGCCTCGGTCAGAGGCATCACACTTACGGCAAGACCTTGAGCCCCAGCCGGGGCCTGATCGTTGCCGTGCGCGCGGAAAGCCGATATAATCCCGTCATTCGATGAGGACCCCGCTTTTATGAGCCGTACCGGAACCACCCTGACCCGTTTCATCATCGAGACGCAGGCCGGGTTCCCCGCCGCGACCGGGGAGTTTTCGGCCCTGTTGGCCCAGATCGGGCTGGCCGGCAAACGGATCGCTCAGGACCTCCGCCGGGCCGGGCTGATCGACATTCTCGGGCTGACCGGGGAGACCAACGTCCAGGGGGAGGCCGTCAAGAAGCTGGATGAACTGGCCAACGAAACCTTCATAAAGTCGTTCCAGTACAGCGGGCTTGTGTGCGCCCTGGCCTCGGAGGAGATGGAGAGGCCGGTCCACCTGCCAGAGAACTGGCCGCACGGCAAGTACATGCTGCTGTTCGACCCCTTGGATGGATCCTCCAACACCGACGTCAACATGCCGCTGGGGTCGATCTTTTCCGTGCTCCGGCACGAGGGAAAGGATGGGCTGCCGACCGAATCGGAGCTCGTGCACAAGGGAACGGACCAAGTGGCTGCGGGCTATCTGATGTACGGCTCCAGCACGATGCTGGTGTTCACGTCCGGCAAGGGCGTGCATGGGTTCACGCTCGATCCCGGGATCGGGGAGTACCTGCTGACGCACGAGAACGTTCGGATGCCGGCGAGGGGCAAGGTGTACGCCGCCAACGAAGGCAACTATCACAAGTGGCCGGCCGGCACGCAGCGCTACATTGATTATCTCAAGCAGTCCGATAAACCGACGGGACGGCCGTACTCGTCGCGATACTCCGGCTGCCTGGCGGCCGACGTGCATCGTATCCTGCTTGGCGGGGGGATCTATCTCTATCCCGGCGAGACGGACAAGCCCGAGGGGAAGCTGCGCCTGCTGTACGAAGCGAACCCGCTGGCGATGGTCGTGGAGCAGGCGGGCGGCAAGGCCAGCACCGGGACGATGCGGATCCTCGACGTCACGGCCAAGGTCCTGCACCAGCGCGTGCCGCTTCTGATCGGGAGCCCGGACGATGTGGGGACGGCCGAGGCCTTCATTCAAGGTAAACGATGAACACCGTTAAACGTTAACCGTTATTCGTTAAACGGCATTCACGATTAACGATTCACGAATAACGAATAACGACGGAGGACGAGATGACGAATCGTGTCCGAGAAATCCTGAGCTGGTACAGCACCGATAACGCCGGTGCGAAAATGAATCTGTCGCGCATCCTGAACCATGGGACGCTAAAGGGGACCGGCAAATGCCTGATCCTTCCTGTGGACCAGGGTTTCGAACACGGCCCCGCGCGGAGCTTCGCGATCAACCCGCCGGGCTATGATCCTCGATACCACTTCGAACTGGCCATCGAGTCCGGCTGCAACGCCTACGCCGCCCCGCTTGGCTTCCTGGAGGTGGGGGCTGCCGACTTCGCGGGCGACATTCCGCTGATCCTCAAATTGAACAACCACGATTCCCTTTACGAGGATAAGGACCCGGTCCCGGCTGTCACGGCGAGCGTGGGGGACGCGCTCCGGCTCGGCTGCGCGGGGGTGGGCTACACCATCTACCCCGGATCGGCGCACTGCAAGGTCATGTACGAGCAACTGCGCGAGATCACTGCAGAGGCGAAGGCTGTCGGCCTGGCCGTGGTGGTATGGTCCTATCCGCGCGGCGGTCAGATCAGCAAGGACGGCGAGACGGCCATCGACGTCATCGCCTACGGGGCCCAGATTGCGGCCCAATTGGGGGCGCACATCGTCAAAGTCAAACTGCCGACCGACCATCTGGAGCAGGCGGCGGCGAAAAAGGTGTACGAGGCGCAGCAGATTCCGATCAAGACACTGGCCGATCGGGTGCGTCATGTGGTGCAGTCCACCTTCAACGGACGCCGCATCGTGATCTTCTCCGGCGGGGCCACCAAGGAGGACGACAAGGCCCTCTTCGACGAAGTCCGGGCCATCCGGGACGGAGGCGGGTTCGGGTCCATCATGGGGCGCAACTCCTTCCAGCGCAAAAAAGAGGACGCCCTCAAGTTCCTTCGAACCATCACGGGGATCTATGCCGGAACTGTTCAGTAAAGGGGGCAGCAGATCGGTGGCCGGCGGTCTGCTCCTGGTCGGGGTGGGCATGGTCCTCGGCTGGGTCGCCGCGGCGGACCTGGGGTTTCGGCCGGCTGGCCCAGTCGGGCCCGAACCGCCGGTGGCGCAAATCACGCTCAGCGCACCGCGGCCGGTTTCGTTGGCCCAGCCGGGCGGCTCCGACCGGAATTTCGTGGAGGTGGCCAAGGCGGCCACCCCCTCCATCGTGAATATCGCCACCACCCGGACCAGCCGGCTCCCCGAGGGGCACGGCCTGGGCCCTTTCGAGGATCCCTTCTTCCGGCGGTTCTTCGGGGATGAGCTGTTCCGCCGGTTTGAGGCTCCCCGCGATCGCCGCGAGCGCAGCCTGGGGTCCGGCGTGATCGTGGACCCCAGCGGCTACATCATCACGAACAACCACGTGGTGGCGAAGGCGGACGAGATCAAGGTCCTGCTCTCGGACAAGCGGGAGCTGAAGGCCAAGGTCGTGGGGACCGACCCCAAGACGGACATCGCGGTGATCAAGGTGGACGCGCAAACCCTGCCGACCATCCCCTGGGCCGATTCCGACAAGCTCCAGGTGGGGGAGTACGTCCTGGCCATCGGCAACCCCTTCGGGCTGAACCAGACCGTGACCATGGGGATCATCAGCGCGGTGGGCCGGGCCAACGTCGGGATCGCCGAGTATGAGGACTTCATTCAGACCGATGCGGCCATCAATCCGGGCAACTCGGGCGGCGCGCTCGTCAATGCGCGGGGGGAGCTGATCGGCGTCAATACGGCCATCTTCAGCCAGAGCGGCGGATACATGGGAATCGGGTTCGCCGTCCCCAGCAATATGGTGCGGTCCGTGATGGACCAGTTGATCAAAGGAGGCAAGGTCGTCCGGGGCTACCTCGGCGTGTCCATTCAGGACCTGACCCAGGACCTCGCCAAGCAATTCAACGTGCCCGAAAGCAAGGGCGTTCTGATCAGCGATGTCCTGGCCGACAGCCCGGCCAAACGGGCCAAGCTGGAGCGGGGCGACGTGATTCTCGAGTATGACGGCCGTCCGGTCGAGAGCCCCACCCAGTTCCGGAACCTGGTGGCGCAGACGGCAATCGGCAAGAAGGTCCGGATCAAGCTGCTCCGGAGCGGCAAGATGCTGGAGCAGGAGGCCACGATCGCCGAGCAACCGAAATCCATGGCCCGGGGCAAGCTGGAACCGGAAGACGAGGAGGTCCGCTCGGCGGGCGCCTTCGCCGGCGTGGAGGTGCGGGACCTCACCGCGGAGATTGCGCGCCGCTTCAGCCTCCCCCGCGATGACCGGGGGGGCGTCGTCGTGGTCCGCGTCGCCGACGGCAGCCCGGCCGAGGAGGCGGGAGTCCAGGCCGGCGATGTCATCATCGAGATCAATCGCAAGCCTGTCACGAACCAGCGGGACTTCATGCGCGCCGTGGAGGAGCTCGCCCCCAAGGAGTCCGCCCTCGTCCTGGTGCTCCGCAACGGCCGGAGCTCCTATATCACGATCAAGCCGTAAGCAGTAGTTCCTATATGTCTTTCCTCTTCTTCTGCATTCGCGCGGTCGTGTGATATCATGGCCGCAAGACGAAAGGGGGTGGCAGTATGGTGCTGCGTGCGACATTCGTCGTTCTTTGCATCGTGGCTGGTCTTGCCCTGTTCTCCGACGGCTTCGGCCAGGAAAGCGGATGGATCTGGGCGGGGGGAGTCGGCCTGCTCGTGGCCGGCGTCGTCCTCGGGGTGGAATATGGGCTCCGCCAGGCCAAGCCGGGGGTGCTCCTTGGAGGGGCCGCGGGCCTCGCGGCCGGCCTGTTCGTGGCCGGGTTGGCATCCTGGGCTGTGGGATTTGCCGTCCCGGGCCTTGAATCGGTGCCCGTCCTGGGATTCGTGCTCCTGGCGGCCTTTCCCTATCTTGGCTTGATCTATGGGCGCAAAATCTTTGAAGCCGCCGGGGTCCTCAAGTTATCGGAGGAAGGCGGATCCGCCGTTGCAGCCCACATCAGCAATAAGATTCTCGATACCAGCGTCATCATCGACGGGCGGGTGGCGGATCTCTGCGAGACCGGATTCTTAGAAGGGGCCTTTATCCTGCCCCAATTTATTCTGCTCGAGCTTCAGCATATCGCGGATTCGTCGGATCCTCTGAAGCGCGGGCGAGGGCGGCGCGGCCTGGACGTGCTCAACAAGATCCAAAAGATGGTGGACGTCGAGGTGCATGTCGTCGAGGAGGATTTCCCCCACATCAAGGAGGTGGACTCCAAGATCGTGATGCTGGCCAAGAAGATGAACGCCAAGGTGATCACCAACGATCTGAACTTGAGCAAGGTCGCGGAACTCCAGGGGGTCCGGGTGCTCAACATCAACGAGCTCTGCAACGCCCTCAAGCCGGTCGTGCTGCCGGGTGAACAACTCCGCGTCTTCGTCCTCAAGGAAGGGAAGGAGGCCGGCCAGGGCGTGGCGTATCTGGACGACGGGACCATGATCGTCGTGGACAACGCCAAGCGGTTCATCGGATCCAACGTGAATGTGGTGGTCACCAGCGTTCTGCAGACCCAGGCCGGGCGCATGATCTTCACCCGGCTGAAGGAGGAGGCGGAGAGCCAGGACCTCACGGTGGCCCGCGGGTGAACGGAGCGGAAGGCGTGGCGCGATGAAACCGACCGGTCGGGTAGTGGCCATTGTGCCGGCCGGCGGCGCCGGCAAGCGGATGGGAAGCACGACCCCCAAGCAATTCAGGATGCTGGGGGAGTGGCCCATGATGCTCTACTCGCTGCGGGTCCTCGATCAGTCCCCGAGTGTGGCTGAAGTCATCCTGGTGGTGCCCAAGGAGGAGCGCGCCCGCGCGCTGGCCGAGGTGATTGAGCGGTACGGCGTGAAGAAGGTGCTGAAGGTGGTCGCGGGAGGCGCGACCCGGCAGGAGTCGGTCTCGAACGGGCTTCAGGAGACCGAAGCCGATGTCGAGATCGTGGTCGTCCATGATGCGGTCCGGCCGTTCGTGACGGAAGACCTCATCGAACGCTCCATCGAGATGGCCAGGAAGGTCGGGGGGGCCGTGGTCGCCATTCCGATGAAGGACACCCCCAAGCAGGTCGGGCAGGACGGGTCGATCCAGCGGACCCTGGATCGCACCGGTCTCTGGCATGCGCAGACCCCCCAGACGTTCCGGCGCGCGATTCTTCTGGAGGCCTACCGGGTGGCTTTGGCGGATCACATTCACGCCACCGATGATGCGGCCCTGGTGGAGCGGTTGGGCCAGCCCGTCGGTATCGTCCCGGGCAGTTGGGAGAACATCAAGATCACGACGCCGGAGGACATGATGATCGCCGAGGCGATTCTTGCCGCTAGATCGAAAGAGGTTAAACGTTAAACGTTATACGTTAATCGTAGATACGCCAGAGCTTGATGATTTCACGTTTAACGAATAACGAATAACGAATAACGATTAACGAATAACGAGGGACGACGAGGCCATGCGAGTAGGTATAGGTTACGACATCCACCCCCTGGTGTCGGGGCGCAAGCTGGTTTTGGGCGGGATCGAGATCCCCCACGCGAAGGGTTTGAGCGGGCACTCGGATGCCGACGTCCTCACCCATGCGATCTGCGATGCGCTCCTCGGCGCGATGGGGGAGGGAGACCTCGGCTCGCATTTTCCGGCTTCCGATCCGCAGTACAAGGACATCGCCAGCCGGACGCTCCTGGAGCGCGTGGTCTCCCTGATGGCCCGGAAAGGTTTCCGGGTGGTGAACATGGACGCCGTGATCATTGCCCAGGCCCCGCGGCTGGGCCCGCACCTGCCCGCCATGAAGGACGCGCTGGCCAAGGCGATGGGAGTCGAGCCGGCGCGCCTCAACCTCAAGGTGAAAAGCGGGGAGGGGCAGGACGCGGTGGGGCGGGAAGAGGCGATGACCGCGCAGGCGGTCTGCCTGCTCGAGGGGATTTCCTAAAGGTCATGTTCAAGACGATCCGGGAAGATCTGGCCGTGGTCTTCGAGCGGGATCCGGCTGCGACCAGCAAACTGGAAGTCGTGCTGACCTATGGGGGCTATCACGCTTTACTGGCCTATCGGATCGCGCACTGGCTTCATGTGTTGGGCGTCCCGTTTATCCCCCGCGCCATCTCCCAGCTCGCGCGCCTACTGACGGGCATCGAGATCCATCCGGCCGCGAAGATCGGCCGCGGCTTTTTCATCGATCACGGCATGGGGGTCGTCATCGGGGAGACTGCCCAGATCGGCGACCACGTGACGCTCTTCCAGGGGGTTACCTTGGGAGGCACCGGCAAGGAGCGCGGCAAGCGTCATCCGACGTTGGGCAATCACGTCGTGGTCGGCGCCGGGGCCAAGATCCTCGGCGGCATCCGGATCGGCAACAACGTCAAAATCGGGGCCAACTCCGTCGTCCTCAAGTCGGTCCCCGCCAACTCCACGGTCATCGGCGTTCCCGGCCGGATCGTCAAAGCGCAAGGGGAGCGCCTCCCCGAAGCCACGATGGACCACATCAACATCCCCGATCCTTTCGTGGAACGCTTCGAAGCCCTCGAGCAAGAGCTGATCGAATTGCGCAAAAAGCTCGACAGCCACAACCCGCCCGAGAAGTAATTCCCTCCTCTCGTTCTCACTCATTCCCTGCCGCGGGTTCTTTCAAAAGGGGACTGGCTACTTTTCTTTCTGCGTTTAGAAAAGTTGCCTGTACCCTTTTTTGTGTCGCGGGTTCTGTCGGCGAGTCACTCTGACGTGCGACGGGGAACCCGTTGCTCTTTGAGCGGGTCCTGCCCCCGCATAGCCCATCGCAGCTGGGCGTTTCGCCGTCGAAGTCCCGGAACCCGGCTGTACGCCCCGCGCTGCATCTGGGCGCCCATGCGGTGTCACCCGCTCGATTGCAACGGGTCGAATCGGCGTTGCAGCCACGCGGACTCGGCTGTAGCGGGCTCCGCTCTGCCAGGGTACCGCTCGTCGCCACCCGCTGAAGGAATCGGCATGGCCAAAACCGAATCCACCATGGTGACCCTCGGGACGCCGGCGCCCGATTTTTCATTACCGGACGTGGTCTCCGGCCGGACCATCTCGCTCGCGACCTTCGCGGGAAAAGCGGTCCTGCTGGTCATGTTTATCTGCCGGCACTGTCCGTATGTGCAGCACGTGCAGCAGGAGCTCGCGCGTTTGGGCCGGGACTATGCCGCCCGGAATGTCGGGATCGTGGCGATCAGCGCCAACGACGCCAAGGGGTTTCCGGAGGACGCTCCGGCGAGGCTCAAGGCGATGGCGGAGGATTTGA
>Ga0214473_10008336_pt1 | contig 12265 bp, 10 predicted proteins | sample RVTome_7_FD_203509 | JGI IMG/M metagenome (GOLD analysis project Ga0214473, IMG submission 203509) | Soil microbial communities from uranium-contaminated site in the Upper Colorado River Basin, Wyoming, United States - RVT98D197 | ecosystem: Environmental > Terrestrial > Soil > Contaminated >... | reverse complement strand
GGACGCCAGCAGCGCTAGCCCGGCGGCCACCACAAACCACTTTCCAATCCGTATCACCTGATCTCCAGCGCTCCGCAACACGGCCGGCCTCCTGTTTTGATGAATGCGGGCTCGTCTCCGCGTTCCGCCACCAGCATACCGCGCGCCGGCCGATTCCGAAACGTCATTTTTGCGTCCAGTTATCCCCCGCGCCGCCCCGGCGACGCCGGCCGGCCAACCGCCCAGCCGCCACGAGCCCCAACGCCGCCAGATGTGGCGTGGGTCGTGACCCACCTCGCGCCTGACAGTCCGCCGCAGACGCAGCGTCGGCCCGCCGTGGCCGACGTGGAACTGGCCGCCGTACGGCGTTGACGCATGGGCGCACGCGCGTTATCCACAAGGCATGACGCGAAAAACGCCCCGCCCGAAGTGCACCAGTACCGCGCCCGCCGGCGCGACGACGACCAGCCGGTCGGCGACTGGAGCGGCATCGCGCAGGTGACGGCGCGGCCGTAAACGCAGGGAACGCGTGCCACTGCTCTGCGAGCAGTGCCGGATGCGAGCAGAGCCCCGGCCGTTCGAAACTTTCCGGGACGCGGACAGGGAGCGATGGCTTCGACCGCGAATCCTTCGATGAAGGAGAATCCTCCGCGTTCCGCACTGCTCACGGAGCAGTGGCACACCCGCGGCGCTTCGCTCTTCAAACAGTGCCACCCGCCCGGGAGTGGCGCAGGACGCCCAGCGGGTCGCGGAGGACGCCCAGCGGGTCACGTAGGCCGTCCAGCCGGTCGCCCAGGATTCCCAGCCGATCGGGTAGGCCGCCCAGCGGGTGAGTTGGGACACCCAGCGGGCCACGGAGGCCGCCCAGCGGGTCACAGAGGCCGCCCAACGGATGACCCGTGCCGCCCAACGGACGGCCCGTAACGGCCAACGGCCGACCCGTGACGCCCAACGGACGACCCGTGACGCCCCCGATCTGACCGGAAACCCGCCGCAGCGGCCGGCGAGACCCCGCCCCCATCGGCGGCTCTCTCCAGTGGGCTTTAGGCATCCGCCCTGAGCCGTGCGCTCTTGGCCCCTGGGCAGTTCCCGCGTTTTCCGCTACGCTCCCGCCGTCAAGTTCGCACGGGGCCCGCGCGGCCGCAGCAAAAAGACGGAGCGACGACATGCCCGACTACATCGCCCGAGACGAAGCCGCCCTGGTGGTCTGGTTCGCCGATCACGCCGCCGGCGTGAACACGCACGGAGTAACGGTGGGCCTCTCGGCCGCCGACATCACGCAGGCCGCCGAGGACGCGGCCACCGCCTCGCACGCCGTCAACGGCCGCTCGCTGTACGAGTCCAAGAAGCAGGAGTTCACCGCCTACAAGGACACCCTGCTCTACGCCCCGCTCAACACGCCCCTGCCGGCCGTGCCGGCCGCCCCGGCCGTCGGCAGCCAGCCCATCGGCGGCCTGGCCGCGTGCGTGGCCCGCGCCCGGCAGCGGGCCGAGCGCATCCAGAGCCACCCGGCCTACACCACCGCCATCGGCGAGGACTGCCGTGGATTCGTCCGCGTCGCCCAGAATCTTGGGCTGACAAAGCTACAACGCGCTGGCGCCATGGACTGCAGCGCCGCACTGTCCCGGTGAATGGGAAGGCTTCTATGCTTGAGACGCTCGAGGCGCTCGGTGCGATTCTCGCTGATCTTACGGGCCAAGCCGTTCCGTTCGAGCGGGATTGCGGGGATGCCGCGAACCGGCTTCTGGCGGGGTCTGGCCTTGGGTACAGCCAGTTCAACGAGTTGCTTCTGCTGCTGGGGTACGACCGCGTTGCGCCGGGGTTCTTTCAGTTTCTCGTTGATGGGAAGGCGGACTACCGTCCCGAGTCAGCGTTCACGTCGATCTTGCAACTCCGCAGCGGCGTCGATCGTTTTCGAGTGCTGGCCATTCTCCGTTTCGGAAACGTCAAGTTCGGCTTCAAGTACCTTTCGGCCCCCTCTACGGATCTTGAGGCGGAACTCGCGCTAATTACGCCAGTTGATCCGTCCGAATTCTCGAAGCGGCATGACCCACTCATGCCAATCGACCCGATCCCGGGGGAGGAGACGTATTTCCTCGGCTATCTCATAAAGCGCCAACTTGATGAGCGGCTGGAGCGAAACCCCGGCGACGAAGACGCCAAAACGCAGCTTGAACACCGAAAGCGGGTGACCGATAAGGGGAAGCGAAATCACGAGGCATATCTGGCATCAGACCACATGGACGTCTACGTTGCCACTTCGATGCGTGAACGCCACGAGTACCAAATGATCAGTCGAGTGGTTCAAGACGTCTTCTCCTCTCCCAAGATAAGGAATCTGTGCCTTCGCTGGTTTGATCCAACCCAGGCGTATTGTGCTGATCGAATTGACAAAGGGCTGGCCGAAGGACTGATGCTCAAGCGCGCAGCTTGCACCCTCTACTTGGCTCAAGAAAGCGACACTCTCGGGAAGGATTCCGAGCTCGCTTGTACGCTCGCGCAGGGGAAGCCGGTTATCGCGTTCATCCCATCTGTGTCAGCTGCCGACACACTCGCGTACGTCGACCGCCTCCTGGACATGGTTGCGAAGGGCTCGGGTGTCTCGGATGAGCGTGAACTGATACTCCAGCAGTTACGCGTCTTCAATCCCAAGGCGGCCTGGCGGGACCGGGAAGTAATGGCGTGGGTGGCTGACCGCGTTCACATGGACGTTGCCGCGGCCAAACATCGGCTCGGCGAGTCCGTTCGGACACATTACGACGAGCGGGCCAAAACACTGAAGCAGTCGCATCCGCTCGGCTTGCAGGTTCACCTTGAGACGGGCGTGGCCAACGGTGTCCTGGTGGCCCGGTCGACGGAGGAGTGCGCGGACCTGATCCGCCGAATCTTGACGCGGACACTCGAGTTTACGATCTGTGAGAACATCGTCGAGGGCAATCGCTATCTCCTTCTGAAAGAGACCATCACGGGCTCGGTTTTCGAGTCGTAACCGGTGACCGCTTTCTGACGAACGCTTTCTGGAACTTCTACCTGATGCGGTAACGCGCTCGCGAGGAGTCGATTACTGAGCGGTTGAAAGGAACGAGGGCGAAACTGCGCCCGAAAACGCAGGCTGGCCGAGCTGTGCCGCGGATTCGGGAGCGCAGATGGAATTCGGATACCGAGCGAAATCCCGGTCGGGGACGAGTCGAGCCGGCGTGCTTCGATTATCCCTTTGGCTTACCTTGCTCGCCACCCGCTCGCTTGAACGTGGCGCCGGAGGCCGGTGCCACGCTTAGGCTGTACGGTCCTGCCACCGAACGCCGGGCCACTGATGAGGGCGGCACAATGCGACCGACTTCCGGCAAACGTGATGGCGCGTAGGGGCTTGGATTTCCGTTCATGTTATCGATCTGCAACCCAGGAAGCATACGTGTAGTATAGCACGAGTGCACTATAGCACAAGTGCCCTGCCGTCAAAACGTCAAAACCGAGGCGCCCCACCCGCGTCCATCGCTCCCCGCTCTTCGGACCGGCGGGACGCCGGTGCTCCCCGTGCCGGCGGGTGGCATGCCCTCGCCAGCAGGCGTGGGCATGCGCACCTCCGATGGCTGGGGCGGCTCGTACCCCAGGCCTCCTGGTCAGCCCGACCGCATGGCGACCCGCTGCGCGTGACGCCGTGCCACCCACCGCCCCGCCCGCCCCTACTCCCCAGCCCTGCCGGCGGCCGGCTGAGCCGCGGCCGACGGCCGGCCGACGCGCTGCGGGTGCTCGGCCCGCATGCGGCGGAAAAGCTCGAACATCTTGTCCACGTCGTAGTCGCAACGCCGCGCCAGCGATGCGCGGGCGGCGCGCGTGCGGTCCACGACCGGGTCCAGCGCCGGCGAGGCCGCTTCGCGCGGCAACTCACTCATCTTCGCTCTCCTCGACGAGCATCTGGGGGGGCAACAACGTCGGCGTCAGCAACCCGAGCCTGCGGTTGACGGCCATGATGTGTACGACCTTGGCCGGGTTGGCCAGATGGCGGCAGCTCCAGGTCAGCAGATAGTCCAGCTCGTGCACCGACGCGGACGCCGCCTATCCGAGACCGCGCGCCCCCGACCTCCTCGTTGCCTAGTTGCCTATGGCGTCAGCAGCTCCACGAACGGGTCGATGTCGAAGTTGTCCACTTGGCCGTCGCGGTTGCAGTCCGCCCGCATGCGGTCGCAATTCGGGAATTTCTGGGCGTAGCCCGCCGGGTCGGTCAGCGCGAGCACGAAGGGATCAATGTCGAAGTTGTTCACCAGGCCGTCGCAGTTCAGATCGCCACGTGGATCGGCCTTGAGCAGCGCGCCGTAGGCGTTGATGCGGCCCCAGCCGAAGCGCTCGTCCCAGCCCGGCGACCCGAGATCGTCGGCGCTCTTCTTGATGAGCTCCTCGACCTGCACGTTCGAGAGCGAGGAGTTGTACGACCACATCAGCGACGCCAGGCCGCTCACGAAGGGCACGGCCATCGAGGTGCCCGAATAATAGACATAGCCGCTATTGCGGCCGGTGGAGTAGATCTCGACGCCGGGGGCCGCAACGTCCATCTCCGGGCCGTAAGCATTGAACGAAGCCCAGCCGTCGTAGCGGTCGGTGGCACTGACCGCCATGCACTTGGGGAACTTGGCGGGGTACGCGATCCCCAGCGGCTGATTGCTGCCGACGGACGCGACCAGCAGCACGCCGCGGTCGTGGGCGTAGAAAACCGCGTCGCGCAGCGTGTCGGAGCCGACGTAGGTGCCCAGGCTGAGCGACTCGACGCGGGCCCCGTGATCGGCGGCCCAAATGATGCCGGCCGCGATGTAGCTCTCCGTACTGTAGCCCCCGTCGCTGACGACCTTGACCGGCATGATGCCGACGTCCCAGTTGACGCCGACGACGCCGATGCCGTTGTTGCCGAGCGCGCCCGCCGTGCCCGACACGTGCGTACCGTGGCCGTTGCCGTCAGCGGTGTTGGCGTTGTTATCGATGACGTTCCAGCCCGGCACGAGGCGCAAGTCGGGGTGAGTCTGGGCGCCGGTATCGAGCACGGCGATCGTGACGGGGCCGCCGCCCGTGTGAATGTCCCACGCTTCGGGGGCGTCGATGTCGGCGTCGGGCTTGCCGCCGTTTTGACCCGTGTTGTGCAGACCCCACAGGAAGCTGAAGAAGGGGTCGTTGGGGAACGTGGCGGTCAGCGTGGCCAGGCCTTCCACCTCGGCCCGCTCGACACCGCGCACGCCGCGCAGTTGTGCCGCCAGCGCCGCCGTATCGCGCGGCGTCGCGAGCACCATACGATATACGCGGTTGAGGCCGTACTTTTCGGCCAGCACGCGATCCTGCGCCGGTTCGCACAACACCGGCTCGACGCGCGTGGCATCCCACGTGGCAAGCAGCGCGTCGATGGCGCCATGGTCGATGACGATCTGGCCAGGGTCGGAAGCTTGCGGCGTCAAACCGGGCGTGAGCCGAACGAGCACGTGTAACGAGCTGTATAGCGCGGCGCTGGGCGCCGCCGACAGCCCACTCGATGTCGCGCCTGGACCAGCGCCTGGCGACAAGGCGTCGGCGTTGAGATCTGGCGCGGCGACCAGGACACAAACCACGGCGAACCACGTGGAAGAACGCAGCCAGCGCGGGCGGCTCTTAGACATGCTCTGTCCTCCTCTCGCAACGATTCCATTGTACCCGTGCGGCCCCTCAAAACGAAGCCGTACGCGACCGGAACGAGCCGGTTGCGTTCTCATAAGCAGTGTGGGCGTCGGCACCTCCGGCGGGCGGACCCGACGCCGACCCACGCGGACCCGGTTCCGCGCCGTGCGGCACGGGGGCGGTCCGATGCTTCCCGGATTTTCGACCCGCCCCACCGCCTCGCCTACTCACGAAATATCCGGGCTAACTCAACAGGATGTGTGCTCGCTCGACGTTTCCGACCGCACCGCGTCGGGGCCTGGCTCGGCGTGCTCCGTTATGATCTCGCTCGCGCGCGTATCCCGCACGCAAAGTGGCGCAAGGGGATCGCGGCCGGTCGGGAACATGACCGTAAACGTCGAGCCGCGGCCGGGGCGCGAGTAGACGATGATTCGCCCGCCGGCTTGCTCGACGACCTCCCGCACGATCGACAGCCCCAGCCCCGTGCCCGGAATCCCCGCCGCGACGGCGTTGTTGCCCCGCCGGAACGCGTCGAACAGCGAGCCGCCGCCCTCCGCGCCGTGGTCGGCGAGCGCACCGGTCTCCAGGCCGAAGCCCGTGTCCTTGACGGTCACGTATACGAAGCCGTCCTCCAGCTCCCGTTCCGGTGCCCCGGGCATGAGCCGGCGCTGGCGGTGCGGCGACGCGACGGCGGCCACTTTGACCGTGACGGAGCCCGGCCCCGGCGTGTACTTGAGCGCGTTGTCGATCAGGTTGCCGATGCAATCGCTCGCATCGCGCGGGTCCACATGGGCCCGGCACTCCTGCCCTTCCGGCACCACCCAGTTGAGCGTGACGTTCTTCCCGTCGGCGATGGGCTTGAACCGCCGGCACAGCTCGGTCACGACTTCGGCGATGCTCGTGGACGCCACGCGATGGCGGCGCGGGTCGGCTTCCTGCACGCGGGCCAGCGTGAGTAGCTCGGTGACCTGCACGATGCCATCGCGGCAGCGCTGGATAATTTTCTCCATGGTCGGACGCGTCGCCTCGGGCGGGACGATTCCGTCGCGAATCAGGCTCGCCAGCGTCTGGATCACCGCCAGCGGCGCCTTGAGCTGGTGGGCGGCGTTCTGCATGAAGCGCGAGCGCCGCATCTGGAGGTCCTGGATCGCGGTCGTCGAGCGGCGCAATGCGGCGTTGGCTTCCAAGAGCTGTCGGTCGCGCTTGTCCAGCCGGGCCGCGATCTCGAGCGTGAAATAGCACACCCCCAGCACGCCACAGATCATGACCCCCACGGCGACGACGACGTAGTACGCGTCGTCGTGCCAGCCCGGCGACGGCAGCGCCGGCAGGAAGCCATAGTGCGGCGTCAGCCGGCCCGACATCTCCCCCACCGCGACGCTGGCGTAGAGCACGATCGCCCACGCGCATTGCAGCAGCGCCTGCCGCTTGCGCAGCAGTAGGGCCCCGATCGCGATGTGAAACACGTAGAACATCATCATCGGGTTTTCGACGCCGCCCGTGTAGCGCAGGATCAGCGTCAGCAGCGCCAAATCACACGCGACCTGCGCGTTGGCGAAAAGCTGCGCGCTGCCGATCGGGCCAGCTTCGGCGGCCTCATCGGCGGCCAGCCGCGCCCGCAGCCCGCGTGTGGTGACCATCCACACGAGGTTCAACAGGGCCACGCCGCCGATGACGACCGCGAGTTGCCACGGTCGCGTCACGCTGGGAGTGACAAACCGCTCCAGCGCCAGCACGCCGCAGGCGGCGACGACGAACACCCACCGCAGTCGGACGAACCAGTGCAGCCGCAGCAAGGAAATGAGGGCGCGGGTGCGGTACGCCTCCGTCGGTTCCTGGAGGCTCAGGCTGATGTGGGTGCCGTCCTCGAGCACCATGGCTCGATTCCTAGCCGCCCCCGTTCAAGACCTCGTCGACCGCCGCCCGCAGTTGGGCGGGTTCCAGGGGCTTCTCCATGAACCGCTCTACCGGCACGCCGTCCGCACCGAGCTCGCGACCGTACGCCTCGCCGTGCGCGCGGCCGATCGACGAGATCATGATAATCGGGATGCGCTTGAACGTCTCATCTCGTTTGATCTGGTGGGCCAAGAGCAGCCCCTCCGTGGGCGTGGCCAACATGATGTCGAGCAGGAGCATGTCGGGCTGATCGCGGCGGAGCGCCTCCATCCCCGACGGACCCGTCGCGTGACACGTCACCCGGTAGCCCGATGGCTCAAGTACCAGCCGGATGATGTCGTGCATGTCCGGGTCGTCGTCGATGAGCAGGACGTGTCGCGGGTCAGACATGCGCCCCGGTTCCTATAGCGATCGCGGTCAGCAGATTCGCGGCAGCTCCTCGCCGTATGGCCGCTGGACGATGCGCCGCCCGCCGACGCGCGTGCGCAGCTCGACCAAGGGCGGCTGCGTCCCGGTGACCTTCCCGATCTGAGCGGCGGCATGCCCCAGTGGGTGGCTCCGCAACGTTGTCCGGGCTCGTTGGGCGTCTTGCGCCGCGACCACGCAGACCACCTTGCCTTCGTTGGCCACCGTCAGCGGGTCCAGGCCGAGCATCTCGGCGGCGTGGCGCGCGGTCGGCGAGATGGGCACCTGCGCTTCGTCGATCTCCACGCTCAGCCCGGTCGCTTCGCTGATATCAGCGAGCACGCCCGCCAGTCCGGCCCGCGTGGGGTCTCGTAGGAACTTCACGTCCGCGCCGCTGCTCAGCAACCGGGCGACCAGCCCGTTCAGCGGCGCGACATCGCTGCGCAGGACGGACTCAAACTCCATCCCGTGGCGGACCGACATGACCGCCAGGCCGTGGTCCGCCAGCGTACCGTTGATGAGAATCGCGTCGCCGGCCTCGATCCGCCCGACGTCGAGCCGCACCCCGCTACGCCGTCGGCCAACGCCGGCGGTGTTGATGAGCAGGCCGGCCGAATCGCCGCCCTGCGTTTCGGTCCCGTGTCGCCGTTCGATGACCTTCGTATCGCCGGTCACGACGGCGACCCCGGCTTCGCGTGCCGTCGCCGCGATCGAGGCCACGACACGATCCAGTGTTTCGAGTGCCAGCCCTTCTTCCAGAATCAGGCCCAGGCTGAGCGCCACGGGGTCGGCGCCCATCACCGCCAAGTCGTTCACCGTCCCGGCCACCGCCAGCCGCCCGATATCGCCGCCGGGGAATTCGATCGGCGTAACCACATATGAATCTGTTGTGAACACCAACTCGCCAGCCGGCCATTTCAGCACCGCCCCGTCCGTGAGCGGTGCCAGGTGCTCGTTCGTCAACGCGCTCAGCAGGTGCTCGCGGATCAGGCGGGCCATCAGCTCGCCGCCGCCGCCATGCGCGAGGACTACCTGATCAAAGCTCTGCCGCATTAGTCGTCCGCACGGTTTGCGTGACGGTGATATTTGTACCACGCCGCGCACGTCCCCTCGCTGCTCACCATGCACGGTCCGACGGGCTCGATCGGCGTACACGCGCGACCGAACAGCGGGCACTCGGTGGGCTCGACCTTGCCCTGAATCACTGGCCCGCACAGGCAGCCGGGATGGTCCTCGTCGTCGCCGAGCGTCAGGCCAAACCGCCCGATGGCGTCGAAGCGGTGGTAAGGGGGAGCCAGCTCCAGACCACTCTGCGGGATGACGCCGAGCGCGCGCCACGGCACGTCGGCGGGCACGAAGACGCGCTGCATCAGGCCCAGTGCGGTCGTGTTACCCTCGTCGCGCACGACGCCGGCGTAGGCGTTCTCCACCGCGGCGCGGCGCTCGACCAGTTGTCGCGCGAGCTGCACCAGACCGCGCAAAATCGGCTCCGGCTCGAAGCCGGTGACGACACACGGGCGCCCGTGGCGCTCCACGATCGGCCGATAGGCGTTAGCGCCGATGATGACGCTCACGTGTCCCGGACAGATGAACCCGTCGAGCGGGACGTCGCCGGCCGCCAGCAGGGCCGCCATCGCCGGCACGACCAGCTTGTGGCACATCAGCACGCTGAAGTTGTCGACCCCGTCGCGCTCGGCTTCGAGCACCGCGACCGCCGTGGCCGGCGCGGTCGTCTCAAACCCCACGCCCAGGAACACGACGGCGCGCTGCGGGTTTTCGCGCGCCAGTTGCACGGCCGCCCGGCTGGACGTAACGACTTGCACGCGGGCGCCTTGCGCCCGCTGGCGTTCCAGGCTGCCCCGGCGCCCCGGCACGCGCAGCATGTCGCCATACGTGGCAAGCATGACGCCGGGTCGCGTCGCCAGCTCGATCGCCGCGTCGATGTGCCGTTGCGCGGTCACGCACACCGGGCATCCGGGCCCGCTCACCAGGCGCAGGTTCCCGGGCAGCAAGGCTCGCAGCCCGTGGCGGAAGATGGCGACCGTGTGCGTACCGCACACTTCCATGATCTGCACGCGCCGCCGCAGCTTCTCGCAGAGGATGTGCAGCTCCGCACGCAGGTTTTCGATCGCGGCGGTCATGACGCACCCTTCGAGGGGACGCTCCCGTTCGCGGTTTCCGGCGGCTCGTCGAGAATCTGTCGCAAGTAGTCCCACGTTTCGAGGGCCTCGCGCTCTTCCAGCCGCGTGATGGTAAAGCCCGCGTGCACGAGGACCCAGTCACCGAGCGCGGCCTCCGGCGTGAGCACCGTGCTGACACGCAGTCGATTGCCTTGCAGGTCCACGACGGCCTCGCTCTCGCTGGCCTCGACGATTTGCGCAGGAACCGCCAGACACATGCCACTAACCTCCAACTCGTCGCCGCGCGTCGCCACACGATGCTTCGCGGCCGGCCAGTCGCCTCGCCGCGACGACGGCCTGCCCCAGTGCGAGCCCGCCGTCGCCGGCGGGAACCTGACGATGGTACAGCACGCGCAGGGACCGGGATTCCAGCAGCTCGACCAGCCGCGTCAATAGACGCCGGTTGGCGAAGCACCCGCCGGAGAGGGCGACAGTTTGCACGCCGCGCTGCTCACAGGCCGCGGCAGCGGCGTCGCAGAGCAAGTGCGCGACAGTTTCGTGGAACCGGGCAGCGCTGCGCGCGGTCGGCTCACCGTCGCGCCGCGCACGCATCATCTCGGCGACGGCAGGCAACAGCGACACGGAGAGCGTCGAGCCGTGCTGCTGTACCTCGTAAGGATATGGTTCCCCGGTTTCGTTCGCAGCGGCGGCCTCGACCGCCATGGCCGCTTCCGCCTCATGCCGATTTCGCTGACAAAGCCCGAGCAGATAGGCGACCGCGTCGAAGACGCGGCCCAGGCTGGAGGTGGGTTGAGCGTTGAGGCCGCTGGTGATCTGCCGTTCTATTGCACGAAGCTGTGCGATGGACGGTGACCCGTCGCATACGGGCATCATCTCGATCCACCGGCCGCCATGAATCTCGCGGAGCAGCGCCGCCGCCGGTCGCCACGTTTCGATCGCCGCTGCGTCGCCGCCGACCAGCGGAAAGTACGCCAAGTGCCCGACGCGCTCAAACTCCCCGCGCTCGCAGAAAAGCACCTCACCGCCCCACACCGCCCCGTCCGTGCCGTAGCCGGTACCGTCGCACGAGAGTCCGATGACCGGCCCGGCGTCGTCCCATTCGGCCATCACGCTGGCGACATGGGCGTGGTGGTGCTGGACCGCGATCGTCGGCAACCCGAGCCGCACGGCGTACTGCGTCGAAAGATACTGCGGATGGAGGTCATGGACCACGACCTCCGGCGTAAACCCGAATAGCTCCTGGAGCCGCTCGATCGCCTCCACGAAGTGCCGGTACGCGTCCGGATTGCTCAAATCGCCGAGATGCTCGCTCAGAATCGCCTCGCCGTCGTGCAGCAGGCACACGGCGGACTTCAGTTCGCCGCCGACGGCCAGAATCCACCGTTCGCGCACGCCGGCCAGCGGCCGTCCGTCCGTGGAACAGCCGAGCCGTAGCGGCTTCGGCGCGTAACCCCGTGCCCGGCGGATGGGCACGCTGTGCCCGCGGAACGTGAACACGACCGAGTCGTCGATCGGCCGGAAGATCTCGCGATCGTGCGTCAGGAACGCGTCCGCCACTTCGTGTAGCTCGGACAGGGCGTCGTCATCGCGGTAGGTCAGCGGCTGGCCGGCCAGGTTTGCCGACGTCATCACGAGCGGCCCGAGCCCCTCGGCGAACAGCAGATGATGCACGGGTGTGTATGGGAGCATGATCCCGAAGGTGTCGCAGCCGGGCGCGATGCCGCGCGCCAGTCTGGCGTCGTGGTGCTGCGGGGCCAGCACGATCGGTGCGGCCGGCGACCGCAGGGCAGCGACATCCGCGTCGCTGAGCTGGCACACGTTGTGGGCCACTTCGATCGACGGCACCATCACCGCCAGCGGCTTGCCGTCACGGAGTTTCCGCTGTCGCAGCCGCTCGACGACGTCCGGCCGGTCGGCGCGACAGGCCAGGTGATAGCCGCCGATGCCCTTGAGCGCGACGATCTGGCCATCCGCGAGCATCGCCGCCGCGGTGCGAATCGGGTCACCCTCGATCGGCGTCAGGGTCAGCTTGCTGTTATGCGCGGTCGCGCGGCACAAGCGCAACCGTGGTCCGCAATCCGGGCACGCATTGGGCTGGGCATGGAAGCGCCGGTCGGCGGGGTCTGCGTATTCGCGCGCACAGGGCGGGCACAACTGGAACACCGCCATCGTCGTGGCCGGCCGGTCATAGGGCACACGGCGAATGATGG
>Ga0214473_10008335_pt1 | contig 12265 bp, 9 predicted proteins | sample RVTome_7_FD_203509 | JGI IMG/M metagenome (GOLD analysis project Ga0214473, IMG submission 203509) | Soil microbial communities from uranium-contaminated site in the Upper Colorado River Basin, Wyoming, United States - RVT98D197 | ecosystem: Environmental > Terrestrial > Soil > Contaminated >... | reverse complement strand
GGTACCGGCCGAAAATACATATCGCCGGGAGAAGTAAGCAAAACCCGAGGGGGTGATTGCGCAACAGGGCGGCTCCCTCGGTTTTTTGCCTGTGCCCGGCAAGCGGGGACGACCGATTAGGCTGAAAAACAATCTACTTTTAATTTATCCGAGGTAATCGACTGATGGCTGGCGGCGGAGCGAGAGTCAAAATCATCATGGCCTGTCAGGAATGCAAGAGCCGGAATTATCATTTCGCCAAGAACAAAAAGAACCATCCGGACCGGATGGAGCTGCGCAAGTATTGCCGGTTCTGCGGAAGCCACACTCCTCACAAGGAAACTCGGTAGAGCTCGGACTATTGGTGCAGGCCAGTAGCTCTAACGGCTAGAGCGCCGGACTCCAAATCCGGATGTTGGGGGTTCAAATCCCTCCTGGCCTGCCATGAATTTTTTCACAACGGCGGAATGCTAATGGCAAACCAGGTGGAAAAAACAGTTGCGACGGAATCCCAGTACGAAAGGGCGGTGCATTTTCTCAAGGAAGTGCGCAACGAAGTGGCCAAGGTCACCTGGCCCAGCGGTAACGAGGTCAAGGGAGCGACGGCAGTGGTGCTGGTGGTCTGTATTATCGTCGCTTTCGCCCTCTGGACCGTGGACAAGATAATCAATTTCGGAATGAATGCAATTTTCTGATGCCGGACCGGCCGCAGGCAGGCTGAAACTCAAATCCCGACTGGATCGATATTGATGGCGGACTCCAAGTGGTATGTGCTGCAAGTCTATTCCGGGCACGAAAACAAGGTCAAGATCAGGATCGAGAAGCTGATTGAGGACATGAAGGCGGTCGAGCCCGAGCCGAAGATCAGCGAAGTGATGGTACCCACCGAGGAGGTGACCGAGCTTCGCAACGGCAAAAAAGTGAAATTGGAAAAAAAGCTCTATCCCGGCTACGTGCTCATCAATATGGTGGCCGATGAGGAAACGCTCCATACCCTGTCTAACACTCAGGGGATCATCAAGTTCGCCGGCGGCGGAGTGAAGCCGCATCCGCTGCGCGAAAGCGAAGTGAACAAGATCGTCCGGCGCACCGAGGAGCGCCAGGTGGCGACCGGCGCCCCCCACGAGGAAATCCCTTACAAGGTGGGCGAGTACGTGGAGGTGATCGACGGGCCGTTCACCGATTTCAACGGCCGGGTGGAAGAATTGTTCCCGGAAAAGGGCAAGGTGAAAGTGGTGGTGAGCCTGTTCGGCCGGCCGACGCCCCTGGAGTTGAATTACCTGCAACTGAAAAGACTGTAAAAACTGTACGTTCTGAAGGAGTACGAAATTGGCTAAGAAAGTCACTGGCTTCATCAAACTCCAGATTCCGGCGGGACAGGCCAACCCGGCCCCGCCGGTCGGGCCGGCCCTGGGCCAGCACGGCGTGAACATCATGGAGTTCTGCAAGACGTTCAACGCCCAGACGCAGAACCAGATCGGCATGATCATCCCGGTGGAAATCACCGTTTACGCCGACCGGAGCATCACCTTCATCACCAAGACTCCGCCGGCGGCGGTCCTGATCAAGAAAGCCGCCGGACTGGCCAAGGGCAGCGGCGAACCGAACAAGATCAAGGTCGGTAAGATCACCGAGGCGCAGGTCGAGGAGATCGCCAGAACCAAGATGCCCGATCTCAACGCTGCCAATCTCGATTCGGCCATTAAAATGATCCGTGGTACCGCCCGTTCCATGGGTATCGAAGTTGTGGGCTAATTCATCAACAATCGGCAGGTTAAGATGGCAAGAAAAGGCAAGAAATACCAGAACGCCACGGCGACCCTGGACCTCGGCCAGCGCTATTCGATCGAAGATGCGGTCGCCCATGTCAAGCAGGCAGCCTATGCCCAGTTCGATGAAACGGTGGATGTCGTCTTCCGTCTCGGCGTAGACCCCCGCCATGCCGATCAGGTCATCCGCGGCACGGTGGTCCTGCCTCACGGAATCGGTAAACAGCTTAAGGTTGCGGTGATCGCCCAGGGCGAGAAGGCTGCGGAGGCCGAGCAGGCGGGTGCCGATATCGTGGGTGGGAAGGAACTGATCGAAAAAGTTACCGGCGGGTGGTTCGAGTTCGATACGATGATCACCACTCCGGACATGATGGGCCAGGTGGGCAAGCTCGGCCGTATCCTCGGCCCGCGCGGCCTGATGCCGAATCCAAAAAGCGGAACGGTGACGATGGAAATCGGCCGGGCGGTAAAGGAAGCCAAGGCCGGCAAAATCGAATTCCGGGTGGACAAATCCGGTAACGTCCACGCGCCGATCGGCAAGGTGAGATTCGAACACCAAATGCTTGTGGATAATTTCCGGACCCTGCTGGAGGTGATCATGCGCGCCAAGCCCTCCTCGGCCAAGGGCACTTTCCTGCGTAACGTCACGGTCAGCAGTACCATGGGCCCGGGCTTCAAGCTCGACCTCAACCTTTACCGCAATTGATCCGGGAACGGCCCCGACCGAAACATCCCGGGGAGAATCAGGGAGCAAGCCTAATCATGTTGAGAAAGGAAAAACAGACCCAGGTGGATAGTCTGCGGGAAAAGCTCGGCAGCGCCGAGAGCATTTTCCTGACCAATTTCACCGGCATCAACGTCAAGGATATCAGCCAGTTGCGCGGGCAGTTCCGGGCGGCCAACGTGGAGTACCTGGTGGCCAAGAATACCCTGATCCGGCGCGCCGTGGCCGATACGCCGCTGGCAGAGCTCGAATCCTACCTCCAGGGACCGACCGCGCTGGTTATCGCCGGTGACGACGGTGTCAGAGCCGCCAAGATCATCACCAAATTCTGTGAAGATCACGAGAGTTTCCAGGTCAAGGCCGGCGTGATGAGTGAAAAGATAATCGACGCCGCCCGGGTGAAAGACATCGCCCGGCTTCCCAGCCGGGAAGTCCTGATCGCCAGGCTCCTGGGAGCCATCAATTCACCGATCGCCGGGCTGGTCTTCGTCCTGGGCGGTACGCTGGCCCGGGCCGTGCGTGCGCTCGACCAGGTCCGCCAGCTCAAGGAAGCGAAAGAAAAGAGTTAATTTTATATCTTAAATCAACCCCGTCCTTTCAGGAGGAACTTTCAGATGGCAACTGCGACTCTCAAGAAAGAAGACATCATTACGGCGATCGAGAACATGACGGTTCTCGAGCTGAATGATCTGGTCAAGGAGCTCGAAGGAAAATTCGGCGTATCGGCCGCGGCCCCGATGATGGCCGCCATGCCGGTCGCCGGCGCCGCCGAAGCCGCACCCGAGGAGAAGGATGAGTTCGATGTGGTGCTCACCGGTATCGGCGACAAGAAAATCCAGGTCATCAAGGTCGTCCGCGAACTGACCAGCCTGGGCCTCAAGGAAGCCAAGGAAGTGGTGGACAATCCAGGCAAGGCGGTCAAGGAAAAGGTTTCCAAGGAGGAAGCCGCCCAGATGAAGGCCAAGCTGGAAGAAGCCGGCGCCACCGTGGAAATCAAATAACCGGTCGCCGACTTTTCGCGACCGGACGGTGGTATCAGCCCGGCGCATCCCGGGCACCAATGCGGACCGGATGCGCCGGGTTACAGACAATGTGAAAAGGGAGGCCAGCTCAATCAGGCGGTAAGTGATTGGACTACTGAAAAAGTAGAGACCCTGAACATTCTCGATCGCAGTCTCGAACTCTTAACCGGATAATCAGGGGACTTTTAAGCTTGGCCAGACTCGCTCCACAATCTTTCAATATAGTCCACAGGCAGTCGGAGAGGGCGGAGGAAGAGAAAGCTTACCTGTCCCTTTTCGCATTGTTAACGCCACTTAAAGCGGATCCCCGCCGGCCGTGCCGTTTCCCGGCCGGATGAAACGACGGTCCGCTTTATTTTACAGCAAGCAGTTCCCACATTTCAGGAGATTGGTTTATTCATGAGAAGGGAAAAACCGAAAACCATCTCGTTCGCGAAGCTTCAGCGGCCGGCCGAGATGCCCCACCTGCTCGGCATCCAGACCCAGTTCTTCGCCATGCTGCTGCAGAAGGACACGCCGCCCGAAAAACGCAAAAACTCCGGGCTGCAGGCCGTGTTCAACGAAGTCTTCCCGATAAATGACTACCAGGACAACTTTACCCTGGAGTTCGTCAAATACGGCCTTGGGGAGCCCAAGTACACGGTGGACGAGTGCCAGGAACGGGACATGACCCACGCCATCCCGCTCAAGGCCACCCTACGCCTGATCTCCAAGGAAACTGTGGGCAACAAGAAGAAGATTAAAGACATCATCGAAAAAGAGGTGTTCCTGGGCGAGCTGCCCCTGCTGACCAACCTGGGCACCTTCGTCATCAATGGGGCCGAAAGGGTCATCGTCAGCCAGCTCCATCGCTCCCCCGGCGTGATTTTCGAAGAGACCACCCACACCAACGGCCAGCGGCTCGTCTCCGGCCGGATCATCCCCTTCCGCGGCTCCTGGGTGGAATTTACCGTGGACATCCACGACATCCTCTTCGTCCACATCGACAAAAAGAAGAAATTCCCGGCCACCACTCTTCTGCGCGTGCTGGGCTACTCCTCGACCAAGGATATCATCGAGCTGTTCTATAAGAAGGCCTCGGTCGAGCTGAAGAAGATAGCCGGGCGCGGCCGGCGTAAGCGGGAAGGCTCCACCGAATTCCTGCTCGCCATGGAAATCGTGGACCCGGAAACCGGCGAGGTCGTGGGAGAGGTGGGCCAGGAGCTCACCGGCGCGCTCGCCCGCTCGTTCCAGCAGAAAGGCCTGGATAAGATCGAGGTCTACGAACCCAAGTCCAAGGGCCTTGAAAACAAGCTGATCAAGAATACCCTGCGCAAGGATAACTGCCACAACGAGGAAGAGGCGCTGGTACGGATCTACAATGCCCTGCGCAACGGCGATCCGCCGAACCTCGAGATCGCGCGCGACTTCATCGACAAGCTCTTCTTCAACCCCAAGCGCTACGACCTCGGCCTGGTCGGCCGTTTCAAGATCAATCAGCGCCTGGGCCTGGACATCGACCATGAATTGACCACGCTGACCAAGCAGGATTTTATCGAAGTGATCCGCTATCTGGTGATGCTGACCGAGGGCCAGGGCGAAATCGATGACATCGACCACCTGGGCAACCGGCGCATCCGTTCGGTGTGCGAGCTGATCGCCAACCAGATCAGCCTGGGCCTGAACCGCATGTCGCGGCTGATCAAGGAGCGGATGAGCCTGCAGAACAGCGAAAGCCTGACGATCGACGACCTGGTGAACAGCCGGACGATCAGCGCGGTGATCAACGCCTTCTTCGGTTCGAGCCAGCTTTCGCAGTTCATGGACCAGACCAACCCCCTGGCCGAACTCACCCACAAGCGCCGTCTCTCCGCACTCGGCCCCGGCGGCCTGACCCGCGAGCGGGCGGGCTTCGAGGTGCGTGACGTGCACTATTCGCACTACGGACGCATGTGCCCCATCGAGACGCCCGAAGGCCCGAACATCGGCCTGATCACCAGCCTGACCACCTTCGCTCAGGTCAACGATCTGGGATTTATCGAAACCCCCTACCGCAAGGTGGTCAGGGGCAAGGTGACCGACCAGATCACCTACATGGACGCCTTCGAGGAAGACAAGTACATTATCGCCCAGGCCAATGCGACCCTGGATGACGCCGGTAAGTTTCTCAGCAAGCTGGTGCTCTGCCGCCTGAAAAATGATTTCATCCAGGTCGCCCCGAACCGGATCGAGTACATGGATGTGGCCCCGGCGCAGGTTGTCAGTATCGCTGCGGCCCTGATCCCCTTCCTGGAACACGACGACGCCAACCGCGCGCTGATGGGCTCCAACATGCAGCGCCAGGCCGTGCCGCTGCTCAATCCCGAGGCGCCGATCGTGATGACCGGCCTGGAGGAGCGCGTGGCGCGCGACAGCGGCACCGTGCTCACGGCCAGGCGCGGCGGCCTGGTGGAATTCGTCGACGCCAACCAGATAGTGATCCTGGTCGGCGACAAGGAACACAGCCATAAGGGGACGATCTGGAGCAAGATGCCAGAGCGCGACCTGTACCGCATGCGCAAGTTCCAGCGGACCAACCAGGATACCTCGATCAACTGCCGGCCCCTGGTCGACATCGGCGAAAAGATCGAAATGAACCAGATCATCGCCGACGGCGCCTCCAGCGAAAACGGCTACCTGGCCCTCGGCACCAACGTGCTGGTGGCGTTCATGCCGTGGTACGGCTACAACTACGAGGATGCGATCGTCATCAGCGAGCGGCTGGTCAAGGACGACAAGTTCACCTCGGTCCACATCCAGGAGCTCGAAGTCCAGGTGCGCGACACCAAGCGCGGCACCGAGGAGATCACGGTCGAGATTCCAAACGTGGGCGAGGACGCCGTTCGCAACCTCGACGAGCGCGGCATCATTCGTATCGGCGCCAAGGTGAGCCACGGCGACATCCTGGTGGGCAAGGTGAGCCCCAAGGGTGAAACCGAACTGAGCCCCGAGGAACGGCTGCTCAAGGCCATTTTCGGCGACAAGGCCGGCGACGTCAAGGACACTTCCCTCAAGGTGCCGCCCGGCATCGAGGGGATCGTGATCGACGTCAAGATGTTCAGCCGCCTGATCGAGGACCCGCTGATCCTCGACCAGAAAAACGTCCGGCTGGAGGCCGAGCGCCGCAGCGAACATAAACGGATCGCCGCCATCCGCGATTTCGCTTACGAACAGCTCCGCGAGCTGCTCAATGGACAGAAAATCGTCTGCCTCTACAACAAGGCCACCGGCAAGCAGCAGTTCAAGAGCGGCAAGAAGCTCACCGCCAAGGACGTCGAGAGTATCGACTTCGACAAGTCCGAGATCGGCACGATCACGGTCGATCATGCCGAGGTGACCGAAAAGATCAAGGAGCTGGTATCGAGCTGCGAGCAGCGGATCGAGCAGGTGCGGGAAAAAACCAAAGACCAGATGGAAAAAATCAAGGCTCCCGATGAACTGCCTCCCGGCGTGGTCCAGCTCGTCAAGGTCTACGTCGCCGAAAAACGCAAAGTTTCGGTGGGAGACAAGATGGCCGGCCGCCACGGCAACAAGGGTATCGTGGCCAAGATCGTCCCTGAAGAGGACATGCCGTTCCTGGCCGACGGCACTCCGGTGGAAATCGTGCTCAATCCGCTGGGCGTGCCCAGCCGCATGAACGTGGGCCAGATTCTCGAAACGCACCTGGGGTACGCCGCCAGGCTGCTGGGCTTCACGGTCGAAACTCCGGTTTTCCACGGCGCCACTGAGGAGGAAATTTTTGAGATGATGGAAAAAGCGGGGCTTCCACCCAAGGGCAAAATGGACCTCCGCGACGGCCGCACCGGCAAGAAATTCGACTTCCCGGTCTCGGTCGGCTACATCTACATGCTCAAATTGAGCCACCTGGTGGAGGACAAGATCCACGCCCGTAGTATCGGCCCCTACTCGCTGGTCACCCAGCAGCCGCTGGCCGGCAAAGCCCAGTTCGGCGGGCAGCGGTTCGGCGAAATGGAGGTCTGGGCCCTGGAAGCTCACGGTGCCAGCCACACGCTGCAGGAGATGCTGACGGTCAAGAGTGACGACGTGGTCGGCCGCAGCAAGGTTTACGAGGCGATCGTCAAGGGCGACAACCTCCCGGAACCAGGTACGCCGGAATCGTTCAACGTTCTGATCAAGGAACTGCAGAGCCTCGGTCTCTACGTGGTGCTCGGCCAGGACGGCGAATGAGCTTGAGCCGGACCGGCGGTCTGCGGTCTTTCAAATAGAGGTCGAAACAACTTTACTTTCTACCCTGATGAGGGTGCCATGATAGATCTGAGAAGTCCACGCGAGAGCAGCCAGGGCAGTTTCAAGTACATCCAGGTCAGCATTGCCTCTCCGGAACAGATCAAGCACTGGAGCTACGGCGAGGTGACCAAGCCGGAGACCATCAACTACCGGTCGTTCAAGCCCGAGCGGGAGGGTCTGTTCTGCGAAAAGATTTTCGGGCCGGTCAAGGACTGGGAGTGCAACTGCGGCAAGTACAAGGGTATCCGCTACCGCGGCGTGATCTGTGACAAATGTGGAGTGCAGGTGACGCTTTCGAGAGTCCGCCGCGAGCGGATGGGGCATATCCGGCTGGCCGTCCCGGTGGCCCACATCTGGTTCTTCAAGAGCCTGCCCAGCCGCATGGGCTATCTCCTGGACATGACCCTGCGCGACCTGGAAAAAGTCCTCTATTACGCCAATTACGTGGTCATCGATCCGGGTAAGAGCAAATTCAAGAAAAAAGAACTGCTTACCGAGGAAGAATACATCGAGGCGGAGAATGCCGGATTCGAGGGCTTCCGGGCTGGTATCGGCGCCGAGGCGATTAAGACCCTGCTGGAGGCGATCGACATCGAGGACCACTCCAGCCAGCTGCGCAGCCTGGTCAAGGTCGAAACTTCGCCGCACCGCAAAAAGAGCCTGCTCAAGCGGCTCAAAGTGGTCGAGGCCATCCGGTTGTCCGGCAACCGGCCCGAATGGATGATCCTGGACGTGGTCCCGGTCATCCCGCCAAATCTGCGGCCGCTGGTACCGCTGGAAGGCGGCCGTTTCGCCACCAGCGACCTCAACGACCTCTACCGCCGGGTCATCAACCGCAACAACCGGCTCAAAAAGCTGATCGAGATGCGAGCCCCGGAGGTGATCCTGCGCAACGAAAAGCGCATGCTGCAGGAATCCGTCGACGCCCTGTTCGACAACGGTCGGCGCACCCGCGTGGTGCGGGGCCGGGGCAAACGGCCGCTCAAGAGCCTGAGCGACATGCTGAAAGGCAAGCAGGGCCGCTTCCGCCAGAACCTGCTGGGCAAGCGCGTCGACTACTCCGGCCGTTCGGTCATCGTCGTAGGCCCCGAGCTAAAGCTGCACCAGTGCGGCCTGCCCAAAATCATGGCCCTGGAGCTGTTCAAGCCGTTCATCATCCGTAAGCTCGAGGAGAAAGGCTTCGTCCAGACGGTCAAGAGCGCCAAGAAGCTGGTGGAAAAGGAACGGCCTGAGGTCTGGGACATCCTGGAAGAGATCGTCCGCGACCACCCGATCCTGCTTAACCGTGCCCCAACCCTGCACCGGCTGGGCATCCAGGCCTTCGAGCCGATTCTGGTCGAGGGCAAGGCGCTGCGTGTCCATCCCCTGGTCTGTCCGGCCTTCAACGCCGATTTCGATGGCGACCAGATGGCGGTACACGTGCCGCTCTCCTATGAGGCTCAGATCGAGTGCCGGGTGCTGATTCTTTCCTCGAACAACATCCTCCTGCCTTCCAACGGCAGCCCGGTGGCCAGTCCCAGCCAGGACATCGTGCTCGGCTGCTACTACCTGACCCGCCAGCGCTACATCGAGCCGGAAGGGTACCAGCCGCCCAGGTTTATCGACCGGAACGACGTGATCCTGGTTTTCGAAAACGAACGGATCAAGCTTCACGACAAGATCCTGCTCAGGGTGAACGGCAAATTCGTGGAGACCACGGTCGGCCGGGTGATCTTCAACCAGATCGTGCCCGACGAGCTGGGATTCATCAACAAGGAAATGAACAAGAGCGCGTTGAGCGACCTGGTGCTCAACAGCTACCGCGTCTCGGGCCTCAAGCGCACAGTCGAGTTCCTCGACGACCTCAAGGAATACGGCTTCCGCTATGCTACCTGGGCCGGCATAACGGTCGGTATCACCGACATGCTGATCCCCAAGCGCAAGCCCGAACTGCTGCAGAAGGCGCGCAAGGAAGTGGAGTCGATCACCAAAGCCTATCAGCAGCGCACCATCACCGATGGCGAACGCTACAACAAGGTGATCGACACCTGGACGCACACCACCAGCGACGTGGCCAAGGAGATGTTCATCGCCCTGCGCAAGAGCACCGACGGCTTCAACCCGATTTACATGATGGCCGACAGCGGCGCCCGCGGCAGCCGTGAACAGATCCGCCAGCTCGCCGGCATGCGCGGCCTGATGGCCAAGCCGCAGAAGAAGATCACCGGCCAGGTCGGCGAAATCATCGAGGCGCCGATCACCTCGAACTTCCGCGAAGGCCTGACCGTGCTCGAATACTTCATCTCCACTCACGGGGCCCGCAAGGGCCTGGCCGATACGGCCCTCAAGACCGCCGACGCCGGCTACCTCACCCGCCGCCTGGTGGACGTCTGCCAGGACGTAGTCATCAATGAAGAGGACTGCGGCACCATCCTGGGCCTGGATATCAGCGCCCTGAAGGAAGGTGAAGAGGTGATCGAGCCCCTGCGCGACAGGATCGTCGGCCGTACCGCCCTCGAAGAAGTGATCGACCCGATCAACAAGGACCCGAAGGGCAACCCGATCGTGATTGTCGCGGCGGGAGACGAAATCAGCGAGGAAGCCGCCCGCATGGTCGAGGATTGCGGTATCGAGCGGATTCGCATCCGTTCGGTGCTCACCTGCGAGGCCGAACGCGGGCTGTGCCAGAAATGCTACGGACGCGATCTGGCAACCATGCGCACCGCCGAGATCGGCGAAGCGGTGGGAATAATCGCCGCCCAGAGTATCGGCGAGCCGGGCACGCAGCTTACCCTGCGCACCTTCCATTACGGCGGCACGGCCAGCCGGATCGCCGCCCAGAGCCGCAAGAATTCCCCTGTGGACGGCTCTGTCGAGTACGACGGCATTCTGGCGGTGCAGAACGAGAGCGGCGAAATGATCGCGATCAGCCGCGAGGGCGAGCTGGTGATCAAGGACGCCGAAGACCGGGTGCGCGGCCGCAGCACCGTGCCCTACGGTGCCACCATCCATGTCCAGGACAAGCAGAAAGTGGAACAGGAGCAACTGCTCTTCGAATGGGACCCGCATTCCAACCCGATCCTCACCGACATATCCGGTAAGGTGCGATTCGCGGATATCGCCGAGGACATCACCCTGCGCGAGGAGCTGGACGAAATAACCGGACGCCGCCAGCGCGTGATTATCGACGACCGCGAAAAGGCCTACCACCCGCATATCGAAATTCTTAGTGACAAGGGTGAGAAGGCGCGGGACTACATCATCCCCACCGGCGCCAACCTGCAGATCAACGATGGCGAAAAGGTGAGCGCGGGCACCATCCTGGCCAAGCTCAGCCGGGAAATCTACAAGACCCGAGACATCACCGGCGGCCTGCCGCGCGTGGCCGAACTGTTCGAGGCGCGCAAGCCCAAGGACCCGGCGGTCATAACCGAAATCGATGGCCGTGTCACTTTCGGCAAGATCGTCCGCGGCAACCGCCAGATCATCGTCACCCCGGAAGTGGGCGAGCCGCGCGAGTACCTCATCCCCTACGGCAAGCACCTGCGGGTGCACGAGGGTGACTGGGTGCGCAGCGGCGACCGTTTGAGCGAGGGACCGATCAACCCGCACGACATCCTCAAAATCAAGGGGCCGCGGGCGGTCCAGGAGTACCTGCTGAACGAGGTTCAGGAAGTGTACCGCCTGCAGGGCGTGAAGATCAACGACAAGCACATCGGCGTGATCGTGCGCCAGATGCTGAACAAGGTGTTGATCGTCAATCCCGGCGACACCAACTTCCTCGAAGGCGAGAGCGTTGACAAGATTCATTTCCGCCGCGAGAACGAACGGGTGATCAAGGAGGGGGGCGAGCCGGCCACGAGCATGCCTCAGCTTCTGGGCATCACCAAGGCCAGCCTCACCACCAGCAGCTTCATTTCGGCGGCCAGTTTCCAGGAAACCACCCGGGTACTCACCGAGGCGGCGATCAACGGTGCCCGCGACAACCTGCTCGGACTCAAGGAAAACATCATCATCGGCCATCCCATTCCGGCCGGTACCGGACTGTTGCGCTACAAGGACGTGATTTTCCCGAAGTCGGCCGAGGAAGAGGCCGAAGTCGAAAAAGAGACTGCAATCGAGCAGGAAATTCATCTCTGATAAAGACTTATATCGTCAGACGATCAAGATATTCCCCGGCAGGAACCGGCCTGCCGGGGAGATTTTCCCGGCCGACAGCCGGTGTGGTGCGAAGGTTTTGATTACCAGGCGGTTTTTCTTGACAAAACCGCCTGTTTCCACTAACTTCCTTAGCTCTTTATCTTATGGAGGTTTGTTTGCCGTCGATCAATCAGTTAGTCAGGCACGGAAGAAAGAAAATCAAGGCCAAGACCTCGGCTCCGGCCCTCACTTCCTGCCCGCAGCGGCGGGGGGTCTGCACGCGGGTCTACACCACAACGCCCAAGAAGCCGAATTCGGCCTTGCGCAAGGTGGCTCGCGTGCGGCTGACCAACGGCTACGAGGTGACTTCCTACATTCCGGGCGAA
>Ga0214473_10008334_pt1 | contig 12266 bp, 10 predicted proteins | sample RVTome_7_FD_203509 | JGI IMG/M metagenome (GOLD analysis project Ga0214473, IMG submission 203509) | Soil microbial communities from uranium-contaminated site in the Upper Colorado River Basin, Wyoming, United States - RVT98D197 | ecosystem: Environmental > Terrestrial > Soil > Contaminated >... | reverse complement strand
GATGCTCAACGCTTGGTGGATGATACTCTTCGGGCTTTCGGTTCTATTGATATCTTAGTCAATAATGCTGGGGGAGGATCTCCTCGAATTTTAATAGAGGACATTCAAATTGAACTCTGGGAACAGCAGATCATGGTAAATTTGACCGCAGCTTTTCTTTGCTCTAGAGCAGCAATTGTGCAGATGAAAAAACAGGGATCTGGTCGAATCATCAACATGTCCTCTCAAGGCGGGAGAAGCAGCAGTGAAATGGCTGCAATCCCCTATGCCAGCGCAAAAGCTGGGCTATTGGGCTTCACCCGCCAGTTGGCAAAAGAAGTAGGTCCTTACGGGATATTAGTCAATTCGGTGGCCCCCGGGGTCGTCCTCAGCGGAGAGAGGATGGAGCAGAAATGGTTAGCAAGGCGCGATGAAGAGCGCCAAGAGATGCTTAAGGCCATTCCTCTGGGCCGTTTGGGAAAGGTGGAGGAAATCGCATCGGTTGTCGTTTTTTTGGCTTCCGAAGAGGCGAGTTACATCTCAGGAGCAGTCATTGATGTCAACGGTGGTCGTTTTATGCTTTAATCCTTTTAAAAATAAAACCGACTGATACCCCATTTAGAAATCATTGGGGATGATGGAAGATAATTCTCTGCAATGAGGGTTTGGTATCCTAAGATATTCACCCTTTTTTGGCACGTCTTGGCTAAGAAGGAATGTTTTTGCCCTGGGGCAAACAGGACATGTCAAGTTTTTTTGATGGAGGATTTTTGTGAAAAATAATGAGAAATTTAAGGGCATATTTCAGAATCCCGCACGCCTTGTTCGGTATTCCTTGTTACCTGTTATCCTCATTATACTCTGGTATTATTCGACAGGGATTAAAGAGTTTTTTCCACCTGCTCTCTTGCCAGATCCGGTAAAGGTCCTTATGTCAATGGGTAATATGATTTTTACCGGAGAGTTGTTTCGTCACATCTATGCTAGCATGCTACGTATTTTCTACGCTATATTAGTTGCTTGTTTTTTTGGCATTCCTTTGGGTCTTTTTATGGGTATCTACCATAAATTCGAAGAACTGATAGACGGTGTTCTTACTATCATCAGGCCGATCCCTCCGCTTGCTTGGATTCCTTTAGCTATCTTATGGTTTGGTATTGGCAATATGTCGGTAGTTTTTATTACATGCCTTTCAGCATTCTTCGCCGTTTTATTGAATACAATCGGCGGAGTGCGGGCGGTAGATAGGGTGTTAGTGCGAGCCGCAGAATCCTTGGGAGCGGATCAGAAGATCCTGATATGGCGGGTGATTTTGCCTGCCAGCCTTCCTTCTATATTTACAGGGTTTAGAATCGCTATCGGAGTCTCATGGATGAGTATCGTGGCCGCCGAACTGGTAGCCGCCTCAAGTGGTCTCGGTTACATGATCAGCTTTTATCGAGAATTCATGCGGACAGATTTGATCATTGTGGGAATGATCACGATCGGTATCATTGGTTTGATTATGGATTGGATCACCCGAAGGCTCGAAGATTGGTTATTACCATGGAGAGTCGGAATAACAGTACGGAAATAAGATATGAAAAGATGAAAAAACCCAAATTAAAAGAGAGAACTATGAAAGTTAAGATTCGGATTGAAAATTTGACAAAACTCTACACAACACCGAGAACAAGTGAGATAGTACATGCATTAGATAGAATTAATCTCGATATTTACGAAAGTGAGTTTCTATCTTTGATCGGCCCAAGCGGATGCGGGAAATCTACTCTTCTATACATTATTGCCGGTTTTGAGAGTGCCTCTGAGGGGAATGTTTTCCTGGATGGTCAAAAGATAAAGAAGCCAGGCCCAGACCGTGGTATCGTATTCCAGGAATATGCCCTTTTTCCTTGGATGACAGCCAAGAAAAATGTGGGGTTTGGCTTGGAGATCAAAGGCATTCCCGAGGAAGAACGTCTTCGGATATCTCAGCAATATCTAAACATGATGGGTTTAAAAGGGTTCGAGAATAAATTTCCTCATGAACTTTCCGGTGGGATGAGACAACGTTGTGCTTTAGCCCGATGCATGGCTAATCATCCGGAGGTTCTGTTAATGGATGAGCCCTTGGCTTCCGTAGATGCCATGACACGAACCACGCTTCAGGAAGAAATTTTGAAGGTATGGGGGGAGGGAAAAGCTGATGAGCGCAAGACTGCTATATATGTTACCCATGCTATCGATGAGGCTATTTTTTTATCTGACAGGATTGTGGCCATGTCCTGCCGGCCGGGGAAAATCACCCAAATTATAAATGTCCCATTTTCTAGACCAAGGGGTGAAGAAACCAGGCTGGATCCAGCATTCTCAAAGCTTTATACTGAGATTTGGAATCTCTTTAAAGAATCCTTTTTAAGCTTTTAATGTTGATCCAGAAAAAATTCAACGCGGAAGGAGGTAAAAATCATATTTTCGGGATTAATTAGAGGCAAGCTTAACTAAGCCAGGTATAGAAAAAAGAAAAGGAGGAGGGCAAGATGAGAAATAAAGCGATGATGTTCGTATTTTTTATTTATTTGGTGTTAGCATTTATCTTTAACCCTTTGGCATTTGGAGCCTTAAAAGAAGTGAAAGTACGCGTGAGCTGGGAGCCTGTTGCTGGCGGAGCGGCAGCCGTTGGGGCTATTGCCCTGAATGAAAAGCTTTTTGAAAAATATGCTGAAAAATTTGGCTATAAAGTGATTCCTGAATCCCTAGAATTTCCTGGTGGGCCCCCTCAGAACGAGGCCATGGCTGCTGGGCAAGTCGACATTGATATGCATATGTCTTCTATGCCAATCGTGGCGAGGATCTTTGCAGGTATTAAATGCACCCTCGTTGGCATGTCTGGATCGCACATAAGCAACGCCCTCATGGTCCGTCCTGGGTCCCCAATTAACGATGTATCTCAAATCGCAGGTAAAACGGTGGGGTTGGTCCTTGGTTCTTCGTCCCATTATCTTCTAGCGAGTATCGTATATTATCACATGGGCAAAAGCATTCCAGATGCGGGGATCAAGCTTGTAGGCATGGGCGTGGCTGAAGCCATGAAAATGCCCAAGGGAATCGATGTGGCTGCCATATGGGTCCCGCACCGATTCATCGGGCCCCTCAATGGTTTATGCGAATTACTCGTGGATGGCGACGGGTATACGGGGAAAGGTCATAAAACACCGGGGGTAAGGCTACCCGAAGTTAAAAAGAGCTGGGCCTATCCCGAAGGGTATAATACAGACCGTCTTTATTTATGGGCGGCTGACAAATTCCTTAAAGAATATCCGGATTTGGTAACTGCTTGGCTGCTGGCTTACTGGGAAGCCCAAGATATAATAGTCGGCAATCGCGAAAAGGGGTTCAATCTGATTAATAAGTGGTGGAAAACGGATCGAGAGGTGGTCGAACACGTTTTTGATTGCTACGCTGAGCCTGCTGGAGTCCGTAATTGCCCGATCATTCTTGAGTGGGATGTCCTTACGGCTATTAAAACTTCAGAATTCGTCAACCACTTGAAGCTTAGAGAGAAGCCTCTTACCTGGGATCAATTAAAGCCCCTCGTCATTGGGGGCGCCGATGTGCAGAAGAAAGCATGGGAAATGCGTGGGAAGAAACCCTCCATTGACGACATGATCAAGGGCTTCCAAGGAAAATCGAAGCGTTATGGCGAAATCATCGTCAATGGCGGCGCTCCTTGCTGGATGTGGGGAGAAATCCCAGATTGGGGCAAGCGGATTTACAGGACAGGACCCTTCAAGATTGAATAAAAAGGGCAATACCCTAGCAAATATCAAAAACTTATTCCCATGGGTTCCGATCAAAAGGCTTTCCCCTTTCCTGGCAGGGGGGAAAGCCTTTTGAGATAGCTTGAAGGAAAAAACGATAAAATTACGTGTCCCATTTTCAGTACTTAATCACTTGATTCTATTTTATCCAAAAGACATGAGGGGGTAATTATGAACGGAACCGATAAAAAACAAGGAGCAAAGGCTGATCATGTTTTTTATAGAACCCGTGCCCGCATACTTCCCAAGATCCATAGGGCCGAGGGCATGTATTATTATGATGAAACTGGCAAAAGAATCCTAGATGGCTCAGGAGGCCCCATGGTCGTCAGTATCGGGCACGGGGTAAAAGAGGTTATTGAAGCAATGTATGAGCAAATGAAAAGGGTTATTTTTGCTTACAATGAACACTTCGTAACCGATTCGCAAATAAAACTCTGTGAAAAGGTGATCAATTTAGCTCAAAGGGGTATGTCCAAAGCATATTTTGTGTCCGGTGGTTCCGAGGGAATTGAGGTAGCCATTAAATTTATAAGGCAGTACCATCTTGAACGAGGCAATCCAGGCAAGATTAAATTGATAAGTCGGCGTCCGGGTTACCATGGTGGTACAATAGGGGCTTTATCTATATCAGGCCTTCCCGGAAGACAGAAGGACTATGTTCCATATCTTTGGAATTTTCCCCAGATTCCCGCGCCCACCTGTACCCGCTGCTATTTTGATTTAAATTATCCAAGCTGTAACTTAAGATGTGCCTGGGAATTAGAAAAGGTGATTATCAAAGAAAAAGTTGAAACGGTCGGAGCTTTTATTACCGAACCCATAATCGGGAGCACGGTGCCGGCTTTAACTCCTCCTCCGGAATATTATGGAATCATTCGATCCATATGCGATCAATATGACATATTATTCATGTTGGATGAAGTGGTAACCGGATTTGGTAGGACGGGCAAGAATTTTGGCATTCATCACTGGGAGGTCCCCGCTGATCTTATGGTCGTGGGCAAAGGGACGACCAGTGGTTATGCTCCTTTGGGGGGCGTGTTGATGCATGAACGAGTTGTCGACGTATTATTGAACTCTCCGAGAAAAACATTTTTTATGGGATACACCTATTCGGGCAATCCCTTGTCATGTGCTGCAGGTTTGGCTGTTCAGGAATATATAGAAAAAAATAATTTGATTAAGCGTTCGGAGGAATTGGGAAAATACGCCCTGGATTCTTTGAAAAAACTAGAAGGTCTGGATATCGTTGGAGAAGTTAGGGGGAAAGGGCTTCTTTTGGGGGTTGAATTTGTACAAGATAAAAAAAGCAGAAAACCATTTCCTCCCCAAAAGAATGTAGCAGGACGGATATATAACTCTTGTTTTGACAAGGGTTTGCTTATCTTACCAGGGAAGGGAGCTTTTGATGGAGTTAACGGAGATCATATTACCGTTAGCCCTCCTTTTATAATTGAAAAATCTCAGATCGATGAAATTACGGCTATTTTAAAGGAATCCATTTTAGAATTGGAAAGGCAAATTTAATTTATGGGGTCAAACAAGAAACCAATACTCCAAATAATGGATGAATGAGGAGGTTTGGAAATGAAGCGTACTGCGATTACAAATATCGGAATTATGGTTTCTGGTGACTTGGGAAAAGATATCATAGATGCTGATACCCTCATCATCGAAGATGGCAAGATAAGTAGTATTGGGAAATATGACAAACTCAGATTAAACAATGTAGGTACTGTCTTAGATGCACAAGGAACAACTTTAATGCCAGGATTAATTGAATCCCACGCTCACCCAGTTTTACTGAGAAGCGGACCTTTCTTAAGAGATGTGCACCTCCCGGAAATGGGGAGATCAAAGGTCCACATTTCTGGCTGGCTTGAGGCTAGTATGCATGCAGGGGTCACGACTATTCTTTCTGCCGGCGAACTGACCGTTTCAGGGCGAGGGCGCAGCGCATTAGCCGCTAAACAATTAGCTATAGCTGCCCGTCATGTTTATAAACACCTTCGTTATGGTGGCGTAAAAGTCCATGCAGGGGCTGTGTTTCTAGAAAAAGGGCTGACGGAACAGGACTTCAAAGAAATGGCGGATCAAGGGGTTTGGCTGGTTGCAGAAATCGGCCTGGGAACTGTTCAGACACCTGAGGAGGCTAAACCCATGGTGGAATGGGCACATAAGTACGGAATGAAGGTATATATGCATACGGGAGGAAGCTCCTTGACTGGAAGCAAAAGCGCAGGCGCGGATGAAGTGATCGCCATCAGACCCGATATTGTTTGTCACATTAATGGTGGCCCTACATCAATGTCCATGGAATCGGTAAAGCGCCTCATTAACGAGACGGATCTAATCCTTGAGCTGTGTTATATTGGCAACCCAAAAGTTTTCATTGAATCTTTAAAAATTGTTTCTGAAAAAGGGGTATTACATCGGGTAATTTGTGGAAGCGATACTCCGGGGGGCCAAGTATACAGCCCGACCTCTATGATGCAAATGGTGCGTAACGTTGCTTCTTTGAGCACCATTCCGGCATCAAAGGCTGTGGCGATGTGTACAGGGAACACAGCCAAAGTTTTTGGGTTAAATACAGGGAAAATTGAAGTAGGAAAGGAGGCTGATTTAATTCTTCTTGATGCACCAGTGGCGTCAGTGGGAGATGATGCACTTTCAGCCTTAGAGGCAGGAGATGTGCCAGGAATTTGTATGGTCATGATCGATGGTGAGGTTGTAGCGATGCCAAGCAAATTCACCCCTACTCCCAAACATCAAGCGACCATCAGGACTTGATAGAGGTTAGATCTATTTCAATTTATTCTAATAGTTAGAAATCAATTGAGCTTACTTACAAAGCGAGAAAAGAAAAACGAAAGAAGGGAGGAAAAATGTCTGCACATAAAGAAGAACCCAAATATGCCATATATATAAATGGCAAAACGTACTCAAAAGAAAATGCTCGTATATCCGTGTTCGATCATGGATTTCTATATGGAGATGGTGCTTTCGAAGGTGTTCGGATTTATGATGGTAAAATATTTAGACTAAATCATCATATTGAACGTTTCTTTGACTCCATGAAAGCTCTAAACATTACTCCGCCAATGTCCAGAGAGAAGACGAGAAAGGTTATTATCGACACCATAAAAGAGGCTGGCTTTCGCAACGGTCAAGTGAGACCCATTATCACTAGAGGAACTGGAATGCTGGGACTGGACCCCCGGAATTGTACCGAAGGGCCAACATTTATAGTCATAGCATATGGTTACGCAACACCATTTGCAGGGGGAAAAGAAGGTATTAAAGCAATAACCAGCACTGTTAGAAGAATACCGCCTGAGTGTTTGGATCAAAAAATCAAATCTTTGAATTATTTGAATTCAGTAATGGCGAAAATTGAAGCTATATCGGCTGGTGCTGATGAAGCGATCATGCTGGATATCAATGGTCACATCGCCGAAGGTACTGGAGATAATATTTTTATGGTCAAAAATGGTGTAATTCTTTCACCTTTTTTAACGAGTGCGCTTGGAGGAATAACTAGGCAAACAGTTATCGAAGTCGCTGAACAAGAGAAATATAAAGTAGAAATTGGTACTTTTACTCTGTACAACTTATATACAGCGGATGAAGTTTTCCTAACTGGGACCAATATTGAAATAATTCCGGTATTAGAGATCGATGGCAGAGTTATCAATGATGGAAAGGTTGGGAAAATAACTCAACATTTGAAAAAAGCATATATAGAGTTTGTTAAGGGAGAGGTGGAAGTAATTATTTAAAGAAATTGACACCATCGAATAATTTCCGGAAAAGGCCTTAAATATAGAAAGAAAGGATTATGAGTTAAAAGGAATACAACCTCTCAGGGAAAATTGCCATCGTAACGGGAGCAGGAAAAGGGATCGGGGAGCAGATTGCGTTGGCTTTAGCTGAGGCAGGGGCGGACATTTCCCTTGTGGGGAGAAATCTTAAAAATCTAGGAAAGGTAGCCTTTCATGTAAGGGCAATGGGTAGAAAAGCGGTGGCAATAAAGGCCGATGTGAGGAGAGAAAGGGATATCGCAAGGATGGTTGCCCGTACTCTCGCGAGCTTCGGGAAAATAGATATTCTTGTCAATAATGCGGGTATAATCCAACGAATTTCCACCATGGATGTTTCCCTAAAGGAATGGAAAGAGATAATTGATACCAACCTCACAGGGCCATTTTTATGCATGAAGGCATGCCAACCTGTTATGGCCAGACAGGGTAAAGGTTCAATTATCAATCTCGCTTCTGTTGCTGGGCTGTTTGGGCGAGAAAACATGGCCGGATATTGTGCAAGTAAGGGAGGGGTTATTAACCTCACAAGAGCGCTCGCAATCGAGTGGGCGAAATATGGCATCAGGGTTAATGCGATAGCACCGGGGCAATGTAAAACAGATATGGGCGCACCGCTCTTTCATGACAAGATGGCATTTAGAGACTTTTTAAGAAAGGTCCCCTTACGGCGGGTCGGAATGCCCAGAGAAGTAGGAGTTTTAACCATATTATTGGCCTCGGATGCATCAGATTATATGACAGGAGAAGTCATAGTACTGGATGGGGGTATATCGGCGTTTTAAAAAAATCGGGGCTCCTAAGCGTAATATATACGCATAGACGCTTTTCTTGCATTTAAATATATTGCGCGTCATTGTAGTTTTATATTCTGAAAGATTCCGATATCTTGACAGGGAAGAGTAGCAAAGTATCTACTGGAAAGGTATTGCATTAAGGTAGTAATCTTCTTGATCCGACCTTAGACCTGAGAAAAAAGAAGTTCTATTTTCCTCATCTAAATAGGTAAAAAGGAAAGGGATTAAGATATGAATAAAGTAATCATTACCGTAGCGGTTACGGGTTCCCAGCCGACACGAGACCAGAACCCCAATTTGCCAATAACCCCGGATGAGATCGCCAACGCAGCCTACGAGTGTTATAACGAAGGGGCCAGCATTGTTCATGTCCACGTGAGGGATCCCAAGACAGGGAAACGTTCCATGAGGTTGGAACTTTATGCTGAGGTAGTAGAACGACTCCGGGCGAAGTGTAACATGATCATTAACCTATCGTGCGGTTCAGGCGGACAGCTGACCATAGGGCCGGATAACCAGCCTAAGATGGATTCTTCCATTATGGTAAGGCCAGAGGGGCGTGTCGAGCATGTTCTGAAGCTCAAGCCCGAGATGTGCTCCCTGGACATTGGAACCGCGAATGCTGGTTTCGGGGTGTTTGTCAATGCTGAAGTTGTGATCGATAAAATGGCCGAATTAATTAAGCAGAGCGGCGTCAAACCCGAAGTGGAAATATTTGATGTTGGACATATCCAGATTGCCAATCGGCTAATAAGGTTCGGATTGATCGGGGGGAATGCCCATTTTCAGCTATGTATGGGCACTAGAATGGGTGTACCGGGAACACCAAAAAACGCCATCCATCTGTCCGAAAACCTCCCATCGGGTGTTACATGGTCCATCTTCGGAGTAGGTGCGACCCAATTTCCCATGGTGGCCATGGGAGTCTTGCTTGGCGGCCATGTTCGGGTAGGGTTCGAGGACAATCTGTTCCTGAAAAAGGGGCAGCTGGCTAAGAGCAATGCAGAACTGGTTAAGCACGCGATAGGAATCATAAGGAGTCTCGATAAGGAAGCGGCTACGGTTGAGGAAGCAAGAAAAATCCTTTCCTTGCCCTAGCTGCAATCTTCTCGATGATTCTCTTTTTCCACCTCGCAACATAAAAATCATTGATGGATTTTTTCCGTAAGACCTCCGGCATTATTCCTACAAAAAATTCTCTCAGATACTTGGTTTAAGAAGCCTTATATTCTATTCCCAGGAGGTAGGGATGAAATTAAAGGACCGAATTGCCATCGTCACAGGTGCAGCCCGAGGGCTGGGAGAAGCGATTGCCTTGCGCTTCGCCGAAGAAGGCGCTCATCTGGCCCTTTGCGATGTGGATATCGAAAACGTCCAGCACACGGCGCAAAAAGTGAAAGACCTTGGGTGGAAAGCCTTCGCCTTGAAAGTCGACGTTTCCAAATACAGCGAAGTTCATGTTTTGGTTGACGAAACACTGCGGCAATTCAAGAGAGTCGATATCCTGGTCAACAATGCGGGAATTACCCGAGATGCCCAGATCAAAAAACATGACGGAAGAGAACTGGGACTTCGTGATCGACGTCAATCTGAAAGGCACCTACAATGAGTGGAAGGCAGTTTATAAGCCGATGTCGGAACAGAAATACGTGAAAGTGGTTTCCCTATCGTCGCGGGCTTATTTGGGGAATTTCGGCCAGGCTAATTACTCGGCTGCCAAAGCCGGGATCGTGGGACTAGGACCCTGGCGCTGGAGTTTGCCAATGTGGCCCTCTTCTTGGCCTCCAAGGAAGCCTCCTACATCACTGGGCAAACCATCATCGCCTGCGGCGGTAGGAATATCGGGTTGGGCACATGATGGGCAGGGGGAAAGGGCCATTTTCCTGATCAATGGTTCGAAGAAAGAAAAATAAAGATTCATTTACGAATGAAGAAAGGAGGAAGAAAAAATGGCAAGCGGGCATCAAGGAATCCGAGGGGAAAAAGTATTCGTGTTTTTCTTTGCGTTTTCTCTGATTATGGGGGGTATGATATGCCCCGTCGAAGGGGCAGAGAAATATCCCAACCGGCCTATCAGTATGATCGTGCCGTATGCCCCGGGCGGGGCTTCGGACTTGGCCAGCAAGATCGTGGCGGACAAGATAGCCGAATTTTTGGGCCAGCCCCTGATCAGCCAATACAAACCCGGGGGCGGAGGATCCCTGGGAGCTGCCTTCGTCGCCAAAGCAAAGCCAGATGGGTATACCGTCTTGGTCGGGAGTTCCACCCCGCTGGTCTTATCTCCGATCGTGAAGAAGATGGATTATAAACTGGAAGACTTCATCCCCCTCGGCATGTATGGGGAAACCCCCATTTGGGTTCCGGTTAAAAAAGATGCGCCTTGGAAGACTCTCCAGGACCTGATCGCGGATGCCAAGGCCTCCCCCGGAAAAATCACTGTCGCCTCATACGGGAAACTCACGGCCGCCGACTTTGTCATCGAGATGCTGAGCAAACAGGCGGGGATCAAATTGAACCATGTTCCCTATAAATCCACGGCGGAAGCCATTAGTGCCGTATTGGGAGGCCACGCCCAGGCGGCCTTTGTCACCGGGGCCGGAGGCCTGCTGGATTCGGGTAGCATAAAAATATTGGCAGCGGCGGCCGATCAGCGTTTAGAGGGCCTGCCAGATGTTCCGACCTTCAAGGAGGTAGGGTATCCGATTTCCTTGGCCGCTTCCTATACCCTCTGTGTTCCGAAAGGAACTCCTCAGGAAGTTGTGAAGGGATTATCCAACGCCCAAAAGATGGCTTTTGAGAAATACGGCAAAGAAATTAAACAAGGGATGGGAAATGTAGAGGTTTGGGCCAATTTTATGACTCCGCAAGAAACCATGAATAAATTTAAGAAAGAATACGAAATGCTCTATAATGTGGCCAAAGAACTGGGCGTTCTGGCGAAATAAGACTTTTTGAAGGATGAGAGGGGCTTTCTTTTTTCCCTGGGGAGCAGATGGTTTTTTTTGAATCTTCCCTATCGGCAAAGTAACGAAATGGCGCCGCAACGATGAAAAAATATGATCAAATTAGCAGTTTAATATGGCTGTTTTTCGCCGTTTATATTTGTATTGAATCCCTGCGCCTCCCTCTGGGATCGTGGCGGGACCCCGGCGCAGGTTTCTTACCCCTGGGATCCGGACTCTGCCTGGGAATTCTATCCATCGTCGCTTATCTTCAGGCGCGATTTCGGAAAGAGGATGATGTTCGGGAATCCTGGTATTCCAAAGAACGGTGGAAAAGCTTGCCCATCATCTTGGCAGTGTTGTTCGGATATTCACTTTTTCTGGATACTTTAGGGTTTTTGGTGAGCACCTTCATCCTCTTACTTATGCTTTTCCGCTTTGTGGAACCGCAAAAATGGGTTGTGGCCGTGGGGGGGAGCGCTTTGGCTTCCATTGCCTCCTATGTGGTGTTTGAGCTTTGGTTAAAAACTCAGCTTCCCAGGGGAATCTTGGGGTTCTAAAATGGAATTCTTGTCGAACCTTTTTATGGCTTTCTCGGTAGCTTGCCAGCCGAATAACTTATTTTTTTGTTTCATTGGAGTTCTCATTGGTACCCTTGTGGGTGTATTGCCGGGATTGGGCCCGGTGGCCACGATCTCCCTGCTTTTACCCTCGACTTTCCAGCTTACGCCGGTGGCCGCCCTGATCATGCTAGCCGGGATTTTTTATGGGGCGATGTACGGGGGATCCACGACTTCCATCCTGGTCAATATTCCAGGAGAAGCCGCCTCGGTGGTCACCTGCCTGGATGGTTATCAGATGGCCCGCAAAGGAAGAGCGGGTCCGGCCCTGGGAATTTCAGCTTTCGGTTCCTTTATCGCCGGAACG
>Ga0214473_10008333_pt1 | contig 12266 bp, 6 predicted proteins | sample RVTome_7_FD_203509 | JGI IMG/M metagenome (GOLD analysis project Ga0214473, IMG submission 203509) | Soil microbial communities from uranium-contaminated site in the Upper Colorado River Basin, Wyoming, United States - RVT98D197 | ecosystem: Environmental > Terrestrial > Soil > Contaminated >... | reverse complement strand
TGCAGCAGCTCGTGGCGCTCGTGACCGAGCGCACCGGCTACCCTGCGGAGATGCTCACCGCGGAGCAGGACATGGAGGCCGATCTCGGCATCGACTCCATCAAGCGGGTCGAGATCCTGACCTCATTCGCCCGCCAGTTCCCGAACCTCGGGCCAGAGGTGCCGGAACAGCTGCGCGCCGCCCGCACTCTCCAGGATGTCGTGCAGGTGATGCGCGAGAACGTGGCCGGAGGCGCCGTCACGGTTAGTGCAGCGAATCCCGTGCCGGCGAGCGAACGTGCGGAAGCGGCGAACGGATTCCTCGACCGGTTCGTCATCGGAATGAGAGAGTCGGTGCTTGCCGATGGAGCCGAGATCCGGATCCCCGATGGGGCGCTCCTCATCACGGATGATGGTCGCGGCTCCGCGTCCGGCCTGCGGGAGCGCCTGCAGTCGCTCGGAGGTCGGCCGGTAATCGTCCGGCTGGAAGGCCAGGAGGTCGCTGAGGATGGGATCTACGTTGCCGACCTCGCCGACCCCGTGCAGGTGGATGCGTTGCTGGATCGCATACGGCGGGATCACGGGCGGATTGGCGGCGTGGTGCACCTGCTCCCGCTGCGGACCGTGCCACCGGTGCAGGACCTGTCCGCGGCGACGTTCGGTCGGCTCGTGGATCAGGAGGTGAAGGGGCTGTTCTACTTGCTGCGCTTCGCCTCCTCTGACCTGAAGTCGACACCTGGGGGCTGGGCCTACACGTGCCTCTCGTTCGGGGCCGCGCCCACCGACGGGACACTTCCCGTGCCGGACCACCCGTGGCGCGGAGCCCTCATCGGCGTCATCAAGACGGTGGCCGTCGAGTGGCCAAGCGTGGTGGCGAAGAGCCTGGCGCTCGAGGGCCCGCCCTCCGACGAGTCGGTGGGCCGCATCCTCGCCGAGTTGGCCGGCCCGCGGGAGGAGCACGAGGCCTACTATCGCGCCGGGAGCCGCCTGGTTCCCGAGCCGCGGAAGGTCAGCCTGCAGGCGGAGCTGGCATCTGTGGACCTCGGCCCCGAGGACGTGATCTTGCTCATCGGGGGTGCGCGGGGAATCACGTCCGAGGTCGCGTGCGAGATAGCCCGCCACGCTCGACCGACACTCATCCTGGCCGGGCGGTCCGCCTGGCCCGAGGCAGAACCGGATGTCACGGCGGGCGCTCGCTCCGACGTTGACCTCAGGCGGATTCTGTTCACCGAACTCAAGGCGCAGGGGAAGCATCCGAGCCCGATGGAAGTGGATGCGGCGGCCCGCCGCATCCTCCGGGAGCGGGAGATGCGGGCCGCGCGTTCCCTCATGGAGGCCGCCGGTTCACGGGTCCTCTACTACCAGGCCGACATTCGTGACGAGGCCTCCACCGAAGAGCTGTTTCGTCGGATCTACGAGACCCACGGAAGGATCGACGGCGTCGTCTGCGGCGCCGGGATCATCGAGGACAAGCTTATCGAGGACAAGACGCCCGAATCGTTCGATCGAGTGTTCGACACCAAAGCAAAGTCGATCTTCCACCTGGCGCAGTCCCTCCGTCCCGAGTCGCTGAAGTTCTTCGTCATGTTCTCCTCGGTGGCCGGATGGACGGGCAATCGCGGACAGGTGGACTACGTGGCGGGCAACGAGGTGCTCAACCGCATGGCACTGCATCTGAGCGCCCGGTGGAACCGCAGGGTCGTAGCCATCGATTGGGGCCCCTGGGACCAGGGCGGGATGGTGACGGCCGAGGCCCGGCGCCAGTTCCTCGAGCGCGGCGTCGCCCTCGTTTCTCCCCACGCCGGCCGGCGGTTCTTGCTCGACGAGATTCGCTTTGGGAGCTCGTCCGATCCCATCGTGGCGGCGATGGGCAGGTTGGGCGTCGAGGAACCAGCCGCGGCGCAACACCCCGTTCCCGCAGCCGGAGCCGTCAGCTAGATGAGATTCATCGACGACAGCGTCGCCATCGTCGGGATGGGATGCGTCTTCCCTGGCTCCCCCGACCTGGAAACGTACTGGGAGAACATCTGCGCAAAGCGCAGCTTCATCGCCGATAATCCGGATCCCGGATCGATCAAATACCTGGATCCCGACTCACGCGACTTCGAGCGTGTGTACAGCCTGCGCGGTGGATACCTGGGCTCCATCGCGACCTTCGACCCTATCAAACACGGGGTCATGCCCTCGGACGTTCAGAGCGGCGACGCCGACCACTTCCTGGCCCTTCGTGCTGCCACCGCTGCCGTCGAGGACGCGGGCGTGGATCTAGGAGAAATCCGCCGCGACCGAGTCGAGGTCATCCTCGGTCACAGCACGGGCTGGACGCCGGGAGCCGTCAGCTGGTTCCAAACCGGCCTCGCGCTGGAGCAGACCATTGACATAGTCCGCGCCCTCAACCCCGGTGTCTCCGCTGAAGACATAGCTCGCATCCGGAAAGCGCTGAAACAGAGCCTTCCTCCCATGACCGCGCAGACGCCGCCGACGCTCATTCCGAACATCATGGCCAGCCGCATCGCAAACCGCATGGACCTCATGGGCCACAACTACATCCTCGACGCCGCATGCGCGACTTCCCATATCGCCTTGGCAAACGCGATGAAGGACCTGCTTACTGATTCCTGCGACTTCGTCCTCGTGGGCGCCAGCCAGGTCTCGTGCCTGGTGCAGGAGCTGATGTTGTTCTGCGCGGTCAATGCGATGTCGCGGCTCCCCGAGCTGAGGCCGTTCGATCGGAACGCCGATGGAACGATGCTCGGCGAGGGTGTCGGCGTGCTTCTGGTGCGCCGGCTGAAGGACGCGGAGCGCGACGGGAACCGCATCTACGCCGTGATCCGCGGCGTGGGAACCGCGAGCGACGGAAGGGCGAAGGCCCTCCTGGCGCCGCGCCTGGAGGGTCAGGCGCTGGCCATCGGCCGCGCTTACACGGCCGCAGAGGCGGATCCGCGCACAGTCGAGCTCGTCGAGGCCCACGGCACCGGCATTCCACTGGGAGACGTGACGGAGATCGGGGCGCTGACCTCGGTGTTCGGTGCGCGGGAAGGCTCGCGTCCCACCTGCGGTGTCGGTTCGATCAAATCCATGATCGGACATTGCCGCTCGGCTTCCGGGATCGCCGGCATCATCAAGGCCACGCTGGCCCTGTACCACAAGATCCTCCCCCCAACCCTCAATTGCGAAGAGCCGAATCCGGATTTAGGGCTGGCGAACACTCCCTTCTACATCAACACGGAAACCCGCCCATGGATCCGGCCTACCGGCAGCACACCGCGCCGGGCCGGAGTGAGCGCCATGGGGTTCGGAGGCATCAATGGCCACTGCGTCCTCGAGGAATATCGCGGAAGCTGAAGCGCCGGCCCGCTCGGAGTCCGGCCGGCGCCTTCCCCGACTGTTTCCCGCCGAGCTGTTCCTGGTCACGGCGGAGACGCGAGCCGGGCTGGTGACGCTCCTGAGCGATCTGGAGGCGTACCTCGGGCGGCCGCAGCCCGCGCCGCTGCACGATCTGGCGTTCACCGTCTCGAAGTCGTACGAACCAGCGCTGGAGTGCGTCGCGATCGTGGCGTTTTCGCACGGGGATTTGCGCGCCAAGCTGGCGCATGCTCGGGAGAAGCTGGGCGAGAAGGACTGCGAGCGGATTCACCACAAGGACGGCGTCTACTACTCGAGCGAGCGCCTCGGCAACGGCAAGGTCGCTTTCCTATTCCCCGGCGAGAACGCGCAGTACCCAAACATGCTGGCCGAGCTGTGTCTGAACTTCCCGGAAATCCGTGAGGCATTCGATGGGGCAGACGCGGCCTGCGCCATGGCGGGAGACGGCTTCCTCCCGAGCGCTTTGAATTTTCCCCCGCCGGGGTCGAACGGGACGGCGAACGTCGTCGACGAGATGTCGCAGTGGGAAAAGGCGGTGGTGCTGGTGTACACCGCGAACACGGGTATGAGCCGGCTCCTCAACGCTCTTCACATGCGGCCGGACGCGCTCCTCGGGCACAGCTTCGGCCAGCTCTCGGCCCTGGAGATGGCTGGCGTGCTTCGCCGAGGTAACGACGAGGAACGCATTCGTTCTGCCTACCATGGATACCTTCATCTTCGGGACCTCTCCAATCAGCTGGACCTCCCGGGAGGTCGGCTCCTGGCGGTTGGAGGAGCCGATCGCACCCAGATCGAGACGATCCTGGCGCGTTTCCCGGATACGCTCCGCGTCGCCATGGAGAACTGCCCGCATCAGTACGTGCTCTGCGGATCCGGCCCCAGAATGGACGAGGCGATCGCCGAGGCGGGGGAGTGGCTCGCGAACGAGGGTGCGATTTGCACGCCCCTGCCGATCCGCCGACCCTTCCACACGGACTTCTTTGAGTCGTCGTTCCCCATAGCCAAAGCCCACTACGAAGAAGTGGGGGTCCATCCGCAATCGATCGAGGTCTATTCTTGCGCCACGACGGAGCCGTTTCCCGACGACCCGGAGGCGGCGGTGGAGGTAGCCGCCCGCCATTGGATGAGCTGCGTGCGTTTTCAGCGGACCATAGAAAAGATGTACGAGCGTGGCTTTCGGATCTTCGTCGACGTCGGTCCGCGCGGGATTCTATGCGGGTTTGTGAGCGACATCCTGAGCGGCAAGCAGCACCTCACGGTGGCGCTGAACCGAGCGAAGCGCTCGGACATCGTACAGCTCCTGAACTCCCTCGGCATCCTCGCTGCCCAGGGCGTTCCGATGCGCACCCATCACCTGCATGAGCGATGGGGCTCGCGCATCGTCGACCTCGGCCTGCCCAGCGGTCCGGGAAGGCGCCCAAGGACCATGTCCCTGCCGTTGCCCACTACCGTTCCGGTGATGAACGCCAACGGGATCGTTCTGAGCCCGCCGTCGCCCGCGCCTGCACCTCCCGCTGAAGCGATTCGTCCCTCGCCTCCGGTGGGGTCTCTCCCCAGTCCCGCCGCCCTGGCTTCCGTGCCTCCGGCCCCCGACGAGGCGGCCCTGGTGATGATGTCGTACATGAACACCATGGAGCGTTTCGTAACGGCGCAGGGCGAGCTGATGAGCGCTCTGGTGAGAGCGGGCTTGGGTGCACGGGAGACGAGGGAGGCGCCTTCGCGACGTTTTCCGCTTTTAGGGACGATTCAGGCGAGCGTCGCTGGCGAGTCCCTCGAGGCACGCCGCACGTTCGACGTTCAGGAAGACCTCTATCTCAACGACCACGCTCTCGGCACCAGGCTCTCCACGACGGATCCCTCTCTGAAGGCCTTGCCGGTGATGCCGCTCACGTTCAGCTTGGAAGTGGCGGCCGAGGCCGGCGCGGCTTTGTTCCCGGACCGTAAGGTGACGGCGATCGTGGATATCCGGGCCAACCGCTGGATTTTCTTCGACCGCGGGAGCGTAACGCTTCAGGTGATCGCGAATCGGGTGGAGGCTGCGGGAAACGACGTTCACGTCCGCGTCGCGATTCAGCAGGAGACGGTCGAGGACCCGAAGCTCTCCTCGACGATGGTCGAAGCCACCGTGGTGCTTTCGGGAAACGAGCTAGCGCCTCCCCGGTCCAATGCTTCCACTCTCTCGCCTTCCCTCCCCTGCAACTGGACCGGCGACGCGATCTATCCCCGGCGGACGTTCCACGGTCCATTGTTCCAGGGAATCCGGAGCATTGCGCGTCTGGCCGAGGGGGGCTTGGACGGAACGCTTCATGTGCTTCCCCGGTCGGGACTCCTCCGGAGCCGCCCGGACGCCGAGCTGGAGATCGATCCACTCCTGGTGGACCTGCTCGGTCAGGCCGTCTGGCTCTGGGACTCGAAAGACCCGTTCCTCGGCCGTGCCTACTTGCCCTTTGGAGCTCGCGCCTTGAGGTTCTACGGGCCCTCGCTGCCGCCGGGGACGCCCCTGGAGCTGAAGCTCCGCATCCGACGTCGCGAGCCGCAGGTCGTCGTGGCGGATGTGGAGGGCGTAGACTCCCAGGGGAACCTCCGGATCGTCATCGAGGGGCTCACCGATCGCGAGTTTCCGATTAGCCCGGCGTTGCATCGAATGATGATGGAGCCGCTGGATCACTACTTCGCCGACGTGCATACGCTCGAGCTCGCGCTCCCGGGCCAGGGGTCAACACCTATCTCCTTCAGCACCATCGCGGATTTTCCCCTTCCCGTGCTCGAGGGATCCTTCGGCGTTTGGCGCAAAGCCCTGGCGTTCCTGATCCTCAGCCCTCCGGAACGTGAGGCGTGGATGGGATTCAAGTTGTCCATGCGCCGGGAGATCCTGTGGCTCCTCGGCCGCGCCGCCGCGAAAGATGCGCTGCGCCACCAGTACCAGGAGCGAACCGGACGGCGATTCGCGTCCGCCGATCTCATCCTGCGAAACGAGCCGTCGGGTCGTCCGTTCGCAGCGGGCGTCTGGCAGGGCGAGCTTCGGGAAGTCCCGGAGATCTCCATAAGTCATACCGAGGGGATGGCCGTGGCCGTCGCGGCAGCCATGCCGAGCGGCGGTCGCATTGGCGTCGACACGGAGAAGATACGGACGCCGAGCCAGGACCTGCTGGACGCCGCGTTCTCCAGCGAGGAGCTCGGACTGCTCCAGCAGACACCGGAAGCGGATCGATCGGAATGGGTCTTCCGCTTCTGGTGCGCCAAGGAAGCGGTCGGGAAGGCGCTGGGATCGGGAGTCCCGCTGGACCCTCGGGAGCTCGCGGTCACTGCGAGCGACGGTCAGACCGGTGTCGTGACCGTGCGCCTGAGAACGGGAGACCACGCTCCCGTCACCACGTTCCAGCAGGGCCAGCACGTGTTCGCGATCGCCGCGCTGAGCGGGGCAGGGCGCCGCTAACGCTTCCCGCTACTCGTCACTCCAGGTAGCCCAGTCCCCTCAAACGCTCGGCGATGATCTCCTCGTCCTTGTCGGAGTAAACCTCGCCCTGCCCGCTGGACCCGTCGCCGCCCGCCTCGGAGACCTGCACTTCGTGATCCCGGAAGAACGATTCCTCGAAGATCTCTCTCAACACACGCCCGTCCATGTCCCGCGGGACAGGCTCTCTCATGGCATGGAGAACGCTCGGGGCGATGTCCACCAGGTTCGCGTCCTCGACGCGGGCACCGCGGCGAATGGACGGCCCCCGGGCGAACAAGATCCCGTGGACGCGATGGTCGCCGCTGATCACCTGCGGGTTCTCGCCCGGGACCCGCGTGCTCTCGCCCGAGCCGTCCTCCTTCACTCCCGCGAGACCGTGGATGCGAAGATCCTCCCGCCAGCGAATGAGCAGGTCCGGCGCCTTGTCGGCGTGCGCCTCGTGGTAGATTTCGCTCTTCTCGAAGACTTTCCATACCACGGGGTCTCCGGTGACGGCGTCGCGGCAGTCGGCCAGTCGCTCCCTCAGCTTCTCGATGACCTCGCGCGATTTCTCATTCGAAGCGGTTCCCCCGAGTGGCCCCTCGGGCTTGCGGTTGATCCAGATGGTGGGGTAAAGCGTGTCGCTGTACGCCACCGTCCTCTTCCAGTCGATCCGGGAGAAGCAGAGCTGGTACTGCACCATGTTCCGCAGGAATGGGAGGAAGCGGGCGAGCCGTTCCTTCGTCCCCCGGAAGGTGCGCCCCACGACCGCTCCATACACCGCGGCCAGCAGAGCCGCCAGCATCCCCTGTCGTCGATACGTGAGAAAACCCTCCGCCTCGAGCCAGCGGTTCAACTGGGTCGTGGCCAGGTGTTTGGCACCGAACCCGTGATCGGAGATCACGAACAGGCTGGTGTCTTCGTCCAACTGGTCGAGCAGCTCACCCAGGTACCGGTCCACGCGCTGGTATGCCTGCAGGATGACGGACCCGTACCTCTTCGCGTCCTCGGGATCGTGGAACGGATGCTCCGGATCCATGTGCTTCCAGAAGCAGTGCTGTACTGCGTCGAGGCTTCGGAAGACGGTGACGAAAAGGTCCCATTCCTTCTCCGCCGCCAGGTGGTTCGAGATCTTCGCCTTCTGATCCAGTTCTTGCCAGAGCGCTTCCACCGCCCTGTCGGTGTTGCCGGCCACGATGTGACCGGTGAGCCCCGGCTCCAGAACGTACTCCCCGAATCGCTCCTCGAGCGCGGCCAGGAGCTCGGGCGGATGCGCGAACCCTCGGCTCTTTCGTCCCGGAGCGTCCAGCCCGGCGATGAGAAATCCGTTTACCCTCTCCGCCGGGTACGTCATCGGGACGTTGATCACCCCGACTTTGCGGCCCGCGGCGCTCAGCAGACCCCAGAGCGTCGCGCCGTCCCGGTCCCCGCCTTTGAGGAAGCGGATCTTCTGGAGGTCCGGAGTGTACTCGTAGAACTCATAGATGCCGTGTCTTCCGGGGTTCCGGCCGGTCATGAAGCTCGTCCAAGCCGCGGCGCTCCGCATATTGGGGACGGACTCGAGCGGCCCAAAGACACCCTCTCGCATAAGCCGGGCGAACGCCGGCAACTTCCCTTCGGCTGCCCAGGCGTCGATCAACTGCGGAGATCCTCCGTCGATACCGACGACGAACGCTCGTGGTTTGTGTGCCATGCGCCTCTCTCAGTGTCACTCAGCTCCCGGGCACGCCGGTCTGTGTTCGGAGGGGGAGTCCGTAGTAGTCCTTCAGGAGGTACCTCAAAATGCTTCTGCAGTGAATTCCGATGCGATTGTGGAAGATCCCCTTGCGCTCTCTCGGCAGAAAGTGAGTCACGACCGCCTGCGGCTCGTAGAGGATCTTGAAGCCGTTTTTCTTCACCCGGAAGCAAAGGTCGATGTCTTCGTAGAGATAGAAGAATCCCTCGTCGAAGTGGCCCACACGGTCGAGCACTTTCTTGCGAAGGATCCAGGCGGCGCCATACATCCAGTCGACCTCCCGCAACTCTCCATGGTCCCAATCCTCGAGCGTGTACTCCCTGACGAAGCGGCTCCGTGGAAACCAATCGCGCAAGAACGTTCCCTCGATGGCGATGTTCCACGGCGAAGGGAAAGGGCGGCAAGAATGCTGGAGCCTCCCGTCCCCATAGACCAGCTTCGGGCCCGCGATCCCCGCCTCCGGGTGGTTTCTCATCGAGCTCACCAAGGTGTCCAGCGATCCGGGGTGGACCACGGTGTCCACGTCCAGGATGATCACGAACTCGCATTCCGACATTCGGAAGATCTGGTTCCGGGCACGGGCGACGCCGAGGTTCATCGGGTTTTTGACGAGCCGCACGGCCGGAAAACGATTCTCGATCATCGATACCGTGTCGTCCGCGGAGTTGTTGTCCACTACCACGATCTCGTACGAGTACTCCCATCGATTGCCCAGAATCGACTCGAGCAGCCCCTTCAAGAGATCCTTCGAGTGATACGTCAGGATCCCGATGGTTGCGATCGGTTTGCCCGTCATGAGAGCGAGCGCTCCGCCCCTGCGTAAAGGCGCGATTCGGACAGGGCTCCCCCGTTCCGGCATTCGTTCCAGTGCGAGAGATCTCGATCCAGGAATTTCTCCAGTAACTCGTTGTCCTTACGGAAGAATTCCACCAGCCGACGTCGCGTCTCCAGGGCCATTGGAGGACCCTTCCCGGGCTTCTCGTTCAGGCGGATTACCTTGTGTGCCAGTCTGGCGGCGCCGAGGCGCACCAGACCCCCTCGGACCATCCGCGTCGCTGCTGTGCTTGCCAGAACATCGCCAATGGCGCACCGTACGTTGCGCAGCAGGCGGCTGCGCAGGACCGTACGCGAATTCACTCGCCGGCTCACGGTCTCAGGCACGAAGGAGGAGTCGATCTCCAGAAACTCGCAGATCCCGCGGTAGAACGCTACCGGATCCTTCTGTATGTCGTCGAACAACATCAAGTGGAAGCGCTCGCGCGGGAACAGCTTCAGGAACGGCTGCAGATTGTGGTAATAGCGGCCATACTCGAGGAGCGCGGGATACCTGGCCAGGAACTCCTCTACGGTGTCCGGAAGTGGTTGAACCCGACTGAGCTGAAAGTAACCGGCGTACGCCGTGTCCGCGGGATTCCGGAAGCAGCACAGAAGCTTGACTCCCGGGTTGTGGGCGTGGAGCAAGCTGGCGGACTCGGGATCGGCGATGTACGCGTTGCTGAACTCGCCGTAGAGCTGCCCGGGCTGGTGGTGCGAGAACTTGCGAACGTACCACTCGAGGCCCTCGTTGTAGTGCGCGGTGAGGTAGTAAGTCGGGCGAAACGGCAGGCTGGAGGAGAAGTGCTTCCGGAGGAAGAAGTTGGTCTCCTTGCCCGAGGCCATGCATATTGATGGATGGTCTTCGAGGCAACTGGCGATCCAGGACGTGCCCGCCTTGGCCATGCCGATCCCGGTGAAATCTAGCTTGAACTCACGCATGATCCAGATCTCCCGTTCATGAACAATAATTCGTTCGCCGGAAAGCAGGTAAGTTGGGAGACCCCGCTGCCAGTTTTTCCGCCGACGCCCGAGAGCGACGAAGGCCACCCGCCGGATTTTTCCCCCCGAGACTGGCAACCTGGCAGGGGCGATTCTAACATAAGGACGCGTTCCGATTTCCAGGAACTTCCCCGAGGCGGGCCGGCTGGTTCTAACGACCGCGGGGAGCACGCGAGAGATGGCCCATCCTTCATTGAAAATTGGGTAGCAGCGGCTACCCTTGCGGGCCCGAGAATGGGTCGACCAAGAACCAGTCTCCGAGATGAGGACAGAGCGGCTGATGGGTAAGAAATCAGAACCGATGCCGAAACCGTCACCCCGACGTCATGTGATAGTCGCTGTCTCCGTGCGTGTAGTACCAGCTGCTCTCCTCCCCTAGTTGCTCGTCATCAAGCATTTTGGATTCGTTCGGAAGCACGATCAGATGGTTGCGCGCCTTGCGCTCCCGAAACCCGACGGCCCGCAGCCTGGCCGCCAACGGATGCCACGACGGAAGCCAGCAGACGGCATTCACCGCCCCTTCTGCAGCAAGGTCCGAAACAGCCGTGGACAGCAGGCCCTCCACGAGATCCGAATCTTCCGAAGAGCACACCAGCTCATCGATGATGCCCCGGACCACGCCTTTGTCCTTGAAGGCGTGGAACACCACGAAACCGCGTACGTCATCTCCCGTTCGCGCAGCGTAGCGCGCATAGGCAACGGTCGGACAGTCCACGTATCGCCAGTTTAGATAGGCCGCATCCCGCACCAGCATGATGCGCCCCTGTGTTACATTTGCGGCCAGGGAATCAAAACGCTCGTCGAACCGATCGATGGGCTCGACTCCGAGAGCCCGCCGTCCAGCCGCGCGACGGTCTCTACCGCGATTCGGGGTGCCGATCCGGCGAAGCGCCCGTGCCACGCGAGGGCCGAACATCGCTCCCGCGTAGTGCCAGTAGTTGAGAACTTTGACGAGTCGGCGAACGGTTCCGACAGGAGTGAACCCGAGGAACTGAACGGATAGTGCGAGGGTTTCATCGGTCGCGAAGCCGAATCCGAAGGCGATACCACGCTCCACGGCCTCCGTTATCAATGCCTGGGCAAGCCGGAAGTAGACCCCGCCGCGGCGATACTCCGGCATGATCGCAACGTCCACCTGCTGAGCGCTGACGACCTCGCGCGCATGGACTCGCGTTCTGAACGGCAGGAACGCCAACGAGCCGACGATGTCGCGCCCCACTAGGGCAACGGCTACGCATGCGGGCCCGGCAGGATTCTCGAAGTACTTCCATCGCCAGTATTCCGAAGACGAGGGCTCATGGGTTGTGCTACGAAAGAAGTTCGCCAGCGCCTCTTCGCTACCGGCTCGGCAAAGCTGGATTGAAGGCGTGGCCGCTCCCGTCGACGCGCGCGTAACGGTACCGAGACCCCCGGTCATGACGGGCTCCACGGATGTGGGTCTCTGCCCTCACTCCCGTTCCGATCCCGAGTAGTCCCGAACGGGAACGTCGATAGCCTTCCTGGTCCTGTGCTCACATCGAGCCCCCAGGCATCAGCCCCCCTCCCACACGACCATTTCGTCAATCCGATCTCCGGGTCGATAGTAACTGGTTGGGGGGAACTCAATAACGGGTAATCCGAAATCTAATGCTCATTGAGACTCGCTGTCAAGGAACACCGTCAACCATATCTAGTCCAGGGCAAGCAATGAAGCGGTCGGGGCGTCCAATTGGGGCGCGCAACGAGCGGAGAACGTTCTGAAAACGGGGCCCGCTAGTTATCTAGACGCGCGTAGCGCCAGATCCTGTTTTCAACCACGCGAAACCCGAGAAGCTCGTGCTGTAAACGGAATAGTACGATCCGTTTCAGAATCGTGGTCAGGAAGTTCTTGTTCGAAACCCTCTCTCGATACATAAGAAACATGAGACCCTTGGCCCGATCCACCTTCTTTCGATAC
>Ga0214473_10008332_pt1 | contig 12269 bp, 11 predicted proteins | sample RVTome_7_FD_203509 | JGI IMG/M metagenome (GOLD analysis project Ga0214473, IMG submission 203509) | Soil microbial communities from uranium-contaminated site in the Upper Colorado River Basin, Wyoming, United States - RVT98D197 | ecosystem: Environmental > Terrestrial > Soil > Contaminated >... | reverse complement strand
TTCCCATTGGAATTTTCGGCGCCGCGGCGGCAGATCTCGAAGAATTAAAGGCCATCGGCTTTAATTGCGTCGCGGCTTCGCCCCGGAATATGATGTCATTGACGTCTTTTCTAGTTGAAGCTTCAAAGGCCGATCTCAAAGTCTTTTTATCACCGCCGCCGGACCTGTTGAAATTAGCTCCAAAAAAGCTTCAATCTTTTGCCGTTGACAAAGCTGTTTCAGACACGATTCTGGCCTGGTATCTCGAGGATGAGCCCGAAGGCCGGAGCATTTCCCCGAAATCAATCCGGGAAAAGCGCGACACTTTGCGCCGGGCCGGATTTTGCCAGCCCGGCGGAATCACGCTCAACAGGTCCTGGCGCGCCGCCGACTATGCCGGCGCGGCCGACATCATTCTCGCCGACCCCTACCCTATCCCGCATGAGCCTTTATCCTGGTTGAGCTCGAGCCTCGACGAAATCCGCTCATCATTCGGGCCCGATTCGACAAAACAAGCTTGGGCCGTTATTCAGGCGTTCGGATGGGACGATATCCTGCCGGAGGCGGAAAAGACGGGCCGTGGCCGGACGCCGACTTCCGAAGAGCTTCGGGCTTTATCCTGCCTGGCCATTACTCATAACGCCCAGGGGCTTTTCTATTATTCATTCAAAAGCGGACGTCATGACCTTAGAAAGAACAGCGCACTTTGGGAGAGCCTGAAAAAAACGGTCGCGGAAATCCGGATGATTTCCCCGATTCTGCTCTCTCCCGACATCGCTGACAAGATCGCCATAGAATGCGACACTCGTGATTCGGACGGCATTCCAGCCGTCCATGTCATCGCTAAGAGATTTGAAAAAGGGCGGGAAGAAATATCAGGTGGGAAGCTCGAGGAGGGGATTTATCTCATCGCCGTCAATACGCTGGACAAACCTTTGCAGACGGTGTTTGATTTAAAAGGCGCATTTCATGAAGATGACGAAAAGTCCGGCTTTGAATTTCAAGATATATTTTCCGATCGTCGATATCCCCTCGTCCATGACCGTTTTGAACTGGATTTTCTTCCTTTCCAACGAATGGTCCTCAAAACCGTTCGGGGACACGCCCCGGATTGAGTACAGGTTTTCTCGCTAATTATTCGAAGAAACGGCCGTAGCGCGACCAGAATTCCGGATCCTGAATAAGAATCTGCCGGATTTCCACAAGACTGCCGAGATCTTTTATCCATCGCTGCCTAAGCGGCCAAAAAACATATGGCGGATCTTTCCACTCCCGTTTCAGCTGATTAAACACGAATTTTTTCTCTATCTCTCCGAGGAAATTCCACTGCCTCAAATATACATACATGATATTACTGGTTAGAAATTCGTCTTTTGGGCGAAGGTCCAAAGCTTGTTTCATAAACAACCGGCCTTTTTCCATGTAGGTAAAAAGCGGATAGTTGTAAAGTTGATACGCATATCCCAGGGCATTGAAGGCATAGGCGTCAATCGGGTTTTGGCCGATTCCGCGACAGAAAGCTGCGATAGCTTTGTCCAGGTTTTGATCTCTGTTCCCTGCCAGGCCGAGGTCATTCTCTTTATACGCCCATTGGAGATAGAGTTGGCCCAGCTCATAGTAAAAGACGGGATTCTTTGAAAACCGGATCGCCCGGGTCAGAGATCGCTCGAGAGACAAAAAGCTCCGGTCCGGGCTCTCGGGCATATCTCGAAGCTTTTTATATCGGCTAAAATAATTATAACCCAGATATTGTGTCAGGCAAAAGCAAAGGAGCGCGGTTAAACTCCCCAAATAAATAATCTTCTTAATCATTTTTTGATATCCGCTACTGACGGCGGAGGAGTCCCGCTTTTTATCACGACGGATCGCAGGCCCAACACATAAAGAATAATAAAATAAATAAAGTTGGCCGGAATCCTGAGGTTGAAATCCGACAGGCTATGAATAAGAATGGCGAAAATGCCGGCCAGACATCCGAGGCCGACTCCCTCAGAAAAAGGGCTATCGTGTTTCATCCATTTAACTAGAAGATATCCGAAAGCGCCGAGAGCCAGTACGATCAGGCTCCCCCCACCGATGATGCCGCTCTCGGCCAAAACCTCGAGATAGTCGTCATGAGCGTGGTTCAGGACCGCGCCATCGCCATAATCTCTCTCAACCATCTTATACGAATAAGAATATGTTCCCAGTCCGGTTCCGAAAACGAAATAATCTTTGATGAGTTTAAGCGTATTTACCGCGTAATCGGCCCTTCCGGTTTTCACCAGTTGTTCTTTGGAGAACCTTTCTAAAAGAGGTTTTATCCCGATGAGGATAACGGTAAGAACCGTGACGAGGGCGATCGCTCCGACAATTATGGCCTGCATTTTAGGCTTTGAAGATCCGGCTTCCCTCCTCTTGTTTTGAACACCAAAAACGGCCAGCATAAAAAATAAAGAGCCCGCCAGGCTCAAAATTCCGCCCCGCGACCGGGAATAGAAAATCCCTATCGCCATGACGACCGCAAGAGCTCCGAAGAAAACGGTTTTTAGTCGGTATTTGCGGAAAAATCCCGGCTCGCCGATTCGGGCTAACAATAAGCCGAGGCTAAGCGGGAGAATCATTTCCAAAAACCCGGAAAAGTGGTTTCGGTTTATGAACGTACCAAATGCCCCGCCCGCTTCATGAATATTTTTCCATCCGAAAATCCGTTTGGAGCCGCTTATAAATTCCGTAAGTCCATAGAACGTTTGAAATATCGCCGCAAAGATCATGAGCAAAATGACGATTTTAACCCGTCTTTTTGTCGCGATATATCGTAGGCCTAGATACCCATATAGCCCAAAACAAATGTATCTCGTCAAATCAACTAGGGAAAGAGAAACAGAGAAGGACAAGGGGTGAGAGTTCGAAGTCCCCGACGCGGCGAGACCGAGTTTCCGAACTCCTTCATAAATTCCGGCCGTATGCGGAGATAAGATCTTCAGAAGGCCTTGAGGCAAAGGAATCAGTTGGAATACGGAAATTATAAAAAAAACGGCCAAAAAGACCCTAAAGATTGCGGGGAATCTCTCCCGGCCGACCGATGAATCCGCCTCCGAAGTTCCATTGCGAAACGTCCTTCCGGCGACGTGAATTCCGAACAAAATGATCGTCGCGGTTTGAAAAGCGAAGATCGCCCCGTCTTCGTTACCGCCGAAAGGAAGGGGGATGAGAATTAAAACGAGGCACAAGCCGCCGAAAATGATGTTATCCCGTGTCATGCATTCCTTCCGCCGAGGGCTCTACCATGATTCCTAAAGCAAAAAAAAAGCAGGAAGCGTACTCACCTCCTGCTTTGAGACTTCTCTCTGCGACTGCGAAGAATCCAGATAAAGTCGAAACTTATCTTTTGTCCGCCGATTTCGTCCCAGTGATGATAAAATAGCCGCCCGCGATCAGGCCGCCGCTAGCCAGGACCACAACCGCGATCCCGATGGGCGTGGTGAAGAAAGCGAGGGGTTTCTTTTCCAACGAGGCAACGACTGCCGGCATCTCTCCCTTTTTCAGAGCGATATCCAGTCTGGCCGTCTCTCCGCCCTTGATGAAAACTTCAAAAGCGAAGTTGTAATCGCCTTGCTTAGTCGAGACGCCAAGGATGTAGCGGCCTTCGGCGACGCCCGCGATCTTGTAGGCGCCCTTATTGTCAGTCGGCCCGCTCTGAAATTCCTTGTTCGTCTGGATGTTCTTGATCTTGACGACGGCATTCTCAACGGTCGTCTTCATGTCTTCTTGATAGACGATACCCCCGAGAGCGCCCATTTGCTGGGCCGGGGATTCGAGCGGCAGAATCAACGAAAGAAGAAAAGCCGCGACCCCGATCGTTAAAGCCTTGGACCTGAAAATCTTTGATTGAAACATTGGCACCTCCTCCTCAGGATAATTAGTATACTCAAGTTCTTGGCATATTGTCAAGCGCTCTCGTCAATTTTCATCAAATCCGGCTCCTTTCGTCACCGTTTTGATTTTTTCCTCAAGACGGCGATAAATGTCCCCCGGATTCCTTCAAAAAGGCTTATGTTATTTACACTTTTCATCCAATCGCTGGCCATCATAACGAGGGGCGGATTTTCGATGGTTTGGAAACGGATGATTTCAAAACTCCGAAGTCGCGCGGCTTTGCTCAAGGATGCCTTGGAGCACAGCCGCCAGTATGCCGGATAGAGCATCTGATTCCTGCCTTTTAGCCATTTCTAGGCGATATTTTTCCCATGCTGCGGCAGAAGACGGCCAAGCACTGAGATATAGGGCTATTTCTGCCTGGCAATGATGCAAACGATGCCTCCCTCCGTCAGGGCGTTTCGGGCCGTCTCTTCGGGTGAAGCTTGGGAAATCTGACGATCCATTTGTTCTTGCGTCCCGGCAAAGCCGGATCACCCCACTCGCCGATATCAGCATTATCGAGGATGGCCTGGGGAATGGTTGTCACCATGGCCTTGGCCTTCGCTTCCCCGACAAGACCTCGAGCCGTCGCGACCGCCTCGCTCAACTGGGGAGGGCGGTGCACCGCGTCGTGGGCATCCGAAGCGATCACGTGGACCAGGTTGTTTTTTAAAAGAAGCTGAGCCGTCTTTTGGACGGTCCGGCCGAATCCCCCGACAAGGCTGCGCGCCGTCACCTGCCCCAGGCATCCCATCCGGATGAGGTCATAGAGAAGATGCGGCGTTTCCCGAAAAACGCAATTTCGCTCGGGGTGGCTGATGATCGGGACATATCCATTCAGCATCAGGTTGAAGACAACGTCCTTGACGTTCGGCAGGATGAAATCGGTCGGGAATTCGAGAAAGAGGTAGCTCGAACCATTGACCGTCAGATTCATCTCTTTGAGGTTGCCGGAGATTTCGTGGTGGATAAAAACCTCGGCCCCGCGAAAAAAAGCGACAGGCCAGCTTTTCGCGCTCTCTTGGAATCGTCGCAGGCATTCGCTGAGCGCGGCGGGGTCGCCGCCGCGCTCACCTCTCTTGAAAACATGAGGAGTCAGAACGATCTTGCGGATTCCGTCGCGATGGGCGATGTCGGCCATCTCTCGCGCCGACTCCAAATCCTTGGCCCCGTCATCCCAGCCCGGGAGAATGTGAGTGTGAAGATCGATCATCCGAACGGTTTATCCTCATAATAATAGTGATGTTCGTAGTAATAATCATGGCTCTTGACATCGACCCGATTGAGAATGACGCCGTTCGTTCGAATCCCCATAAAGTCCAATCGTTGTTTGGCCCGCTGCAACGCCGTCCGGGGCGTTTTCCCTCCCCAGACGACCAAGACTGCGCCGTCCGTTTGACGGGCAAGAACGAGCGCGTCCGCGCCGGCCAGGACCGGCGGCGTGTCGACCAGGACATAGTCGAACTTCTCCTTGAGATGGCCTAATAAATCGGCCATTTTCTCCGATCCTAAAAGCTCCGAAGGATTGGGCGGAATGGGTCCGGCATTGATTAAAAACAAATCCGGAATCTGCGTTGCCTTGAGGACGCTCGTGATCTGGATCGCCGACATCAGATAGTTCGTCAGGCCGCTCTCGTTTTTGATCTTGAAGATTTTATGCTGGCGGGGCTTCCGCATATCCGCGTCGACGATCACAACCCTTTTGCCGACCTGGGTCAAAGTCACTCCGAGGTTGACGGCCGTCACGTCTTTCCCTCGGCCGGAATAGGGCTGGTGAGAATCAGAGATTTTGACTTATCGCTCGATGAGGACAGGAGAATTGCGGTCCGGATCAGACGGTTGGATTCGGAGATCATGGACCGCGGAAAAAAATACGGGATCATCTCGATCGATTCGATTCCGGACGGCGTCTCCCGAGTTTTCCCCTTGGAGGCGGCCGTTTCCGCTTTTATGCGGGACGCTGCCCAGCGGATGCGACGATCGGCTTCATCCGAGCTGAGAGAAGGGACGATTCCCTGGGCGGGCAGTTTCGCGTATTTCTGGACGTCCTCGACGGTCTTGACCGAGTTATCGACAAGATGGAGGAAAAAGGCCAGCCCTACGCCGCCCATCAGACCCACGAGAAAACCGATGAGCATGTCTCTATTGCGATTCGGGCTCGACGGCCTGAGCGGGACCTCCGCCCGGTCCAGGATCTTGACGTTCGAGGCCCCCAAGCTCTTCAACTGGGCCGATACCCCGGTCTCGCTCTGCTGCTTCATCAGCGAATCCAGCAGGTTCCGCTTGCTGTCGATTTGAGCCTTCAGGCTGTTGTACGAAATTTCGCTGCTGTTCAATTGGGCCGCCGTGTTTTTCTGCCGGTTGAACACGTCCTCCAGCGACTTCTCCCTCCTCAACGCCGCCTGATAGTCCGACTCCGCCGTCCGGATCAGATTCTGCGTCTCCGTCTCCAGCGCCTTCTTCGCCCCGTCCATTTCGGATTTCAGCCGCTGCATCTCCGTTTCCAGATGACCTTCCAATAATCGAGAAAATCGATCCGGCCAGTCTCCTCGAACACGTCCTGATCCCGCTTCAATTCGTCCATGTCTTTCCTCTCCTCATCAGGCATGCGTCATCAGGGACGGCGTCAAGGCCCGTCTTTTCAAAACACGGCCCGTTATTTTTGATCTTCCCCGTAATAATAGTAATGATGCTTGTAATAGTAGCTGTTTTCCTCGAGGTTGACTCTATTGAGAATGACACCGATAGATTTGATCCTCATGAGATCCAATTTTTCCTTGACCCGCTTCAAGGCTTCGCGCGGCGTTTTCCCACCCCAAATAATCAAAATCATGCCATCGGTCCGGGGGGCCAAGACGATCGCGTCCGTCACCGCCAGAATCGGCGGGGTATCGACAAAGATATAATCAAAACCATCTTTAAGCCTGGCAAGCAACCCCGCCATCTTCTCCGACCCCAACAGCTCCGAGGGATTCGGCGGCACCGGTCCGGCGTTGATCAAAGAGAGAAGGGGAATAGGAGTCTCTTTGAGGATGCTTCTCAGTTCGATATTCGAAGTCAGGTAATTTGTCAAGCCGTTGATATTTTTGATGTTAAAGATCTTGTGCTGCCGTGGCTTCCTCAGGTCCGCATCGATAATGACGACCCTTTTGCCGGCTTGGGTCAGGGTGACGGCCAGATTGCTGATGGTCGCCGTTTTTCCTTCGGAAGGAAGAGGGCTGGTCACGACGAAGGTTTTGGGATGATCTTCCGTCGAAGAGAGGAGGAGCGCCGTCCGGATCGCCCGGTAGCTTTCGGCAAAGCTCGATTTCGGAGAGAAGTGGGTGATGAGATCCATCGAAAGGACGTCCGGAAGTTGTTCCTCGTTAGCGTCCGAACCGGACGGAGTCCCGGGAAGGGATTGCAAAGAGCTCATCGGCAGCCCCTTTCTGAGCTCCCGTCCTTTGCGCCCACTGTGCTCAAAAACGGGCACGATGCCGAGGGCCGGGAGTTTCGCGTATTTCTCCACATCCTCGGCAGTTTTGACCGAGTTGTCCACAAAATGGAGGAAAAAGGCCAGCCCCACGCCGCCCATCAGACCCACGAGAAAACCGATAAGCATGTCTCTGTTACGATTCGGGCTCGACGGCCTGAGCGGGACCTCCGCCCGGTCCAGGATCTTGATGTTCGACGCCCCCAAGCCCTTCAATTGGGCCGATACCCCGGTCTCGCTCTGCCGCTTCATCAGCGAATCCAACAGGTTCCGCTTGCTGTCGATTTGAGCCTTCAGGCTGTTGTATGAGATCGAATTGCTGTCCTGCAAGGCCGCCGTGTTTCTCTGCCGGTTGAACACGTCCTCCAGCGATCTCTCCCTCCTCAACGCCGCCTGATAGTCCGACTCCGCCGTCCGGATTAGATTCTGCGTCTCCGTCTCCAGTGCCTTCTTCGCCCCGTCCATTTCGGATTTCAACCGCTGCATCTCCGGATATTCCGGCCGGTATGTCTCCAACTTCTTCTGATACTCCCGGTTCAGAGCCACATAGTCTTCCCTCCGCTTCTGGATAAGTGGATTGCTCAGCGTCTCCGGGAAGTAATCGGGGGAGGCGTTCTTGATCGCATTATAGTAGGCTTGCTTCTTGGCCGTATCGATCTGGGCCTCGGTCAGAGACTTGTTCATCTCCGCCAGCTTATCGCCGACCGTCGTCTCCTTGCCCCCGAGGGAGACGATATTCTTCTCCACGCCGTAGGCCTGGAGCTGTTTCTCCATCCCGTCGATCTCCGATTGGAGGATACCGGTCTGTTTCGTCAGAAACTGGGTCGCCTGCTCTGTCGCCGCGTATCTGGCCTCGATGTTCATCTCGATGAATGCATCGGAGATGGCATTGACGGCGTCCGCCGCGAATTTTGGGTCGGGATCGCTGAAACCCACCTCCACGATCCTCGTCCCTTTCATCGGCGAGACACGGATTTTCCCCTGGATGGAACTGATCATCGAGCGGCGACGCGTCGACGCGGAAGTCGGACTCCCCTCAGTCCGCGCCCCGTTTTGAGCTGTCATCGTCACCCCCAAGCCGAGACGCTGAGCGACCTTCTCGGCGAGGGCCTTGCTTTGGAGAACCTTATATTGGGTTTGATAAAAATCATCTTCCCAGGAGGAGGGCATTTGAAAGACCTGTTCAAAACTCAGGATGTTCGGGTCTTCTCGCTCAATGATGATCGTGCCTCGAGCCGTATATCGCGGTATCGTGGAATAGGTCTTGTAGGCGGCGATGGCGAGGGTGGCCAGAGCCAAGATCGTGATCAGCCATTTCCTTTTCCAGATGATCAACCCGTAATCCATAAGGTTGATCTCGACCGGCCCCTCGAACATCTCGTCTTTTTTTGAATCATTGTCCATGGACGGCTCCTTCATCAAACCGCGGCTTTCAATGGAGAAGGCAATCGGTCAAAAAATCGATTCGGGGACGTAGACGACGTCTCCCTCCTGAAGGACGGGATTCGGCTTTTTGCCTTTCATGATATCGTTGAGATTCGCCGGGATTTTTGTTTCTTTTCCGTTCTTGTCTTTTCGCGTGATCGTGACGGATTTGGAAGCCCCCGGGGTCAATCCTCCGGCCTTGGCGATGGCCTGAAGAAGGGTGATCTTCTTCGACATTTTGACTTCCAAGGCCCCCGGGCTCTTCACCTGTCCCATGACATAGATGTTGATGATTTTATCGACAGGGATGTTGACGATGTCATTCGGCTGAAGCGGGATATTGAGTTTCTGGTTCCCGTTGGTGAACAGGTCTTCGAGGTCGATGGTCAGGCCGGCCGCGATCCCGCTCTGTCCTTCCCGCTGAATGAAAGCTTCGTTGGCCGCGTTTTCGGTCAAGCCTCCGGCCTGGGTGATGATTTGGAGAAGGTTGATGCGGCCGACGAGCTCGTACATCCCCGGTTTATCCACGGCGCCGATGACCGCCACCCGCTGGCTTTGGTATTCCTTGATAAATACGGACACCTGGGCTTTCTTGACATATTTCTCAAGAAGGGAAGCGAGGCGAATTTCCAGCTCGTCCTTGGTCAGGCCGTTGACCTTGACGCTCTGGAGATAGGGAAGAGTGATCGACCCGTCTTCCGAGACGCGGACGGTAAACTCCTTGAGTTCGGGCACTTCGTAAACATTGATCACCAAGAGGTCTCGAGGACCGATCCTGTAATCCTTGACGAACGTCTCGCTTTCCTGCGGCAGGAGCGGAAGGCCTATCGTCCAGGAGGCAAAAACAAAAAAACCGATGAGGTAAATCTTAAGTCTCATATCGCACCTGTTTCCCGGGATTGACGTCGTCATATCCCGAATTTTAAGAATCTAGGGGTCGAATGGAAGCCCCGTCGCAACGCTATTGCGGCGCCATCCGTCGAACATAACACGTTGAATCATAAGGAGTTGGGCAGCGCCACGAAATATTACCACACTCAACCGGGCGACACAAACGGTTTAGCACGAGGCCGCCGGCACGCGTAACACCGGCTCTCCGGCCTGAACTCCCGTTCATGATCGGCTTTGCTCCGAGCTGTGTTTTTGCCGCATCGGGCATCGGCCCGCGCCGGCTAAAAATCATACGTGAGGTTGGCAAAAACATAGTATCGGACACTGTTCGCATTCAAATAACTGAATCTTCGCCTCCACGCGCCTACGGTCATCCCGAGACCGATATTTTTTTTCAACCGATATATAATTCCGACCGAATGGGCGTCATACGTATCTCCATAAGAATCCATTACGTTTGAAACTAGGCGGGACGGACCGATTTCCGGATAAGAAAAACCCGCGTAATAATAATCGTAATCCAACCGAATATTCAGCGACGGGTACATCGATAGCCCCGCCCCGACCTGATACAGGAGAAAATACGTGTCCGAGTAAATGAAGGAAAACGGCATGTCGCGGAGGAGGGTGAGCCGCGCTTTGAAGATCCGCAACACGCGGAACGACAGCTTCGTATCCGCGATGAATCCTCCGTAGTTACGACGTCCCCCTTTAAGGGGCTGAACGGTTTTATATCCGAGGCTGATGCTGCCGTTGACTTTTTCGGACGGGGTATAATCCACTCCTGCCCGGACGGCGTAGCCGAGGGCATCGTTCTGGCTCTGAGAATCGACAAAATTATAGATCCCGTACTGGACATCGACAAAGTATATTTTTTGCGGCGAAAGCTGGTAATGGAATTTCGCATTCCATAGGTCTTCATTCCTGTCCAGACGGTCCCGGAGGCTGGCGCCTTCAAGTTGGAAATTTTCATAGCCGAAGAAGTTGTGCGTATAACGAAAAAGCACGGAAGTTTTTGGGGATGCCTGAAAGAGAAGCGAGCCGTAGACGCTGTTCTGTTTGATCTGCGACCGGATGTCGATCTCGGGAGTCACCCGAGATTTCGCGGTGGACTGAGAAGTCCCGAGAGTCCAAAGCAGGCGATTGAGGGCATAGTAGCCCTCGGCGGTGAAATAGTTATTCCAGGTCCGTTCTCTGCGCATCTTGAGAAAATACACATACTGGGGCGATTCAGAAACATAAAACAGGACCCGATTGTGCACCGGCCAATAGAGCTTCAATTCGGGTCCTGCCGTTAAAGAATAATCCCTGACAGGGGCGTAGAGGTTCCCATACACGTTGGAATCATAGCCCGCGTCCCGGACGGTCAGATTGAGCTGAAGACGCAACGGTCCGAGCCGCCAGGGTATGGTCCGCCATTTATTTTCCAAATCCCGGCTCAACCAGGTCTCGGCTGAGAGGCGGCTTGGAATCAGGCCGCAAAAGACCACAACACATATTCCGGCGATAGTTTTGACTTTCATCCGGCATCCTTGATTTTATTCTATGATTGGCTTCAAGAGAAAATCAAATTGTTTGATCTCGATCCCCTGTTCCCGGCAGAACGCGATTAAGAACGCCCGGCGTTCCTTGGCGATCTTGGGGGTCGCCAGGACGATTTCGCGGATGTCATTTCGGTCGATGAGCCGTTCGAGCTCATCGACTCCGCCAAGGACTGGGTAACCCTGTTGGATCTGGCCTTTTTTCCGCGGGTCGTCATCCAAGAATCCCAGGGGAAAGCCGCCGCTCCGCTTGATTTCCTTGACAAGGAGCAACGATCTCCGTCCCGCGCCGTAAATAAGTACGCCTTTCTTCCCCCCTCGGGGGTGACGAACATAATAACTGTCCAGGATCCGGTAGGAAATCCGGGAGGCTCCGACAAAGGAAAGGAGAATGTAAAAGTCGAGGATAAAAAAGACTGGTCCGTAATAGGAATTCAGGCCGAAAGCCAGGGCTTTTATCACGAGCGAGACGACGGACGCGAGCCCGACGCCCTTCATGATCCGGATCACGTCTTCCAGGCCGGCATATTTCCAGGAGCCCTTGTAAAGGCCGCCTAAATAGAAACAGGCCAGCTTGACCACGAGGATGACGGGGAGCGTCAGAAGGAAAAATTTCTTGGTCGCGACGCTGAAATCCCTGAGGAGGAGATGAAAGCTCAGATAATACGCGATCGAGACGAAGGCCAGGTCTAGGAAGACCAAAAAAAATTTCCGATTCAACCAAGGGGTATTGAACAGCGGAAGGAAGACGCCTTTTTCGAGAATCCGGAATTCCTCATACTTCAAATTCCGGATTCCGATGAAGATGGAGACGACAATTGCCGCCAGGAAAAGGGTCGTGTTGACATTGGCAATGACCACGGACAAAAAGGCGAGGGCGCAGAGCACCGCGCCGACGAGATAGAGAATGAGAACGGACTTTTTCTGGGAGAACCCGAACCCGATGAGTCTGTGGTGGATGTGATTTTTGTCGGCTTGGAATAGGGCGAGCTTCCGGAAAAACTGAACCTTGACTTCGCCGTTCTTCTCCGGGACCTGGACGAGCTTGATCGAAGCCAGAA
>Ga0214473_10008331_pt1 | contig 12269 bp, 16 predicted proteins | sample RVTome_7_FD_203509 | JGI IMG/M metagenome (GOLD analysis project Ga0214473, IMG submission 203509) | Soil microbial communities from uranium-contaminated site in the Upper Colorado River Basin, Wyoming, United States - RVT98D197 | ecosystem: Environmental > Terrestrial > Soil > Contaminated >... | reverse complement strand
AAAATATTGGCTATTATGGTATCCCAGAATAAAATATTTTTCCAAAGCAAATTTTATTATCAAAGCAAAAATTTATTCTGGTATTTCTATGAAAAAAAGGTTAATTTTATTGCAAATAGCTATAATATTAATATTAATATTAATATATATTTCTTTTATGATAAAACCAAATTATATTTATTAGCTACAGCTCTTAATTCTGTATCTTGGCACCCAACACCTACAGGACATTGTTTAAGTATACGTAGGTGATTCTGTCTTAATTTATCTGTAAATATTATATGTTGGCATTCATTACAGATATCTGATCTAAATCCACATTCATTACATCTATAATCCACATTTTTAGTGGTTAAATCTAATGTTTTTTCACAAACATCACAAATCCTTTTGGATTCACAACCACCAAAAATTGATGAATAAATATTCATTAAATCATTTTCCATCTTAGTCCATGATTCTGGATTAATTGGATTTTCTGGAATTGATAATTTCCTAATATCCAAACTTATATGATGCGATTCAATTTTTTGCATAGATTGCAATTCTGCTAATAATTTTTCTTGTTCTTCTTTTGGTTTATTAAGAAATTCAATTACATTAACATGCTTATTATTAATACTAGTTTTCATACTTCTAGCTTCTCTTCCTCTTTCTCCCTAGAATATTTTTACATTTTATGAAATCATTTTTTTTGATTATTTTATTTTGATTAATTAAAATTTATTTTATTAAATTGAGTAATAAATTATAACGATTACTATTTAAATGAATGATCAAATAATATTTAATAAGTTTCTATTTAAAGAAATATTTGTAAATCATTTAACATTTACATCATATTTAGCAATGAGATCAGTATGTTATTCCACAAAACAATTATGTGATATGTATATGATTCATAAACTTAGTATTCATTTTGATTTTCCACTTCCACAAGATGCAATTGAATATGATTACTATTACTTATCAATATGGAGAGATGATTCTAATTCGGAATGGGAACCATTTCCAGGAACTCCTACCGATTGGATGAAAACATATCTTAAAAATACATGTTTTGAATTTATTCATGAATAGTTTATAAAGGAGTATCTGCTATAAGAGTGCCACAATATTTTACGGGATTTTTTCGGAAATCTTGATATTGATATAAGCCATCATTAATTGCTTCCTGCAAAATAAATTTAAAATTATTCCAAAATTCTTCTGTATGTCCTACTGATTTAGTCATTAAATGTGCTAATTCATGTAATGCAACAAATGTTATGGTATTTAAATCAACTAATTCATCTTGCTGATTTCTTTGTCTTATACACAGGTATATTTTTTCTCCTTTATTAATTGAATATGATGTACTACCGCTATTTTTAGGTGATTCTGCTATAACATCACCATTATAATTCTTTTTTAATCTTTTTATACCACTAATTATGTTCTTATCAATCATATTGTTTTTATTCTTATTACCAGCAGTATTATTAGATACTTGATTGAATCCTTCTGGATATTGATGATTAGATGAACCAATTGAAATATTATTGATATCATACTTAATACATAAGTTATTAACCACTTGATCTAAACAATTACGAATTTTACTCAAATGTTCTACAGCTCGATCTTTATCTGGTAAATTTCTGACAATATATGATTTATTATCATATGCTGATTTAATATAACTAAATTCTGATTGATTTGTATATTTAAAATAAAGATATATACATATTATAACTGTTAGACTTATGATTAGAATTTTTATTTTTTTATCAATCATAGTTAGCCCTATTTATATTATGTACAGATATTTAATTTATTCGATTATTTTTAACTTTAACTATAGTATTCAAAGATATAAAACAATTAGCGCAAAATATATTTTATATAAATTAATATAGATTATAACTTTTGTAATTTATGAACACATTCACAATGAATTATGATCTTGATGAAGATTATTTAACACAGCTTAATCAGATTATACATATTAATAATAGTAATAATAAATGGGAATTAAAACATAGTCCAGATATAGATCAGTTTGAATATAATCTTATACCTTCTCAAGAATATTCACAAATTATACCAGATAACATTAATTTGGTAGATATAAAAATTAAAAATGAAGCACGTAATCAAGTAATCTATAATATAATTTGTACCAAATTAAAGTTATTATCAATTTCATCTAATCATTTAACCATACCAGATTCTATTTGTGCAATCTGTCAATATGATTTAGATGATTCTTCTATAATTATTCCATGTGGTCATAGTTATCATGCTGATTGTATCGCGGAATGGTTATATGAAAAATGGAATAAATATGAAATACCAGTTTCTGATCAAAAACAATTTAATACAATATACGAATGTCCTCTATGTAAAACATTTTTTTAATTTATTATATAGATCTACATTTATCAAAAATTTTGAATTAATTTTTTAAGATTGAATAGATTATAGCCAATACGATGGATCATATTGTTAATGAAATAATTAAACACGTAATAGAGAATGGAAACTTAGATATGAAAAATAAATATCTATATGAAGATCCAAAAATTGTAGAAATATCATTGAATAATTCATATAAATTAATAAATGAACTAGAAACTAGAAATAAATATACTGTAAATAATGATAATTTTCGTTATAGTTTACAAGAAACTATAGATAATGATCATAAAGCGATTATTATATATGGTATAATTTTAGATAATTTACCACATAAATGGCATCAAAAATATAATTTTGTAATGGATTATAATTATAAAATATTAAAAATTAACGTTACTTCTAAAGAATACGATCAAAAAAAACAGCAAAAACTTCAAGAATCCAATGTAAAAAATATACATTCAGAAAATCATTATATGAGATCTAATATTTTCCCTTGTTTGATTACGGCAAGTATCACTCTTTTTGCATGTACAATACTTAAAAAATTATTATAATTAAATAGTATCAAGATCGTAAATTAAATGCTCATTAAGTACTTTATTAATAAGAATGAAGTGTTATTTCATATTTATAATGAATTAATCATACAATAAAAATATGATTAATTTTAGTAAAATTACTTAATGAAATATAGATGAATTATGGTGTATTAATTTGGTTCCAAGGACCGGGTAGATATGCTTGAAATGGATATCCATAATAATCTACACCAATTGGATAATATTGAAGCCAAGGATATGCAAGATAATAATTTAATGGTTGTAGAATTCGTTCGGTTTCCCAGCCAGTTACGGATGCTATAAACTTTTCGACTGTTTTCCTAGTTAAAAACCAATATAAAAACACTATTACAAAGAAAGTGCCTATATAAAATGAATTCATTACTCTATATAATCACCATAGAAATTTTATATAAAAAATCAAATATTTTATATATTTTTTATAAAATAATATTTACCAGATGTATACCATTGCTAGTTTATAGTAAAAGATGACTAATTATAACTTCACCTTTGGAACCAAACATTCCTAGATTTAACGATTTAGTACACAGCTCCTTTGCTGCTTCTAAGGACATCCCACTATTGTATTCCAAATCTAATACTCCAATAGCAGCTGCACATAGGTCCCTTCCTCCTTGGATAGTATATGATGTAGATTCAATTAAGGCTCCATCAACAACTTGATACAATTCCAAACGATTACCAGTAACTCCAACAATAGTAAAGTCACAATTTTCTCTATTCCGACATTCATTTACCAAAAGTCGTGCTACAGTCTTAGTAGAAGGATTTAATCCACATTCTAACTGATAGCGTCTCATCAGTGATAAAACTTTTTCATTAAGTATATCGATATCTGCTGCATTACCAGTTCCACAAACCAACACATTTCCAAAACTCTTTATCTTTTCGGTTGATTTAGATATTATAAAACTATCCCTAGTTAAAGAGGATTTAGTTGCAATGAGAACTCCATTTTGAAAACGAAGTCCAATAATATGATCTCCAAACATTATACTGGATCTGATAGACATCTGAATAAACTGCTGATGAATTAATTAGTCGATTTTAATTTAGGTTTAACATATCTAAAATTTTTCAATCAATTTTTTAAAAATCATATATTTATTTATTTAATAAATTTTATCTATTTTAAATTATTATAATTTTTATTATAATATTTTTATGACTATATATAAACTAACAGAATTAGATAAATTAAGATATAAAATTTTTATTTATGTAATAAATAAAATGGGTATAAAGCTTAAATTATTATAATTTTTATTATAATATTTTTATGACTATATATAAACTAACAGAATTAGATAAATTAAGATATAAAATTTTTATTTATGTAATAAATAAAATGGGTATAAAGCTTACCTATTTATGTTTAGAAAAAATTATTAATTTTGATTGCGCAGATATATTTTTATCCGGAAGAGATATTTATAATCAAGATTTAATAAAACAAAAATTAGATAACGAATCTGAAAAACCACAAGAATTTCATTGGTATAAACATCCTTTTCAAAATGCAGAAAATTTTCAAATTAATCGAATTATTCTAGAAACACTTGATAGAATAGGTTCAGGAAGAAGAATTTATTATAATATTGGATATATTTATCAACATATCGATCCAACATCCCAGATTATATTTGCAAAAAATTTGAGAATACCAATTAAATTTCAAAAATTAATATATGAAATTAATATTTACTTGAGAGATATAAGATATGAATCTATTAATAGAGAAAGTTTCAAATGTTTAAGAAATTTATATCAGATTCATGATAATGAGATTATACCTTTTTATTTTTTAAATCAGGTAGGAATATTTCATTGGGAACAAATACGGTTTGAAATTGTATTCATTAATAATGTATCTAGATTTAATTATCTTAATGATATAGCTATCCACAAACATTTAACTATTGATATTTATTCAATTGGAAATGAATTCATCAATAAATATAAAAATATTAATTTATTATTATTAAATAATGAAATTAAAGATATACCTATTTATCAAGTGCAATACCTGGGTGCCATAGATTGTAGCAGTTCAAATAAAATTCGAAAAATACCACTTATGTTTAATTATCCAATTACACACATTTTAATTAGCTATCCTTACGATTATAATGATGAAATACATCATTCACTATCTATAAATAGGCTTTTCTTATTAATTAATGGAAATAAATTGGAAATAAATTTATATAAAGTGAAAAAAATAAGTCATTTCCTTATAATACCATTTATTGATTCATTGCCATTGGATTTCAATTTTTTTACAGATATTAAAAATCAATGCCTTGATTTTAGTAGAATAGAAACATCCTATATAGAAATTCATTATGAACAATTAGATATAAATAATTTTTATGTTATTGTTCAAGCAATTAATCTGAATGTTCAAAGGGAAGATAATTACTCAGTTAAATATTTATATTCTAATCGGGGTATGATTTGGGATACAGCTTAATTATATTAAAAATAATAAAAACTTTAAATAAAATTATTTTTAACCAAAATATTAACATTTTTGTCAACTTATGATATCTTTAAAAATTGATTAAATTAAAATAATAATTTATTATATGAAGTAATAGGAAATCAAATGGTTACAAAATCAGAATTATTATATTTTCTTAATACTTATGATGGTTATATATGGACATTACCTATATCCAAAATACCAATTGAATTAGCTGATCAAGATATAATTGATATTATAGTTGAAAAATATCCTAGTAATTTTAACAGATTACCATTAGATAAGATGGATTACTCCATATCACAAAAAATTTGTAGAGATGTTCTTAATAATACTGTACATAACAGTACAGATCTAACATATTATATAATTTTTAGAGACATGGCATTATTATATAAGGATCATTATATGTGTAAACAAGCATATGAAGTTAATCATTTATTAACAGTATATATGCCAGAACAATTTATTACATATGAAATGGTATTAGAACTAAGTAAGACCAAATACACTGAAAATCCTGAATATTTAATTAATTCTCTTGATTGGGTTCCAAAAAAATATAGGACTTATGAAATTTGTTTAAATTATATTAAATTGAGTGGATATAATATTAGATATATTCCTGAAAATATAATTAATGAAGAATTATGCATGCAAGCTCTTCAAACTAGTCAATGTTTTTATTTTATCCCAGATCAATTTAAAACATATGATATGTGTCTTTATATCGCTGGGGATCCAAGAATGGGAGGTTATTCCCATTGGAATACCAAATTTAATGTTCTTGATAAAATTCCTGAAAAATTTAAAACAAACGAATTACTTGATAAATATAATAATAGATATAAAAATTACTGGGGCTAATATATCTCTAATATTTCATTAATTGATAAAATTTTATTAGAAAATTAGTTGTTATCTATTGTAAAAATATCCTTTGTTTAACTTATAGGACCCAGCCAAAAGCATATCATTGAAAAATAAATTTAGATTAGAATATGCTATGTATGAAAATATCATGATATATAAATAAATAATCTTAATAATTATTTCCAATAATAATTATTTTCATAATTATTATTAATTATTTATTTGAAATTTTTGATTTGTTAAAAATTAAAATATCTAATATATCATAAATTATGATATATGCAAAACATATCTGATGATCTTTATGAAACATTACAAATAAAACATGATGCAAATTTAATTGATATTAAGAAAGCATATAGGAAACTTGCTTTAATTTATCATCCAGATAAACCTGATGGTGACGAAGAAAAATTTAAACAAATAAGTGAAGCTTATCATATATTATCAGATACTACTAAAAGAGCGGAATATGATAGATTATTCAGTTATAATATAGATAATATGAATTCAGTTGATAATATATTTAGTGGTACACATCGCAAATATTATAAAGAATCACCTGAAGAATACAATAAGAAAAAACATGAGTTTTTTAGTAAATTTGTATTTTCTTCACAGACCAACCCATTTGATATATTTTCCAATTTTATGGGAGAAATATTTAATGATAATGATATGGAATTTTTGCGTGGTAATTCACAATATATGGTTAAAACAGTAAATTTAGCAAATAATCATTTAGATCTTATAAATGATATTTTAAATAATGTTGGTAAAATTGGATTCATGAGAACACATTTTTCAAATAATATTAATTTTATTAATAATATCGTACAACAATTTAGTTCTGTCATTAATCATGAACGGCTAATCGAACCGAGCAATATTATAAATGATATTTATGTAGATTTAAGATTAGTTTATCAAGATAGAATTAAAAAATATTCTGTAAAACGTTTAGTTTATAATCATGATCAAAATACATTTAATGAAGAAAAAATTATAGTTGAAGTTCCTCTCAGAAATTCCATACATAAAATTTCAAATATGGGTGATTATTTACATGATTGGAAACGCGCAGGTGATATTATTTTTAATATTCATATAAATCCTTCTGATAAATGGTTTCCATTAGGATCAGGGAACTTATTATTATATCAATCAATTGGATCAGAAATATTAAATTCTGGATCAGTTATTATTAGATTACCAGACGATGATGAAATTAGTTGCACATTTGATAAAACACATATTCCACTTTTATTTAAACTAGAAACATTTGGATTACCAATTGATGATTCTCTGGAAGGTGATTTATATATTCAATTTATCCCACAAACTGAACAAATACCAAATAATAATAATAATAATAATAATAATAATATAGAATCACAATCAAGCTCGGATAATCGTATAACAAGTACATATACATTATTAGCAGTAAATCCCATAAATTTATTTAAGCTTTATGTCAATCAATAGATCAATAAAAATTGATTTATAATAAATTTCTTTCTTGAACTAAGATAGAATAATAAAAATGCCTGAAGGATCTGAAGTTAAATTATTATCAGAAACATTAGAAAAATTATCTAAGGGAAAAGGTATTGTTTCTATTGAAATCAGGAATCCTGATGCTATAGTCAATTGGATAAATCGAAATGTTATTGGATTAGATCTATTTAAAATCTGGTTAGCAGAGCATAATGGATTTTTAGAAATTGAAAGCATTAATACAAAGGGCAAATTATGCTGGGTTCAATGTGTTGATAATATCCATATACGTATTCAATTTGGTATGTCTGGAAATTTTAGGGAAGATCCAACTCCAGAAACATTATCAGTATATAATCAAAATAGGAAATTAAATGGAAAAAAGCCAGAATCATTAGAACAATATTTAAAACATTGTCATGTTAAAATAGGTTTTGCACCATCAACAAATCATAATGATATTACATATGTTATGTATCATGATGTTAGAAGATTTGGTAGATTAATTTTTTCAAATAATCCAAATGAACTTAAAGCTAAAATTAATAGTTTAGGAACTGATCCTTTAATTGAAAAACTATCTAAGGAAGAAATTCTAAGCAGATTCCGAAAATATAATCATCAAAATATTTGTAAAGCATTAATGGATAATGGTATTATTTGCAATGTAGGTAATTATATATGTAATGAAACAAATTATCGGGCTAAAATATATCCCCTTGCAAATATTAAAGATATTCCAGATAGTGCTTTATTAGATTTATATAATCATATTATTAAAATTGGTAAGGATGCTTATGAACAACAAGGTGCTAGTTTGTATACATATTCTGGTATTAAGGGCGAACAAAGCAATTTTAAGGAACAATTGTTAGTTTATGGTCATGCAGGAGAAAAAGATCCTAATGGTTATTCTATTATTAGAATTCCCGCTGAAAAATCACCTAATAAACGTTCTATTTATTGGGTCCCTGAAATTCAAACAATCGGTAAAAAAGATGATAATAAAATAGATACAGTTTATAAGAAAAAAATTATTGTAGTTTTAAATAAAAAAAATCATGATGATACTTCAATTATTAATGCTCAGCCTAAGAAAAAGATCTTAATATTGAAAAATATAAAAAAATAAATGACTTAATGACTATAATTCATTTGATTATTATTATTTTTATCGAATATTCTTTGGAATATTATATTATGTTTATGCTAAAATTTAATTATATAAAATTATATAAATTTAATAATCTAAATGCATACGAAATATAAATCCAATATAAAAATGTGGAAATTTTCTTGACTAGTTAAGAAATTTTTATTGTAATTCACCAAAAAAATTAGTGGCATAATCTTCTATATCTTTTAAAATTTCATTATTTATTTTCATTAATTTCCAATATATTAATTCATTATTCTTTTCTTTAGTTTTAGGATTTACTAAAAAAATTTCCAAAGCATCAATAATGAATTTATATCTATCCGATTTGAGCTTTTTGAGAAAATCGAAAATTTTATTTATTATTTGATATTGTCCCATTATTGGTAATGGTTGTGAAAAATAATAGAGCATAGTTACATAATCATCATTTGAATCACGAGTATCATTCACATCCAAAAAATCTATAAAAACCCATTTACCATTATATATAATATTATGTGGACTTAGATCTCCATGTCCAGATTTTAATATTTGGTGTATGGTACTAATATTTCTAAATAAATCATTTATTTGGTTTGAAGTAATGTTCTTTGTATTAATTAATTCAATCAATGTTGTTCCAGCAATATAATCCATTAATGAAAAGTGAATATTACCACATTCTTTTACTTTATAGATTTTAGGCGCCATATTAATTTCAGATATTTTATTTGTACTATCTCTTATTCTTTTTATTTTATCTAGACTTTCATGATGGATTTTGATCACATAGCGCAATCCCTTCGGTAAAATTATGAAATATAAAATCTTATTTTTGATAACAATATCCAGATTATCATTTATCCAATTACATACTGATATCGGTAATTCATTGATTAATCCTTCATAAAAAAATTTAACTTCCATTTTTGTAGAATAGAAATAATTTTATATTTAATTAAATTTATTTTTATCTGTTTAAATTTATACTTATCCGTTTAAATATAGAAAATAATATATTATATAATATTATATTTATAATATATACAATACATTCAAGTTAATAATTATGTTTGATAAAATACTGAGTATGATCGCTTATGCACTTGTTGCAAATATGATACAGTTAGTATTCCCTGGGTTTATTATGAATAATTTTAGAACAACCAGTATAGTATTAACGATAATTGGTATCACCTTAGGTTATTTATATCCAATATCAGCACTATATGCGGGATTATTGATAGCTCTAATTGTTGGTACTAGTTTGTATAATTATAATAGATCAAACATAGCACCAATTTAGGATATTAATTATTCTTAAATTATCTAACAATTGCAATATTATTAATTTTAATCTTAAAATTAATAATAAAATTTATTAATATTATTATTAATTTTATTTGAATCTAGGATATAAAATATGATTACATTTTCCAACAAAATTTCTTATATACTGATGATCATCTAACGAATTTAGAGTTCTTGTTAAATAATATTCGCTACATTCCCTACACTGTTCATAAATTTCATCATTCTCAATAATGATGTTAAAATATGCTCTTTTATATCCATGTCTTGCTATATAATTATTTATTAAATCATCATTAACACTAAATGAAGGATCACCATCATATTTACCCCAACATACAAATTGTAACTTAAATTTTCTGTTATATTCTTCTAAACAATATCGAAAACGATTTTGATGATCTATTTTTTCTAATATTCTAACATAATTGCTAATTAATTGTATTAAATATGGGGAAAATGATTTGTTTAACAAATATTGTTCAAATACCATTAAATTGATAAATTAATATATTTGTTATTGTATCAATTTTTTAGGTCTTAATAAAAAATAGAATACTCCAATAATCAAAATTATTACAGATCTTGATAGAATTTTTTTACAAGTGGATCACATTTAATCTTAGAATAATTAATAGCAATTAAAAATAATCCTTCTAATGTTTTAACACGGCTTAGGGTAACATATGCTTGACCATGAGCAAACACATTACTTAAATCCGTTTTAATCATACTTAAGGTAGAACCTTGTGATTTGTGAATAGTCATAGCCCATGCAAGAGTTAATGGATATTGTTTTCGACTTATATTATATTTTGGATGATCTAATATCCATTTATATGGCTTAATTTCTAATATTTGATTATTATCAAAAGCTACAATCGGATGATTTTTTTCAGAAAAACCCATAATAACACCTCGCGATCCATTAACTAATCCTAAGGCTATATCATGATTAATCATTAACATGACTTGGGCTCCTATTAAATATTTAAAAGCTTTATCTAATGGACATGCCATATCTAATATTTTTATTAGGCTTTGTTTTTCATTATTTTGAATTTTCATTTCAGTTGTAGATGTTCTTTGTCCAACGGGTTTAATATTAAATACATCTTTACATTTATAAATCTTAATTATTTTATCTAATTCTATTACATTATCATTTTCTTTTGCTGCAAGTTTGTATAAATGTTCCATATTAATTTGATCAACATTTGCATGATGTGGATATAATATAGTTGGTGTTATCTTAGCATTTTTTTCAATAGTTTCATAATCTGGAAAGTTTTTTATTAATCTATTGTTTAATTTTAATTTAGTATCAACTGATAATGATCCTAAACGAACCTCATTTAATAAATTTTGGAATGCTATATTATCTTGTCTAAATATTTCTGTTAAATATACTATATTATTTTTATTAAAATTAGCTTTCCATACTTCTGATTCGAAACAGAATTTACCATCTGGTGGTGGTAATTGACAAAAATCACCTGATAGCATTAATTGCAAACCCCCAAAAAATTGATCATTATTTCTGATTTTCATTGCTATATAATTTAATTTATTAAATATTTCACAACTCATCATAGATATTTCATCTATGATAAGTAGATCCGTTTCCCTCCAACGAGCAACTGCATCTTTATTATATGTCAATAACTGATTTACTATAATTTCTTTAGATTTTTTCGCATCACATATACCACTCCATGAATGAATTGTTGTTCCACCTAATAAAGTAGCAGCTGTACCAGTTAATGCTGTTACATATAATGGATATTCAATATTTTGTTTAATATATTTGATAAGAAAAGTTTTACCACATCCTCCAGATCCGGTAACAAATATAGATTTACCTTCTTTTATTTGCTGAAATGCATATTGCTGTTTAGTATTTAATTCAGTCATTATTATTATAGTTTATAAAATTAATATTATTAATTCAATTATTTTATTTATTATATTTTATTTA
>Ga0214473_10008330_pt1 | contig 12271 bp, 10 predicted proteins | sample RVTome_7_FD_203509 | JGI IMG/M metagenome (GOLD analysis project Ga0214473, IMG submission 203509) | Soil microbial communities from uranium-contaminated site in the Upper Colorado River Basin, Wyoming, United States - RVT98D197 | ecosystem: Environmental > Terrestrial > Soil > Contaminated >... | reverse complement strand
GGCGCCGTCCGCTTGGTCCGCCGAGGAGCTCCTCGAACCCGAACAAATCCCCGAAGATGTCCTGGAACTCCTCGAAGACCGATCGGCCGAAGTCCACGGGGATGCCCTGGCCGCCGATGCCTGCGTGGCCGTAGCGGTCGTACATCCCCCGCTTCTGTGGATCCGAGAGAACGCCGTAGGCCTCGGTGGCTTCGCGGAACCGCTCCGCGGCCTCGTGCTTGTGTTCGGGATTACGGTCCGGATGCCAGCGCAAAGCCGCCTTCCGGAAGGCGCTCTTAATTTCTTCCGGCGTGGCCGTGCGCCCGACGCTCAACACCTCGTAGTAATCGCGCTTGGTAGTCACGGGAAATCGTTTCGACTAATTCACCGGCGAGTCCGGCGGCGGCAGCGCGGGTTCCCCCGGCCGATAGCTGACGCGCACCATCGAGGGGCGCAGCACGCGCTCCCGGAACAGGTAACCCTTCTGATGTTCCTCAATCACCATGCCGTCTTCGTGCTCGGCGGATTCCACCCGCTCCACGGCGTGGTGAAGGTGCGGGTCAAAGGGATGGCCGACCGCTTCAATCGGCTCCAGTCCATAGCGTACGAATACATCCAGAAGCTGCCGGTAAATCAGCTCGAAGCCCTTGCGATACTCCTCGTAGGCCGGGTCGGCATGCGCGGCCAGGGCGCGCTCAAAGGCATCCAGCACCGGAAGGACGTGCTCGATGATAACGGCCGTGGCACGGCTGCGGTCTTCCGCGCGCTCGCGCTCGACGCGCTTCTTGTAATTTTCAAAGTCCGCCTGCCGGCGAATCATCGTGTTCCGCAGCTCGTCCTTTTCCGCCTGGAGTTTCGCGAGCTGCGCGGCCACGGCTGCCGCGGCGTCGTCGGCCGATCCCTCCGCCAGCTTGCGGCCGGCAGCTCTGGCGACGTTCCGCATCGCCTCCGCGGCTGCGGCGGCAACGTCTTCCGGACCTTCGTCCACGGTCTGCTCGTCGAGGTTGAGGTCGATCTTTTCCGGGTCGTCTTTGGGCATGAGAAAGTCTACTTTTCGCTGAGCGTCTGGCCGAACAGTTTGGCCACGTAGGCCACCGCGGTAATGGCGCGCTCGTATTGCATGCGCATGGGGCCGAGCACCCCGAGCGAACCCTGCGAGTGCTCGTCATACACATACGGCGCGCTGATGAGCGCCAGATGCTCTCCGGCGCCGCCCATTTCCTTCACGCCAATCTGTACGTGAACCGGCTCCGGGCTTTCGATGCAGACGGTGAGCAGGGTCACCAACTGTTGCCGTTCTTCAATCGCGCCCAGCAACTCTCCCAGTTCCTTCTCGGTGGCGAATTCCGCCGCGGTGGCAATCTGGGCGGCGCCCTCCACGTAAATCCGGGCCGGCTCGTCGCTGCCCAACAAGGCCGGGTCGCACAGGAGCAGCGCGTCGCTGCGAAGACTGTCGCAGCGTTCGCGGTCGCGCGCCAGGCTGGCCTGGAGGTCCGCGCGGATGGCGTCGAGCGTCCAGCCGTGGTACTCGGCGTTCAAATACTGGGCCGTTTCATCCAGTTCCGCCTGGGAAAACGCGCGCTCCAGGTGCAGCAGTTTGTCGCGGGTCCGCCCGCCGCTCGATACCAGCACGACGAGCAGCCGGTTGTCCGGCAGAATCAGGAACCGAATGAACTCGAGCGAAACCTGGCCCAGCGGCGGCGAGATGATGATCCCCAGACCCCGCGAAAGCGTGGCCAGCACGTGGCTGGCCCGCGTCATGATTTCTTCCGGCGTCCTGGCGGAAGCCAGTTCCTGGCGGATCCACTTTTGGTCTTCCGGATCGAGCTCCGCTGCGGAAGTGGCCTGCTGGGCAAAAAACCGATACGCAGCGGCCGTGGGCACGCGTCCGGCCGACGTGTGCGGCTGATAGAGGTATCCCTCCTCTTCAAGGTCGGCCATCACGTTGCGGACGGTGGCGGGGCTGAGCGGCTCCGGCAAGCGCCGGGCAATCACGCGCGACGAGACGGGCTCTCCCGTATCGATGTACGCGCGAACGACATCGGCCAGAATGCGTTGATTCCGTTTGTCCTGCAATACCGGCTTCAGCATCGGGACAGAGATCCTGCTTTGCTGCTCAGCCTGAAAATTCATTTTATGCGCGGGTGCGGGAGGCGTCAACCAAGTGGCCCGCGCCCGGATGCCTTTCCGCACACAAAGAAAAGCGGGGCTCCCCCGCCCGTGCCGGAAAGCCCCGCCATTCGGTTCCTTCGCTCAGTCGCCGGAGATGCGACCGAACGAAGCGGTATCAATCTGGGCGCGCTGGAGCTTGTCGGAGTAGTCCACGTAGATTGTCTTCCACTCCGAGTAGAAGTCCAGGCAGGCCACAGCCGCCTCGCGGTGTCCGTTGCCCGTCTGCTTCACGCCGCCGAAGGGCATGTGCGTTTCCGCGCCGATGGTCGGAGCGTTCACGTACACAATGCCGGTGTGGAGGTCGCGCATCGCGCGGAAGGCGCGGTTCACGTCGCGGGTGTAGATGGAGGCCGAAAGCCCGTACACGACGCCGTTGTTGATCTCGATGGCTTCGTCCAGATCGTTGCAGGGGATGACGGAGACCACCGGGCCGAAGATTTCCTCCTGGGCAACGCGCATCTTCGCGTCGCAGTCGGCGAAGATGGTCGGCTCGTGGAACCAACCTCTGCCGTAGGCGCCTTTCTCGAGCCGATGGCCGCCCGCCACGAGTTTTGCCCCTTCGTTCTTCCCGATCTCGGTGTACTCCATCACCGTCTTGAGCTGCGACTCGCTGACGCAGGGCCCCATCTCCGTGCTTGGGTCGAGCCCGTCGCCGACTTTCAGGGCCTTCGCGCGCGCCGCGAAGCGCTCCACAAATTCCTTGTAGACCTTCTTGTGCACAATCACGCGGCTGGCGGCAGTGCAGCGCTGGCCGGTGGTGCCGAAACCACCCCAGATGGCGCCATCCACGGCCAGCTCCAGATTTGCGTCTTCCAGCACGGTAATCGCGTTCTTCCCGCCCATCTCGAGCTGGCACGGCTTGAACTGCGGGGCACAGACTTCGCTGACGGTACGCCCAATCTCGGTGGAACCGGTGAAGCTCACCAGCTTCACGTCCGGGTGGCCCATCAGCGGCACGCCCACCTTGCTGCCCGAGCCGGTAATCAGGTTGACGACGCCGCGCGGCACGCCGGCCTCGATCAAAATTTGCACCAGGTTGTAGCCGGAAAAAGGCGTGTCCGAGGCGGGCTTGAAGACGACGGTGTTGCCGAGGATGAGCGCGGGCATGATCTTCCACGACGGAATTGCCATCGGGAAGTTCCACGGCGTGATCATCGTGCAGATGCCCAGGGGCTGGCGGATCGACATGCAGAACTTGTTGGCCAGCTCAGAGGGCGCTGTCTGGCCGAACTGCCGGCGGCCCTCGCCCGCCATGTAGTAAGTCATGTCGATGGCTTCCTGGACGTCGCCGCGGGTCTCGGCGAGAACCTTGCCCATTTCCCGCGTCATATCGCGGGCCATGTCTTCCTTGCGGCGGACGAGCAACTCGGCGGCGCGGAAAAGAATCTCGGCGCGCTTGGGGGCGGGCACCAAACGCCAGGTCTTGAACCCTTCCTTCGCCGCATCGACGGCGGCGGTCACATCTTCTTCGGTGGAAGCGGGAAACATGCCGACCAGTTCATCGGTGTTCGCCGGATTGCGGTTCTCGAACGCACGTCCGCTGCGGGCTTCCACCCACTCGCCATTGATGTAGTTCTTGTAGACTTTTGGAACGACTGCGGTGGCCATACAGCCTCCTCGAGGAATGCAGCGCGGCTGATTGGAACGTAACGGCGAAACGCGGCGGAAGAAATTTAGCAGAAGCCCGGAGAAGCGTCAAACCGGGGCAGTGGGATGCGGCGCGGCGGCGCGCGCATCGTTTGCGGGCAGACAGGCCCGTCAGGGCCGGGCGGGAGATCCGTCGCCGTTCGCAGGAGTTGCCCGCGGCGGCGCCAAGCCGGCCACTTCCGAGCCGAGGCCGAGCTTCTGCAGCGTGCGGGCATCCAGCTTGCCGGTCGCGTTGAGCTCGTTGGCCTGCTGGTAAGATTTCAGCGCGGCGGTGCTGGCGGAATTCCATTTGCCCGACGGCGTGCCTTCGTAGTGCCCTTCCCGCCCCAACGCCTGCTGGATCTCCTTGATGCGGTCGGCGCTGGGAGCCTGCTGGCCGCGCGCGCGGCGGCGATGCGTGGGCTTCTTCTTCGAAGCCGCGGCCTTGGCCGGAGAAGACTTCCCGCCGGTAGCGCTGGTCTCCCCTGACTTCCCTGCCGGAGTCTTACTCTGCGGCAGGGGCGCGCCTGCCCCGCGCACAGAAAGAACCGGAGCGGCGGCCAGGGCCGCCGCTCCGAGAATCACCGCGGCTGTGCGGCTCCAGTTCACTGCGAATCCGGAAGCACGCCGGCCAGGAACACGGTCAGGAAGCGGTTGTTGGGTGCACGGCGCAGGACGCGGAAGACCACGTTCTGGCCCGCCTTCAGCTCGGCCGTCACGCGGCGGAAATCCGCCACATCGTTGATGGCCTCGCGGTTAATTTCCGCGATGATGTCGCCCTGCGCAAACTGCACATCATCGGCAAAAGACGCAGGAGTGACCTCCACCACGATCACACCGTGCGACTCGAGCCCCCACCGGCGGGCCATTTCCGGCGTGATGGACTCGACGCGCAGGCCCAGACGCTCGCCCGCGGCCTCTCCGCCTTGCTCTTCCTCGCCCGCCTCACGCGCGATGACCTCGGGGAAAATCTTGCTGCGGTCCTCGACGGTCAGCGAAGCTTCGTAGCGCTTGCGCTCGCGAATGTAGGCGATGCGAATCTTGTCGCCCACCGAAGTCGCCGCAATGGGATCAACGAGGTCCGAACCGGTGCGCACGGGTCTCCCATTGACCTCGGTGATGACGTCGCCCACCTTCAATCCCGCCTTGTCGGCGGGGCTCGCGGAACGCACTTCCTCGACCACGATTCCGTACGGCGCACCCATCTCCTGGAGCAGCACCGGGTTCGCGCTCCGATCTTCCTGGAAGCTGATGCCGATGGAGCCGCGGGTGACCTTGCCCGACTTGACGAGCTGGTTGTAAACGTTGATGGCGGTGGTGGACGGGAGCGCGAAGCCGACCCCGTCGAAGCCGCGCGACTGCGTGTAGATGGCGGTGTTGATGCCGATGACCTCGCCGTTCATGTTCACCAGCGGCCCGCCGGAATTGCCCGGGTTGATGGCCGCGTCGGTCTGGATGAAGCGCTGGAACTGCTGACCCACGCCACCGCGGTCCTTGGCGCTCACGATGCCGGCCGTAACAGTGGCCTCCAGTCCAAAGGGGCTCCCGAAAGCGAGGACCCATTCCCCGGGCCGCACAGCGTCGGAGTTGCCGAGCCGGGCCACCGGCAGCGGGTGGTTCACATCGATCTTGATGACGGCGAGATCGGTCTCACTGTCCGTGCCGATCACCCGCGCGTTGTAGCGGGTGGGGTCGTCGTGCAGCTTCACCTGAATCTTGGTGGCCTGTTCGACCACATGGTTGTTCGTCAGGATGTACCCACTCCGGTCCACGATCACGCCGGAGCCCAGGCTGCGCTCGGCCGTTGGCCCCTGGGGCTGCTGGAAGTCAAAGAAGCGGTCGAAAAAATCCTGAAAAGGATCCTGTTGCCCGGGCGCGCGCCGGCGTGGCGTCTGCCGCCGCTCGATCACCTGTGTGGTGGAGATATTCACCACCGCCGGCTCTACCTGGTCCGAAATCATCGCGAAGGTGCTGGAGAGTTGCACCGGGCTCGGCACCGCCAGCGGCGCGGGGCTGGACACCTCGCGCAACTGCGGCAGCGCCTGCACCCGTCCGGAGACCAGCGTCCCCATCACAATCCCGATCCCCAGTGTGGCCACAACCATCAGGCTGACCAGGAATTTCCGCTGCCGGCTCCAATTCAAGATTTCCTTCATCTCAATCCCCATATTCGGCTCCCTTAACCCCAAGACGCGAACTCGCGCACCGACAATTATAGCACCGGTGCCGCGCTTCACTGAATTTGACGCGGGTGACGCGGCCCCGTAAGCGTTACGCTCGATCCGCGTTCCATGCCCGTGGTCACAGAACCTATGACGCGCCGCGAGTCGCAAAACGTTGTCTGCGCTCGCCGGTTGGCTGCCGGGCCGAGTCTTGCTAGAATGTATTGCCCGATATGGCGCCGCGCACGCTTTACGAAAAAATCTGGGAAGACCACGTCGTCCACCAGAGCCCGGGCCAGCCCGCGCTCATCTACATCGATCGCCACCTGATCCACGAAGGCACCTCCCCGCAGGCATTCACCGCCCTGAAGACGGCGGGGCGCAAGGTGCGGCGGCCCGACCTGACCTTTGCGGTGATGGACCACTCGGTGCCCACCAAGAACCGTAAGCTTCCCATTCTGGACCAGACTGCCAAGGCACAATTCGATGCGCTGGAGCAAAACTGCGCGGAGACCGGCGTGCGCTTGTTCGACATGCACAGCCGCAACCAGGGCATCGTGCACGTCATCGGGCCGGAACTCGGCATCACGCAACCCGGCCTGACTATCGTCTGCGGCGACAGCCACACCTCCACGCACGGCGCGTTCGGCTCGCTGGCTTTCGGCATCGGCACCAGTGAAGTGGAGCACGTTCTAGCCACCCAGTGCCTGCAACAGTTCCGCTCGAAGACAATGCTGATCCGCGTGGACGGCAAGCGGGCCGCAGGCATCACTGCCAAGGACGTCATCCTGGCTATCATCGGCAAGATTGGTGTGGCCGGCGCCACCGGGCACGTCATCGAATACGGCGGCTCGACCCTCCGCGACCTCTCCATGGAAGGCCGCATGACCATCTGCAATATGAGCATCGAAGCGGGCGGGCGCGCGGGAATGGTGGCCCCGGATCATAAGACGTTCGCGTACCTCGAGGGCCGGCCCTTTGCGCCGCGAAGCAAGGATTTTCAGCTCGCCGCCGAATACTGGGAGACGCTGGCCACCGACGAAGGGGCGAAGTACGACACGGTGGTCGAGCTGGACGCGGCAGAGATTGCGCCCATGGTCACCTGGGGAACGAACCCGGGGATGGTGACCGACGTCACCGGGCGCGTGCCCGATCCGCAGGCTATCCCGGATGCCATCCAGCAGCGCGCCGTCCAAAATGCCCTTGATTACATGGGCCTGAAGCCCGGCACGAAAATTATGGATATTCCGCTCGACCGCGTATTCATCGGTTCGTGCACCAACTCGCGTCTGGACGATCTGCGGGCTGCCGCGCAAGTGGTGGCGGGCAAACATGTGGCCAAGACGCTGAAGGAAGCGCTGGTGGTGCCGGGCTCGCGCGGGGTGAAGGCAGAGGCAGAGGCCGAAGGCCTGGACCGCATTTTCCGAGAGGCAGGGTTCGAGTGGCGCGACTCCGGGTGCAGCATGTGCATCGGGATGAATCCGGATGTGCTGGGCCCGGGTGAGCGGTGCGCCAGCACGTCGAACCGCAACTTCGAAGGACGCCAGGGTAAGGGCGGGCGCACGCACCTGGTCAGCCCGCTGATGGCCGCGGCCGCCGCCATCGCGGGCCACTTCGTGGACATCCGCGAATGGAACGTGCAGCCGGTGGAGTGACACGATGCAGCCATTCAACAAACATACGGGCCTCGTAGCGCCGCTGGACCGGGTGAACATCGACACCGACCAGATGATCCCCAAGCAGTTCTGCAAGCTGCTGACGCGCGAGGGCTACGGGCGCGTGCTGTTCTACGACTGGCGCTACCTCGAGGGCGAGAGGCCGAACCCGGAGTTTGTGCTGAACCAACCAAGGTACCGGGGGGCGTCCATCCTGCTGACGCGCGCGAACGTCGGTTGCGGCTCCAGCCGCGAACACGCCGCCTGGGGAGTGTTTGACTACGGCTTCCGCGCCGTGATTGCGCCAAGCTTCGCCGATATCTTCTTCAGCAACTGCTTCAAGAACGGGGTCCTGCCCGTTTCGCTCACCGAGGCCGAGGTACAGAAGCTCTTCGAGATAGTGGCGAAGGGTGAGGGCTTCCGGCTAACCGTGGACCTCGCCGAGCAAACCGTGACCGATGGCGGGGGACTGAATTTCCGGTTTGCGATCGACCCGTTTCGCAAGGACGCCCTGATGAAGGGGCTCGATGAAATCGGCATGACGCTTCAGTACGTGGACAAAATCGCGCAGTATGAACGCGACTACCAGCCCGCGGCGCCGATGTACGAACTCGTCGACGTGAAATACGCCGAGGTCGCCAAGTAGCGTAGCCGGTCAAAGCATCCTGAAAACAAGAAGGGCAGGCCATTCGGCCTGCCCTCATTCATTTCAGCTCGGGTCTACTTGCTGCTGGTTGCCTTGCCGGGCGTGTGTTTCTCCCGCAGCTCCGCGGCTTTCTCGCGGATCTCGGTCAAATCGCGCTGCATCTCGCTCCAGCCGTACCACAGCGCGTAGTCCGGGTTGGCATGGAACGTGCCCTGGAATGTCCGCATGCGGTGCTCGAGGTACATCACAAAAAGCCGCTGCTCGATTGTCGTGGGCGCGTCGTGGAAGGTCAGCAGGTCCGGAAACGCGTAGGCGTAGTTGGTCGGCTTGGGCAGGACGCCGTCCTTGTAGAGGCCCGCGACGATGCGAATGGCTTCGGCCATCAGGTGGTCTGCCTCGCGGATGATGGCGTCGCCCTTCTCCAGTTCCGCACGCGCGAAGTTCACCGAGTGGCACTCGTTGCAGGTCTTCAGCATCTTGTCGCGGTCCTTTTGCCACTCCTCCTCGGTGAGGCGAGCCACGTCGGCCGCCTTGACTACTTCCAGGCGGGCGGTGGGTTTTCCATCCGGATCGAGCACCCCGAGCCCTTGCAGGATCGTCGCACGGTCGGCCGCCCACTGCTTGTCCTCGGGCAACGGCAGCCGCACAGCCAGAAAACCCCAGGCGGCGCGGACGGCGTGGTTCCCCTGCTGCATATGACAGGTCTGGCACGTGGGTGCGGCCACGGTCTCCGGCAACGTGTGGTTCTGCTTGAGCAGGAAGCGGACGCCGTGCTTCGAGCCGGAGTACATCTCCCACTGCGGGTGGTCGAAGCCCATATGGCACGTCTGGCACGCCTGCGGCTGGCGCGCCTCTTCCACGGAGAAGGCGTGCCGCGTGTGGCAGGCGTCGCAGGAAGCCATACCAAAGCCGCGGCCGGTTTTCTTCAGTTCGGCGATTTCCGCTTCGGTCTTCAGGCCGATCTTGTGGCACCCGCCGCAGCCTTTCATCCCTTCGATCAATGCAAGAGGCTGCCAGTGGATAGTGGGCATGGCCTTCATCGCCGCCCAGGCAAACGCGTGCTTGCCGCTCTTGAACTGGTCCACCTGCGTGGTGTGGCACATGGAGCAGGTGTCCGGCGTGGGGATCAAGACCTTGGACACATCGGCGGCGGACGTGTGCTCGTTGCCATGGCAAACTTCGCAGCCCACGCTGTTCTTGCTGTGCTTGCTGACTTGCCAATCGGCCACGATATTCGGCGTCACCTGCTTATGGCAGGTCACACACTGCTGGGCGTCTGCATTCATGGCAAAGAACAACAGAGCAAATAGGAACAAAGAAGTGTGGCGCACAGGACACCTCGTAGAAGCGGGCAGTCGGCTGGAAATACTCTATACCACAAGAAGCACGGAACCGGGATTTGCGAGCGGCGAATTCCTCAGGCGGACTCCGTGAGAGCCGTGGGTGATTCGGGGGTAGCTTGCGTGGGGCCCTTCAGCTCCGCGAGGACAATCCCGGCCAGGATGAGCGCGGCCCCGAACAGCGCGCGGCTGCTGAGGCGCTCGCTCAACACGATATAGGAAGTGAGCGCGGCGAACACAGGCTCGAGGCTGAACAGGATGGCCGTATGCGTGGCGGTGGTGTACTTCTGCGCCCACACCTGGACCGTGAAGGCAATGGCCGTGGCGCCGATGGCGGTAATCAGCACCGCCCAGACCAGCGATGCCGTCCAAACGAGTCGCGGCGGTTCCCAGCCCGTGGCGAAAAGCAAAGGCAATGCCGCGAGGCTGAGCACGCCGGTGGTCGCCACCTGGATCAGACTGAGGGCCGCCACCGAGTGGTTCGGGCTGTAAAGGCCCACAAAGATAATGTGGAACGCAAACACCACGGCACACCCGAGCACGAGCAGGTCGCCCTGGTTCAATGCCGCGAATCCTTCGGTCGGAACACTCAGGTAGTACAGGCCCACGAGCGCTGCCAGTGCTCCGCCCCACACCCAGGCGTTGCTCTTCCGGCCCCACAGAACGGTCATCAGCAGGGGCACGAGCACCACGCTGAACCCGGTGATGAAGCCGGCCTTCGACGGACTGGTGAGGCGGAGGCCCAGCGTTTGAAACGCGTAGCCCGCAAACATGAAGAAGCCGATCTGGACCCCGGCCGAAAGGTCGCGGCGGGTGAAGTGGCGCATCGAACGGGCGTAGATGCCGGCCATCACCACCGTCGCCAGCGCAAATCGAACGGCCATGAAGGCGAATACCGAGGCGTGGTTCAACGCCTCTTTCACCACCACAAACGTGGCGCCCCAGATGACGGTGGCAAACGCCAGGGCAAGATCGGCCTTAAGTCGCCGGTTCATTGGCAGTCGAGCAATCGGGGTTCAGTAAAACACAAGAGCCCTGCAGTGTAGAGGCAAGCTCCGCGCAACGCAACGCACTCCAAGGAAGGCTTGCCCGGCTTATTTCGCAGCGATGGCCTGCATCTCGAAGCGCCCGCCAAAGAGCAGCGGACCGGAACCGATGAACGCACGGGCCGGGAAGTCCTTCGCGAAGTAAGTGCGATAGATGGAGTTGAACTTGTCGTAGAGCGAGAGGTCCGGACAATAGACTTGGACGTACACCAAGTGGTCCATCGTCATCCCCGCCTCGGCCAGCGTGGCTTTCATCCCGTCGAGCAGGAGTTTGATTTCCGCCTCGACTTCGGCCGGTGGCCGGCGCGTTTTGGGATCAAGGCCGATGCTGCCCGCAATGTAGAGCGTATCGCCTACCTGCACGGCGTGGCTGAAGGGCAGGTTATCGGCGCGGCCGGGCAGGTTGATGACCCGGCGTTTGGCCGGCTTTTCCGCGGAAGCATCGCTCACAATCGCCAGCGGAATCAGCAGCAACAGGACACACAAGACGGCAAGCAGGCGCATGTCTTTCCTCCTCAGGCTCAGGTGCACGCGGGAGTGTATCCGCAGGTTCCGAACCCCGCAAACACATTTGACGGCGCCCGAAAGCAGCTATAGAGTACGGTACGTGTTCGCGGAGTATCCGGTGACGCGTCTAATCCTGCGCTCCCTGCTCGTCTGCCTTCTCCTCCCTTCGCTCTGCTTGGTCGCCGCCGAAAAGCCGGAAACGTGGATCGAAGTCCGCAGCCCAAACTTCACGGTAGTGAGCAACGCGAGCGAGAAGCAGGCGCGCCGCGTCGCGGAGGAGTTCGAACAAATCCGCGCCATCTTCCAGACGGCGTTGCCGAAAGCCAACGTCGATCCCGGGCAGCCGGTGATCATTCTGGCCGTAAAGAACGAGAAGAGTCTGGCTCGGCTCCTGCCTGCGTTCTGGGAGACGAAAGGCCGCGCGCACCCGGCAGGCATGTTCCTGAACGGCCCGGAGAAACACTACGCGGCGGTGCGCGTGGACGCCGAAGGCGAGCAGCCTTTCCAGGTCATCTATCACGAGTACGTCCACCTGCTGGTGCGGCTGAACGTGGAGACAATTCCGGTCTGGCTGAACGAAGGGCTGGCGGAGTTTTACTCCCATATTCAGATCGGCACCAAGGAAATCGGGCTGGGCTACCCGGCGCGCTGGCACATCCATCTGTTGCGGGAGCAATCCCTGTTGCCCTTGCAGGCGCTTCTCACCGCGGACCACAACTCCCCTTATTACAACGAGGCCAACAAGAGCTCGACGTTCTACGCGCAATCCTGGGCCGTGACCCACTACCTGATGATGGGTGACAAAGGCAAGCATCGGAAGAAACTGGCAGAATTCGTGACACTCCTTCAGAGCGGCACGAACGATTTGGCGGCTGCCCAGCAGACCTTCGGCGACCTGAAGGCCTTCGACAAAGCCATCCGAAACTACATATCCCTGTCTTCGATGTACTACACCCCCGTGAAGGCGCCGGCAGACATCACCGACGCGTCCTTCACCGTGCGGCAGCTTTCGCCGGCGGAGGCTGCGGCGGTCGCCGGAGACTTCTACGTCCGCACGCAGCGTCCGGTGGAAGCGAAGGCCCGTCTGGAAGAGGCCATGCAACTGGATCCGTCGCTCGCGGCGCCTCGGGAGAGCATG
>Ga0214473_10008329_pt1 | contig 12271 bp, 22 predicted proteins | sample RVTome_7_FD_203509 | JGI IMG/M metagenome (GOLD analysis project Ga0214473, IMG submission 203509) | Soil microbial communities from uranium-contaminated site in the Upper Colorado River Basin, Wyoming, United States - RVT98D197 | ecosystem: Environmental > Terrestrial > Soil > Contaminated >... | reverse complement strand
GGACGCACCGTGACGGTCGCGTACTACGCGCTCGTGCGCTCGCAGGAACACAAAGTGAAAGCGGGATCGGATGCGAGCGCGGCGAACTGGTACAACGCGCGGACGCTTCTCTCGAACCTGGGCGGCATCGACAAGCTCGGGTTCGATCATGAAGACATCTTGCGCATGGCGCTCGCGCGTCTCGAATCGAAAGTCCGGTACGCGCCCATCGGTTTCGATCTTCTCCCGGAAGAATTTTCGATCGCGGACTTGCACATGCTCTACGTGACGATCTTGGGGCGGCCGATCGACAAGCGGAACTTCTACAAAAAGATCTTGGCGATGAATGTGCTCGAACGTCAGCTTGGCAAGAAACGATCGCGCGACAGCGGACGCACTGCCGCACACTACCGCTTCGATCAGAAAGCCTACGACCGGCTCGTCAAGTCGGGATGGAACTTTGAGGTCTGAGATGAAGCTGTCATCAGGAATCGAAGTGACCGCGAACGCGGATCAGATCAAATACTTTGAAGGTCTCGCTGAAAAGGCGGCCGAAAAACTTCGAGGCTTGCCGCATGGTGCGAGTTTGGCCAAGCGTCTTGCCGCCACGAACCGCTACGCCTATGCCGTGCGGTGTCACCAGGAAGCGATGACTGACAAGAAGTGGCTTCGTCAGCCCGAGCAAGAACACCATGATCGAACCTGAGCTTACGGAAGAGGACTACATCATCGTCCGGGATCTGACGCGGCTTCGAATCGCACGTGAGGCCCTCGTTGACATCCAGGCGTCATTCATCACACAGGAAGACATCAAGACCATGAGAAGTCTTCTCCGTACCTGGGAAATCCGATTTGAAAAAGAACTCGAAAAACGCATGAGAGGAACCACCGAATGAATCCCGCTGAACGAGTCCTCATCCTTCTCCTTTGCCTTGCCATCTGCGCCTACATTGGTTGGCGGCTCTGGCGCGATATCAGCATCAAGGCCAAGGCCGATGTGAAGCGCAGCAAGGGCATGCGCAACGCCATGAAGCAGGAAGAAGCCAAGAGCTTCATCTGTGTCATCTGCGAAAAAGAAGTGAACCCCGACGTCGACGTCTATAGCGAACTCGTAAACGAGTGGAGACATCTCCACGACTGCAAACACTACACGGAGGAAGTCAAGTCATGAGAAGTCTAGCGTTCATCGTTGTCTGCATTCTGGCCCTGGGCGGCGGCATCTATAGCTGTGCCGGGTTCACCAAGATCGACCCAGGCCACGTCGGCGTGCTCGTCAAGAAGTGCTCCGGTGGCGGTGTCTCTGACATCCCGATCGGAGTCGGCTACACCTTCGCGGGTCTCTGCGAAGACATCATCGAGTACCCAGTCTTTCAGAACACGATCATCCTCGCCAAGCAAGACGAAGGAGACACCTCCATCACCGTCACGTCATCGGAAGGTCTACCGACTTCCATCGATGTATCGATGAGCTTCACACTCGATGAAGGCAAGGTTCCGACGATCTACAAGAAGTACCGGATGGACATCGAACACATCAAGACCACGTTCTTGCGCCAGACCATCCGCGAGGTCTTGCAGGAGAGCTTCGCCAAGTACACCGCGCAGGAACTCTACTCCGACAAGCGCGAGACGGTCAGAGCCGAAGCGCAGGGCATTCTCGTCAAGAAACTCGGACCCGATGGCTTCAACGTCACTCAGTTCACCATCAATGAGACACGCGTGCCGGCGACCGTCACACAAGCGATCTCGGCCAAGGTCGAGATGATTCAGCAAGCGCAGGCGGCAGAACAAGCCGTACGCAAGTCCAAGGCCATCGCCGATCAGAGGATCGCGGCTGCCAAGGGCGAGGCCGAATCAACTCAAATCAAAGCTGACGCCGAGGCGTACGCCAATGACAAGATCACGAAGAGTCTCTCCGGTCAGCTTGTCGAGTACATGAAGGCCCAGAAGTGGGACGGCAAGTTGCCGCAGGTTTCAGGCGGCGCTGTGCCGTTCATCAACCTGAAGTGATCTGATGGACGCGCGATTCATAAAACACTTTCTTGGTCTCGACGAAACTTTGGTCGTCGAGGTCAAAAAAGTGCCGCTCTCGATGTTTCTTGGCCTTCATGTCATCGAGCTTCAGATTATCGAACGCGATCCTGATTTCAAGGGCACGGACAAGCAATTCTACGCTGCCTTCGCGGGCTACGAAACACGCGCCAGCCTGAACATAACCCGTTCTCCGACCGGGAACGGGCGCACCCCGTTACGCGCCGTGAATGATCTCATCAAAGAAACAGCCGGGAAGATCATCTTCACATCGGGCCTGCGTATCCCCGCGCACGCGCGAGTTCCGCACAGACTCTTCGTCGATGATCTCTCGAAGCGGGCCATCGGACTTCCCCATGGAAAGGGGAAGCAATGAAGGTACGTGAGAAACCAGTTCCGCCGATCATCTTCGAGGCGGAACAATATTTGCCCGAGGAAGGGAAGTTCCCCGCCGGCATGTCCAACCGCCCGGGGAAAATCTGCGGGTGTGTTCTCGTCGGAGGCGAAGGCAGTAGACCGCACATCCATACCTTTGATGGGATATTTTTACTCTCACCTGGCGACTGGGTTTTGGTCGGCCCAGAGGGAGAGAGGCGTCTGTGCAAACCTGAAGAGTTCACTGCCAACTACGAGATAGGCTAATGCTCAACGAAGAGATCACGAAAGCCATCTTGTCGGAAGTTTCCTACAAGGATTGGAACTTCCACGTCGGTCGCGATCAAAGCCGGCTCTTTCTTCAGGCGCGCTTTCTCGCGAGATCTGCCGAGACCGGCGAGGTCATCATGCAAGCCTGTCGTAAGTGGTTGCTTTCGCCGCACATGACGAAGTCGGAACTCGTTGCCACCGCGATGAAGGCCGTGCTCTCCGCCGAGGAACACGAGTGCCGCGAGAACTTCCGTTACCGGGGACGCGCGATCTTCGGTCCTCACTTCGATGTCGAAAAGCTCGTCATGATCTGTGACGAGGAAGCCCTGGACGTTCGCGCGGCGTAGCCATGTCTCTGCTCCTGCTACTTTTTCTGCCTCTCCTCATCGGCCTCGGAGGTTTCATCTTCGAGCAAATCTGGGGTAAGGGCCGTGTCACCTGGAAGGAACTTCTGATTCACTGTGGCGCTGTCATTCTTGTCGTGGGCATCGGCTACGGCATCTCGATGTGGCGAAACACTCGCGACGTGGAGCACTGGAATGGCGTCATCGCCAATAAATGGAAAGACAATTCTGGTTGCTGTCACGCATACCCCTGCAATTGCCGATCAGTTTCATGCGGAAAAGATTGTGAGACGACGATCTGCGATACGTGCTACCTGCACCCCTACGACGTCTACTGGAAGGCCGAGACCTCAAACGACGAAGAGGCGTACTCGAATAGCTGTAACGGTCCTCTAACCAGCGAGCCCGCCAGATGGACCGCCATCAAGATCGGCGAGCCCACGTCGATCGAGCATGGCTTCACGAACTACATCAAGGGCAACCCGGACACGATCTTGCGTCGCCAAGGCGCGATGGAAAAGTGGCATGACTTCCTGCCCGACTATCCCGAGGTCTACGACTTCTACCGGGCGAACAAGTTTCTTGCGATCGGCGTGAAGCTCCCGGATCAAGCGAAGCTGAATCTGAAACTCGCCGAGTTGAACGCACGTCTCGGCAAGCTCAAGGAAGTTAACGTCATCGTCATCGTCACCTCGGCCGGCGATCAGAACTATGCCGAGGGCCTGCGCGAAGCGTGGCTCGGCGGCAAGAAGAATGATCTTCTGGTTGTGATCGGTGCTCCGGGGTTCCCGTACATCGAGTGGGTGTCGGTGATCTCGTGGTCCAAGTCCGAAGAAATGAAAATCGAGATCCGTGATCGGATTCTCGCGCTCGCCCCGCCAGGGCAAAGCCTCGGGGCATTCCCGGGCGAGAAAATTCTAGGCGTCATCGAAAGTCGCGCGGCAGCCAAGTTCGTGCGCCGGCCCTGGGAAGACTTCAACTATCTACGTGCCTCACTCGAACCCTCGACCACGGCAATGATCATCATCTTTGTCATCGGGATCTTGCTCGCCATCGGGCTTCAGATTTTCCTTTTCCTGAACGACGTCTTTGGTGAAGAGGGAAATGGCCGCCCACCCATCAACGTAAGACTGCCCGACGGAATGCCACTCTGGAACATCTACCGACCAAGAAGGAAACCATGAAAACGAAAACCATCATCATCCTCGCCGCGCTTGGGCTCTGCGTCTTTTTCGGACTTGGAGTTGTTATCTCCGCGTTCGGATTTCGCTCTGATTGCTACCGTACGGAGGCGGGTATCAAGATGCAGTACCAGGCCAACCAGTCGTCGTACGACGCCTACTGGAAGACCATCAAGGAGATGGCACAGGTCCCCGAGATGTACGTCGGTGATCTGGAGAAGGTCTACAAGTCCGCGATCTCGGCGCGCTATGGCGCCGACGGAACCAAGGCCATGTTCCAGTTCATCAAGGAACACAACCCGAACTTCGATTCGAACCTCTACACCAAGATTCAGACCGCCATCGAAGCTGGACGCGCCAGATTCAACGCCGATCAGGCTCAACTACTCGACAAGAAGCGTGAGTACCTGGCGCTCCTTGGTACAACACGCGCGTTGCTCTTCGGCGGGATCTTCCGTTTCCCGACTTTTGACGTCGAGAAAGAATACGGAATCGTCACATCGGGTGAGACCGAGCAGGCGTTCACCACGGGGAAGGCCGAGCCGCTGAAACTCCGATGAACCTACCTATTCCATGGTTCACGAGAGTTCAGGAGATTTGCAGCGATCGAAGTCTGGATCGTCCCCTGAGCACTTCTCTCATCCTGCCTGATCCGCTGGCGGGGACGAGAGCGCGCTACAGCGTGATTCGTATCATGCATGGCACGGGAAGCACCATCTGCATCGGCCGTGAATTGCCGCTCGCCATCGCACGGGTCATTGCGAATCGGTCTTCAGATGAGGACAACAAGCCACTCACGGAAGAGCAACAGAAGAAAGCGTTTCGAAAGAGGAGAAAGTGATCATGCTCGACAACCTGATACTCGATACGGATTCGTACAAAAGCAGCCACTTCCTACAGCTACCTCCAGGAACCAAGAAGCTCTTTGGCTACCTGGAGTCGCGCGGCGGCAGGTACAAGGACACGCTGTTCTTCGGCCTTCAACCAATTTTGCGGAGACTTGCACAAGGAGTTTCAGCGAATCAGATCTCACGCGCCGAAGCCTTCATGAAAGCGCACGGCGAGCCGTTCCCGAGCGAAGGCTGGTACCACATCGCCAACGAACTTGACGGCAAGATCCCGTTGCGCATCAAGGCCGTGCCCGAAGGCACGATCGTTCCGGTGCGCAATGCGCTCATGACGGTCGAAACCACTGACGAGAAGGTCCCGTGGATCATGGGCTGGTTCGAGACCATGCTCATGCGCCTTTGGTACCCGATCACCGTCGCCACCCGATCACTCGCCAGCAAGCGCGTGATCTTCGAGCACCTCAAGGCCACCTCCGATGATCCCCTGGGTGAGCTTCCCTTCAAGCTTCATGACTTCGGCTCGCGAGGCGTTTCGTCCTTTGAGTCCGCCGGTATCGGTGGCGCTGCCCACCTCGTGAACTTCAAGGGCACCGACACGATTGCCGGCGCGCTCTACGCCGCCGAGCACTACACCGATCTCGACTTCGAGCATCCGCTCGGTTTCTCGATTCCGGCGATGGAGCACTCCACCGTCACCGCCTGGGGCGAGAAGGGTGAAGCCGATGCATTCCGTAACATGCTGCGCTCCAACAGAGACGCAAAGCTCATCGCTTGCGTTTCGGATTCTTACGACATCTACCGTGCGGTCGAAGAGATCTGGGCTGACGAACTTCTCGAAGAGGTCAAAGCTTCCGGCAAGACCATCGTGATCCGCCCTGACTCCGGTGATCCGGCCGAGGTCAACGTCAACATTCTGAAGATCTTGGAACGCAAACTCGGCATGCGCACCAACGGCAAGGGCTTCAAGGTTCTGCCGCCCTACTTCAGGATCATTCAGGGTGACGGCAACGACAGCGAGGCCGACATCGAGAAGGTCCTCCTGGCTCTCAGGCAACATGGATACTCAGCCTCGAACATCGCCTTCGGAATGGGCGGCGGTCTGCTTCAGAAGCTTGACCGTGACACCCAGAAGTTTGCGTTCAAAGCTTCGGCCATCAACGTGAACGGCGACTGGCGCGACATCAAGAAGAACCCCAAGACCGATCTCGGTAAGGCATCGAAGGGCGGCGTCCTTGATCTCATCTGGGCTGGCGACGAGTACATTACGATGACCTGCCCGCCCAGTAACCTCGACGGCGCCATGGACCTTCTTCATCACCATGGAAGTGCCCTTGAGACCGTCTTCGAGAAAGGCATCGTGAGAAGGAACGAAAAGTTCGATGTGATTCGGAAGCGCGCCGGGAAAGAGTTCGCGTGATGCGAAACATTCCCATGAAGGAATGGGGCAAAGACCATTGGTCCCTCCTCGGCTACATCGAAACGAGATGCGTCGACTACAAGGGCGTGATGGATCACAAGCACATGCGGTGCAACCCGAAGACTCATCCCGGACTTCGGCTACATCAGCACATGCAAGAGGGCTGGGAGTCGAGTCCTTACCTCTATGGATCTGTGCTTCGTGAAAGAAAAGTAGAACCCGAGCACGACGACTGGGACTGCTTCTATGACATCGAGAAGGAAGGTCTCATCGAAGACATCGGCACGGGCATTCATCCCGTGGCGAAGCTGACGGCGCTTGGCAAGCGCATCGCGAGTGCGCTCCGGGCGCACAAGGCCGACGGGAAAGTCTTCGCCACCTTCATCCCCTCCGAGGTCATCACGAGGACGCTGCCATGAGCTACGTTGGTGAGGAGCCGCCCCCTGATCCAGGGCCGGCACCGGTAAGACCCGAAATCGCTGAGAATCCTTCCAAGGAAGACAGAAAAAATCTCGCCACCTACAACGCCTGGGTACGCGCGGCGCGCGATCATCAACTCTATCTGCTCTGGCAAAAGGGCAAGGAGCGCAAGCTTGACATGGACGAGATCAACACGGTTCTGTCGGTCCTGCTCGCCGAAAGATATGAAAGCAAAAATGATCCGATGCAACTTTTCAAGGGAATGTTCGGCTTCTGATGCCCTTCAAGAAGACCGGTCACACCACGTTCTATAGAGGCAAGCGAGTTCACGTGATCTTGATGGATGGAACCAAGTTCGTGGACAAGTACGTGGAATCAAATGACAAGGCCGTCACCTTCAAGGAGCACGGGAAGATCATGAAAACTGACCTTCGGGTCATCGGCTACTACAAGGGAGAAACGAAGTGAAGCGCTTCGGGTTCAAGATCAACATCACGCGCGCCATCGTCGAGATCATGGTGGATGCGGATAACCCGAGTGATGCCGCCCAACTTGCCCATGACATTGTTCGCGGACGGTTGCTCAAGGCATTTGATATCGCTGATCCTGGGAGCGTGGGGCTCTCCACCTCCATCGCAGCGGTCAAGACCGACATCCTTCCGGAAGAAAAAACCCTCACCGAAGTGTGCGAACACTGCGGAAAGAGTACGCCAAAAGAAGACTGGGGACCGGGCAGGATCACGTGCCCGGCTTGTCACAAACGACCGCTCACTGTTGCTGAGAGAACGAAGTGAGTAAAGAAATCACCGTGATGGATATCAAGGCTGCCGAGGGCGCGGTCGTTACCAAACCCAAGAACTGCTACACATGCTACGCGTGTTCGTACTCCTACATGGAGCCAGACTCGCCGCTTATTTGTGGTCACCCTGACGCGGGCTCCTTTGGACTTCATATCTATACGGAGCCGCTCGCGCACTGTCCTGACTTCGTGAAGTACAAGCAGCACCCGATGCGCAGGCCAGACGGGAGTCTCAAGAAGTAGTCATGAGCAACAAACGACATTTGTCTCCCGAGAATGACTGGGAATTGGTGCAGGCGATTTTTGACCTGTTCATGATTCCCTACAAAGCCGAAAAAGATCTGAGCGGCAATCCTTACTGGATCGTAGAGAGGGTGAAACCGGACAGATGCCCTCCTAAGAGGGGGCATAGTTACTATGCCTGGGGAATGCACTTTGATCCTAATGGACGTTTCGTAGAAACGATGTGGATAAATATACAATAGCCATGAGCAAAGAAATCACGAAGGTGGAGGCCAAGATAGCGGACGGCGCTATCGTCGAGAAGCCCGCCGAATGGATCTCTGTTTTCTGCCAAGACTGGGAAGAATCAGAGCGCGGCTGGGGCACGAGACCCGATGGTCATACTCTCCATCTCACCAAGGAAGCGCACCGAGAACACGTCAAGAATTTCTATGACAACCAACACAAAATCTTTCTTGATCATGGTCTCAAGGAAGGTGATACGCCCGATGAGTACACTCGTATTGGTAACGGCTTCCGTCAGATCGCCGTCAGACATGACACCTGGGAAAAGGTCAGAGATGCCGACGCAGAAGGCAAACCGTACTGGCTCAGAAGATTATCGGAAATAGACTGGAAGTAGGGGAACATGGAACTCACTGCTGTACTTGCCTCTCGCATCAAGGAAGCTGGGGCCTTCGTCTACATCTCGGCCACGGGCGCGGGCGCCGGGCTCCAGAATCTTCTCTGGCAGATCCCGGGCGCGTCATCCTTCCTCATCGGTGCCAGTTTCCCCTACTCGACGACGGAGCTTGAGTCCTTCGTTGGTCATCCGCTCGAAAAGTATTGCAGCGAAGACGTCGCCATCGAGATGGCCATGGCGGCGTACACACGTGCCAAGGTTCACGCCTGGGGCACCGGGAAGACGTCTACGCCATGTTACGGCCTTGGCGTCACCGCCTCCGTCGCCACGAACAAGATTCACCGGGGCGATCACCGAGTACACGTCGCCGTTTTCGGCAGCGACAACCGTGTTCACACGTATACCAGGACCATGGTCAAGCAAGAGGGCCTGCCCGCAAGGATCGACGACGGTCGGGATGTTGATGAAATCGCGCTCAAGATTCTTGCTGACGCCATGGGTGTGAGCACCAATCAAAAGATGACCGTGACAGATCTATCCGATGACGAAATCATGGACAGGTTCATCTTGAACCTGCCGGTCTTCACGGCGGGTTGGGGAATCAGGCGCAGCAAAGCTTGGTGGGAAGAAAAGTCGAGACCTTCACGCGCCATTCTCCCAGGCTCATTCAATCCACCTCATGTCGGTCACTTTCAGATGGCCAATAGAGTCAATAATCTTACTTCCTCGACTCCGGTCTACCAGATCAACGTGGACTCACCTCACAAGGGCAACCTGAAAGCGGCCGAGATTCTTTCTCGGGTCGCAGCCTTCGTCGCGGCAAAAAAGGAACGGCCGATCTGGGAACTCCAGGACTACAGTGATCTTAGTTTCCCGATCCACATCACGAAGGGTCGCCCGCTCTTCATCAACAAAATTGTAGAGGGGAGTCGCCACTTCATCGTCTCGACGGAAACCATCAAGACGTTCTTAGATCCGAAGTGGGGACCGTCCGCCCATGAGGTCTTGCAAACCCTCGAAAAGCACTACGTGGAGTTCTTCGTCTACGAAAGATCAGGCTTCGGCGACTTCGGCAAGCTTCGAGAAGAACTCTGCGAACAGTACCCGGAGCATGCCGACTACATCACGAAAGCCTTTCGTGACATGCAGAGCCGGACTCCCAACGTCTCTTCATCCGCCATTCGCAAAGCACTCGAATAGCCATGGCCGCGAAACTTCCCACCTTGGATGAGATGTCCGAACTTGCGGCAAAGGCGGAGGCGCGCAAAGCCCTCAAGGATTTCAAGATGCCAAGAGACAAACTTGACGTGGAAGTCGAGGCCATGGCCGAGGTGATCCTCCGCAAGGAAGCCAAGCAAGAAGCGATCAAAGCAAAAAAGAAATCTAGCGCACCAACGAGTGGCGACGTTGGCATCACCATCGTCATCATTCTCGTGATGGGAGGGGTCGTCGGTACCGCCATCTATGGTGCCAACAGCGCCGCCAGGGCCGTCAAGACAACACAATCTCTGTGCATCAAACACAAGCTCACGGGCTCCGAATGCTTGCGGGCGCGCGAGACGGTTGGAAGAGACGAAGATCGAGCGTCGATGCTCGAAAGCTGCCTCGTCACCGACCAAAAATTCGACGAGTGCATCGACTACGTGAGGCCCATCGGGATCGACGACCCTTATCCTCGTTCACATAACTTGCCACAACCTCAAAAATAGGAGTACGCTGCCGTTCATGCCTCACTGTATCGTTTGTGGTGCCCCCGGATACAAGACCCCTTGCGACTCCTGCGCTGGAAAGAAAAACCAGACGATCGCGCCCAAGATGCACGTCGTCTCCGAAGACGCCGCGTACTTCTTCAAGCTTGGCGCCGAGGCCATGCGCAAGACGGTGCTCGTGGCTCTTCGTGAGGGTTACGACGGCACCGTGGGCAAGGTTAAGATCGCAACTTCGATCGAGGCCAGGCGCCAGCACGAAAACGAGGCCGATGGCTGGAGCTTTGCTGAAAAGGCCATCGCCGCCGTCGCCGCACCGATTCCCGAGCCGTTTCCCGAAAAGGTCATGACCCAGAGCGCCTAGCGCTCTTCACCGGGCATGCCACTTCCGCCCCCGTACCCTGGTCGCGCCGTCAGGCGCATGGACTTGCGCAAGGACGCGGTTCTCGCCGTCCAGCAACGCCTGCGCGACATCGGGTTTGACATCAAGATCGACGGTCAGTTTGGCCCCGTCACCGAGAGCATTGTCAAGGAGTTCCAGACGCGGCGCGGGCTCACCGCTGATGGTGTCATCGGGCCGCACTCCTGGGCGGCGCTTTACAGCTTGCCGCCGAAGCCGATTCTCACCCCGCCAAACCAACTTCTGGCAGGCGCACTCGATGTGGCGCGGACGCAGATCGGCATTCGCGAGACCGCACCGAACCGTGGTCCCGAGGTGGAACGCTACCAGGCTTCCGTCGGACTTTTCCCGGGACAACCGTACTGCATGGCCTTCGTGTACTACTGTTTCGAAGAGTCATCGAAGCGCAACAACGTTGTGAATCCTCTCGTGCGCACCGGCAGCGTGATCCGACACTTCGAGAAAGCGCCTGATGTCGTGAGACTGCCGCCGTCCGCCATCGAAGAAGGTGAAGTCAAACCGGGCGCGATTTTCTGCATCGACCATGGCAACAATCGCGGCCACGGCGGGCTTGTGCTTGTCGCCGATGAAAATGGTCTGCAAACAGTGGAAGGTAATACAAATTCGGCGGGCGTCCGCGAAGGCGAGGGCGTGTATCGCAGGACAAGGCGTGTTGCAGAGGTCAACTTGGGTTTCCTCGACTACTCGCGGATTGATGACTTGCTCCCCAAAATAAGGACTTGACGCTCGCACGGACGTGATTACAATCTATCCATGTCGATGATCTCGCAGCATTAGCCTCAGTCCTGGGCCCACCACGGCCTACGTGATTACCCGCGCCGACCTTCCGCGCGGCGTGCAAGCTGCTCAGATCGCCCATGCCGCCGGCAGCGCCGGCCGCCACCCACCGGGGACCTACGTTGTGGTCCTGATGGTGCCTGACGAGATCTCGCTGCGCCGGCTCGCGCGCAAGTTCGAGGAACGCGACATCGCGCACGAACTCGTGACCGAATCGGACTTGCCCTACGACGGTCAGGCCATGGCCATCGGGTGCGAGCTTGTCAAAGATCGCAGTCGTATCCGAAAGGAGGTCGCAAACCTGCCTCTTTTTCGATAGACAAGCGCGAGTAGCTCAGTGGTAGAGCGGAAAGCTTAATGAACTTTCAGGTCGGTGGTTCGAGCCCATCCTCGCGCGCATATGGAGCGGTAGCTCATCGTAGAGCGCCCCGGAAACGGGGAGGTAGCAGGTTCAACTCCTCGCCCGCTCCACAATTTCATGCGCGGTTAGCTCATCTGGTAGAGCGCCACTGGAGTAATGATCCTGGATGTGGAAGGTTCGAGTCCTTCACCGCGCTCAAAAATTAGATTCCCTTGAGGCGATCTTGGCGCAGCCGCCATATCTTGACCGATCTCTCATGCACGTTGCGACTGGAATCACTGTACGAGTGATATTTTCCCGTCCACTCAAATTCACCGCCACGAAACACGGCACCAAACCAGTGCTCACGCCCCTCTTCTCCGGTTAGAAGTCCGCGCGATACCATGACGCTTCGGACTTCCCGTGAGTGGACAGTCCCCTTCTCTAGTGCGATTTCGCGAGCAACCTCGCGTGCGATCTGTATCAGTTCTGCATGGT
>Ga0214473_10008328_pt1 | contig 12271 bp, 9 predicted proteins | sample RVTome_7_FD_203509 | JGI IMG/M metagenome (GOLD analysis project Ga0214473, IMG submission 203509) | Soil microbial communities from uranium-contaminated site in the Upper Colorado River Basin, Wyoming, United States - RVT98D197 | ecosystem: Environmental > Terrestrial > Soil > Contaminated >... | reverse complement strand
AATCAGCCTCCGCACTTCGTCGTCAGTCGTATAGCACGCGCATCCGGCCCGGATCAGCCCTTCCGGGTGGAGGCCGAAGCGCTCGACCACGGTGTGGGCGTAGAAGTCGCCGTGCGAGAGGAACAGGGCTTGCTCCGCCAGGCGACGCGCCGCGTCGGTCGAGGCCACGCCGCGGATGGTGAATGCGGCGGTCGGGGTGCGGGGCACGTCGGGTGACGGGCCGTAGCGGGTCACGGCGGGCATCCGGCCCAGCGCGTCCCACATCCGTCCAAACAGCCCGCGGCTTCGCTCGTGAAGGGCGGCGTACGTCCTCGTCAGCCGCGCGCGAAGGTCCCCGGTGCCGGCCGCGAGCCCGGCCAGCCACTCGACCGCCGCCGCGGCGCCCACCACCCCCTCGTGATTGAGCGTGCCGGTCTCGGCCCGCTCGGGCGGCTCGTGCGACGCCGGGATGAGCCGGGGGAAATCGAGCGCGGCGATGAGGTCGCGCTGGGCCCAGAGCACGCCCACGTGGGGCCCGTAGAACTTGTAAGCCGAGCAGACGAAGAAGTCGCAATCGAGCGCCGCGACGTCGGGCAGCACGTGGGGCGCCGAGTGGACCCCGTCCACGTAGAACAGCGCCCCGGTGGAGCGCGCCAGCGCCCGCGCCCGGGCGAGGTCGCTGATCGTGCCCAGCGCGTTGGAGGCGGCGCCCACCGCCAGGACCTTGGTGCGGGGCGAGATCTTGCGCTGGAGGTCGTCCCAGTCGAGCTGCCCGTCCTCGGTGCGCAGGGCCGCGCGCCGGACGCGCACGCCGCGCTCCCGCTCGAGCGCGGTCCACGGCGCCACGTTGGCGTGATGGTCCAGCTCGGTGGTGACGACCTCGTCGCCCGGTCCCCAGTCGCGGGCCAAGGCCCGCGCCGCGTGCATGGTGAGGGCCGTCATGTTGGCGCCGAACACCACCTCGTCGGGCGCGCCGTGGAAGAATGCCGCGAACACCCGCCGGGCGTGGTCAAACAGCGCGTCGGTTTCGGCGCTGGTGGGATAGGCCCAGTGGGTATTGGCGTTGTGGTGGTAGAGGTAGTCGAGGATCGCCTCGCCCACCGCCCGGGGCACCTGGGTGCCGCCCGGCCCGTCGAAATACGCGACCGGTTGCCCGTGGTGCTTTCGCTCCGTGGCGGGGAAGTGGGACCGGATCTCGTCGGTCGAAGCGACGCGGCTCGAGGCGGGGGCGGACGGGGCGGCGGGCATGGGAGAAGGTTAGGGGTGTCGGCCCGGCTGTCGCCAGGGGCGTATCGGCGGCCGAGGCCGCCGCTCGGCCCTGCCGATGAATCGGCTACCGTCCGCTTCAGCGGGTGAGCCGAGCCGCGACTTCAGTCGCGGACGCCGCTACCAGATCTGCTTGAGCACCACCGCGATGCTGGCCGCGGCCGACAGCACCAGGATGGCGGGGCGGAGGTATCCCCGGTCCAGCACGCGCGCCACGCGGTGCGAGACGAGATAGCCTGACAACACGGCGGGCACCAGCGCCACCGCCAGCCGCAACTCGTGAACGCCGAACAGGCCTTTGGCTGCCAGCCAGACGATCGTCATGCTGATGCCGACCAGGAAGTAGGCCGAGAGCGTCCCGCGGATGCTGGGCCCCGATTCCCGCTGGTACACGAGCGCGATGGCCGGTCCGCCGATCGCGACCACGGTTCCGATGAGCCCGGACAGGAATCCCGCCCCGGCCAGCACCCCGGGCTTCGGTGGGAAATGGAGCCCCGAGGCGGTGAGGGCCACCGCGACCAGCACGAACAGGCCCGACACCAACGCCAGCCCGCCGGGGGGAAGCGAGGTGAGCACTTCGACCGCGGCCCAGATCCCGAACACCCGGCCGCCCAGGGCCCAGCCCAGATCGCGCCACCGCACGGCGCGCCGCTCGCGCACCATGATGAGGATGGTGATCGTGATCGTGGCGGCGAGCACCGGCCCCGGGACCAGGTCCGGCGCGACGAGAAGGAGAAAGGGAACGGAGAAGACCCCAAGCCCGAAGCCGACCGATCCCTGGAGGACCGCTCCCAGGGCCACGATCACGAATACCAGCGGGAATACGGCGGGGCTCACGGGGCGGAATCATCGCCGGCTTCACCAATCCGGGCAAGCGCGTCGCGCAACGAAAACGGGCCCGGCTCGAAAGCCGGGCCCTCGAAGTTCGATGCCGGGCGAATGCCGTTATCGGTTGCGTCGTGACGGCCCTCCGCCCGACGGCCGGGACGGCGCGCTCCGCGTGGGCGCGGGCGGCCGCGGGGCCGGACGTGCCGACGGACCGCGGGACGAGGGTGTGGGCGATGGGCGCGCGCTGGGCGTGCGGCCCGATGACCGGGCCGGCCTGGCCGACGGCGAGCGCTGCCCACCGGACTGGTTGCTCGGGGCGGCCCGACTCGGCGTGGGCATGCCGCGCGGCTCCACCTGCCGGGTGGGCGTCGGCATCCGGCTCGGGCCCGCGGTGCTGCCCGTGGCGGATCCGCCGCGGTCATCATCCGTCCGCCGGGGAGCCGGCGCATCGTTCGCGATGGCCAGGCCCCGCGGAGGTGCCGCCGACGGGGCTCGATCAACGCCCGACGGCGTGAGCCGGGGCTCGACGTCGGCGCGGCGCTCCAGCGTCCCCACGGACGGCTCCGACCCCGATTGCGGAACCGGGGTCGCGGTGCGACGCGGCGGCGACGGCAGCCGATACGATCCATCGTCCTGCCGCTCGGCCACGGGCGTGCGCTCGCCGTCCGACTCCGACTGACTCGCCTGCCGGCGGCCGGGCGTCGCGGCGGGACGGGACGGCGGCGGCTGGGCCGGCGAAGCGCCCCGGGAGGGCGTGCTGCCGGTGCCGCGCCGTTCCGGCGTGGCACGCGGCGCGGGCGAGCGGCTCCCGCCCGAACTGGTGGACGGCTGGCCGGCGGGGCGACGGCCCGGGGTGGCTCGCGCATCGGGCGAGCGCCCACCCGCCGGCGCGGCGGACGGCGTGCGACGTCCGCTGGGCGCGACACCCGCGCGGCCGGGCGACGTACCCGAGCCGGTCGCGAGCGTCCGACGGCGGACTCCTACCGGGTTGGGCGACAGCCCGTAGCGGTCGTCAGGCGACTTGAACGTGTAGCCGCGTCCCAGCGTCCCGCCGGGCGCGCCGTAGTACACGTACCGGTCGGGCCCGTAGTACGGATAGGCGTAGTAGACCGGCGTGTAATACGAGAACGGGTAGAAACACCCGCCCCAGCAGGGCGACGGATACCACCACGGGTCCCACGGATCCCAGTACCACGGATCGTAGAAGTGGCGCCGGTACCCGTACCCGCGACCGAACCCGAATCCCACGTGAATGCTGAAGCCGCTGCCGCCGTACCAGGAATGGCCGTCGTAATACGGATCGTAGAGGCCCGGCGAGTACCAGTCGTCCCCGCCGCCGTAGGCGACGTCGTAGCCGCCCACCACGTACCGCACCACGTCGTAGTCGAACCGCCCGCCATTGGTGAGCCGCCCCACCAGCGCCACGAGGTCGGCCTCGGGGTCGCCGCCCATGTTCCAGTCGGCGGCGCGGTAGTCCCAGTGCCCGTTCACCACCAGGGCGTCGAATCGATAGGGATCCGGCGAGACCGCGGCCAACACGGTGCCGGCGCCCGAGGTCTCGTAGACCTGGAACGCTTCCCGGTCGCCCCGGCCGCGGATTTCGTAATCCTGGCCCGCGCGAATGAAGCCGTCGTCGAAGGGATCGAGCGGGAACAGCACCCGCACCCGGCCGTTGGGCTCGACGTGCAGCACGAACAGGTAGCCGTCGTCCGCCGTCCGGGTGTAGGCCCGGACTTTGTCACCGCGATCGAGCGTCCCCTGGCGGTTGAGCCAGACGCGGAGTGCCTGTGGGGGGGCCGGCGTCACCGGGGTCATCGCCGGCGCGGCCGGACCGATCAGGGCGAAAAGGAGCGGAGCGAGCATGGCACCCTCCGGGGCGACAACTGCGTTCGACTCCGCAAGATAGCTAGATGTATGCCAAACTATAAGTGTCGTTATTACAATAACTTAGCGATGCTGGTGGTGGCGGCTTTCGTCCCCTTTTGATGACAGCAATGGGCAGTTCTAGAAAAACCCGAATCCCGGCATTGCCATCCCGTGCTTCCGGAAGTTCGCGACCATTGATCCGGCGGTCCAAACCGTGTGCGTGTGCAGCTCGTCCCACACCTGCCACCGGGGCATCTGGCTGCCGAACAGCGATACCATCTCGGCTCGGGATGTCGGGGTCTGCGCCTTGAGCGAGCTCTCCGCCCAGTCGTAGATCCCGTTGACGTACTGCTTGAGGCCGGCCCGGGTGGTGAACGTGGCGGCGCTGGTGTCGGGCACGCCGGCGGCGGGGGCACCCATGATCCGGGTACCGATCATGGCCATCGCAGTCGCCGCGTGATGCACCTGGTGCGCGAAATCACGCCCCTGGGTCTCGAAGGCCCGATCGGCGTAGAGGCGCTCGGGCATCGAGTCGGCTATGGTGAGCAACATCCGGCGCTGGAGCTGGAGCGCCTTCAGCTGGACGTCCCGGTAGCTCTCCGGCATGGTGGCGCCGCCCGCCTGCTGCGCGGCGGCGGGAGCGGCAAGGGCGAGGGCGATCGCGACGAGGGTGGTACGCATAGGCGTTCTCCACGTGGGTGAGAATGGCGAACGCTCGACTCGGAATAGGGAAGTGTCAAGTGTGAGCGGTGCGCGGTGCGCTCACGTTTTCGCCAGTCTCTCTTTCGTAAACGCAATCAGCCCACCCGCTTCCATGATGGTCTGGCGGGCGGGAGGCAGGGGGGTCACGGGGAACCGCCTGCCGCTGGTCCGGTTCATCACTTCGCGCTCGGAGATCTCCAGCTCGTCTCCCGGCGCGGCTTCGATGGTGGGGCAGGTCACGACCGTGAGCCCGAGGTTCACGGCGTTCTGGACGAAGATGCGGGAGAACCCGCGGGCCACGATCACCAGCGCGTGACCCTTCAGGCAGGAAGCCGCCTGCTCGCGGGACGACCCGCACCCGAAGTTCTTCCCGCCCACGATCACGCCGCCGGCGGGCACCTGTCCGGCCTTGAGCCGGCCGTTGAACGCCGCGTCGTCGGCGAAAGCGTACTGCGGGGTCTCGGTGGGGAGCACGGTGGCCATGTACCGGCCGGGGTAGATCAGGTCGGTCGAGACGTCGTCGCCCACGGCGTACACCACGGTGGCCATGGTCAGCGCCCTCCGTTCCGCGGATCGGTAATGACGCCCGTGACCGCCGAGGCCGCCGCGACCGCCGGGGAGCACAGGTACACCTCGGACCGGGGGTTGCCCATCCGGCCCTTGAAGTTCCGGTTGGTGGTGGACAGCGCCACCTCGCCGTCGCCCAGCGCCCCCTCGTGCACGCCCAGGCACGGCCCGCATCCCGAGTTCATGACCACCGCGCCGGCGTCCATCAGGGTGGTGACGTAGCCCAGCTCGACGGCCTTCCGGTAGACGCGGGTGGACGCGGGGAACACCAGCATGCGGGTGTGGGGCGCGACCTTCCGGTTCTGCAGGATGCCCGCCGCCACGGCCAGGTCGTCCAGCCGGCCGTTGGTGCAGGAGCCGATCACCACCTGGTCCACCCGCTGGCCGGCGACCTCGGTCACCGGCTTCACGTGGTCCACGGTGTGCGGGCAGGCGACCTGAGGTGCCAGGTCGGAGACGTCCACGGTGAGCACCTGGTCGTAGGTCGCGTCGTCATCGGGCAGCACCGGCGTCAGCGGCTCGAGCACGCCGGCTTCGTCGCGCAGATACCGCAGCGTCTCCCGGTCGGCCGGCACGATGCCCGCCGTCGCGCCCGCTTCGACCGACATGTTGCACAGCACCAGCCGCCCCGACGTGGGCATGGCGCGGATCGTCTCGCCGTGGAATTCGAGGGCCCGGAAGTTGGCGCCCTCGGCCGTGAGCTGCCCGATCAGGCTCAAGATCAGGTCCTTGGGCCCCACCATGGGCCGGAACCGGCCGGTCACGTCGATCAGGATCGTCGGCGGGACCTCGACGTTCAGCACGGCCCCCAGGGCCCACACGCTCGCCATCTCGGTGGCGCCGATGCCGAAGGCGAAAGCGCCCAGCGCCCCATGGCTGGTGGTATGGGAGTCGGTGCCGACCACCACGTCCCCCGGCCGGACGTATCCGCTCTCGGGCAGGACCTGGTGGCAGATCCCCCCGCGGTCGCCCCGGATGTCGTGGAACCGATGGATGGCGTGCCGCGCCACGAACTCGCGGACCCGCTTCTGGTTGGTCGCCGTCTTGGCCGACTCGGCCGGCACCCGGTGATCGAACACGATGGCCACGCGCGACGGGTCCCAGACCCGCGGCTCCCGGGGCAGGCCCTGGTAGATCTCGAGGAACTGGTTGATCACGAGCGCGGCGTTCTCGTGCGACATGGCGAGATCCACCTGCGGCTCGACCACGTCGCCCGCCGCCACGCGCGTCCGGCCCGAGGCCCGCGCCAGGATCCGTTCCGCCACGGTCATTCCCATGACAGCCTCCTCACACCACGCCCTTCGCCTTGAGATCGGCCAGCTCGGTTTCGGTCACTCCCACGCCCGCCAGCACCGCCGCCGTGTCGGCCGACAACCGGGGCGGCGACGCGGTGATCCGGCCGGGGGTCTTCTCGAACCGCGCCGTGAGCCCGAACAGGGGCAGGGTTCCGATCCCCGGGACCGGGACGTCCTCCAGCACCCCGCGGAGCCGCACCTGGGCCTGACACAGCGCCTCGCGCAGCGACAGGATGGCGCCGCTCGGGACATCCCGGGCGTTCAGCAGCTCCACCCATTCGGCCGTGGAGCGGCCGGCCAGCTTCCGCTCCAGCAGCGGGGTCAGCAGGCCGCGGTTCTTCTTCCGCACGTCGCGCTTCTGGAACCGCGCGTCGGTCTTGAGCTCCGGCACGCCCAGCACGTCGCACAACGATTCCCACTGCTCCTGCTTGTTGGCGGCGATGTTGATGTGGCCGTCGGCGGTCCGGAACGTGCCCGACGGCGCGGCCGTGAAGTTGTCGTTGCCCATGGGCACGGGCTCCTGCTGGCCGATGAGCAGGTTCGCCGCCACCCAGCCCATGAGCGGCATGATGGAGTCCAGCAGGGCGACGTCCACGAACTGCCCCTGCCCGGTGCGCTCGCGATGGTACAGCGCGGCCAGAATGGCGAAGGCGGCGTTGAGTCCGCCGACCGTGTCGCACACCGGGAATCCGGCGCGCAGGGGATTCAGCCGCTCGTCGCCGTTCACCGCCATCACGCCGGAGAGGCCCTGGATGATCTGGTCGTAGGCCGGCTTCAGGGCGTCCGGCCCGGACTGGCCGAATCCCGAGATGGCGCAGTAGACCAGCCGCGGATTGAGGGCGGAGAGCACCGGATACCCGAGTCCCAGCCGCTCCATGACGTCCGGCCGGAAGTTCTCCACCAGGACGTCGGCCGTCCGCGCCAGTCGCTTGAAGATGTCCTTTCCTTCCGGCGTCTTGGTGTTCAAGGTGACGGACTTCTTGTTGGCGTTCTGCGCCAGGTAACTGGTGCCCATCAACTGGTCGTTCAGCTCGGGGAGCACGCCCAGCTTGCGGGCCAGGTCGCCATCCCGGGGGTTCTCGATCTTGACCACTTCCGCGCCCAGGAGGGCGAGGTGCAGGGTGGCGAACGGTCCCGCCAGGACGTTGGTGAGGTCGAGGACCCGGATGCCGTCGAGGATGGACATCGTCACGCGGCGGACCCGGCCGGAATCGGGCCCGTCTGGTGGACGTGGCCCGGCAACGGCCGTCCGAAGAACGCGGCCACGTCCCGGGCGACGGCGACGAGGCCCGCGAGGTCCACGTCCATCCGCAGGCCCTCGCGCTGCAACGCGTGCACCAGGTCTTCGGTGGCGACGTTGCCGGCCGCCACCCGGGTGAAGGGGCACCCGCCCAGGCCGGCGAACGAGGTCTCGAACGCGGTCACGCCTGCCCGCCGGGCGGCGAAGATGTTGGCCATGCCCAGGCCGTAGGTGTCGTGGAAGTGGCAGGTACACTCGACGTCCGGCGCCAGGCCGAGCACCGCGCCGAACATCCGCTCGACCTGCGCCGGGTGGGCGTGTCCCGCGGTGTCTGCCAGGCTGATGGCGCGGAAGCCGGCGTCGAGATACCGGCGCGCCATCGCGAGCACGCGGTCCTCGGGCACCGGACCTTCATACCCGCACCCGAACGCCGACTGGACCGAGACCTGTACCCGCGTGCCCGCGGCCGCGGCGTGCCGGGCCGCGGTGATGATCCGCGAGGTCGCCTCGTCGGTGCCCGTCCCGGCGTTCCGGCGGCTGTGGGTCTCGCTGGCGGAGGCGCCCAGGCAGAACAGCTCGACGCCGCAGGCGAGTCCCCGCTCGACCCCCTTCTCGTTGAGCGCCAGCCCCGACAGGACGGCCGTCGAGCGCTGGTCGGCGGCGAGCCGCCGGAACAGCGCGTCGGTGTCGGCCATTTGCGGGACCTTCTCCGGATGCACGAAGGCCCCGGCCTGGATGACGTCCACGCCGGCGTCCATCAGCCGGCGGACCCAGGCCTCCTTCCGGTCCAGCGGCACGACCTCCCGCTCCATCTGGAGTCCGTCCCGCGGGCCCACCTCGTGGAGCACGATCACCGCGTGACACCCGCCGGCAGCCTGGCGGCGATCGCCTCGGCCATCTCCATGGTGGTGTTCCGGCCTCCCATGTCGTAGGTCCGGACCCGGCCCTCGCGGATGACGTCGGCCACCGCCTCGTCCAGCGCGGCCGCCTTGTCCCGCTCGCTCAGCCACTCGAGCATCATCTTCACCGCCAGGATGGTGGCGATGGGATTCGCCTTGTGCTGCCCGGCGTGCTTGGGGGCCGAGCCGTGGGCCGGCTCGAACACCCCCAGCCGCTCGCCGATGTTGCCCGAGCAGCCGAACCCGAGGCCGCCCACCATCTGGGCGGCGAGGTCCGAGATGATGTCGCCGTACAGGTTGGGCGCCACCAGCACGTCGTAGTTGAACGGGTTCTTGAGGAGCCACATCGTCATCGCGTCGATGTTGGCCTCGTCGAAGGCGATCTCCGGGTAGTCGTGGGCCACGGCCCGGGCGACCTCGAGGAACAAGCCGTCGGTGGCGCGGACCACGTTGGCCTTGTGAATCGCGGTGACCTTCTTCCGACCGTTACGCCGGGCGAACTCGAACGCCGCCCGCACGATGCGCTCGGAGCCCGCCCGCGTGTTCACCTTGCACGACACCGCGTAGGCGTCGTCCGGAAGCGACGCGAACGGAGTGAACGGCTTCGACAGGCGGCCCAGCACATCGGCCAGCTCCCGGGGAACCGGGGAGAACTCCACGCCGGCGTAGAGATCCTCGGTGTTCTCGCGGAACACCACGAGGTCGATCCCCTCGCGATAGTTGAGCGGATTGCCCGGGTATGCGCGGCACGGGCGCAGGCACACGTACAGGTCGAAACGCTGCCGCATCCGGACGATGGGCGAGCGATAGGTGAGCCCCCGGCCGCGGAGCGCCGGGCTCAGCTCGGCCTCGGCCGCGCGCGCGGGCTTGGACGTGATGGCGCCGAACATCGCGGCGTCCACCGACTCGAGCAGGTCCACCGTCCGGGCCGGCAGGGCGTCGCCCTCGGCGCGCCAGAACTCCCACCCGATGTCCCCGGGCACGTACTCCGCGTCCAGGCCGAGGCGGTCCAGCACCAGCGCCGCCGCCTCCAGCACCTCGACGCCGATCCCGTCCCCTGGGAGCCATGCAATTCGGTATTTCGGCATTGGCGACGTGCCTCCGTTGGAATCGTACGTGAAACGTGAGACGTGAAAGGTGAAACGACCGTGAGGCTACGTTTCACGTTTCACCTTTCGCGTTTCACAGCTCCCCGCTGCTCGCCCCGCTCCCGGAGGCCGGGGGGGAGAAAAAAACCCGCCCGACCCCCAGCCGGTCGGGCGGGCACTTCTTTTTGGGACGGGCGGGTGGTTGCGGGAGGGCCTCCATACTCCGCACCGCGGAGCAACCAACGGAGGCAAGTACCACCTCAGAATCCCGACCCGCGTGAATCCTAGCCCGCGGTTCGTGAATTTTCGGGTAACTGCGTTTGAAGGCTTCTTCGGGCTCGCCGGGTCAGCGCGGCGCGGTACGTCCGGACGCCCGAGGCCACGTCGGCCACCGCGTCGGCCAGGCGGGTCCCCACCGCCCGATAGACGGTCTCCTGAACCGGGCGGGGTCCGTGGACAAACCGGGCCAGGACCCCGGCCGCGCGCAGCTCGGGCCGGATGCGCCGGGCGACCGCCCGCTCGTACCGGGCCCGGACCCGCGCCTCGTCCAGCCCGCCCGCCACCAGCGCGTCGGCCGCCAGGCGCCCGCTCAGCGCCGCGAAGCTGATGCCCTCCGCCGTCAGCGGATCGGCCAGCCCGGCGGCGTCCCCCACCGCCAGGAGCCGCCGTCGGACGAGCGGGGACTCCGCGAGCCGGACGGGAATGACGTACCCGTGCCGCGTTCCCCGCGGCCGGATGTCCAGGTACGCGAGATAGGCGGAGAGCGCGCGGCCCAGCTCGCGGGCCCCGCGCCGCGTGCTCAGGACGCCGATGGACAGGTGGGCCGCCTTGGGAAAGACCCAGGCGTAACCGCGGCGGGGAAGGCCGAAATCGAATCGCGCGGCGCTCGCGAACCGCCCCATGGTGGCGTCGTCCACCTCCGCCTCCAGCTCCAGCGCCGGAATGGCGGCCCGGCGCGTATCCCAGCCGGCCGTCCGGGAGACCGGGCCGGTCGCTCCGTCGGCTCCCACCACGAAGCCTGCCCTGAGCGGGCCGGCGGCGGTGCGGAGCCGCACGCCGCCGACCTCCGGCTCGACTGCCCTTACCGGACAGGATGCGAAGAGATCGGCTCCCGCGGCGGCGGCCGTCTCCGCCATCAGTCCATCCAGCGCCGGCCGCATGGTCATGGTGACCAGCGCCTCCGGCCGCCGGCAGGTGAACGTGAGCCCGCGGGGCAGGAGCCCCACCACGATTTCGTAACAGACCCGCTCGGTCACGGGGGCGACGGGGGCCGGCAGCCAGCGCAGGGCGCGCGCCACCAGGCCGCCGCCACACGTCTTGTACCGCGGGATCCGCTCGCGCTCGACCAGCGCCACGCGCAGGCCGGCGCGGGCCAGGTGAAAGGCGGCGGTCGATCCGGCGGGACCGGCCCCGACCACGACGACATCGTAGGTCATGGCCCCCAACACAGACACGAGTTTCTCCCTCCCCTATACCGTCCCAGGCTGGCAGGGTGCCGCCGAGGGCACGAAAAGACCCTGAACGCCGCGGGAGAAGGCGATTACCCGCGTGGGCGGTTACTTTACGCCCCTCTCAGCCGGATCCTCCCAGGGGACCCCATGGCGGACACGTACCAGTTTACCGACGAAGTCAACAAGAGCTTCGACCGGGCGGCCGCGTTCGTGGACGCCAGTCCCGAGCTGCTCGAGCAGGTCAAGCGCTGCAACAGCGTCTACTACATCGCGTTCCCGCTGCGGCGGGAAAACGGCTCCCTCGAAGTGGTCGAGGCCTGGCGGGTGGAGCACAGCCACCACCGCACCCCCACCAAGGGCGGCATCCGGTTCAGTCACACGGTGAACGCCGACGAAGTGATGGCGCTGGCCTCGCTCATGACCTACAAATGCGCGGTCGTCAACGTCCCGTTCGGCGGGGCCAAGGGCGGCGTCCGGATCGACCCCAAGAAGTACAGCGTGAACGAGCTGGAGCGGATCACCCGGCGGTTCACCTTCGAGCTATGGAAGAAGGCGTTCATCGGCCCCGGCATCGACGTGCCCGCGCCCGACATGGGCACGGGGCCGAGGGAAATGGCCTGGGTGGCCGACACCTACAATCAGTTGGCGGCCTCGGACCTCAACTCGAGCGCGTGCGTTACCGGGAAGCCCGTCAGCCAGGGCGGGATCGCGGGCCGCAACGAGGCCACCGGCCGCGGCGTCTGCTACGGGCTGATCGAGGCGTGCGGCGTGGTGGAGGACATGAAGCGCCTCGGCCTCAAGCCCGGCCTCGACGGCAAGCGGTTCGTGGTGCAGGGACTCGGCAACGTGGGGTACTTCGCGGCCAAGTTCATGGTCGAGGCGGGCGCCGTCCTGGTGGGCGTGAGCGAGGTCTCGGGCGGCATCGCCAATGCGCGGGGGATCGATCTCGAGAAACTGATGGAACACAAGCGCGAGCGCGGCACCGTGCTCGGGTTTCCGGGCGCCGCCAACCTGCCGTCGTCGCTGGACGCGCTCGAGCTCGACTGCGACATCCTGGTCCCCGCCGCGCTCGAGAATCAAATCAGCGCGG
>Ga0214473_10008327_pt1 | contig 12272 bp, 7 predicted proteins | sample RVTome_7_FD_203509 | JGI IMG/M metagenome (GOLD analysis project Ga0214473, IMG submission 203509) | Soil microbial communities from uranium-contaminated site in the Upper Colorado River Basin, Wyoming, United States - RVT98D197 | ecosystem: Environmental > Terrestrial > Soil > Contaminated >... | reverse complement strand
GTCCTGGGGGTCCTGATCGAGGAGGGCCGCCCGATCCGGCTCGACGACATCCGCTCGCACCCGCGCTCGGTCGGGTTCCCGCCGAACCATCCCGTGATGGGCTCGTTCCTCGGGACGCCGATCGTCGTTCGAGGGACGGTGTTCGGAGACATCTACCTGACGGACAAGGAAGGCGGGTTCACCGATGAGGACGAGGAAGGACTGAAGGTCCTCGCGACGCAGGCTGGCGTGGCCATCGAGAACGCCCGACTCTATGCCGAGGCCCGGCGCGACGAACGTATGCTCGACGCCTTCCGAGAGATCGCGATCTCGATCCTGTCGGGGGCGGGCTCGGACGAGGCACTCCGCCTCGTCGCCCGGCACGCCATGGAGCTCGTCGGGGCGGACCTGGCGACGATCGCCGCTCTGGACCCGATCGGGCGGCTCACGCTCCAGGTGGCCGAGGGCGAGCACGCGGACGAGCTCCGCGGGGCCACGTTCCCGCCGAAGGGCTCGATCTCGGGCGAGGTGATCCGCTCGGGACGCGCGATCTTGGTCCCCGACGCCGCCCGGGACGCTCGCGCGTACCAACCGGTCGTGAAGCTCGGCGACATGGGACCGATGATCCTGGTCCCGCTCGCCGAGCGCGACCGCGCGATCGGGACGCTGAACGCGGCGCGCGTGCGTAGCGGGAGGGCGTTCACCCAGGAGGACGTCGAGCTGCTCCAGCGCTTCGCCGACCAGGCTGCCATCGCGCTCGAGTACGCGCGAGCGCAGCGCGAGGCCCAACGGGTCGCGATCATGGAGGACCGCGAGCGCATCGCGAAGGAGCTGCACGACGGCGTGATCCAGTCGCTGTTCGCCGTCGGGATGGGGCTGCAGGGGACGGCGCTCATGAGCAGCGACGGCGAGCAGACCGAGCGCGTCGAGGGCGCGGTCGCCGAGCTCGACCGCGTGATCCGCGACCTCCGCAACTACATCTTCGGGCTCCGGCCCGGCATCCTCGCCGACCGCCAGCTCGACCAGGCCCTGCGGCAGACGGCGCAGGAGTTCGAGGCACGCTCGGGAGTGGTCACGGTCGTCGAGATCGACGAGACCGTGGCCGCCGAGCTCGCCTCCTCCGCCGCGGACGTCATCCAGGTGACCCGGGAGGCCCTGTCGAACGTGGGCCGGCACGCGGCCGCTACGACCTGCCGCGTGAGCCTGCATCGCGAGGACGGGACGGCGGTCCTCGAGGTGGACGACGACGGCCGGGGGTTCGACCCCGCGAACACCCCCCGTGGCGACGGACTGTCGAACCTGGAGCAGCGGGCCGAGGCCCTGGGCGGGAAGGCCTCCATCGAGAGCGCCCCCACCCAGGGCACGACCGTCCGACTGGTGATCCCCCTCGAGGGGATCGCGGTCTAGCCGGCTACTGCACGACCAGCGCCGTCACCATGCCGAACATGCCCGCGGGCCCTTCCACGTGCGGAAGGATGTGGCAGTGGTACGCCCACACGCCGGGGTAGTCGGCCTTCACGAGGATGTCGAACCGCTGGCCGGGTGCGACCATCAGCGTGTCGGCCATGTACGGCTGCTCGAGCACGAAGCCGTCGGCGGCCACGACCTCGAAGTGGTAGCCGTGGAGGTGCATCGGGTGGATCATCGCGCCGTCGTTCGCGAGGTGGATCAACACGTCGTCACCGAGACCGGCGACGATCGGCTGCGTCGCCGGGAAGCCCTTGCCGTTCAGGACGTACCCCGTCGGACCGTCGCCGAGGAACATCGTCGACTCGACCTCGATCTTCTCGCCGTAGACGTTGGAGAAGCCGCCCTTGGGCTCGATGTAGATCGCGCCGTACATGCCCTTGCCCACCTGCTCCGTGGAGTTGAAGTGCGAGTGGTACACGTAGAAGCCCGGCGGGTCCACGACCTCGAACTCGTACGTGAAGAACCCGCCCGGCATGATCGGGTCCTGCGTGATGTACGGCACGCCGTCCATCCCGTTCGGGACGGTCACGCCGTGCAGATGCATGGTCGTCGGCTGGGTCATCTCGTTGCGGACGATGATCCGGACCTTGTCGCCGGGGTTCACCCGCAGCTCGGGGCCGGGGACCGTGCCGTTGAAGCCCATCGCGTCCACGAAGACGCCGGGCTCGGTCTCCCACTTGACCTCCTGAGCCGTCAGCTCGAAGACCTTCCAGCCGTTCTCGCTCGTCGGCTCGAGCGGCTGGTTGCCCAGGGCCTCGGTCTGGGCCGGGAACGCGTTCACGCCCGCTGCGTGGCCCTCGAGCATGTCCTGGACGGAGACGCCCTCGTGCGAGGTCGTCTCGTGCTGCGCTCCGCCGGTCGAGCCCGTCGTGCCCGCCGCGGTCTCGCCGCCTTCGGCAGAGACCATGAGCGTGCCGACCATGCCGAGGTCCTCATGACCCGGGATCGTGCAGTAGATCTTGTGATCGCCCGCCTCCAGTGGCGGCACCGCGAGCGTCGCCGTCTCACCCGACTGGAGCTCGGCGGTCTCCTTCACACCGTCGCCGGTGTCCACGCCGAACGTGTGCGGGGACTGTCCGTCGTTCGACACCTCGAAGACGAGCTCCTGACCGGTCGGTGCGGTCAGGAGCTCGGGGTTCAGGGCGAAATCCGTGAGCGACACGGCGTAGCTGCCGGAGGGGGCCTGCTCCCCCGAGCCGCCGCCGTCAGCGCCTCCACCGCCGTCGCCGCTGCAAGCGGCTGCCACGAGCGTCAACGCCAGGGCGCCGATGAGCACAGCCCACCGACGGGTGCGATGCATCATGCGTGCTTCTCCTTCCTTCGGAACGCGGGCATGTGACCGTGTATGGAACGGCGCATGCACCTGCCAGCTTAGGGACGAATGGCCCGATCGACAGGGGCCTTACGTCCCGGGTCGGTCGAAGAGTTCGACCACGGCCTCGAGGAGCCCCGCTCGGTCGGGGTGCCGGTGGAGCCGCACGAGCTGGCCCTCGACCGGCTCGCCTGGGTGCGATCCGAGGACGACGACGCAGGTGCCGGTGATCAGGTACAGCGCCAGGATCTCCTCGGCCGCCGTCCCCATCATGACTGCCTCGCTCTCGGTGCTCATGTCGAGCACGACGACGTCGGCCTCCTCCACCAGCGGACACAGGCCGTCTCGCGCACCGACGCACGTGTAGTCGGGCTCGGTCGGGCCGGGACAGACGAGCACGTCGAAGCCGGACCCCTCGAGCCACGAGCCGTACCGCTCGCGCTCGGCGGGGTCGGCCTCGACCACGAGGACGGTGCCGCGGCCGGCGGTCATCGGTCGAAGTCTGCTTCGGTCGCACCTACGGGGTTGCGAGCCATGGGTCCCAACCTCAGCGGGTCGTTCGCCCCTCCGCACCCTCACCGCAGCCCGCCCATCCTCACCGGACCATGTTCATCCGGTATTACCTCGACCTGCCGATCCCGTTCGAGACGCTGGAGACGGCGCTCCTCGTTCAGCCCGAGGCCTGGCTCCCGGGCCTCGCGCGCGATGCCGAGAGCCGGGGCGAGCACCTGCTCGCCGAGGTCGGCTTCGCGGTCGACGACGCGCATCGCCTCGACAAGCAGGTCGAGATCGGGTTCGGTGAGCCCTACCGGATCCCGGGGAAGACGCTCCTTCCGATGTCGTGGAAGGCGACCGGCCCCGAGCGCCTGTTCCCCGCCCTCGACGCCGACCTGGAGGTCGCCTCCCTCGGCCCGAACCGCACCCAGCTCTCGATCAGCGCCCGGTACCGACCGCCGATGGGCCTGCTCGGACGGGCGCTCGACCGCGCCCTCCTGCACCGGGTGGCCGAGGCGACGGCCAAGGACTTCCTCGACCGCGTCGGCGAGGCCCTCCAGGTGAGAGCGGTTCCTCGCTGATACGCCTGCGACCGTATCGCCGGTAGGATGTAGGGCCGTGGCTAAGCCTCCCCTTCGAGTGCTGCTCGTCGACGACCATGAGGTCGTCCGCAGCGGCGTGAAGGCGCTCCTGCAGGCGACCGAGGACATCGTCGTCACCGCCGAGGCCGGCTCGGTCCGCGAGGCCATCGACGAGGCCGACCGCACCCGACCCGACGTCGTGGTCATGGACGTCCGGCTGGCCGACGGCAGTGGCATCGAGGCCACCCGCGAGATCCGAGCGAAGCACCCGAAGACCGCCGTCGTCATGCTCACGTCCTTCGCGGACGACGAGGCCCTGTTCGCCTCGATCATGGCCGGCGCCGCCGGCTACGTGCTGAAGCAGGTCAAGGGCGGCGAGCTGGTGCGGGCCATCCGCACGGTCGGCAAGGGCGAGAGCCTGCTCGATCCCGCCGTGACCAGCGCCGTTCTGGACCGGCTGCGCAAGGGGAAGCATCTCCTCAAGGACGAGAAGCTCGCCCGCCTGTCGCCACAGGAGGAGCGGATCCTCTCGCTCGTAGCCGACGGCAAGACGAACAAGGAGATCGGCGAGGAGCTCAACCTGGCGGAGAAGACCGTCAAGAACTACGTCTCGAGCATCCTGTCGAAGCTCGAGGTGGCGCGCCGCGCCGAGGCCGCCGCCTACCTCGCACGGCACACGACGACGCCCGGCACGCAGGGCTAGCCCGGCATCAACACGCCCGCAAGAGCGAGCCCCAGGGGTGTCCCGCTCGACCAAGGCCGTTGGACCCGTCCGGGGGGTACCACAGGCCCCGCGCACCTAGGCTCTGGACCCTGAAGAGGTTCCCGGTCCTGAAGTAAGGCCGGAGGGCACGGGTAGACGAGGCCACGCGACTCACCCCGAAGGTTCGCGAGGGGAGATGATAGAGGCGGGGCGGCGCCCCGCCTCCATCATCATGCGGACACACGGGAGCGCGGACATGAGCGAACACGGCACGCAGATGACGGTCGACGGCAACGAGGCGGCTGCGCGGATCGCGCATAAGCTGTCCGAGGTCATCGCCATCTACCCGATCACCCCCTCCTCCCCGATGGGCGAGTTCGCGGATGCCTGGTCGGCGGCGGGGCGCCCGAACCTGTGGGGGGCGATCCCCCAGGTCATCGAGATGCAGAGCGAGGGGGGAGCCGCCGGCGCGCTCCACGGTGCGCTCCAGGCGGGTGCGCTGTGTACCACGTTCACGGCCTCCCAGGGCCTGCTCCTCATGATCCCGAACATGTTCAAGATCGCGGGCGAGCTCACCTCGACCGTGATCCACGTGGCCGCACGGACGCTCGCGACGCACGCGCTCTCGATCTTCGGCGATCACAGCGACGTGATGGCGGCGCGCTCCACCGGCTTCGCGATGCTCTGCTCCTCGGACGTCCAGGGCGCGCAGGACCTGGCGCTGATCTCGCACGCCGCGACCCTCGAGGCTCGCGTGCCGTTCCTCCATTTCTTCGACGGCTTCCGCACGAGCCACGAGGTGAACGTCATCGACGCCGTCGGCGACGACGAGATCCGCGCGATGATCTCCGAGGATCTCGTGCGCGCCCACCGCGACCGGGCGCTCACGCCCGACCGCCCGTCCCTGCGCGGGACCGCGCAGGACCCCGACGTCTTCTTCCAGGCGCGTGAGGCGTGCAACCCCTTCTACCTGGAGATCCCCCGGATCGTGCAGGAGACGATGGACCACTTCGGCGCGCTCACGGGCCGCCACTACCACCTGGTCGACTACGCCGGCGCCCCAGACGCCGAGCGCGTGGTCATGCTCATGGGCTCGGGCAACGGCGCCGTGGCCGACACGGTCGATGCCCTGGTCGCGCGCGGCGAGAAGGTTGGCGTCCTGAACGTCCGCCTGTTCCGTCCGTTCCCCGCCGAGGCGTTCCTCGACGCTCTGCCGGCCACCGCGACCTCGATCGCCGTGCTGGACCGGACGAAGGAGCCCGGCGCGCCCGGCGAGCCCCTCTACCAGGACGTCGCGACGGCGCTCATCGAGGCGCTCCTGGCTGGCCGCTTCACGTCTATGCCACGCCTGATCGGCGGGCGGTACGGCCTGTCCTCGAAGAACTTCGACCCGCCGATGGTCAAGGCGGTGTTCGACGAGCTCGCGAAGCCGGAGCCGAAGAACCACTTCACGGTCGGCATCGTGGACGACGTGACGCACACGTCGCTGGCGGTCGACCCGACCTTCGCGACCGAGCAGCCAGACGTCGTCCGGGCGCTCTTCTACGGCCTGGGTGCCGACGGCACCGTGAGCGCGAACAAGAGCTCGGTGAAGATCATCGGCGAGGGCACGGACCTGCACTCGCAGGGCTATTTCGTCTACGACTCCAAGAAGTCCGGCTCGACGACGATCTCGCACCTGCGGTTCGGTCCGCGGCCGATCAACTCCTCGTACCTGATCCGCAGCGCGAGCTTCATCGCCTGCCACCAGTTCAACTTCCTCGAGCGCAAGGACGTCCTGGCCGCTGCCGAGCACGGGGCCACCTTCCTGCTGAACAGTCCCTACGGCCCCGACGAGGTCTGGGACCACCTGCCGATCGAGGTCCAGCGGGCGATCGTGGACAAGGATCTGAGGTTCTACGTGATCGATGCGCAGATGATCGCGACCGAGGTCGGCCTGGGCCGCCGCGTGAACACCGTGCTCCAGACCTGCTTCTTCGCGCTCTCGGGCGTGCTCGACCGCGACGAGGCGATCGCGGCGATCAAGAAGTCGATCGAGAAGAGCTACGGCAAGCGCGGGCGCGCGGTGCTCGAGCAGAACTTCGCCGCCGTTGACCGCTCGATCGAGGGCCTGCACGAGGTGGAGATCCCCGAGGACGCGCGCTCGCAGGTCCACCGCCTGCCGCCGGTCCCCGAGGACGCACCGGACTTCGTGAAGCGCGTGACCGCGATGATCATCGCGGGGCAGGGCGATCTGTTGCCGGTCTCGGCGCTGCCGGTCGACGGGACGTTCCCGACCGGCACCTCGCAGTACGAGAAGCGATCGATCGCGCTCGAGATCCCGATCTGGGACCCCGACATCTGCATCGACTGCGCGAAATGCGCGCTCGTATGTCCGCACGCCGCGATCCGGATGAAGGTGTTCGAACCGTCCGCGATCGACGGGGCCCCGGCCACCTTCCAGCACAAGGAGTGGAAGGACCGTGAGCACCCGGGCATGTGGATGACGATCCAGGTCGCGCCCGACGATTGCACCGGCTGCGGCGTGTGCGTGGACACGTGCCCGGCGAAGAGCAAGGAGGTCGTGAAGCACAAGTCGATCAACATGGAGCCGAAGCTCGAGCATCTCGACGTCGAGCGCGAGAACTTCGACTTCTTCCTCACGATCCCGGCGTTCGATCGTCGCGACGTGAAGGTCGCCTCGATCAAGGGCTCGCAGATGCTCGAGCCGTTGTTCGAGTTCTCGCTCGCATGCGAGGGGTGCGGCGAGACGCCGTACCTGAAGCTGCTCTCGCAGATGTACGGGGACCGCCTGCTCGTCGCGAACGCGACGGGTTGCTCCTCGATCTACGGCGGCAACCTGCCGACCACACCCTGGGCGAAGGACCGCGACGGTCGCGGACCGACCTGGTCGAACTCGCTGTTCGAGGACAACGCCGAGTTCGGCCTGGGGATGCGGCTCGCGCTCGACCACAAGACGTCCTTCGCGCGGCAACTGCTCGAGCGTCTGGCACCAGAGGTCGGCCAGGACCTGGCGACCGCGATCCTCGAGGCAGACATGGGTGACGAGGTCGCGATCTTCGAGCAGCGCGAGCGCGTCGCCGCGCTCCGGGCTCGCCTGGGCGAGCTCGAGGGCGACGACGCCCGCAACCTCCACCAGATCGCCGACGCCCTCGTGCGCAAGAGCGTGTGGATCGTCGGTGGGGACGGATGGGCCTACGACATCGGATTCGGCGGCCTCGACCACGTCCTCGCGACCGGGCGCGACGTGAACATCCTCGTGCTCGACACGCAGGTGTACTCGAACACCGGCGGCCAGGCCTCGAAGGCGACCCCGCGCGGCGCTGTGGCGAAGTTCGCTGCGGCCGGCAAGGCCGTGGGACGCAAGGATCTCGGGCTGTCCGCCTCGGACTACGGCAACGTGTACGTGGCCCAGGTCGCGCTGGGCGGCGACAACGCCCAGACGGTGAAAGCCTTCGCCGAGGCCGAGTCGTGGCCGGGCCCGTCGCTCATCATCGCGTACAGCACGTGCATCTCCCATGGGATCGACATGTCGACCTCGATGAGCCATCAGAAGGAGGCCGTCCAGTCCGGGTTCTGGCCGCTGTACCGCTACGACCCGCGCAAGGCGACCGAGGGCGAGCGCCCGTGGCAGCTCGACAGCAAGAAGCCGACCCTGCCGCTGAAGGAGTTCCAGGCCAAGGAGGCTCGGTTCGCGATGCTCGCGCGCTCCAGGCCCGAGGAGTACGAGAAGCTCGCGCAGCTCGCGCAGTCCGACGCCGAGGAGCGTTGGCGGCTCTACGAGCAGCTCGCCGGCGTCGAGCGTCAGGCGCCCGGCCAGCTGGAGCTCGACGGGCAAGGTGTAGCCGCGTCGGCTCCCGAGGAGGTGGGATCGTGAGCGCCGACCTGCGCACGCGCTACCTCGGCCTCGAGCTCGCGAACCCGGTCGTGCCCTCGGCCTCGACGCTCTCCTCGCGCATCGACACGCTGAAGCGGCTGCAGGACGCGGGCGCGGCCGCCGTCGTGTTCCAGTCGCTGTTCGAGGAGCAGATCGAGCACGATGAGGTCCAGATCCAGCGTGTCATGGAGTACGGGACCGAGAGCTTCGCCGAGGCCACCACGTACCTGCCCGAGATGGAGGAGTACAACACCGGGCCGGACGAGTACCTGCGGCACCTCGAGGCCTCGAAGCGCGAGCTCCAGATCCCGGTGATCGGGTCGCTGAACGGCTCATCCGAGGGCGGGTGGCTCAACTACGCGAACCTGATCCAGGACGCCGGGGCCGACGCGCTCGAGCTGAACGTCTATTACATCGCGGCCGATCCGGACGAGACCGGCGAGCAGGTCGAGCGCCGGTACCTCGACCTCGTCGCTGCGGTGCGATCCTCGGTGCAGATCCCGCTCGCCGTGAAGATCGGCCCGTTCTTCAGCTCGGTCGCGAACACGGCGCGCCGGCTGGTCGAGGCCGGGGCGGACGGCCTGGTCCTGTTCAACCGGTTCATGCAGCCCGACATCGACCTCGAGAGCCTCCAGGTCGACCCGACGCTGCACCTGTCCACGTCCGAGGAGCTGCGCCTGCCGCTCCGGTGGATCGGCATCCTGCACGGGCGCGTGCAGACCTCACTCGCCGCGACCACCGGCGTGCACACAGCCGAGGACGCGCTGAAGCTCATCCTCGCAGGCGCGGACGTCACGATGATGGCGAGCGCGCTGTTCCGGAACGGGCCCGAACACGTCGGCACGGTGATCGAGGGCATCCGGACCTGGCTCGACGAGCACGAGTACGACTCGGTCGAGCAGGCGAAGGGCAGCGTCGCGCAGGTCAACGTCGCCGACCCGGCCTCGTTCGCACGGTCCAACTACATGCAGATGCTCGTCAACTTCACGAGCGAGTTCGACTGGCGCGAGATCCCGGGCAGCGTCCAGGCGTAGGCGTCCTTCAGCCGGCGAGCATCTCGCGGATCACCATCCGCAGGATGCCGCCGTGCCGGAACGCCTCGGCCTCGGCCGGCTCGTCGACGCGCACGGTCACGCGGAACGTCACCTCGGTGCCATCGGCGCGCCGTGCGGTGACGAGCGCCTCCTGCTTCGGGGTAACGCCCCCCTCCAGGCCGGTGACGTCGAACGTCTCGGTGCCGGTGAGCCCGAGTGAGGCGGCCGAGTCCCCGGGGCCGAACTGCAGGGGTAGCACCCCCATGCCGACCAGGTTCGAGCGGTGGATCCGCTCGAAGCCCTCGGCCAGGACCGCGCGCACGCCAAGGAGCGCCGGACCCTTCGCCGCCCAGTCACGACTGGACCCGCTGCCGTACTCCTTGCCGGCGATCACCACGAGCGGGACGCCCTCGGCGCGGTAGCGCAGCGACGCCTCGTAGATCGTCGTCACCTCGCCGTCCGGGAGATGCGTCGTCCAGGGCCCCTCGGTCCCGGGTGAAAGCCGGTTCTGGAGCCGCACGTTCGCGAACGTGCCGCGGATCATCACCTCGTGATTGCCTCGGCGGGCGCCGTAGGAGTTGAAGTCGCGGGGCTCGACGCCGCGCTCGACGAGGTGGCGCCCCGCCGGCGAGTCCGGGCGGATCGACCCCGCCGGCGAGATGTGATCGGTCGTGATCGAGTCCCCCACCCACACGAGGCACCGCGCGCCGAGCACGTCACCCGGGTCCACCGGGTCGGGGCCGAGGTCCTCGAAGAACGGTGGCTCCTGCACGTAGGTCGAGGCGGGGTCCCACCCATAGATCGGTCCGGCCGGGGTCGGCAGGCCGCGCCAGCGCTCGTCGCCCTCGAAGATCCGACCGTACTCGAGCCGGAACTGCTCGGCCGAGACCGAGGAGGCGACGGCCTCGCGCACCTCGTCGGGGCTCGGCCACAGGTCGCGGAGGTACACGGGCCGGCCGTCCACGTCCGTGCCGAGCGCGTCGTTCGATAGATCGACCTGCACCGTTCCGGCGAGCGCGAAGGCGACCACGAGCGGCGGCGAGGCCAGGTAGCTCGCCCGTACGAGCGGGTGGATCCGCCCCTCGAAGTTGCGGTTCCCCGAGAGGACGGCCACCACGGCGAGATCACGGTCCTGCACCTGCTGCGCGACCTCGGGTAGCAGGGGACCGGAGTTGCCGATGCACGTCGTACAGCCGTAGCCGACGAGCCCGAACCCCAGCTCGTCGAGGTACGGGGTGAGGCCCGCCGCATCCAGGTAGTCGGTCACGACGCGTGAGCCCGGCGCGAGCGAGGTCTTCACCCACGGCTTGACCCGGAGCCCGGCCTCCACCGCCTTCTTCGCGATGAGGCCCGCCGCCAGCATCACCGGGGGGTTGGACGTGTTCGTGCAGCTCGTGATCGCCGCGATCACGACCGTGCCGTTCGCCACGTCGCCCGAGTCCCGGCCGGAGCGCTCCTTCAGGATCCGCTCGCGGTGCACGTCCTCGAACGAGGCCCACACCTTGCCGAGGGGCACGCGGTCCTGCGGTCGGCGGGGGCCGGCGACGCTCGACTCGACGGCCGACAGGTCCAGATCGATGACCTCGCTGAACACGGGCTCCGGATCGTCGTCGCGGCGGAACAAGCCCTGCTCCTTCGTGTAGCGCTCGACGAGGTCCACGCGATCCTCGCGTCCGGTGAATCTCAGGTAGCGGAGCGTCTCGTCGTCGACCGGCCACAGCGCGGCCGTTGCCCCGTACTCAGGGCACATGTTGCTGAGGGTCGCGCGGTCGGCGAGCTCGAGCGTCGAGCACCCGGACCCGAAGAACTCGACGGACCTGCCGACGACGCCGTGCGCTCGGAGCATCTGCGTGAGCGTGAGCACGAGATCGGTCGCCGTGGTGCCGGTGGGGAGCGCTCCGAGGACCCGGACGCCGACGACGACCGGCGGGGGCAGGAACATCGGCTGGCCGAGCATCGCTGCCTCGGCCTCGATCCCGCCCACACCCCAGCCCAGGATGCCCAGCGCGTTGATCATCGTCGTGTGGGAGTCGGTCCCGACGAGCGTGTCTGGGAACGCGACGCCGTCCCGGTCGGCCACGACCTTGCCGAGGTGCTCGAGGTTCACCTGGTGGCAGATCCCGGCGCCCGGCGGCACGACCCGCACGCCGTCGAAGGCTTGCTGGGCCCAGCGCAGGAGCGCGTAGCGCTCGCCGTTGCGCGCGTACTCGAAGTCGATGTTGCGCTGGTACGCGTCGGCGCTACGGAACAGGTCCACCTGCACGGAGTGGTCGATCACGAGGTCCACGTCCACGAGCGGATCCACCCGCTCCGCGTCGCCGCCGGCGCGCGCGATGGCACTGCGCATCGCCGCCAGGTCGACGACCGCCGGCACGCCGGTGAAGTCCTGCATGAGCACCCGCGCGGGCATGAAGGCGACGTTCGCGCCCGGTGCGGGCTCGGGCCACGCGGCGAGCGCGCGGACGTCGTCGTCCGAGACGTCGCGGGAACCGGCACGGCGCACGAGGTTCTCGAGCAGGACCTTGACCGTGTGCGGCAGGAGAGACGCATCGGCGGCTCCGAGCTCGGGTAGGCGGTCGAGCCGGAACACATCGAGCGGGCCAGCAGCGGTCTCGAGCCGCTCCCTCACACCCGCGAACTCGCTCGTCATGGATGCCGTCCCTCCCTCACGTCGAGTGGCGTGCCATCCATGGTCTCAGACCCCCGTCGTTCCGCGGGCGCTCAGGAACGGAGACGCGTGGCGGGTCGGCCCCTGCCGATGCCTCGCCGGGAGGCTGGCACCATGCGCTCGGACTCGACGCGGACGCCGACCAGGAGCAGG
>Ga0214473_10008326_pt1 | contig 12272 bp, 11 predicted proteins | sample RVTome_7_FD_203509 | JGI IMG/M metagenome (GOLD analysis project Ga0214473, IMG submission 203509) | Soil microbial communities from uranium-contaminated site in the Upper Colorado River Basin, Wyoming, United States - RVT98D197 | ecosystem: Environmental > Terrestrial > Soil > Contaminated >... | reverse complement strand
GGCTCAGGCGTCGCATCCGCATGTGCTACTGGAAACAGTGGCGCAGGGTGCGCCGTCGCATCGGTGAACTGATCAAACTCGGCGCGCCACGGTATCAAGCAATTCTAACGGGCCTGAGCAGGAAGGGCTACTGGCATCTTGCGAAGACCCTTTCGATGAATTGCGGCCTGGGGAACGAGTTTTTGCAAAGGCAGGGACTTACGTCTATAAGGTCATTGTGGATCGGGATTCACTATCCGACTAAGGTCCGATAACTTCCGCGAACCGCCCCGTGCGGACCCGCATGCGGGGTGGTGTGGGGAGGGACGGCTAATTACCGTCCCTTACCCGATTATGCCTTTGCTTTTCTTTCCATGAACTTATTGAATCTTTCGGTTAGCACAAAGACATACTCGCAGATCGCGTTAACAAAATCCAAAAGATCCTTCGCATCTTCTTTGGATATCTTCTCATCTGTAGCATGCGCACCTATATTTCTATGCTTCCTCAATTCTTCACCCCACTGAGATAGTCTATCGTCGATTATCCCCTTTTCTTTCAATTCCTTTAAGCCGTCGGCAAGATTTTTACTTTTGGCCAAGTGATGCTTGCACACACCTTCTAGTGTCCGGCCAGACATGACGACAGACGCGGTGTACGCTTTCGCTTTGTAACAGATTCTAGCCTCGATCAACGAATTCCTTGCTATCTCAGGAATATCCCAGTCAACATAAATTTCATGCTCAGGCCACAACCTATTAAGGTCCGACCATTCATACTTGTTGTTTCCTACTTGAATTAGCTCGGTACCTCCGACCAAAGCGTTTTTGCATACAGGACACTGCAACAATACGACCTTGAAGGGACCAGGGTCTTCGTTGGGATTGTATGACTCGTGCTCCCCTTTTACTAGACCATCTACTTTAGACTCGCAATAGGGACACTCGATGATCATCAGATTCTCCTTAAGGCATAACAATACAATCAGTGGAAAGTTGTCCGTCATATCACACCCTATAGGTGGACGGATTTTCCGCTTATCAAGATATTGAATGCAAAATATGGAAAATTTGCCTGTTTGGTGTCCGCTTATTGCATTTTTTCTTGTTTGTTTCCACATAGTTATATTATGTGGCAGTATATGGAAAGTCAAGAAAAAAATAAACCGAAATTCCGCCCGAATCCCGACCTCAATGGACGAAATTGATGGGACGTTCATGCAGGACGTGCCTATCAGACCTGGTTCCTTAACCTCACATCTTCCGTTTCCCTCAACGTTAAGCACGCTCTGCACGAACGTACCCATAGTTGGGGGGCCCTGATGAACGAAGGGGGTTAACGTTTTTTATCAACTGGCAGATTAATTTTTCCGCATTATGTGGCTGACTGCTTTTTCGAGGCCGTCGAGGGTGAGTTCGAACATGGGAAAAATTTCCTGGATATGGAGGATCGTCCTTGTGTATGCCCATTCCACAGGGGGCACAGGATTGATCCAGACAGAGTGAGGAAAGGTTTTGACAATGAACTCGAGTCTCATAAAACTGGGTTGTCCTGACCGCTCTCCCACATAGATCGAACCGTCCGTGGAGAGTAGTTCATAAGGAGCCATGCTTGCATCACCGATGATGATGAACCTCGTCTCGGGATCGAGGCGAGGCAGTTCATCCAGAGGAAATGGTTTCGACCGTCTCTGAGGATCTTCCCAGAGGTGGTCATAAATCGTGTTGTGAAAAAAGAAAGTTTTAAGTTCTTTGAACTGTGCCCGTGCATAGTTGAAAAGGGTCTGCACGAGTCCGATATAGGGGTCCATGGACCATCCGCCATTGTCGATCGCCAGGATCACCTTTAGCCGGTCTCTAAGACTTTGATCGAATACGATCTCGATCTCCCCCGCATTTTTCATCGTCTCGTAGATCGTCTTTTCGATATTGACCCTGTCCTTCGGGCCATGAGGGACCATGTTCCTCAATCTCTTGAGGGCCTCTCCCATCTGAGATTCGGTGAGCGGGCCTTCCTGGGAGTAGTCGCGATATCTTCGCTCCATCGCCACCTTGACGGCTGACTTATTCCTGGAGATCCCTCCGACCCGCATCCCGCCGGGATGATATCCGGAATGGCCGACCGGAGAAGTCCCCCCTGTCCCGATCCATTTGCTTCCACCGTGGTGAGCTTCGGTCTGTTCTTTTAAACGGTCGAGAAAGTACTGAATGAGCTCCTCGGGAGTCAATTTACTTAAATCTTCCTCCTTGATGCCGAGAAGATCCGCCAGTTCTTTAGGATTTTTCAACCATTCTTCGAGAAGGGCGCGGGCAACCTCGGAGATTTCGACGGCTTCCGGTTCTTTTAACTCAACCCCCTGAAAGCGATGAGCAAAGACCTGATCGTAAAGATCGAAATATCTCTCGCTCTTTACGAGAATGGACCGGGCGGCCGTATAGAAGTCATCCACAGAATTGACCAGCCCCATATTCAAGGCCTTTTGAAGCCTTAAGAAAGAGGTGGGGGAGACCGGGATGCCAACTTTTTTGAGTAAGTAGAAGAAATCAACGAACATAAGTAAGAGCCTATCGCTGAAAGCTCAAAGCTGAAAGCAAAACCTTTGAGCCTTGAGCTTTGAACTTTGAGCTTCGAATTTAGTTCCTGAATCTGGACACAGCATTCTGGGCCACGGCGTAATCGGGGCTCTTCTTATAGAGAATGCCGAGAAAGGGAACCTCTCCCTTGATTAAATCCTTTACCCGGAAATCGGGATCCGATCTCAACGCCCTGATCCAGTTGATCAGTTCTCTGGTCGCCGGTTTCTTCTCAATGCCCTTGATCTCTCTGAGGCGGTAAAATGTCCTGACAGCGCTTTCCAGCAAATCTTTGTCGATATCGGAGAAATGGACTTCAACGATCCTTCTCATCATGTCAGGCTCCGGAAAGGCGATATGATGGAAATTGCATCGTCCCAGAAATGGGTCGGAGAGATCTTTCTTGGCATTGGACGTAATGACGATGACCGGCCGGTTTTTCGCCCGAATGGTTTTGTCGATCTCAATGATATCGAACTCCATCTGGTCGAGCACATCGAGCATGTCGTCCTGGAAGTCGGTGTCGGCCTTGTCAATCTCATCGATTAAGAGGACCACCCTCTCATCGGAGGCAAAAGATTGCCCGATCTTGCCCATCCGGATATACTCTTCGATATTGCTGATATCCCTTTTGGAATCTCCGAAGCGGCTATCATTGAGCCGGGTGAGGGTATCGTACTGATAGAGGGCATCAATGAGCTTCATGCTCGACTTGACATTGAGGACGATCAACCTCATCCGAAGGGCTTCGGCAATGGCATGAGCGAGCATGGTCTTGCCCGTTCCAGGCTCTCCTTTGAGCAGGAGGGGCATTTCAAGGGCGATTGATATGTTGACGATTTTTGCCAGTTCCTCATCGAGGACATATTTTGAACCACCGGTAAATGTTCTGTTTTGAATTGCTTTGTTCATCTTTTCTGCTCCTTTTCGTTTCTTGTCCTGCGGGAATTGAAATATAAATAATCATAACCATATTTGTTCTATGTTTCAACTCAACTTCCATAAATCCGCAATCCGCATTCGGCATTCCGCAATTGAACGGTGGGGTTTCCTTGCATAAAGAATGGAAATTTGTTTAAATTCCTATCTATGTCTACTCCCAAGATCGATAGCCGATGGTGGGTTACCCTCAATATCTCCATTGGCGTCTTTATGTCCACACTCGACGCCAGTATTGTCAACATTTCCCTTCCCACGATCGTTCAGTCGTTGAATACCGATTTGAAGACAGTGGCCTGGGTGGTGATGGCCTATCTGATCATCATCACGGGGTGTCTGCTGTTGATGGGAAGATTGGCCGACCTTTTTGGTCAGGGGAGGATTTTCCTCCTCGGTTTTTTAACCTTTACCCTGGGCTCAGCCCTCTGCGGTTTTTCTCCGGCCATCCATTTTCTAATCGGTTCGAGGATGATTCAGGGTCTGGGGGCATCAGCTTTGATGGCCATCGGTCCGGCGATCATTACGACCGCCTTTCCCGAAAAGGATCGGGGACAAGCCCTGGGTATGCTTGGTTCTGTCGTTTCCTTAGGATTTATTGCCGGTCCATTGATAGGAGGTTTTTTGGTTGAGCATTTAGGATGGCGATCGATCTTTTTCATCAACCTTCCCATCGGAGCCATCGGAACCCTCCTCTCTTCAAAGATCCTGAAAGGGGATCGAACAACAGGTAAAACGCAACAGGATCTTCGGGGTGCTCTCCTGTTCTTTCTCTTCGTGGCCACGCTACTCCTTTTTCTGAATCGGGTGGGCTGGAAGTCCTCGCCTTTCTTCTGGGGTTGGCCCTTTCTCTCTCTGCTCTGCTTCGGTCTGTTCATCGTAGTGGAGCATCGTTCTTCATCACCGCTGGTCGATCTCAACATCTTCAGAAGACAGCTCTTCCTTTCCTCCCTCGGAGCCAGCCTTTTTTCTTTCTGGATGAATGGTGCCCATAATTTTGTCATCCCTTTCTTCTTTCAAATTATTTTGGGATATTCTCCTTCCAAGGTCGGACTGCTAATCTTTCCGGTTGCCCTGACCGTGATGGTGATGGCACCCATCGGCGGAAGGGTCTCGGATTGGGTCGGCGTTAGAATTCCCACCACCATCGGTCTGATCATCACATCCGCCACCGTCTTTTCTTTTAGTTTTCTTAAGGGTGGAGTCAGCGATTATGAAATCTTATGGAGACAGGTGATCCTTGGAATTGGAATCGGATTCTTTAACCCGGCCAATAATAGCGCCATCATTGGATCGCTTCCGAAAGTGAATGTGGGTGTGGCCTCGAGCTTTTTAGCCCTATCGAGGAATCTGGGGATGGTGATCGGAGTGGCCTTCGCAGAAATGGTCATTGCGTTTAGAACTCCTGCGACCTCACCGGGGGCAGGAAGAGACCCTTCTTTGGAAGGCATTCAGGATGTCTGGCGGATTCTTCTCGCCGTTGGATTAATCGCTATCTTTCTCTCCTGGAAAAGGGGAAAAAAGGAGATTTGATTATGGAAAAGGCAGGAACAGGTAAAGAGAAAAGTGTATCTGGCGTGAGCAGGAGAGATGTATTGAAGATCATGGGGGCAGGGGCGATCTACACATTACTCCCCGGTGAGGGGCATGGAGGAAGTCCCGGGGCGTTTTCCACTTCCGGAGGCGAAGGGCTAATCTTTGTGGTGGGAGATGGAATGCCTCTGGGTGTCATCAAAGGGATGCATCAGATCAGGACAAGAATTCATGGGGACAAAGGGACGAATTTTTATTCGAAGATGAAAGATTTTCATTCGACTCTGGGATACATGTCCACAGAAAGCCTTTCCAGCATTGTGACTGACTCCGCACCGGCATCCGTTGCCTGGTCCACAGGATCCAAAACATTAAACCGGGTGCTGGCCTCGCTTCCTGACGGCAGGCCGCTCAAGACCATTATGGAACTTGTCAAAGAGCAGGGGTATGCCTGTGGCCTTGCGACCACCACAAGAATAACCCATGCGACCCCCGCGGCATGGGTATCTCACCAGCTCCAGAGGGACAATGAAGATGCCATCGCCATTGATTACCTTAGGTTCAAACCGGAAGTCTTACTGGGCGGCGGGAGTAGATTTTTTGATCCTTCGAGGCGAAAAGACGGAAAAGATCTTTTTAAAGCCTTCTCTGATTCGGGCTATGATGTGGTTAGAGAGAAGGAAGGACTCCTTTCAACAGAGAATCTTTCCTCTCCAAAGCCTCTTCTTGGTATTTTTAGTTCTTCCCACATCAGTTATTATATAGACAGACTCAATCAGTCGGAACCGGAAAAGAGGCAGCCATCCCTGCCGGAGATGACGAAGATTGCCTTGCAGAAACTTTCCAGAAATCCGAAAGGATTCATCCTTCAGGTAGAAGCAGGAAGGATCGATCATGCCAATCATTCGAATGATGCGTGGGCCGCCATCCTCGATACCTACGAGCTCGATCTGACATTGGCCGTCATCGATGAGTATCTGAAGGTCAATCCGAAGACATTGGTCATCGTCACCTCTGACCACGGCAATGCAGGCTGGGGGATCAACGGGACCGGCCCTGAATATAACGATTCCACCGAGGCGTTGAAGAAATATCAGCCCATCAAAGCCTCCTTTGAGGTGATCAAGACACGATTGAAAAAAGAGACTACCCCGGCGGAGATCAAGGATATCTTCGAGCATTTCACCACTTTCAGAATCACAGATGAAGAGGCTTCCATGATCCAAGCTGCGATGCAGCCCGATTACAAACCCTTTCATGGAGATTACCTGATTCAACCGGACGCCGTGATGGGGATGATTCTGGCGCACAGCACGTATCCAAAGATGAAAGGGGTCTCTATAGAAAGTCCCTCACTTGTGAGGAGAGGAAACGTGGGATTTACTTCCACCAATCACACGGGAGAAGACCAGATCCTGCTTTCCTATGGCTATAAGGCAAAACAGTTGGGTCTCCACAGACATGTGGACAATACTTATCTCTTCAGCGCGATGTGTGAGTTCTTCGGCATCAAATATAAGAATCCGACCATGACCGAAGAAGAGGCAAAACCATTCATCAAAACCGCTTCCCTGGAGGAATGGAAAAGGCATATGGAGTTACATGTCGCATAAATCTCATTGCTGCAATTCAGACACTTGACTTCAGACTTTAGACATCAGACTTTCCAATATAGGATGGAGAAGGCTTAAACCACTCGGGGTTGCAGAGGAAAACCCTTTAGAATCCTTTGAACCCTATGAGGTCTTTGTATAATCTCTAACCATTTCATCATTTTCACCACTTTCAATCTATGGTCTAAAGTCTATGGTCTACTGTCTGAATCACAAAATCTCATTGACTCAGGAATGATTTTGAGGGAATATATTTATAAAGGAGGTATCGGGTGACACGTTCGGACGGAAGACGGCCTGAGGCTTTAAGGCCTTTAAAGATCACAAGGGATTATATGAAGCATGCCGAGGGATCGGTCCTCATCGAGATGGGGGATACGAAGGTGATCTGCTCGGCCAGCGTGGAAGAGAGGGTGCCGCCTTTTTTAAGAAATACGGGCAAAGGCTGGGTTACAGCCGAATATTCGATGCTTCCCCGCTCAACCAATACCCGCACGCCAAGAGAGTCGGGCAAGGGAAGCGGCCGGACTTTTGAGATCCAGAGATTGATCGGCCGCTCTCTGCGGTCAGTGACCGATCTTACCGGATTTGGGGAGAGGACGATCTGGGTCGATTGTGATGTGATTCAGGCGGACGGAGGAACACGGACCGCTTCCATCACCGGAGCCTATGTGGCGCTGGTCGATGCCTTTCGAAGGATGGTGGAAAAGGGAGTGATCAAGAAGGTTCCTGTTCACAAATCCGTTGCGGCAGTAAGCGTGGGTAAGGTGGACGGGAAAATTCTGCTCGATTTAAATTATGCGGAGGACTCCGGGGCCGAGGTCGATATGAACGTGGTGATGACCGGCTCCGGGGAATTTGTAGAGGTTCAGGGCACCGCGGAGAATGCCGTCTTTTCGAAAGGAGAGATGGATGTATTGATCCGGGTCGCAGAAAAAGGCATCAGAAGACTCACCAAAATTCAGCTTCGATCTCTCGATGAGAAAGGGTAGATTAGAGGAGAGTTGGAAATTATTGTAGCTACGGGAAACCGGGGGAAATTGCGGGAGATTCGAAGCGCCTTAAAAGGTCTGGGATTTCAGATCCGCGGGCTGATGGATTTTGCGAATGTTCCCGAAGTTGATGAGGATGGAGAGAGCTTTGCCGAAAATGGACTGAAGAAAGCCCGATTCTATTCTCAGTTCTTCGGGAAGTTAACCATTGCGGATGATTCCGGATTGGAAGTCGATGCTTTGGGCGGGAAACCCGGCATCTATTCTGCGCGTTATGCAGGGATCAGGGCATCGGATCAGGAAAACCGGAAAAAACTCCTGAAAGAATTGGAAGGCGTTCCGATTTCAAGAAGAGGAGCGGGGTTTAAATGCGTCATGGCGATGGTATCGCCAGACGGGAGAGAAGCGCTGACCGAGGGGTCCTGTCGAGGGAGGATTGGATTTAAAGAGATTGGGGAAAAGGGGTTTGGATATGATCCCATCTTCATCCTTACCCGACACGGGAAGACGATGGCCCAGCTCAGCCTCGAAGAGAAAGACAGGGTGAGTCATAGAGGCAAGGCGCTGAGGAAACTGAGAAAGCTTTTAAAGACCTACACGGACTAAAAGGTCATTGGAATATTTCGGGAAATGTGTTAATTATCAAATCCCAAGCAATCTTTCATGGTGGGTATGTCCCTCATGCGATGAAAGTAGTCTTTAGGTTAAGGCAAGGAAGCCCGTTTGGTTTCGGGGCAAAGGTTAGGGTTAAGATCTAAAGACCAACGACATTACCCATTAACAAAACTGGCCTCTTCGCCTTAACCCTTAAAGCCCAGACTTAAGATTGATCGGGGCGTAGCGCAGCCTGGTTAGCGCGCCTGCCTTGGGAGCAGGAGGTCGGCCGTTCAAATCGGCTCGCCCCGACCATGTTTTTAGTGATGAGTGATCAGTGGACAGTGTGAATTAAGGCCGACCGACTGCGGTAGAGCAGGAGGGTGCCGTCGCGACGAATAAGGAGCGACTCTTGGCACGCCGGCGAGAAGGTGAGCCGGCCGGACCGGCCGTTCAAATCGGCTCGCCCCGACCATGGTTTGGGTTTGGTGGGTTTGGGGTCAGACTTAAAGATTGAGATTTGGTGACATCCATAAAAAAGTTAGCCCTGTTACTTCAAATTGCCTTTTCCTCCCCCCTTTTTTGTTCAGCCTTTCTTTCCCTCTCCACCTTCCTGAAATATTTTGGCAGATAAAATAAATTAGTTCTCCCTGAATTTTATACTTCCAAAGATTCAAGGAAAGGTGTATGTTACAAACCATAATTGTTGATTGATAACTTCCAATCCCCATAATCGTCTGTAATAAAGCTCTATCAGGTTGCTCAAAAATGCCCATCTGCTGCGTTCCCCTCATCCTTCGTCGTTGCGGCGTACCTCCAAGTACGCCTCACTCCTCAGAATTTCGGGAGCCTTACATCTGGGCATTTTTGAGCAACCTATGAAAATTGACTTTTTCAGCAGGCTAATCTAGAGAGAATGAACGTGGAGACTAAATACCTAAGAATGATCCAAGGGATGAAGAGAAGGGGACGAAAGGATTGGACAGTCTATATCCTCCGCTGCGGGGATGGGTCGCTCTACACGGGGATAGCAAAAGATGTGCGGGCTCGGGTCAAGCAACATAGTGAGGGTCGGGGCGCAACCTACACCCGAACTCGCCTGCCCGTCAAGCTGTTATATCAACAAGAAGGCATGACGCGTTCCGAAGCTCTTGTTCGAGAAGCGCAGATAAAAGCGATGCCTCGGTCCAAGAAAGAGGAAATCATCTTTAGTGAAACTGACCGAACGGGGACATAGGTAACAGATTATTCTGGGGACATAGGTAACACTTTTGTGGCAGTAACGTTTGGGGTCAGACTTAAAGATTGAGATTAGGTGTCATCCATAAAAAAGTTGGCCCATCCGAATGCGAATTTCGGATTGCGCCTGCCTGCCGGTAGGCAGGGATTGCGGAATTTAACTCATTATTTAGTCATAAGAGGAATTGGGGACGGGTTCCTATTTTACAGAACAGTACCTTGGGATAAAAGTCGTTATTTTGACTAAGTCATAAGCAGGACTAAGCTGCCAGATTTAGGTGAGTCAATAAACAATTTTGAAAACTTAAACATATGATTGGCTATCCGTCAAATGTGTTGGTCGTTTCGGATTATCCGAATTATAGATTTGATGAGGATATCAAATATCGTATCGATTTCGTTCTTTCTTGCGGGGATAATCCATATCAAATTCTTGAGGATATATACAAGAAATATCGAAAACCCATCTATGCGGTCAAGGGGAATCACGACCCATCTGGCCCATTCCCGAACTTTATAAAAAATGTTCATTATACCATTGTCCAGGAGAGAAATTGGTTAATTGGTGGATGGGAAGGAGTACCCGCTTATAAATCTTCGGGAACGGGTATGTTCGATGATATGGAGGCAGCTGCCTATTTAACAAATTTCCCATATGTCGATATATTCATTACACATGCCCCTATCTATGGGAAGACGGACAAAGAGGACTACGCCCATATAGGATCAGAGGCCATCCTTAAATATATTGAGGAACACCAACCTAAATATGTTTACCATGGGCATACTCACCAGCACGCAGGAACGATAATTGGAAATACAGCTGTCGTTTCGATATATGGATGTAGAATCATTCATTTAGGATAAAGTAGCCCACTATTATAAGTAAAGGTGAGGGTCAAAAAAAGAGATCCGTGGTCAAGCCCTTGACAGAGGACGAATCTAAAAATAAAGCACTAAGTATAAGCATTTGGGGTCAAACTTAAATATTGACATCTAAGATGAATATTTGTAATTCGCCACCATGGCCAGGAAACTCCGGATAGAGTTTGAGGGTGGGTTCTACCAGGTTATTACCCGTGGCAACCAGAGACAGAAGGTTTTCATCGAAGAGAAAGATTTCTTAAATACCTTGAATTCTTGAGCGACAACAAATATTTTCACACCCTGTGCTGTTTTGATGTGGGTTTCGGCGACGTGAGGTACATGACTATTGCGGAGAGCAAGGCAAGGACCGACCCGAGCCCGAGGGCGGCCGTCCAGCCAAACCACATGGCCACATAGCCGGTCACGCCCGGCGCCACGATGGCGGCAAGCGCGCTTCCCGTATTCATCATCCCGGTGATGAACCCTGACTTTCGCACGTTCATGTCCATGGGCAGACTCCAGAAGGCCGGGAAGTTCATACCTGCCAGGGAGATGGTTACGGTGATGAGCCCCACGGCCACCTCGGCATTCCCCGCCTGGGTCACAAGCCACAAACACGCAGCCAATGCCGGCGCCCCGGCATAGATCAGGGTTCGCCTTGCACTGCCGGTTGAAAAACCCCTCTTCACCAGTGCATCCGATAGCCACCCCGCTCCATTCGTGCTGATCAATGCCGCCAGCCAAGGCAGGGATGCAAGGAACCCCATTTTGATAGTGGTGTAACCGCGCACCTGGACAAGATAGGTCGGCAGCCAGTTCAGGAACAACCACCAGGTATAGGTGAAACAAAAATAGGCGGTGGCAAGCCCCCACACAGCTTTCGAGCGAATCGGGGCATCACCAACAGATACGCCTGCCTCCGCCGCCTGACCTGCTTCAATCTCTCTCAGGTTTTCTCTGGTCATGCCCTTGTGCTCTGAAGGATATTCAGTGCTATAGAGCAGCCAGGCGCCGGTCCACAGGAAGCCCAAAATGCCATAGAAATAGAACATGGCCTTCCAGCCGAACGCGGTCATGATCCATATGGTCAGCGGCGTAGCAATCAACGGTCCGGCGGCAACGCCCGAAAGGTTCAGCCCCTGAATCCGAGCCCTTGCCTTTCGCGGCACCCACCTTGAGATCACGCTGGTTGCCCCCGGGAAATTTACGCCTTCAGCCAGGCCCAACAGTCCCCTGACCAAATACATGAGGAGCGGAGTGCCGGCAAACGGCGTCAATAGCGTAAAGAAGGACCATCCCACGCTCCCGACTGCGAGAACTTTCCTTCCGCCGAACCGGTCGCCAAGAAGTCCTGCGGGAATCTGCGTGAGGATATACCCAACCCCGAACATGGACATGGCCAGCCCCAGGATGCCCATGTCCCAGTGGAAGAGTTTCATGATCGTCGGGGCCGCGACGGAGAAGTTGACCCGGTCAAAATAGCAGATCATGGTGTTCGCGAAAACAAAAAGCCCAATGATCCAGTAGGCGGGAACAGACCGTTGTTTCACCTCTGCGGCAACGCGATCTGAGGGTTCCATGGATGTTTTTCTCCCGGTAAAAGATGATAGGAAGCAGCGGTTTATTGCAGGTACTTTCAGTGAACGACTTAACAACCGCAACCGCTTACAAGGCTTCCGCTCTCGCGTGGCGACGGGAAAGACGCCCAGGAAGGGGAGCCCTTTCTGCTCCTTAAAACGCAGATCAAGGAATGACAAGACTTTCCTTTAGAGCGGGGTAAATATACAAAAACGGGAGTAGTCTGTCAACAATAAACCCGAACCCAAATCCCGATATAGAAAAAATAGACAAAGCTAACCATGAGGATTTAGAGAGATTTTTTTAAAATAAGCATTCCTGATTCTTCAAATCGTCTCTTTACCCTGTAATATTAAAGGACGCCCCAA
>Ga0214473_10008325_pt1 | contig 12273 bp, 5 predicted proteins | sample RVTome_7_FD_203509 | JGI IMG/M metagenome (GOLD analysis project Ga0214473, IMG submission 203509) | Soil microbial communities from uranium-contaminated site in the Upper Colorado River Basin, Wyoming, United States - RVT98D197 | ecosystem: Environmental > Terrestrial > Soil > Contaminated >... | reverse complement strand
GCCGAGAGTGAGCCGGCCGTGTTCAATCGCGATTGGTACGGCGACGGCGCAGGCCTCGCGCCGCTCGCGCTCGATTCGCTCGAGGTGGTTGCCAAAGCAGATGACGCGGCCGCGACCATCCATCCTCCGTCACGCGACCATCCGGCCACGGTTCAACTGGCCAACACGACGCAGCTCGACGTCGACGAGGCCCGCATCCGCCAGCGTTGGCTGTTTGCCGAAAAAGGGGTTGACGAGAAAGCCGTGTCGAACCTGTTGGAATCGGGCAACGGCCGGCCCCTGGTGGTCGAGAACTATGTCGGCCAAGGCCGGGTGCTGGTGCAGTCGTTTCCCTTGGGGCTGGAGTGGAGCAATTTGCCGCTGCTCAAAGCCTACGTGGTCATGGTTCACGATTGGCTCAACTTTCTCACCGCGCCGACCACCTCGCGCTACAACCTGACGCCCGGAACGCCGCTGGTCGCCAGTCCGCCTGCCGATGCGCCGAGCGCAACGGCGGAATTGGTGACTCCCGGAGGCCGCGCCGTGCCGCTGGACGTTGGCGACGCAGAGTTCGCGCCGGTCATCCGTTACTCGCAAACCGCGCTGCCGGGCACCTACCGCGTCCGCTTTACCAAGGGCGGCGAAGTGGTGAGCGAGGTGCCGTATCACGTCGTCCGCGATGCGAACGAGTCCAACTTGCTCGCGCTCGACGGCGGCCAACGCGAAAACCTGATCGCCTGGTCCGGTCTGCAATTCGGCACATCGGCTGCCGCGGCCCCGAGCGTTGCCGAAACGGCTCCACGCCGCGAACCGGTGTGGGGTGCGCTCCTGGCCGCTTTGGTAGCGCTGCTGGCCGCGGAACTGATTGTTTCCAATTGGCTCGCGCGACAACGTCACGGTTTTGCCGTCAATTCCACTTCGTAACGCACAGGTATCCATGAATCCGACCGCGCCACAAGTTGTCGAGCGATTGGCCTGGGAAGGCATCGTCAGCGGACCGACCGCGCTCGCGCTCGGGGTGGTGCTGGCGCTGGTGACGGCGTGGTTCCTCTGGCGCGAGCGCTACGCCCTGGGCCCGCGCTGGGCCGCGGTGTTTTGGCTGCTGCGCGTCGTCGCCTTCGGTTGCGCCTTGTGGATGCTCGCCGGCCCGACGCAACTCCGCATCGAGCGCACCGTCACGCCCCAGTCCGTAGCGATCTTCGCCGACGACAGCCAAAGCATGGACGTCATCGATCTGGCGGATCCGGCCGATTCCGTCCGCTGGCAGCTCGCTGTCGACGGCGAGAGCGCAGCGTCGCCCGTGATCCGTTGCGACCGCATGATCGTCGACCTCGGGGCGGCTGCGTCTGAAAGTCAGCGGCTCGCGCTGATGGTCAAAGAGCATCGCCCAGTCAAGCAACTCACGGCGGCATCCGCCTCGCTGGCGAAGCTCCTCGGCCGTGCCCGAGAGCACGCGGCGGCGATTGCCGAATCGGTGGGCGGCGAAGACGCGACGCTCGCCGAGCGGGCGGATCGCATCGAAGCGGTGCTGGAAGGCCCGGCCGCAGACTCGCTCGCGGCGGTCGAGTCGGTCCTGGCCAAGTCCGAGCGCGCCCTTGGCGATGATCTCACGGTGCGGCTCGAGCAGTTTTCGGAGGCGGTCGCTGGCGCCCGTCGACGCGCGACGGTGCTGGCAATCGATCTCGCGCAGCAGTCGGCCGGCGAGTCGTCGCACGATCGGTCGGAAACGGATCGCATGTCGCGGCGGGAAAAAGTCGGCCATACGCTCGACGCGCTACAGGGTTCTTTGGAGAAGAAGCTCGCCGCTGGCGTGCGGATTCGCCGTTTTCGATTCGACAGCGCCACTGCGGCGATCGACTCGGAACAAAAATGGGCGCAGGCACTCGACGGCAGCGTCACGGCGGCGATCGTGCCGCCCGCGCCGAATCCGGACGATCCCACGGCGGCCGAAAATGACGCGGCTGCTGCCAGCGGAACGACCAACCTTTCGGCCGTGCTCACCCAATTGGCGAGCGCCAACTCGAGCGACGCCACACGAATGGCGCTCATCCTCACCGACGGCCGTCACAACAGTCCCAATGCGCCGCCCCCGCAGGAGGTCGCCGCGCAACTGGCCAATCTGTCGGTCTACATGGTGCCGATTGGCAACGCGATGCAAATGCGCGACGTGCTCTTGCATCGCGTCGAGGCGCCTGCGGTGGTGACAGAAAAAGACTCGGCGCTGATCGACGTGATCGTTTCCGGCTTCGATTGCGACGGCGAGTCCTCCGCCGTCGTGTTGCGGCAAGAAGGACGTGAGATTGATCGCCAGCCGATCCAGTTCACCGGCGAGCGCGGCGATCAACGAGCTCGATTCAAGGTGCCCGCCAAAACCGCCGGCTGGCAAGAGTATCTCGTCGAAGTCGAGCCGGTGTCCGACGAGGCCAACACGGCGAACAACTACATGCCGGTTTCGTTCGAAGTCGTACACGATCGCACCCGCGTGCTGCTGTCCGACGGCGTGGCTCGGTGGGAATATCGCTACCTGAACCAGCTCTTCCGCCGCGAAGAGCACGTCGAGTTTGACGAGTTGCTGTTCTTCCCGCGCGTTCACGGATCGGGCCGCTTGGCCGATCGGCCCGAGTTTCCAGAGGATCTCGAAGGTTGGTCTCGCTACGACGTGGTGATCCTCGGCGACGTCAGCCCGCAGCAACTCTCGCCGGCGAGTCAACAATCGCTCGGCGAGTATGTCCGCCGGCGGGGCGGCAACCTGATCGTGATCGCCGGTGGCAACTCGATGCCGGCCGAATTTGTCAACGGGCCGCTGATGGATTTGCTGCCCGTCGAGCGGGACCCGAACGTCTACCCGCGGCAAGGATACGCAATCAGGTTGACCGACGAAGGCCGTTTTAATAGCGGGCTTTCGATCGCCGATTCGGCGGACGGAAGCGTTCAGGCATGGCATAGCACGTACGAACGGTTTCCAGTGTTTGGCCTGTCCGATTACAGCCGTCCGAAGTCGACCGCGCGGACTCTGCTCACTGCAATTCCTGAGGCCGCCGGCGAGATCGCCTCCGAGTCAGACGCGGACGAGCCAAGCCACGCGTTCCTCTGTTGGCAACGAGTCGGGGCAGGGCGGGTCGCCTATCTCGCGGCGCCGGAAACCTATCGACTTCGCTGGCGACTCGGAGACCAACTTCATCATCGATTCTGGGGCCAATTCCTGCGCTGGATGACGGCTGCAAACTCCGGCGCGGGCACCGACCTGGTGCGGCTACAAACCGACCGCACAAGCTATTTCCCCGACGATGCGGTCGAAGTCACGGCCTGGCTCAAGGATGCCAATGGTCGGCCGCTCTCCGGCGAAACGATCGAAGCGGAAGCCCGCACGTTTGGTGACCACGCGGTGAGCGTCGCGCTCGAGAGCGATCCGGAGGTGCCGGGCCGCTACTTCGGCAACCTCGATCGCTTGGCCGTGGGCGCCTACCAAGTGGCGGTGAAGGGTCCGATTGTTGACAAGTTGCTGCCTCCCGGCGGCGAAAACAATCAGGCGGTGAGCACGATCACCGTGCGGTCCACTGGCGGCGTCGAGCTGCTCAACACCCAGTGCAACCGCCCGCTGATGGAGCAGGTCGCCGAGATCACGGGCGGGCAAATTATTCCGCCGACCGCCATCGACGAGGTCTTCCAACTCGTTTCATTTACACCGGAAGTCAGCGAGCGAATCGAACGCACGCCGCTCTGGAATCGGTGGACTAGTTTGCTGCTGGTGCTTGGTTGCGTGTTTACGGAGTGGATTGTCCGCAAGAGCAAAGGCCTGGTGTAAGATCGGCCCAGAGGCGGCAAAGGATTAGTAACATGAGTCAAACAACTCTCAATACGTCGATACCGTTTCCCATCGTCCGCAAGCTGCGGCAAGTCCGCTCGCGCAAGCTGTGGGTCCACGTGGCAAACTCGCTGCTGGTCGCGGCCGCCGTGTTGCTCTCGGCGATGGGTGTGGCGATGCTCATCGATTGGCTCGCGACGCTTTACGACTCGCGGTGGCGGTATGTCTTGACGAACACTGCGCTTGCCGCGGCGGCGATTACCAGTGTCGGCTGGCTCATCGTCGTCTGGCGGCACAGCCTGCCCTGGCACCGTCTCGCCGGCGACGTGGATCGCGAGATTCCACAACTCGAAGAGCGCTGGACCACGATGACGCGGCTCGGGCCGGCCGACGCCACGAATCCAGCCGTCGTCCACCCCGCGATGTTTCGCCGCGTCGCCGATGAGGCGGTGCGCTGGGAACCGCACGTCGACCCGCAGGAGATCGTTTCGCTCACGCTCTTGATCCGCACGATGCTCTGCTTGACCGCGATCACGCTGGTGTTGGCGGTGGCGGTCATCCTCGACTCGCACCAGACGATCGTGCTGCTGCGTCGGTTCTGGTCGCCCGGCTCGTCCATCTCGGCGACCGAGCTGACCGATGTCCTGGGAAACACCGTCGTCGGCCGGGGCGAACCGCTCTTGCTCAAAGCTGCCGTGAAAGGCACGCCTGTGGATCGCGCAACGTTGTTCCTGCAGTCGGGAGCTGATGCCCAGCGGAGCATCGCGCTCGTGGCCCACGGGACCGACCCGCTTGAGTTTTCGCATAACGTGCGGTCGGTCGACACGCAGTTCGCCTATCGTTTCCGGGCCGGCGATGGACAGACCCAGTGGTACACCGTGGACGTGGCCGATCGGCCCGAGATCGACAAGCTCGAAATGACCGTGACGCCGCCCGCGTACACCGGGCGGCCCGCGAAGACGTTCGACAAACTGCCGCGGCGCGTTGCCGTCTTGGAGAACAGCGAGTTGGAGTTCAAGCTCCGCCCCAAAGCGCCGGTGCAAAAAGTCGAACTTCGAAACGGCGCCAAGTCGCTGGCCGTGTTGACGGCCGGTAGCGACGGCTGGTACCGCTGGCGCAAGAAGCTGAACTATAATCTCTCGCTTTCACCGCTCTTGAGCGAGTCGCACGGACTGACGAATCGTCAAGCGCCGCGGTGCGAATTCACCGTCTATGTCGACAAGCCGCCGGCGGTGAAAGTGCTAACGCCCGACGACCAAATGGCGGTGCGGCCGGACGACTCGGTCGACATCTCATTCGCGGCTCAAGACGACGTGGGGATTGCCAGTGCGGAACTCGTGGTTTATGGCGCGGATGATAGGAACGGCGAACCAATCCCGCTCGCCACGATTCCGATTCCCCTCAATGATCAACGGGGCGAACGATCGGTCGAGGGCAAGGTTCAACTCGATTTGAGCAAGTTCAAAGTCAGCGACGGCAGTGAATTAAGTTACGTCATTCGAGTCCGCGAAGATCGCGGAACCGAGGGAAACGACGCCGGCCAGGTTGCGTCGACGGGAGCGCCCGCGACGGATCAGTCGACGACGCCTGCCGCGGGGTCGGAGAAAATGCCGTCGCCGAGCCGTGAGTCGGATGCAAAATCGGAGCCGAGCCCGTCGGCTGTTGCTCGTCGCGAGCCAAAGACTTCGAAGCCGCCGGCGTCTTCGCAGATTGCGTTGAACTCCAGCCCTGCAAAACCGTCTCCACAATCGCCGGCCACTATGACTTTGCCTCCGCGCGTTCCACCGTCCAGTAGCGTGGCGAAGGCGGAGAAGCCGGGCGAGGCCGCGCCGAAAGCGCCGGATGCCAGCAGTAGCAACGGCCAGACGCCGCCGACGGGTCGCACGGCGTCCAGCGACCGTCGCACGCTTTCGTCCGCTGACGCTCGCAACGAACCGTCGAAGCCATCCGGCAACGACCAGCCGTCGGTGTCGGCCAATCAAACGGCCGCCGCGAACAGTGAGAAGAAACCCGCATCCAGCGGTGCTCCCAGCACTCCGCCGCCCGGCGATTCCATGACGCGGCGCTCGCTCGACGTGGCCCAGTCATCGTCCAGTCAGCGGATGCGACTCAAAGTGGATCAATGGGCCGGCAGCTTCTCCGGCCAGCAGCGGAACAAGATCGAAATGGCCATCGCGCCCAAGCTCGAAGCGCTCGACAAAGAGCTTGCCAAGGCAGAGCGCACCGCGCAGGGGGTACTCGACGCGGTCGCGGCCGAAGGCCAGTGGCGCGGCACGCACGATCGTGACGTCACCAGCGCCGAGCAAGCCACCGTCCGCGGGCAAACTCTCATACGCGACCTACAGCAACGCAGCAAGGACACGCCCTATGCCTTCGTCGGACTGCAGGTGGCGGACATTGGGCTGGCTCACGTTGATCCGGCGCAAACCGGCTTCTGGACAGCGCTCCAATCCGACGGCGACGAGCGGGTGACGGTCGTCCGCGACGCATGGCAACACTTGGGCCGCGCCCGCGCGTTGCTCGCCGAGCTGCGCGGACAATTCGAGCGGGCCCGCCAAGAGTTTCAACTGGCCGAGTCGGTCGAGCGGGTTAAGAAGATGTATCAGGTGTACGTCGAGAACGCGATGGCGTTGCTGCCGACGCAGCCCGATGACCCGAGTCGCTACGGCCGCAAGCGCGTGGAATTCAACCTCGATGACGAGTACCTCGCCCGTCTGCAGGAAGTGATGAAGATGCGCGAGCAGTTGCGGGCCGAGCTGGCGCGAATTCTGGCCGACGATCCCCGTCTGCTGCGGCGGATGATGGACTCGATCCGCAATCGATCGGAGAACTTGCGCGAAGATTTGGCCACCTTGGTCGCCAATCAGAAGGAGCTCGATCGGGAGGTCCGCGCCTGGACGGCGACCGAGGAGGCCGATCGACCGCGGATCGCGGAGCTCCTATTGCTGCGGCAACTCCGCAAGACCGTGGGAATCGCGTCCGCGACGGGCGAGCTGCAGGATCGCTACCAGGCCTGGCTGCCGCTCGACCGTGAATCGAAAGACGCGAATCTAGCTGTAGCCACCAAGACGGTCCAACAATTGACCACGGCCGCCACTGCGCTCAACAGCCACGCGCAGCAGTATATCGACGAGGCGCAGCGCCCAAAGCTCGCGGCACCGGCTGCCGAGGGTGAGTCGGCCGCACCCGCCGCAACTGCCGCAGCTGCCGCTGAAAGCCCGGCACCGCCCGCCGCGCCCATCCAGACGCTCGACAGTTTGCTGGCCGAGGGGCAACGAGTGTATGAACTCGGTTCGCAGGCCGAGCTCACGCTGCGACAACTCAGCGCCCGCGGCGACGACGCCGAGATCGCGCTGTTCGCCACGAATCGGCTCCTCGACACGCGGAAAGTGATCGCCGCCACGTCGGCTTGGGTGCGGCAGATTCGGGCCCATCAAGCGAATAAATACGCCGGCGCGGCCGCGGTCGACCAATATCGCCTCGCCATGACGACCGACGAGTTGGCCGGGAAACTCGGCTCGATCGAGCAGACGTTGTCCGGCTTGATGGAGCGCCGCGACGGCAGCTTGCCCGAACCGATCGCAGTCAAGGCCCGCGACTTTCTCGCCACGCTCGACAAGGACGCGTCGCCCAACCAGTTGGCGGCCGTGTACTCGCTGCGCGGCGACGATTTTCCGCGGACCGTGGAGCGCCAGCAGGCCGCTGAAACCGCGCTCGTCAAAGCCGAGCAGCTATACGATGAAATGATCAAGCTGGCGATCCAAGAGATGGACAAGTTGCCCGTGCAAGACCCGATCGCCAACCTGCTCGACGACCCGACGCTCGACGAATTATTGGCTCAATTGGAACAAGAGCTTCCTTTGGAAGAGCTGCTGGGCGTTCCGCCGCGTTCCTCGAATTTGCGGATTATCGACGACTGGTTGCGGGGCGATGGTGGCATCAGCATGGGCGGGCGGAGATGGTTGATGCAGCAGTTTCGCAATGATGATCAGCGCGCCCGGCAGCGGCTCGATCGCGCCTATCGCCTGGCGGTCGCCCGAGCCCTCAAGGAATCGGCGTCGTCGCGCAAAATCGTCGTGCCCAAGCGGACCAAGCTTTCCGACTGGAATCGACTCGTTTCGCGGCTGAGCGACGACGTGGGCCAGGGCCGCGGCAAGGCGCCGCCCGAGCAATATCGCCGCGCGATCGAACAGTATTTCGCCCAGATCAGCCGCGAGGTCGCCGAACAGGAACAGACGGCCACGAGCAAAGACTGAAAATGATGTTCGCGGATTCCAATCGCTGGATTGGCTGGAGGCAAAACAGACTGTTGGGCGCGACAGCGTGCGTGTTGGCGTGGACGCTCGTGTCGGAACCGCTCTTTGCGCAGCGAGGTGATCTTCGGCAGCAGCGCGCCGCAGACGTGAGATCGTCAACGAGCAGCGGCGCGGACGACACATCGGATAACGTGCTCTCGCCCGACGAGTGGCAGCGAGTCGACGCCGCTGCCGAACGGGCGCTCGCCTGGCTCGCCAGAGAGCAGCAGCCGGACGGCTCGTTTGCAACCGACCCCTATGGTCAGCCGGGCGTTACGGGGTTGGTCACATTGGCGTTCCTTTCCTGGGGCCATGCGCCGGGCTCCGGTCGCCACGGCCCCACGCTCGATCGGGCGGTGGACTACATCCTCAGCTGCCAGCGCGTCAACGGCCTGATTTCTGCGGAAGGGCCCGACGACCCGATCGTTCCCGCTTCCGTGAAATTCGCCTACAGCGTTCCTTCCACTTATAACCACGCGATCTCGGCGCTCACCCTCAGCGAAACCTATGGTATCAGCGGCGAGCACGCCGACGCGCGAACGCAGCATGCGATCGAAAAGGCGCTCGAGGTCAGTCTCCAAATGCAGAAATGGAATCGTTCACCCGAGAACTCCGGCGGCTGGCGATACTTGCACACGACCGACTCCGACCTGTCGGTGGCGGGCTGGCACCTGATGTTCTTGCGCTCCGCCAAGAATGCGGGCTTCGATGTTCCCGCAGCGCCGATCGACAATGCCGTTGCCTTTGTCCTGCGCTGCTTCTCGCCGGAGTTCAAGACGTTTGAATACGACGTCAAGCCGGAAGACCGGCGGACGCGAGCCATGGCCGGCGCCGGCATCATGGCGCTGGCGCATTCGGGCATGCATCGTCGCCCCGAGGCGGTTCAGGCGGCCGACTGGATTCTGGCCCATGGATTCGCCAGTTACAACGGATCGGACCACGTCAGTCCGACGTACCGTGGCGACCGCTACCACTACGGTGTGTTCTACTGCACTCAGGCGATGTACCAAATGGGCGGCCGCCATTGGGCCGAGTTTTTCCCGCGCACGGTCCCGGTGTTGCTCGCCAACCAAAGCCCCGACGGCTCCTGGCAGCCAGAGAGCAGTCAAGACATGCGATTCGGCAGCACCTACACCACGGCGCTCGTCGTGTTGGCGCTCGGCGCTCCGAATCAGTTTTTGCCCATCTTTCAGCGATAGTGCATCACGATGAAGACGAACGGCTGCGTAGTTATCTTGGCAGGCTTCGCGCTCGTCTTGGCAGCGACCTTGCCAGCGCAAGCCCAACGCGTCGAGGAAACGCCGGCCGACGTCCTCAGCGAAGACCAATGGCAGCGCATTGACGCAGCGGTGAACCGGGCGCTCGAATGGCTCGCGGCCCAACAGCAGCCGGACGGCTCGTTTCCCACACTCGACAACGGCCAACCGGGCGTGACCGGCCTGTGCCTGTTGGCGTTCATGTCCCACGGCCACGTTCCGGGCGAAGGCCGCTACGGCGAGCGCCTGGCCAGGGCCACCGACTTTGTCGCCCGCTGCCAAAAGGAAAACGGACTGATCACGCTGGTCGGACCCGATGGGCCGCAGATTTCGCGCGACGTGCCCCATATCATCGGTGTCACCACCGCCTACAACCACGGCATCGGCTCGCTCGTGATGAGCGAAGCCTACGGCATGAGCGACGTCGGCCGATCGGAAAAACATCGCCAGGTCATTCTGCGGGCGCTGACGACTACGCTCGAGATGCAGCGCTGGCCGAAGGATTTGCCGAAAGATCGCGGCGGCTGGCGGTATGTCGACCAGTACAACAAGCACGATTCCGACTTGTCGATCACCGGCTGGAACCTGATGTTCTTGCGGTCCGCCCGCAACGCCGGTTTCGAGGTGCCCAAGCAGCCGATCGACGACGCGGTGGCGTACGTCCGCCGCTGCTTCGCCAGAGAATATGGCGTGTTCGAATACGTCGCAGGTGCCGAAAACGAAGACGATCGCAGCCGGGCCATGGCCGGCGCCGGCATTCTCGCACTGGCCCATGCCGGCTTTCACGGCGCGCCCGAGGCCCGGCAATCGGGCGATTTCATCCTGCGTCACAATTTCGACCAGTACAATGCGATCCTGCCGTTTGGCCGCAATCCGCAGTCGTCGCACGATCGGTATCACTACAGTCTGTTCAACTGCTGCCAGGGGATGTATCAATTAGGCGGCAGTTACTGGCAGCAGTTTTTCCCGCGCACGGTGAATACGTTGCTCGCCAATCAGCAGTCCGACGGGTCCTGGCCGGTAGACGGCCACGCCTTCGACGCGCAATTTGGCAACGCCTACACGACGGCTTTGGTGGTCATGACGCTCGGCGCGCCGAACCAACTCTTGCCGATTTTCCAACGGTAACCTCCATGAGCGATCGCCGCTGGACACATTGGGCCGCCGAAATCACGCTCTGTTGCGTCATGGCGCAGCCGCTCGCGGCGCAAACAGCGGTCGAGCCCAGCGCCGTCGCCAGCGCCCCCGCCGCGGCCGACGACGCTCCCCGCGAGGTGCTTTCGCCCGCCGAGTGGCGGCAAGTCGACGCCTCGGTCGATCGCGCGCTGGCCTGGCTCGCCAGCGAGCAGCAGTCCGACGGATCGTTTCCCACCTTGGAGGCCGGTCAGCCGGCCGTGACGTCGCTTTGCGTCATGGCGTTCATCGCTCATGGACACATGCCGGGCGCCGGAACCTATGGACCGAATCTCGAGCGTGCGACCGACTACGTGCTCGAATGTCAAAAGGAGAACGGGCTGGTCGCGATCGTTGCTACCGACGGGCCGGAGATCACGCGGCAAGTTTCCCACGACATGGGCGTCACGGCCGCCTACAACCATGCCATCGCCTCGTTGATGCTGAGCGAATTGTACGGCATGAGCGGCACCGAGCGGGCCGCTCGCATTCAAAAGGTCGTCGCCCGCTCGATTCGCGCAACGCTCGAGATGCAGCGCTGGCCCAAGGACCGCTCGGAGGATCGGGGCGGCTGGCGCTACGTCGACGACTTCGACGACAACGATTCCGATCTTTCGATCACCGGCTGGCAATTGATGTTCCTGCGTTCGTCGCGCAACGCCGGCTTCGATGTCCCCAAGCAAGCGATCGACGACGCCGTGGCCTACGTCCGCCGCAACTTCTCGCGGCGATACGGCGCGTTCGGCTACACGATCAACGACCCCGACCCGCGTAGCCGCGGCATGGCGGGAGCCGGCATTCTCGCGCTGGCGCATGCCGGCTTTCACGGTGCGCCCGAGGCCCGGCGATCGGCCGAGTGGCTCCAGCAGTACGACTTCGATACCTACAACCAGCTCGTGCCGTTCACGCAAGACTGGTATCACGATCGCTACCACTACAGTTTGTTCAATTGCTGCCAGGCCATGTACCAGCTCGGTGGCCGCCATTGGGAGCAATTCTTTCCCCGCGCCGTCCACACGCTGCTGGAGAACCAGCAGCCCGATGGCTCCTGGCAGGCGGAGAGCCACTTCCACGACGGCCAGTTTGGCAATGTCTATACCACGGCACTGGTCGTCATGACGCTGGGCGCCCCCAACCAGCTGTTGCCGGTATTTCAACGATAAAGCTACCGCCATGCGCACACGCAAAAGGTTTCTCCCCGGCATCGCTTGCGGTCTGCTGCTGTTTGTTGCTGAGACAGCGTGGCCTCAGCAACTCGAGTTTTCCACCACACGGCCGTTCGACAGGCAAAGTTCGACCCGAGACGATTTGGCGAACAATTCGCCCGCCAGCGTGCTTACCGCCGACCAGTGGCAACGCGTCGACCGGGCCGTGGAGCGCGCGCTCGCCTGGCTCGCGTCCCAGCAGCAGGAGGATGGCTCGTTTCCGACGATTCCCAACGGCCAGCCGGGCGTCACCAGTCTCTGCACGATGGCGTTCGTCGCCCACGGCAACGTGCCCGGCGACGGCCGCTACGGCGGAAGTCTCCAGCGAGCGACCGACTACGTGCTTTCCTGCCAAAAGGAAAATGGCCTCATCGCGCTGGTGGGACCCGAGGGGCGGCCACTCGAGCGCCTCGTGCCGGAACACGAAGTGGGCGTGTGTGCGGCCTACAACCACGCGATTTCTTCGCTGCTGGCGAGCGAAATGTACGGCATGAGCGACGCCGAGCGGGCCAAGCGCATCGAAGCGGTCGTCCAGCGTGCGCTGCGTTTATCGCTCGAAA
>Ga0214473_10008324_pt1 | contig 12273 bp, 13 predicted proteins | sample RVTome_7_FD_203509 | JGI IMG/M metagenome (GOLD analysis project Ga0214473, IMG submission 203509) | Soil microbial communities from uranium-contaminated site in the Upper Colorado River Basin, Wyoming, United States - RVT98D197 | ecosystem: Environmental > Terrestrial > Soil > Contaminated >... | reverse complement strand
GCGGTTGCTTGCGTACCACACGGTCGAAAACATCGGCATCATCTTCATCGGTCTCGGTCTGGCCCTGGCGTTCGAGGCGAGTGGCTTCGCCGTCGCGGCCGCACTGGCGCTCATTGCCGCAATTTTTCACGTATTCAACCACTCGCTCTTCAAGAGCCTGCTGTTCCTCGGTGCCGGCGCGGTCCTGAGTGCCACGGGAGAGCGGGACATGGAACGAATGGGTGGATTGATCCACCGCATGCCGATCACGGCGTTTGCCTTCCTGATGGGATGCATCGCCATTTCGGCGCTGCCGCCGTTCAACGGCTTCGTTTCCGAGTGGCTGACATTTCAGGCGATTCTGTTGAGCCCGCAATTGCCCCAGTGGATCCCGAGGCTTCTCGTTCCGGCCGTTGGCGCGACGCTGGCATGTTCGGCGGCATTGGCGGCAGCATGTTTCGTCAAGGCCTTCGGCTCGACGTTTCTCGGTCGTGCGCGTGCGCCGGCGGCCGGCGCTGCGGTCGAGACCGACCGCTGGTCATTGGGCGCAATGTTGCTGCTCGCAGCCCTGTGTCTCGGGGCCGGGGTCATGCCTGGCTTCGTAATCGACAGCCTCGCGGGTGTAAGCGAGTTGATGGTGGGCGGCCAGCTCGCGGCACAGAGTGATCAGCCGTGGCTTCGAATCGCGCCGATCGACCCCGCCCGCAGTGCCTACAACGGGCTGCTGGTGTTCGCAATGATCATCATCGCTGCCGTGCTGACCGCGATGATCGTGCGCCGCTTCGCATCGCACAGCTTGCGGCGATCGCCGGCATGGGACTGCGGATTCCCGGACGCCAGCCCGACCACTCAGTACAGTTCCAGCAGCTTCGCGCAACCGATCCGCCGCGTATTTGGCAGTGTCGTATTCCGCGCGCGCGAACACGTAACGATGCCGAAACCCGGCGACACGGGCAAAGCCAGGTTGCAGCTTGACCTTCACGATATCCTTTGGGACGTGCTCTACGATCCCGTCATTCGCTTCGTCAATGTGGCTGCCGATCGCCTGAATGGATTCCAGTTTCTTACGATCCGCAAGTACTTGATGCTGGTATTCGCGGCGTTGGTCTTATTGCTCGTGATCATCGGAGCCTGGCGATGACGCACGACTGGAAAATACAGCTCGTTCAACTCGTCCTGGTGCTTGTCCTCGCTCCGCTGTTGTCGGGAGTCACCCGCAAGATCAAGTCGCGCCTGCTTCGCCGACGGGGTCCTTCCGCGTTCCAGCCTTATCGTGACTTGTTGAAGCTGATTCGCAAGGAAACCGTCATTGCCGACAATGCATCGTGGTTGTTTCGAACTGCTCCCTACCTCGTTTTCGCAACCACCTGGCTTGCGGCAGCGCTGGTGCCCACGTTTGCTGCTGGTCTCACTTTCAGCGCCGCCGCCGACGTCATCGTCATCGTTGCGCTGCTCGGTACTGCGCGATTCTTTCTTGCGCTTGCCGGTCTCGACGTCGGCACCAGTTTCGGCGGGATCGGCTCCAGCCGCGAGATGATGTTCGCCTCGCTGGCGGAGCCGGCAATGCTCTTGGTGGTCTTCACCGTATCCTTGTTTGCGGGCTCGACCCAGCTCTCCTCGATCTCGGCGTACATGACAGGACCCGGCGTCGGGTTGCATATTTCACTCGCACTTGCGCTTGTCGCGCTGGTCATCGTGGCCATCGCGGAGAACGCGCGAATTCCAGTCGACAATCCCGCCACGCACCTGGAGCTCACGATGGTGCACGAGGCGATGATCCTCGAGTATTCGGGCCGGCACCTTGCGCTGATCGAAGCCGCCGCTTCCTTGAAGCTCTTGCTGTACGTGTCGCTGATCGCCTGCATTTTCACGCCCTGGGGAACCACCCTTGCTGGCGGCGACACGCTCGCCTACGCGGTCGGTCTGGGGGCATACGCACTGAAGCTGGCGGCGTTCGGGTTCGGGTTGGTCGTGTTCGAGACCGCGATCGCCAAGATGCGGGTCTTTCGCGTACCCGAATTTCTGAGCGTGGCGCTGATGCTCGGCCTGTTGGGAGCGATCCTGCTGTTCATCTCGAGGGTCCCGCAATGACGCCGCTCGAGACCGATATCGCCCATCTGCTGGCGGGATCCATGGTTCTCGTGAGCTTCCTGCTGCTCTACCAGGATCGGATGTTCGCCCTGCTCAATATCTTCGCGCTGCATGCGTGGGTACTGGCATTTTCAGTCGGTTGGCAGGCATACCTGCAGCACGCCCCTCATCTGTTCATCACGGCATTGATTGCGCTCGCGTTCAAGGGCGTGTTCATCCCGGTCGCGCTGCATCGAATCGTCGTGCGGCTCGGGATTCACCGCTCAATTGATACCGTCGTGAGCGCCGGACCCACGATGCTGTTCGGAATGGCATTGGTGGCGCTCTCGATTGTCGTCATGCTGCCGGTGACCGAGGCCGCTGGCGCATTCGTGCGCGAGGACCTGGCATTCGCCTTGTCGATTGTGCTGCTCGGGCTGCTGATGATGGTCACGCGCCGCAATGCCGTCAGTCAGGTCATAGGCTTCATGTCGCTGGAAAACGGGCTTGTGCTCGCCGCGACCGGTGCGCGGGGAATGCCGCTGGTGGTCGAGATCAGCGTCGCGTTTTCGGTCCTGATTGCATTCATCGTCATCGGGATCTTCCTGTTCCGCATCCGCGAAAGATTTGACTCCGTCGATGTGCGGGCGCTCGACATGTCGCGGGGCGAGTCGGCATGATCGCCACGATTGGCAGCGCTGCGCTGACCGGGCTCCTCGTGATCCCGGCTGTTGGCGCGCTGATACTCGCAGTCATTCCGGGTTACCGGGTGTCGGCGACCATCAACGCAGTCGTCTGCGCATTTACCTTGTGCTGTGCGGGCCTGCTGTACTCGCACCGGCCGGAGTCGTCGCTGTACCTCATCGTTGACGACGTCAACACGGTCTTCCTCATCGTCTCCGCGCTGGTCGGCTTCACGACCAGCGTATTCAGCGCGGGTTACATCGCGCATGAATTGCAGACCAAGCGGTTGCGAATCCGGGATGTGCGCTTTTATCACGCCATGTATCAGCTGCTGATGCTGGCGATGAACCTGGCGCTGGTATCGAACAACATCGGACTGATGTGGGTCGCCATCGAGGTCGCGACGCTGACGACTGTGGTGATGGTCGGCATTTATCGCACCAGTGCGGCACTCGAGGCGGCGTGGAAGTATTTCATACTCGGTTCCGTGGGAATCGCGCTCGCCCTCTTTGGCACGATTCTGGTCTACCTCGCCGCGCAGGAACAACTCGGCCAGGGGGTCGTGGCGATGTCATGGGACCGGCTCGTGGCGAGCTCGGGCACCTTCGATCCGGCCCTGCTCAATCTGTCATTCGTGTTTCTGTTGCTGGGATACGGAACCAAAGTGGGACTGGCCCCGGTCCATGCCTGGCTGCCGGACGCGCATGCGGAAGGCCCGACGCCCATCTCGGCGGTGCTTTCGGGTCTGCTGCTCAATGTCGCGCTGTTTGCGCTGCTGCGATTCAAGTTGATCATGGCCGGGAACGCCGCGGTGATTTCGCCGGGGCCGCTGATGGTCGCGATGGGCCTCACCTCGCTGGTGTTTGCCGGCCTGATGATCTATCGCCGCCGCGACATCAAGCGCATGTTCGCGTATTCCTCGATCGAGCACATGGGAATCATCACGGTCGCCTTCGGATTGGGCGGCCCGCTCGCGAACTTCGCCGGGCTGCTGCACATGGCGATGCACAGCCTGACGAAGTCGGCCATATTCTTTGGCGTGGGTTACATTTCACAGCTCGAGGGAACGCAGCGGATCGCCGACATCCGAGGCCTTACGCGCAGTCAACCGCTGCTCGGCTGGCTGTTGGTGGCCGGAGTCGTCGCAATCGCCGGGCTGCCGCCATTCGGAATATTCACCAGCGAGTTTCTGCTCATAACGTCGACGTTTGCGCGCTCGCCCTGGCTCGCGATTGCGCTGGTTACGGGTCTGGCCATCGCATTCGGCGGCCTGATGCTGCGACTTCACGAGCTCGCATTCGGCGATTCAGGAAAGCACCACACATTGGCCGCGTATCGTCTCGCGCCCATGGCATTGCACCTCGGGCTGGTCGCAATCGCGGGCCTGTATCTTCCGCAGGCCATCAATACATGGTTTCGGCACGTAGCCAGCCAGCTCGGATAGACCGGTTCCATGCTCAAAGCCCTGTTCGGAGATCTCACTGCAGTTGCTTCCCACCGGGGATGGCCGCGTGTCGAGGTGGACGCCGACACCTGGCAGGCGATCGGCCAGGCGCTGCGTGAAGGCAAGATCGATCTGCTGGGGGAATGGGGCGATGAGGAGGCCGTGCATTGCGCGCTCTTCGACCATGCAACGGGCCAGTTGTACATCGCGTCCATCGCCGTGTCCGCTGGCCGTGTGCCGTCCCTGGCCGTCTTTCACGCCCCGGCCATCCGGTTGGAGCGGGCGATCGTCGATCTTTTTGGCCTCGAAGTGGTCGGCTTGCCTGATCAGCGGCCCTGGCTCGACCACGGGCGATGGGCAACCCGCACGCCGCTCGCGGCGCAGGCAAGATCGCCCGAAACGCCCCGCCCCTATCGTTTCCTCGAATCTGACGGACCCAGCCTGCATCAGATACCCGTGGGTCCTGTGCACGCAGGCATCATCGAGCCCGGACATTTCCGGTTCACCGCGAGCGGCGAAACCATCGTGCGCCTTGAGGAGCGTCTCGGCTACACACATAAGGGCATTGAGACGCTGCTCAGAGGCAGGACCGTCGACGAAAGCGCGCCGATAGCAGCCCGTGTCTCCGGCGACAGCACTGTCGCATATTCCCTGGCTTTCGCCCGGGCGGTCGAGACGGCGCTTGATGTTCGTCCACCGCGGCGCGCGATCTGGTTGCGTGGCGTCATGGCCGAGCTCGAACGCATTGCGAATCACCTGGGTGACATCGGAGCGATCTGCAACGACGCGTCTTTCTCCATGTTGCATGCGGAGTGCGGCATCTTGCGTGAAAAGACCTTGCGCACCTGTGCGACGGCTTTCGGCCATCGCTTGATGATGGATCGGGTCGTCCCCGGGGGTGCTGCAGTGGACCTGACGGCGAAGGGTCAGGACGCGATCGTCTCGTTGACACAACAGCTGAACCGTCGATTCCCCGAGCTGATCGAGCTGTATGAGAACACCGCGTCGCTGCAGGACCGCACGGTCGGAACCGGAACGGTCAGCGTGGCGCTGGCCGCGGAATTTGCCGCGGGCGGGTTTGTCGGTCGGGCCTCGGGCCGCTCTTTCGATGCGCGCACAGCGCTGGTTTACGAGCCTTACGATGCGCTGCCCATCAAACCTGTAGTGCAGAGCGAGGGCGATGTCGATGCGCGCATCTGGATCCGGATCCACGAAGTGCAGGCGAGCGTCGAGTGGCTCGAAGCCGCGCTCCGCTCCCCGCCAACCGGGTCGGTGCTGCCCCTCGCCATCGCAGCGCCGGTGGCGAGCGTCGAAGCCACCGCGATCGTGGAGGCTTTCCGTGGTGACCTGCTCGCGTACGTGCGCATCGGGCCCGAACTTCGCATCGAACGTTGCCATCTTCGCGATCCGTCGTGGTTTCAGTGGCCGCTGCTCGAAATCGCGATCTACGGCAACATCGTTGCGGACTTCCCTCTGTGCAACAAGTCATTCAACTGCTCGTATTCCGGTCACGATTTGTAGGCGAGCATGCGCAGACGCCTGATCAAGAATCTCTTCAATGCACCCGTCACCGAGCCGCTGACGCCGGGCGGACCGGAACTGCTTGAGGCCGCCGGCGAGGCGCTTCGTGGTGCGATCGCGCGCCGCCTGGGACGCAGTCTTGCAATCCGCGAAGTGGATGCCGGGTCGTGCAATGGCTGCGAGCTCGAAATCCATGCGCTCAACAACGCCTTTTACGACGTCGAGCGATTCAGCGTTCGCTTCGTCGCCTCGCCGCGCCACGCCGATCTGCTCCTCGTGACCGGGCCGGTGACTCACAACATGCGCGAGGCATTGGAGCGGACGTACGCGGCGACTCCGGCGCCGAAATGGGTCGTTGCCGTCGGCGACTGCGGGGCGGGGTGTGGCGTATTCGAAGGAAGCTACGCTTGCGTTGGCGCCGTCAGCAAGGTCATTCCGGTCGATCTGGTCATTCGCGGATGCCCGCCGACGCCACTCGAGCTGTTGCGCGGCCTGACCTGGCTGCTCGGGCGTCCTTAGTGGCGCTTCGTCGCGTGTGCCCTACAGCCCAAGTTTGCAGCCATTCGGGTTGTGAGTGGCTGTGGGATCGTGACCTGATTCCCGCGTCGACCGCGTCGCGGCCATGAATCCCTTGCCCGCTTCGTACCGGACGCTAAGTGGCCTCGAATTGATCCTCCGTGTTGCGATCGTCGTGACAACATGACTGCGCTTAGGAGTACGCACAATTCCCAGCCTGTCTGGCTGTGCCACAATATTTCATTCACTGCTTGCATCTTTGGAGCGATCGCCTGGCCTAGAGCTGACTAATTGCTTCAAAATCAACGGCACGTTCATTATCAACGCCAATTACATAAGGAATCTGATCGTGTGCGATGCCAAACCATTCGTAGATCTTGGCTGCAGCGCGGAATGCGAGGAGTCTTGGTTCGATTTGTCCCTGTAACCAGCTTGCTTTCAGACTCACTTCCGTCGCTGGTGCAGGGTGTCGGGTCGCCTCAACGATCCAAGCGGAACCATCAATCCAACCAGCTGGAAGGTGAACACGTTGATCGCCAGTCATTTGACGAAGCTCCACAAGTACGTCCACGCCACAATTGGTCGGGTCAGTATACTGTTGGACTTCTCTAGCCAACGCACAAAACAAGTAGAGCGATTCCAGTAAAGCTACGGGATTGATGATGAAGGGCGGAGCCGGCCTTTTACCCCAACACAAAAAACTCGTGTCTCCAGGTCCAACAAAGATAAGCATTCCATCTCTCCACAGCTCCAAGATCCGATGTGACTCTGGGTGAACTGCGCGCAGAAGCTTGCCTTCAACGATTCTGGCACTGCCACCAGCATCCACCTCGAACCCTCCGTACCGAATGCTGGGTGGAGATTGAATTAGCGCTCTGATTGGTGAATGTTGTCTCGTGAATAACTGTGGAATAGAGACAAGATGGCTCGGGGACGCAATTAACGCATAGGAAACATGATTCGTAAGTCCGGCAAGCGATATCGCTTCAGCAATTCTCATTGATAGTTCGGAAGGTCCCCATGGTGAGGCACCGTTATCAGCCTTTGCTTCAAGCGAACTCAGGCGAGCATCTAGTTCATGCCGTGCTCTACCAGCTTGGATCAAATAGTAGAAATCCTTCACATCCCTGTGCATCACGTCGTCATGAAACCTCTCGAAATAGCCAATGCTTGTGCCACGCACGCGACCGTCCGTATCTAGAAGTTTTCTAACGAGGAACGGCTGCCGCAATTCTTGCTGGCGTGGAATAATGATCGCACCAATGCCAATTGCAGGGTCACCGGACGATGGATACCATTCGACCCGTAGTCCCGCGACGAGCGGATATACATGCTCGTTAATGATCGCTTCGCACCGTTGAATGCTAAAGCGATCTCGAGAGAAACCACGAATTCTCTCAACGACATCCGCTGCTTTTTCTGGGACTTTCGACGTATCAAGCCCAAGCACGATTGCGCCACCGATCGTATTCGCAAATGCCGCAACGTCCTTAACCATCTCAAGTCTGTGTCCAAGCTCATCGAGGTGGTATGGCGCGCGCTTGCATTCGAACTCTGGATCTTCGGCCATTCCGACGAAGCGAGAGAACTCTCCCGATAGTAGGATCTCCATAATCGACGTAAGTCGTGTAGGTCCGTCGGTCATGGCTTGGGCAACCGCACCGCCTTGTACTTCTGCAGTCCCGGTTCTTCGCTCGTATAGCGCGGTAGATTGTCGCCGACTTCGATCCACTCCGCATGCTGGTCGTAGAACACGTGGCACTGCGGCTCGCGGTCGATCGGCCCCTGAATCGAAGAGCGCGTGACATGGATCTCGCCGTGGCAAAGCGTGGAGGCAAAAAACAGGGTGGTTCCGCATTCCGCGCAGAATCCCCGGCGACTCTGCTGCGAGGACTGATACCAGCGCGGCTCTTTCGAGCCCGGCAGCAAGCGGAAACGGTCCTCCGCCGCCCCGACCCAGCTGACGAAGGCAGCGCCATGCGCCCCGCGACAGTAATGGCAATGGCAGTGAGCGAAGAACAACGTCGGCGGCGTGATCGCGAACCGCACCGCACCGCACAGGCAGTGGCCCCCGAAATCGCTCATGGCATCAACCCCGCCAGGAACCAGGCCCACATGCCATAGAGCAGCATGGTGCTCGCCGCATAGACCAGGAACCGGTGCAGCACGCGGTTGTAAGTCACGTGAATCAGGCTATGCAGGGCGCGCAATCCGACGAAGGCCCAGGCCGCGGCGACGAGTCCCGGCGTCGAGACGCCGTTGACCGCGATCGCGACGCAAAGCACGTAGAACAACACCGGCACCTCGAAGAGGTTGCGGAAGTTGTCTGCGGCCTGCGTATTCTCGAGCCTGCCAGTTGCGGCGCGAACCGTTGCGAGCGACTGCGGGTCGATGCGCTTGCTGCGCATTTCGCCCAGGCGATCTGCGTAGAGCTTGACCCAGACCAGCGCCGTCACGAGCACCATGGCCCCGCAGGGCAGCCAGACTGGATCAGCAGTCATGCGGCACTTCCTTTGGCTCGTTTCAGGCCCACGATCGTGCCAAGCAGCACGCCGCCGAACAGCGCGAACAGCCCCAGGCTGCTGACCGGTCCGGGCGCTCGTCCCGCCATGGGTTCCGCAAAGAATGCGAAGAACAGCAACACTGCGCCCGTGAGCACCAGCAGCGAGCCCACGATCGCCGCGCCGCGCCGGGCGGCGCGTTCCGGCAGCAGGAAGTTGACGCCGATCGCGAGGTTCACGAGCCCCCCGCAAAGGAGGTAGATGTGCCGGGAGCGGAACAGCAGACGGTCGGCCCATTCCATCCCGGAGACCGGTGGCTCATGGAAACTCATGATCTGGCCGGTGACCAGGAAGGCGAGAACGGTGATGGCGCCCACCACCAGGTGCGCCGTCCGCAAAGTGGATCCCATCGCCCCCTCCCCTGGATGCGCTAGCCTGCCGCCGCTCGGCGTACCATAGCGCAGGCTCGCGCACTTGGCAGCCGGCACAACAGATGAACGATGAACTGAATATCGGCACCCCGCCGACCTTCGAGGACGTGGAGGCCGCAGCCGGCAGGCTCGCGGGCATTGCGCGCCGCACGCCACTGCTGGCTCGCACGCCGCTCGACGAGCTGACCGGCGGACGCGTGCTGCTGAAGCTCGAGTCGCTGCAACGCACCGGTTCATTCAAGATCCGCGGTGCCTACAACCGCCTCGTCCAGTTGAGCCCCGACGAGAGAGCGGCCGGTGTCGTCGCTTTCTCTTCCGGCAATCATGCCCAGGGAGTCGCCGCTGCGGCCGCGATGCTCGGCATGCACGCCGCGATCGTGATGCCCACCGATGCGCCGCGCGCCAAGCTTGAAGGCACGCGCGCGCTCGGCGCGGAAATCATCCTCTACGACCGCGAGTGCGAGAGCCGCGAGGAAATCGCCGCGGTTCTCGCGACCAAACGGGGCGCGACGCTGGTGCCGGCCTTCGACGACCCGCACATCATTGCGGGCCAGGGCACCGTGGGACTGGAGCTGATGCAGCAGGCGCGCGAATTTGATGCGACGCCGGATCAGGTGCTGATCGCCTGCAGCGGCGGCGGGCTCGTCAGCGGCTCGGCGCTCGCGATCCGGGAGCTGTCGCCCACGACGGAAGTGCTGTGCGTCGAGCCGGCGGGCTTTGACGACACGCGCCGCTCGCTGGAAGCCGGGCACCGGATGTCCAATCCGAAGGGCCTGCGCTCGATCTGCGACGGTCTGCTGTCGCCATCGCCCGGCGCCCTGACCTTCACGTTGATGCGCGAGTTGCTCGCCGGCGGAGTGACCGTCACCGATGCGCAGGTGCGGGCGGCGATGGCCTGGGCATTCCGTCACCTGAAACTCGTCATCGAACCGAGCGGCGCAGTCGCACTCGCGGCCCTGCTCGCGGGCCAGGTGCCGACACACGGCCGCACGACGGCCATCGTCGTCACCGGCGGAAACGTGGATGCCGCGACCTTCGTCGAGGCCTTGCGCCAGGCCGGGAACCTCTAGCCCGGGACCACGGCCGCGGGGGTCGTCCGCTTCATGTCGCCGGTCCCGCGCTGGCGCCGCCGATGTCCGAGCGCAACTGCTCGAGGTAGCCGCGCATGAAGGCGCTGCGTTGCTCCGCTTCGCGACGCCCCGCCGCTGTCTGCATGGTTGCGGCGAGTTTCAGGAGCTTCGTATAGAAGTGATCGACGGACGCCCTAGCGTCATCGGGCTCGCGCGCCGCGCAAAACGGGTCATCCGAATCGTACAGCGGGCGCCCAAGCGCAGCGCCCACCGCGATGCAGCGCGCGATGCCGATGGCGCCCAGCGCATCGAGGCGATCGGCGTCCTGGACTACCCGCGCCTCGACCGTGCGCGGCACGATGCCTGCGGAATAACTGTGCGCTTCAATGGCATGCCGGATGTCCGGCAGGCAATCCGGCGGATAGCCAGCAGCCGCGAGGAATTCAATCGCTCGTGTCGCTGCGATGCGCGACGCGCGCGGCCGGTCCGGCGAGTCCTTGGCGACATGCACGCAGTCGTGCAGCCAGGCCGCCGGCAGCACGACCTCGCCACGCGCTCCCTCGGCCAGGCACAATCGCAGGGCGGTCGCAGCGACACGCCGCACATGCACCAGGCCATGTCCCGGGTCGCCACCGGGCTGATCCGACAGGAAGCGCTCGAACAGCGGTTCCCATCGCTGCTGCAGGTTCGCGAGACTCCCCATTGCCGCGGCGACTATCGGCGGTCCGTTGGACGGCGGCGGCGAACGCTGCGCTTCGAGCGCGCGGCGAGCGCGACGGCCAGCGCCTCGCGCGTCCAGGTCCGCAATTCGTCGGGGTCTTCCAGCACCTCGGCCGGCACCTGCCAGTAGGCCATCACGTGGCCGGGCCGGTCCGGGAAGGGGCAAAACGGACGGCTGCCCGCCTGCTCGAAGCGCGCCCGGTTCGAATCGTCGGTCTTGAAATACAGCGTATCGTCATCGATCAACGCAAAGAATAATCCATCGAGATAAAGCCCGATGCCGCCGAACATGCGGCGCGCGATGACTGCACCCGCCGGCTCGAGCTGCCCCAGAGCGTAATCGCGAAACTCGTTGCTGACGGCCAAGCGGCGCCCCTGCCAAGGAAACGCATCTTTGGCATGATGGCGCCCTGATGGTCAATGTGCTGTGCACCAAGTGGGGAACGAAGTACGGCCCCGAGTACGCCAACACCTTGTATTCCATGGTGCGGCGGCACTTGCGCCGACCTCACCGGTTCGTCTGCCTGACTGACGATACGGACGGGCTCCGGCCGGAAATCGAGGCGAAACCCCTGCCGGGCGCCGGGTTCGCCGATTTCGACCGGCGCCTGCCCTGGACCCGTGACCACGGCTGGCTGAAGTTGACCACCTTCGCCAGGCCGCTGCACGATCTCACGGGACCGACCCTGGTCATTGACCTGGACGTCGTCATCGTCGACGGCCTGGACTGCTTCTTCGAGCATCCGGGCGAGTTCCTAGTCATCAAGGAATGGGACAAGCGCGACGAGACCGGCAACACTTCCGTCTATCGCTTCGAAGCGGGCGCTCACGCCGATGCGCTCGAGAATTTCCGTCGCAACCACGAGCGCATACGCGGCGAGGTGCGCAACGAACAGGAATACATCACGGGATACCTCGCTCGCCAGGGCAAGCTCGATTACTGGCCCGCGCCCTGGTGCGTGAGCTTCAAGCGTCACTGCGTGCGCGGGCTCCTCAGCGGCTGGTTTCTGCCGCCGCGCATTCCGCCCGGTGCGCGCGTGATTGCCTTCCACGGCAAGCCGAACCCGCCGGACGCGATCAAGGGCGTGAGCGGCAAGTGGTACCGCCGGGTGCTGCCGACACCCTGGATCGCCGAGCACTGGCGCTGAAAAGCTTCCGAAGGCGGGATAACGGTGTTATACGGTCACAAATGATCGACTATTGCCAAACATTTAAGCCCCCTAATTGTAGTTAGGCAGCACCGGAGTCACGCACCATGAACATCGGACAAGTCGCGGCATTAATCTTTCGGTTCGATGGGGTTTTCTTGATACTGGCGCTCATTCCCACTGTCATAA
>Ga0214473_10008322_pt1 | contig 12273 bp, 11 predicted proteins | sample RVTome_7_FD_203509 | JGI IMG/M metagenome (GOLD analysis project Ga0214473, IMG submission 203509) | Soil microbial communities from uranium-contaminated site in the Upper Colorado River Basin, Wyoming, United States - RVT98D197 | ecosystem: Environmental > Terrestrial > Soil > Contaminated >... | reverse complement strand
TGAGATGGGCGTCGAGAAACGCGAGCGTCCTCTCTCGCGCCAGTCGCGCCGAGGCTTCGTCGTACTGCGCGCGGTGGTCGCAGTTGAACCCGTGGTCGGCGTCGTACAGGTGGACGATTGCCCCGGGATGGGCTCTTTGGATGGCCTCGACATCGCTCGCGGGTATGGAGGGGTCGCGCTTTCCGAAGTGCATGAGGAGGGGACAGCGCTCCTTCTCGTTCAGATAGGGGAGAATCTGACCTCCGTAGTACACCACGGCAGCATCGAGGGGAAGCCGGACGCCAGCGAGGAAGGAGATCGAGCCTCCCCAGCAGAAGCCGACCGAGCCCACGCGAAGGCCTTCACCACGCAACGAGCTCATCGCCGCCTCGACGTCCTTCACGGTGTCGTCCCAGGAGAACTCCTCTCGGAGAGTCCGTCCCCGCTTGATGTCTTCGGGCGTGTATCCCATCTCGATGTTCTTTGCCGAGCTCCGGTCGTATAGCGCCGGAGCGAGCGCGAGGTAGCCCTCGGCGGCGAACCCGTCGGTGACGTCGCGGATGTGGGAGTTCACGCCGAAGATTTCCTGAAGGACGACGACCCCTCCTCGAGGTCGACCCGATGGCTCGGAGCGATAGGCCCCAAGCTCGTGGCCGTCCGCGGCTCGCAGCCGAACTTGCTCCCCCATCTCACCCTCCGCAGAGATAGCGCTTCACGTCCCGCTCGTCGGCGTTTCCACCTCCGATGAGGAGGAGCAGTCTTTGCCCGCGGAAGCGCTCTTTATGAGCCGTCGCGGCCGCGAGAGTGACCGCGCCCGCGCCCTCGACCACGAGCCCGAGTTCGCGGAAGAGGAGGCGCATCGACGAGACGATCGCCTCCTCCTCGGCGAGGAGGACGTCGTCGGCGACCTCGACCATCGTCGTAACCGCCTCGGGCACCGGGACCCGGGTCCCGACACCGTCGGCAATGGTGGCGACGGGCTCGTCGAGCGCCACGGGTTTTCCCGCGCGAAACGAGCGCTCCATCGATGGCGCGCGCGAAGCACCCACGCCGATGACCGCCGTTGAAGGGGAGTGCGCTTTCAGCCACGTGCCGATTCCGTTCAAGAGCGCGCCGTTTCCGAGGGGAATGAGGACGCTGTCGAAGCCGTCCTGAAAGCGAAGGAGCTCGACTCCGATCGTTCCCGCGCCCTCGGTAATCGCGGGATCGCGGCCGTCCTCGACGAACGTCGCTTCCAGTTCCGCGGCGTAGGCGCGGGAGGCATCCTTGGCGGCGTCGAAGTCCCGGCCCGTGAGCCTTACTTCGGCGCCGAGGCTTCTCATGCGCGCGACCTTCAACGGATTCGCCGTCTCGGCGGCGAAGACCAGAAGAGGGATGTCGTGTGCGCGAGCGGCGTACGCGAGACCCTGGCCAAAATTTCCCGCGGAGGCGCAAACCCACGGTCGTGGCGCGCGGTCCTTGTGGAGGTGCGTGAAGTAGGAAGCTCCCCGGCCCTTGAAAGACCGAACCGGGTTCAGGCATTCGACCTTGAGCACCGCATCGGCGCCCAGGCGCTCGCTGAGGGCGTCGCTTCGGAACTGGGGCGTATCGAGAAAGACCGGGTCGATGACCGATCGCGCCTCCTCGATTCTCTCGAGCGAGATCACGTGCCCGAGCCGCCGCGCGTCGCCTTTCGCTCCCGCCACATCCCGAAGAGGACGGTGAGCGTCCCCAGGAACATTTCGTCGAGGAACGGAATCATGTCAGGAACCAGGAGGTCGAGGAGGAAGAGGCCGGAGAGCAACAGGAAAAGCTTGGGAAAGCTCAGCCCCGAGACGAACCGGCGGATGAGACCTTCGCGTTCTTCTTTTTCCACGGGAAGCGACATGCCGTCATCATAACTGCTCTATAATTCGGTGGACAATGGTGGGGGAGATCGCCTCAGTAGTCCCTACGCGGTACTGGCACCGTCTCGAGGATGGCCGCGTTCAATGCGACGTCTGTCCGCGCTTCTGCAAGCTCCATGAAGGACAGCGCGGGATGTGCTTCGTCCGTGCCCGGGAGAACGACGCCATCGTCCTCACCACCTACGGGCGCTCGAGCGGGTTCTGCCTCGATCCCATCGAAAAGAAACCTCTCAATCATTTTCTTCCGGGGACCTCGGTGCTCTCGTTCGGCACCGCGGGATGCAACCTCGCATGCCAGTTCTGCCAGAACTGGGACATCAGCAAGTCGCGCGAGGTGAGCCGGCTCTCGGATCAGGCGAGCCCCGAGGCCATCGCCCGCGCCGCACGGGAGCACGGCGCGAGGAGCGTCGCCTTCACCTACAACGACCCGGTGATCTTCCTCGAATACGCAGTGGACGTCGCGAAGGCCTGCCGAGAGGCGGGAATCAAGAGCGTCGCCGTGACCGCGGGATATGTGACCGAGGAGCCCCGCCGGGATCTCTATCGCCACATGGATGCGGCGAACGTCGACCTCAAAGGTTTCACCGAGCGCTTCTACAAGGAGATCTGCGCCGGACATCTTCAGCCGGTGCTCGAGACGCTCGAGTATCTTCGCCGCGAGACCGACGTCTGGTTCGAGATCACGACCCTCCTCATCCCGGGCGAGAACGACTCCGACACCGAGCTCCACGAGATGACTCAGTGGGTGGTCGAGCACCTCGGGCCTGACGTGCCCCTGCATTTCACGGCGTTTCATCCCGACTACCGGATGCTCGACAAGCCCGGGACGCCGCCTTCGACGCTGACTCGGGCCCGCGCCATCGCGATCGAGAACGGCATCCGCTACGCCTATACGGGGAACGTCCACGATCCGAAAGGCGGGAGCACGTACTGTCATCGATGCGGGAAGCTTCTCATCGAGCGGGACTGGTACGAGCTCGGCGATTGGAACCTCGTGGACGGGAAATGCCGCTCCTGCAAAACGCCCTGCGCCGGAGTCTTCGAAGACCGTCCGGGGTCCTGGGGCTCTAGGCGGCTTCCCGTGCGGATGTCTCAGTTCGCGTGAAGCGAGCCCGGAACCAGACGAGCGCAAGCATCTGGAGCGCGAGGGCGGAGCCGAACGCGACCCGGTAACCCTCGGTCGAGAAGCTCCCTGCGGGAGACCACCAGGTGATGATCGCCCCGATCGCGGCCTGGATCCCGAAAGCGCTCGCGAACACGAGCACGTTGAGGCAGGCATTCACTCTCCCCGCCATGGCGATCGGGAAACGGCTCGTGAGGATGACGTAACTGAGCATCCCCGAGGCGCCGACGAGGCCGAAAGCGATCCAGAGTGCGCGAGGATCCGCAACCAAGCCGAACGCAATCGCCCCCTGAACCGCCTGGAAGACGATGGCGCAGCCGGTCCAGACCGCCTCCGGCGGCACTCCCCGTCGTCCGATGCGCTCCGCGACGTAGCCGATTCCGAGAAATCCCACCGCCATCGAGAAGGCGAGAGTGAGCAGATGGCTCGCCACGTCGGTCCGCCCGAGCCCCGCCACGTCGCGAAGCCAGGGACCCGCCCATAAGCTCTGGACGGCAAGGTAGGTTCCCTGATGCGTGATGGAGAGGGGAGCCACGCTCCAGAAGACTCGACTCGCGAAGACCTCACCCAGACCGCGGGACACCTCTCGGAGGCTCGCGGTCGGATGCGTCTCCGGCCCTTCCGGATCGAGCGCCTGGAAATGGAGGAAGAGCGCGACTCCCAGGGTGACGACGGCGAGTGCCGCGAAGAGCTCTCTCCAGGTCACGAAGGAGAGCGCCCATTCGACCGGCGCCGTCGCCGAGAGGGCGCCCAGGGCGCCGACCGCCATCACCGCCCCGTTGAGGAGCGGAATCCGCGCGGAAGGGGCCCAGAGGATGAAGGCGTGGAACGAAGCCATGAGGCACGCGGAGACGCCGAAGCCGATTAGACCTCTTCCCAACATCAGGCCGAGTGTGCTCTCGGAACGCGCGAAGACCAGAGCGCCGGCGGCGGCGAAGAGCAGAAGAAAACTCTCCGTGCGCCTGGGCCCGAACCGATCGAGGGCCACTCCCACCGGGATCTGGCCGACCGAAAACGCGAGAAAGTAGCTGCTCGTGAGGAGACCGACGGTCCAGGCATCGAGCGAGAGCTCGCGGATGAGATCCCCCGAGACCACGGCGTTGACGGAGCGGAACCACTGCGAAAGAAAGAATCCGACGGCAAAGGGCAGGAACGTGCGGCGAAAGAACATGCTACTATTGCCCCGTGATCAGTGCTTTTCCGACGTTTTTGCTGCTCGTGGCTACCGGTCTCGGTCGAGCGCAGCCGCCGCAAGCTACCACGGCCGGCCCGGAGTTACCTGAGATCGTCGCCCGGGTGAACGGGACCGAGATTACCCGGGCGGCGCTCCTCAACCGCGCGGCGGCGCTGAAGGGGCAGCTGCCTGCGATTCAGGTCGACGCCGACTTCCATAAGAGGGTTCTCGAGGACATGGTGGGAGGCGAGCTCCTCTATCAGTCCGTGGAGAAAAAAGGGCTCACGCCTACGGCGCAGGAGATCGATGCCGAAATCGAATCCCAGAAGGGCCGGTTCGGCGGTGATGTCGAGCTCGGCAAGGCACTCGAAGCGCAGGGGCTCACGCTCGACGACCTCCGTCTCGAGCTGAAAAAGGAGATCGGCATCCAAAAGCTCATCGAGCGCGACTTCGTTCCCGCCATCACCGTGAGCGCCGACGAGAAGAAGAAGTTCTACGACGAGAACTCGGCTCAGATGCAGCGGCCGGAGCAGTTCCGCACCGCTCACATCCTCATCGCCGTCGAGGAGAGCGCGACCCCGGAGGCGAAGGAGGAGGCCAAGAAGAAGGCTGGCGCGATCCGAAGCATGCTCGACGCCGGACAGGATTTCGCCGAGCTCGCGCGCAAGAACTCCAGCGATCCCGGCTCGAAGGACTCCGGCGGCGAGCTACCCTGGATGTCCCCGGGACAGACCGTGCCCCCCTTCGAGGCGGCGGCGCTCGCGCTCACGCCAGGTGACATTAGCCCGGTGGTCGAGACCCAGTTCGGGTACCACATCATCAAGCTCCACGAGAAGAGGTCCGCCGGAGTGATGTCCTACGAAGAAGTCGAGGGGCGCATCGACGAGTTCCTGAAGCGGCGCGGCCTGCAGCAGAAGATCGAGGCCGAGATCCAGGGCCTCAAGGCCCAGGGGAAGGTCGAGGTCTTTATCTGATATTATCCGGCTCCAAGCAGGAGGTTAAAAGAGAGATGGGAAAGAAACTCAGCCGTCGTGAATTCGTGAAAACCGGCGCCGCCGCCGGTCTCGCCGCAGCTTCCGCCAGGTCGGCCCTCGCGTCCTCTCCCACGTTGCTCTTGCAGAAGACCGTGAAGCCGGTGGTCATCGCCTCCGGAAACGGAAACGTCTACAAGAACGGAGGCAAGGAGACCGGAGTCGCTCTCGCCTTCCGCTTGATCACCGAAGGGAAAGACGTCCTCGACGCTCTTGTCGCCGGAGTGAACCTTCCCGAGCTCGACCCGCTGGACATGGGCGTTGGCTACGGCGGGCTTCCGAACGCGGACGGAGTCGTTCAGCTCGACTCCTGCTGCATGCACGGTCCCACGAAGCGAGCGGGCGGAGTGGCGGGTATCGAAGGTGTCCGCACCCCGTCGCTCGTGGCGAAGGCGGTCCTGGAGAACACGGACCACCATCTCCTCGTGGGCAAGGGCGCCCAGAGCTTCGCCCGCAATATGGGCTTCACCATCGAGGACGACCTCAACACGGAGGAATCGCACAAGCTCTGGCTCGAGTGGAAGCGGAGAGTCGACCCCGAGCATTACCTCGACCCGAAGAAGCGCGCCGACGCCTCGCTCGAGGCCGGACTCTCCATGGTACGAGACGGGCTCATCGACCCCAATCATTTCTTCGGAACCATCAACTGCGACGGGATCGCGCCGAACGGCGACATCTGTGGGGTCACGACCACGAGCGGTCTCGCGTGGAAGATTCCAGGGCGCGTCGGAGATTCGCCGATCCTGGGCGCCGGACTGTACGTCGACGGATCCGTCGGCGCCGCGGGCTCGACGGGACGGGGCGAAGCGAACCTCTATAACCTCTCCTCGTTCCTGATCGTGGAGGAGATGCGTCGCGGAAAGCACCCGAAAGACGCCGCGATGGAAGCGCTGCGCCGGGTCAAGGCGAATACCGTGGAGAAGCGGCTCCTGAACGAACGCGGGCTTCCGGCGTTCGGGTTGAGCTTCTACGCGCTCAACGCCAGGGGCGAGTACGCGGGCGTGTCGATGTACGCAGGCAAGGACGCGACCTATGCCGTCTGCACCGAGGACGGTCCCGCGTCGGTTCCGCTGGAAGCATTTCTCGACGGCAACGCCACCGACTGACGGCTTTCTTCTTTAGGCTACTGCAGCGGCCAGCCGGTCACCGGGTCTCGCCACATACTGGTAGCGAAACCGTTCCCCCAGATCTGCAGGGGTGGGCCAAGGTACGGGCCCGATTCCCAACCGGGGTAGATGTGCACTTCCGAGATTCCGAAGATACCGAAGAGTTTTTTCCAGCGCAGAGACTTCTCGAGGTCTTCAGAAAGCATCTTGTACTGATCGGAGAAGTTGAGGTCGATTTGCTTCTTTTCCGCAGGCCGGTCCTCGGTGGTTTCCTGCGTGTGCCCGTGCAGGAGCGCGAGGAGGAGTAGCCCCGCGGCCGTCATAGCGAGTCCACCGTAGGCACGTTTCCAGCCGGTGTCAAGCCGCGCCGGAAGCTTGCGAGCCCGGTACTCGCACACTATGATCGACGGTCTCGGAGATCGCTTGAGGATTCTCGCCATCACCGCCGGAGCCGCGAACATGTATTGCGGGAGCTGTCTCCGCGACAACGCTCTCGCGAGAGAGCTCCTCCGGCAGGGCCACGAAGTGACGCTGGTCCCGATTTACACTCCGACGCGCACCGACGAGCCCAACGTCAGCGAAAGGCGTGTGCTGTACGGTGGCGTCAACGTTTACCTGCAGCAGGTCATGCCGCTCTTCCGCCGGACTCCCCGGTTCGTCGATGGTCTTTTCGACTCCCGCCCGGTCATGAAGCTCTTGAGCCGGCTTTCGGTCTCGACCGATCCCGATCGGCTCGCGGATCTCACCCTCTCCACCTTGAAGGGCGAGGACGGCTTCCAGAGGAAGGAAGTGGCGAAGCTCGTCGAGGGGCTTCGGCGTCTCCCGCACCCCGACGTGGTTCTGCTCCCGAACTCGCTCATGATCGGTCTCGCGCATCCGCTTTCATCCGCTCTCGAGTGCCCGATCGCCGTAACACTCCAGGGCGAGGACCTCTTCCTCGACGGGATGCCCGCTTCGCACCGCCGGGAGGCGATCCGGCTGATCCAGGAGAGGGTTCCGCACGTCGACGGTTTTCTCCCTGTGAGCGAGTACTACGCGTCGTACATGGGAGAGCTTCTCTCGATCCCGGCCTCGAAAATGGCCGTAGTGCCGCTGGGGATCAACCTGGAGGGCTTCGCCGAGCGCGTCGAAAGAGAGGGCCGGCCGGTCGCGATCGGCTACTTCGCCCGGGTGGCCCCGGAGAAGGGGCTCCACAACCTCGTCGATGCCTATCGCCTTCTCCGAAAGCGCGACGACCTTCCCCCGACACGGCTCGAAGTCGCGGGCTATCTCGGCCGGGAGCATCGCTCGTACCTCGCTCGCCTGGAGAATGAGCTCGCGAAGGACGGGCTCGCGAGTGAGTATCGCTACCATGGCACGCTCGATCGGAAGGGGAAGATCGATTTCTTGCGATCGATCGACGTCTTTTCCGTCCCCACCGACTACATAGAGTCGAAAGGCATCTCGCTCCTGGAGGCGATGGCCGCAGGCGTGCCCGCGGTCCAGCCGCGGCACGGGACGTTCACCGAGGTGCTGGAGGCGACGGGCGGCGGAATGCTCGTGCGCGCGGGAGATAACCGGGAGCTGGCCAAAGCCCTCGCGTCGCTCGTTCTCGATCCTCGCGCGCGGCAGGAGATCGGCCGCAAGGCGGCGGAGGGTGTGCGGCGCTACTTCACCGTCGAACGGATGGCCCGGGAAACGGCCGCGGTTCTCGCGAGGCTCGCGAAGCGGGAACCTTTACGAGAGAAAGAAACCCTGCAAGCGGGAGTGCTGTCGAATTGAGCCTGGAACAAAACGTCTCCGAAGCCAAGAGGAATCTCGACGCTCACGTTCGCGACATCGTCCGCTGGCACTTCGACCCCGAGGGCGGGGCGCCGTTCTGGCTGGATTTCGCCTCGAAGCTCGACTTCGATCCTCGCGAGGATATCCGGAGCTTCGAGGATCTGAGGAAGTTCCCGATCTTCGAGGACGGTTGGCTCCGGGGAGGGCCGGTGCGACGCTGGGTTCCGAAGGCCTACCAGGACCACCCGATCTACGTGTTCGAGACCGGGGGCACGACGGGCATTCCCAAGAGCCGGATCTCGATCGAGGATTTCCGCATCGACTACGAGCTCTTCAGCGAGACGCTTCCCCAAGAGCGCTTCCCCCGGGGATCGAATTGGCTCATGCTCGGGCCATCCGGCCCGAGGCGTCTCCGGCTCGCGGTCGAGCACCTGGCGCAGCATCGCGGCGGAATCTGTTTCTGCGTCGACCTCGATCCACGGTGGGTCGTGAAGCTCATCGAGCGCGGATGGACCGAGCACCTCGAGGCCTACAAGAATCACGTCATCGATCAGGCGGTGACCATCCTCAAGGCGGGGCACGACATCAAGTGCGTGTTCGCGACTCCGAAGCTCCTCGAGGCGCTCTGCCTTCGCCTAGAGGACGAGGGCTCGACGCTGAAAGAGCACGGGGTCCTCGGAATTTTCTCCGGCGGCACCGAGTTCACTCCTCAGTGGACCCGATTCGCGGTCGAGGAGCTCCTCGACTCCGTCTACATTACGCCTACCTACGGGAACACTCTCATGGGACTCGCCGCTTCGAAGCCCGTCGGGCCGGAGGACGGCTACAAGATCACCTACTACGCGCCCCAACCGCGGGCGGTGGTCGAGGTGGTGGACCAGGAGGACGGGACGACGGTCGTCGACTACGGGAAGACGGGCCGGGTCCGGCTTACGACCCTCACCAAGGAGTTCTTCGTTCCCGGCTTTCTCGAACGGGACGAGGGAGAGCGCGAGCGACCCTACGAGACCTACCCGTGGGACGGGGTCAGCGGGGTCCGTCCCTTCGCCAAGCTCGGCGCCACCACTACCGTCGGAGTCTACTAATGCTGCAGATTCCCGCTCTTCGATGGGGACAGCCTTATACCAGCCTCGAGAAGGACAGCGTGGTGCACTTCGCGACCGGCGAGAAGCTCGCCGAGGTGAGCCTCGCGAACGCGGGGCTCGTCGCCCGCGACCTGCGGAAGGCCGAGCGGGCGCGGGACGTTCTGCGGGAGATCTCGCCGACGGACCTCCTCGCGATGGTGAAGAAGGCGGCGGACCTGTATATCGAGGCGGAGCTTCCCCTCGGAGACGGCGTCCAAGGTCCCGCCGACTTCGTGAGGTACCAGTCGGCGACCACCGGTCTTCCCGAGCACATGTGCCGCGCGAACATGCAGAAGAATCACTTCGTCCTCACGCGCATGGACGAAGTTCTCGACGCCCTCACCCGGGGGCTCGACCTTCGCATTCTCTCCGAGGGCCGCGGGGTCGAAGCGCGAGGCGTCCCTCTGAGCTATCAGGCGCAGACGCCGGTCCTCGGCCTGGTGCTCCCCTCGAACTCGCCCGGCGTCCACACTCTGTGGCTCCCCGTGATCCCGCTCCAGATCGGGCTGGTCCTCAAGCCGGGTCCCCAGGAACCCTGGACGCCCTATCGCATGAGCGAGGCGTTCTTTCAGGCGGGTGTTCCTCGGAGCGCGATCTCGATCTATCCCGGCCTCGGGGAGATCGGTGCTTCGGTTCTCGCGAGCTGCCCCCGGAGCCTCATCTTCGGAGGAAGCGCTACGGTCGAGAGGTATCGCCACGATCCGAAGGTCCAGCCGCACGGTCCCGGTTTCAGCAAGATCCTCCTGGGAGACGACGTGGTCGACGACTGGGAGAAGTACCTCGACGTGATGGTGGACAGCGTCTTCGTGAACAGCGGCCGAAGCTGCATCAGTTGCTCTGGCGTCTGGGCGTCCCGCCACAGCGAAGCCATCGCCGAGGCGATCGCCGAGCGGCTCGGCCCGGTGGCGCCGCTCCCCCCGGAGGATCCCAAGAGCGCGCTCGCGGCCTTCACCGTGCCTGGTGTCGCCGATGCGATCTCGAGCGAGATCGACCACCACCTGAAGGAGGAGGGTGTTACCGAGGTGACCCAAAAGCACCGCGGCGCTTCCGGCGCCCGCCTGGTGAAGCGGGAGCGCTGCGATTACCTTCGGCCTACCGTCATCCACTGCGATTCCCCCAAGAGGTGGCTCGCGAACAAGGAGTACATGTTTCCGTTCGTTTCCGTAGTTCGCTGTCCCGAGGACGAGATGGTCGGCACCATCGGGCCGACGCTCGTGGGTACGGGCATCACCAAGGATCCCAAGCTCCAGAGGCGGCTTCTCGACGCGGTCCACATCGACCGGCTGAACATCGGTCCGGTTCCCACGATCAAGCTCAACTGGCTCCAGCCGCACGAGGGCAGCATCATCGACTTCCTCTTCCGGGCGCGCGCCTACCAGGAAGCCTGAAGGCCCCGGAAGACGGTGTCGCTCGAGGTCCGCGATCTCGTCAAGGATTACCCGACCCCCGCGGGGCCGCTCCATGTGCTCCGAGGGGTGTCGCTCACGCTCGCGCGGGGCGACGCGCTCTCGATCATGGGCCCATCCGGCGGCGGAAAGAGTACGCTTCTCTTTCTTCTCGGCGCTCTCGACGAGCCCACGTCGGGCTCGATCCTCCTCGAGGGGAAGAACCCGTTCGCGTTCGGCCCCGAGGAGCTCGCGGCCTTCCGCAACCAGAGCGTCGGCTTCGTGTTCCAGGACCACTGCCTTCTCCCGCAATGCTCGGTCCTCGAGAACGTGCTGGCGCCGACGCTGGTGGCGCCGAAGGCGGACTATCGCCCCCGCGCGGAAGCGCTCCTGAGGCGCGTCGGCCTCGACCATCGGATCGCTCATCGACCGGCGGAGCTCTCGGGAGGGGAGAAGCAGAGGGTCTCGATCGCGCGCGCGCTCATCCGCGAGCCCCGGCTCCTCCTCTGCGACGAGCCCACGGGAAACCTCGACTCCGGGACAGCGGAATCGGTCGGTTCCCTGCTCCTGGATCCCGACCTGCGCGACGGGCGGATCCTCGTGACCGTCACCCACAGCGCGGCTCTCGCCGATCGTTTTCCCTTGCGGATGGAGATGAAGGACGGCCGCCTGCGTCCTCGGACCTGAGTCATGTTGACGTTCTGGTCGCTTCTGCGAAGAAATCTCCGTTACTACTTTCGGACTCACCTCGCAGTCGTCGCCGGCGTCGCGGTCGCAGTCGGCGTTCTGACCGGCGCCCTTCTCGTGGGCGACTCCGTGCGCGGAAGTCTGCGGGATCTGTTCGTGAGCCGCCTCGGAAAAACCGACCACGCCGTGGTCTCGAATGGGTTCTTTCGCGAGGCGCTGGCGGAGGAGATGTTCGCTGGATTGGCGCCCCTGGTGGCCTTCGAGGGCATGGTCACGAACGAGCGAACCGGCCTGCGGAGAGCAGGAGTTCAGGTCTACGGCGTCGATGGCCGCTTCTGGACGTTCCACGGGGCGAACGAGCCCGAGATGTCCCCTCGGGGCGCCCTTCTGACGGAGAGCCTCGAGGCGGAACTGAAGACGGCGGAAGGCGACACCGTACTCTTGAGAGTCGAGAGACCCTCCGAGGTCTCGCGCGGCTCTCTCCACGGGATCAAAGAGGACGTCGGAAGGACGATCCGTCTCACCGCCCAGGCCGGGCTCGCCGCCACGAGGCTCCCGGAGTTCTCGATCTACCCGAGGCAGGAGAGCGTTCCCGCGATCTTCGTTCCTCTCGCGCGCCTTCAGAGAGACCTCGAGGAAGCGGGCCGCGTCAACACCATCCTGCTCCAGGGCTCGTCAAAGGACGACGTCGTCGCGGCGCTTCGCGAGTCCGCTTCGCTCGACGACCTCTCGCTTCGCGTGCGTCTCCTCGAGCCGCAGGGGGTCCTCTCCGTCGAGTCCACCGCTCTGATGCTTTCGGCTCCGGTGGTCGAGGCGGTCGAAGAGGCGGCTTCCGATCTATCGCTCCAGACGGCTTCGGTTTTCACCTACCTCGCGAACACGCTCCGGGTCGGGGAAAGGGAGATCCCCTATTCGCTGGTGGCGGCGGTCGACGCCGATCTGTATCCGGGAGCCTCCGCTCCCGACGGCATCGTCCTCAACGACTGGGCGGGCTCCGACCTCGGCGCGCGCGAGGGG
>Ga0214473_10008321_pt1 | contig 12273 bp, 12 predicted proteins | sample RVTome_7_FD_203509 | JGI IMG/M metagenome (GOLD analysis project Ga0214473, IMG submission 203509) | Soil microbial communities from uranium-contaminated site in the Upper Colorado River Basin, Wyoming, United States - RVT98D197 | ecosystem: Environmental > Terrestrial > Soil > Contaminated >... | reverse complement strand
TGTCGGGATAGTCCTTGCGACGCCAGAAGACCGGCCGCTGCTCCGGGTCGCCTTTGCGGGAGAAGTAGGAGAACCGGTGGCCGTCCTCCTGATAGCCCACGTCGATCAGTGTCGACTCGGGCTGGAGGGCGATGTACTCCAGGTTGGTCGGCAGCTGGACGACTTCCACTTTGTAGATCTTATGGAACTCTTCGGCCTCGGTCGCCGCCGTGCCGGTCATCCCGGCCAGCTTGCCGTACATGCGGAAGTAGTTCTGCAGGGTAATCGTGGCGTACGTGACGTTGTCCTCCCGGACGCGCACGCCCTCCTTGGCCTCCACCGCCTGGTGCAAGCCGTCGGACCAGCGTCGACCGGCCATCAGACGCCCAGTGAACTCATCGACGATGATCACGCGGCCGGCCTGGACGACGTAGTCCTTGTTGCGTTTGAACAGCGCTTCCGCCCGCAGGGCCTGCTCGAGGTGGCCGATCAGCCGCGCCTGATCGGGCGTGATGTCCTCCGGCCGGTCGGGATCCCTCAATCGCATCCCCAGCAGGCTCTCGACGTGTTCTTCCCCGATTTCGGTGAGGGAGACGGTTCGATCCCGCTCGCTGACCTCGTAGTCCTCGACCCGCAGGCCCTTGACGACTCCCGCCATGCGCTCGTAGAGGGTCGAATCTTCATGCGACGGGCCGGAAATGATGAGCGGGGTGCGGGCCTCATCGACGAGGATGTTGTCCACTTCGTCCACGATGGCGTAGGTATGGCCGCGCTGGACGCGCGCCTCCAGGCTCTGGGCCATGTTGTCGCGCAGGTAGTCGAAGCCGAATTCGTTGTTCGTTCCGTAGGTGACGTCGGCGGCGTAGGCCAGCCGCCGGTCGACGATCCGCAGGCGGTGGACATCCTCCTGCACCGACTCGCGCTCAGGGTCGAAGACGAACGCCTTGCGTCCGTTCTCGGTGCGGGCCGCCTCCTGGAGAATGCCGACGGTCAGGCCGAGGAAGTGGAAGATCGGCCCCATCCACCGTGCATCGCGCCGTGCCAGGTAGTCGTTGACCGTCACCAGATGAACACCCTTGCCTTCCAGGGCGTTCAAATACATCGGCAGCGTGGCGACGAGCGTCTTACCTTCCCCCGTTCGCATCTCGACGATGTTGCCTTCATGCAGCAGAGCGCCGCCGACGATCTGCACGTCGAAGTGCCGCATTCCGAGGGCGCGCACGGAGGCCTCGCGCACGACGGCGAACGCCTCCGGCAGAAGGGCTTCCAGCTCCTCCCCCGCCTCCAGCCGGCGCCGGAATTCCGCCGTCTTCGCTTGGAGCGCCTCGTCGCTTAACGGCTGCAACTCCCGTTCGCGCTCGGCGACCTCGGCGACAAGAGGCGCGTAGCGTTCCATTTCGCGGCGAACCGGATCACCGCCGAGGGCTTTGCGCAGGTTCTTGAACATCCGGAGGGATCCTTCGGCGGCGCATTATAACACCCGGCCCGCGCCGACCTGTTCCGGCGGGGTATACTCGCCTTCCCCGGCTCGGAGGTTGGCATGGCGCATAGCCCGCCTCAACTCGCGCGGCAGTGGCAATGGATCGGCGGCCTGGCGCTGTGCGTCGCAGCGCTGGCTGCCTGTGTACCTACCTCGACGACCGGCGCCGGGGGGCGCGCCGGGCTCGTCGTCCGGCACGGCGACGGCCGCTTACAGACAGCGTGCGTTTCCTTCCAGGGCGATACGATCAGCGGCGAGGACTTGCTGGCCGGCTCGGGCTTCGATCTCCGCCTGGATGCGGCCAACGCCCTCGGCTCCCTGATTTGCTCGATCGACGGCGAGGGCTGCGCCTTCCCGGAGGAATCTTGTCTTTGTCGATGTGACCAGCCGGGATCTTGCGGCTATTGGGCCTACTTCGTTTGGGATGAGCCACGCGGATCCTGGTCCTACGCCTCCCAGGGCGCTCGCTTACGCCTCTTGAGCGACGGCGACCTCGACGCCTGGGTGTGGCTCGATAGCACGGGACCGGAAGCGGTGGAAGCAGCCTTGCCTCAAGATGTCGCCTTCGAAGATGTCTGCACGGGCCGGTGATCCGTGATGGGTAGGTAGGCGCAGGCTTTAGCCTGCGGAGAACCGCAGCCTAAAGGCTGCGGCTACCATACGTGGCCACTGCCCGCCGACCTCAATTCGACTACAATCGCGTCGGGGCGGTGGCGGAATGGGCAGACGCCGGGGACTTAAAATCCTCTGAGGGCAACCTCGTGTGGGTTCGACTCCCACCCGCCCCACACCGGAATTACGACCGGAGATAGAGATGCGCACCCGAAGGGTCCTCATCGGTTTATCGGCCCTGGCGCTAGCCGTCTTCGCGTGCACCCTGCCCGGCGCCGTTCCTCCGACCCCCTTCGTTTTTCCCACGGCCAATCAGACGTTGACGGCCATCTTCGCCCCCACGCTGGGGACGACGCCCTCTTCACCTACTGCGGAAGCCTTCCCCACGATTGCCCTCACTCCGGTCGGCACGCTTCCGGCGTCTCCCTCGGTCACCCCTGGGACTCTGCTCAGCCGCCCGAACGGAACGCCGCTGGAGGCATCGTTCTTGGCGCAGGCGCCGACGGTTGACGGCGATCTGGGCGAGTGGTCGTCCACCCCCTACAGCCTGACGCAGATCGTGTACGGGGCCTCGCGCTGGAGCGGGCTCGCGGATTCGTCGGCCGTTTTTTACCTTGGCTGGGACGACACGCACCTGTACCTGGCGGCCCGCGTCACCGATGACCAGTACGTGCAGCTCTCCAAAGGGACTTCTCTGTACCTGGGGGACAGTTTGGAGATCCAGCTCGACGCCGACCTGGCCTCCGATTTCTTCGTTGCCGAGCTCAGCGGAGACGACTACCAGATCGGCCTCTCGGCGGGGAACTTCGGCTCAATCGCCCCCGGGGCGTATCGCTGGTATCCCTCTTCCAAGAGCGGAGTGCCGGCCAATCTCGAAGTCGCCGGCAAGAGCACGTCAGGCGGCTACACGCTCGAGGCTTCCATCCCTTGGTCCGTCTTCGCCATCACGCCTGCCGCGGGGAGCCGGTACGGATTGGTCGTTTCGGTTTCGGACAACGATGCCGTCGGGACGGCCGCCCAACAATCAATGATCTCGAGCGTCTCGTCCCGGACGCTTCTCAATCCAACAACGTGGGGGACGATGGTGCTGACGGGCGCGGGAGGGGGAAGCTGAAGGAGCAGTCGTCAGTCGTCAGTGGTCAGTGGTCGGAGCTGAGAGCTGACAGCTGATAGCTGATTTGCTGGTCCTAGAAGAGGACCGACGCCAGTTCTTCGCGGTATTCGCGCGTGAGCGGGTCCCCCTCGCCCAGCAGCGCGAAGAGCGCCAGAAGCAGATCCTTGGGCAGCCCCTTCCGGTAGGTCTTGTTCTGGCGCAGGATATCCAGCAGGCCATCCATGGCGGCCGGCAGGTTCCCGCGGGCGACGAGACGGACCGCCTGGTGGAGCTGGGCGGTCAGCGGGTCCCCTGCATCTTCTATCTCACCGCGCTCGACGGAAGCCAGGACGGACGCCAGCGGCTTCAAGCGCTCGGCCGCCGCCCATTCCTGGCCCGGCGGGAAGTGATCGAGGATCTCGAGCGCTTCGACACCCCGGCCTTGCATCAGCAGGGCCTGCGTGAGCCCGAGGGCGGCGCGTGCGTTGCCTTCCTCCCTGTCGAGAACGGAGCGGAAGGCGGCCTCGGCTTCGGGCCAATGGCGCGTGGCCAGCAGACTGGCAGCCTTCTCGACCGCCTGCCCGGCTTCGCTGGGAGCGATTCGCTCGAGGAAACGGCGAACGGCGCCTTCGGGTTGAGCGCCGGCGAACTCGGCCGCCACTTCTCCTTGACGGAAAGCACGCACGGCCGGGATTCCCTGCACACCGAAGCGGATGGCCAGATTGGGGCTGGCGTCGACGTCGACCTTCGCCAGGCGGAAGTTTCCGCCGGCTTCGATCGCCAACCGCTCCAGGACCGGACCCAGGACGCGGCAGGGTCCGCACCACGCCGCCCAAAAGTCGACCACGACCGGCACTTCGTACGAGCGCTCGATGACCTCGCGCTCGAATGTGGACTCGTCTACATCCAGGATGTGTTCGGAGAGAGGCACCGCTCACCTCGGAATCTGGTTGTCATTCTACATCAGGCGCGTTAGCGGTACGTTGGCGGCGGGATCGGGGCCTGCGGCCCACGTCCGGCCTATTCTTCTTCGCCGCCGACCGGCTGCTGCGGCTCCTCCACACGCACAACCTCCCCGTGGAGGTTGACGACGATGCGAAATCCCATCATACCCAGCCAGGCCCGCGCCTCGTCGGGCATGCCGCGGGCGATCAGCTCGTCAAATCTAGTGTCCACATCCCTCAAGGAGGCCTCGATCATGGCCTTGGTGAAAATGTCCTCCTGGCCGAGAATGCGCATTGTCCCCTGGCTGATCAGGTCTTCGTGGCCTTCGATCATGCCGCGCAGGTGCTCGAGGACCTGACGGTCGATGGCCTCACTGTCCACGTGGCGCCGGAACCCCTGGTCGTCGACGACGTAGAAGGCCTCGTCCCCGACCGTCACCGCCGGCACGGGTCGATCGTCCTCATCGACGATCAATCCTGCGAAGAGGGCCTGGTGCGACATGGCGGGCCGACTCTCAGGCTCGGATGACCACCTGGGTCCCGACCTCCGACCACAGCTCATCAACGTGGGTCGGGACGAGGGGACGGGTCCAGCGAAAGAGCCATTTGGCCGACTGGGGAGTCATGTTGATGCACCCGTGGCTACGCGGGGTGCCGAAGTCGTTGTGCCAGTAGGTCCCGTGGAAGGAGATGCCTTCCTGAGTGATATAGGAAACCCATGGAACGCCCGGCAGGTCGTAGCCGGTGGCCAGGTTGCCCGCCGCCATGTGGCGCGAGCCGCGCTTGCGGAACGTGGTGAACTCACCCGGCGGCGTCCAGTAGTCCCCGCCGTCAAGACGGGCCCCGGTTGAGACGCGCGCCGTGTAGACCAGAAGGTCGCCTTCAAAGCACTGGATCCATTGATTCGCCAGGTCGACCTCGATCCGTTTGTCTTCCTGCGGCACCTCGGGGGCGATCGGAGTTAGTTCTGCGAATGGGACGTGGCGCAGCGCCTCGGCCGGCACGAAGTAGCTCTCGGCAATCCGGTCGTCATAGATCCGGTACCAGGGCCGGTCCTTCTTATCGAGGGTCAGCCCTACCACCCAGTGGGTCGTTTCATAGTAGAGACGGAAGGCCCGCTTCCTTCCCTTCGCCTCCCAGAAGGCATCCACCCAGGGGATCGTGACCTCCATGAGGGCTCCGCTGCGAGGGACGCTGCGCAGGGCCTTGTTCGGTTCGGCGCGCACCGGCTGAATGGAAGACGAGTGCACGAAACCGAGTCCGTCCATCTCGTACCAGATGCGGTTGTGCTCCGGGAAGCGGTCCCCGACGGAGGCGCCGGCGATCGTGATCAGGTCATCGCGTTCCAGCCTCGCCACGCGCACCGCGCTGAAGGACGGACGGCGGTAGACGTCGAGGGTGGCTTCCAGGACCCGGCCCAGCTGCGCCCCCGACGATTCCAGCCATGGGCGCAGGCGCTGGAAGGGTGTGGAGAGGCCGAGCGCGCCCAAGCCTCCCAGGCGCAGAAATTCGCGGCGGGAAAGTCGGTCGGGGAGGGGCAGCGGCTCGGGCATCGTCTTGACTACGGATGGATGTTGACCAGCGTGCCGACGGAGGCAAACCCGAAGAGCCATTCGGAGTCCGGTATCCGAAGGTTGACGCAGCCGTGACTCATCGGCGTCCCGAAATTGTTGTGCCAGTAGGTGCCGTGCAGGCCGTAGCCTTTGTAGAAGTACATCGTGTAGGGAACTCCCGGCAGGTAGTAGCCGGGGCCGGCCATCGGGGTCGAGCGCAGTTTGATGTAGATACGGAACTGACCGGTCACGGTCGGGTGCGCACGGACGCCGGTGGAGACAATGAAGGTCTGCACCGGCGTCGCGCCGTCGTAGGCCGTGACGCTTTGCTCGCTCAAGTCGACGTCCACCCAGTGGCCTTCGTCGGCGAGGTCTTCGGGATTCAGCGTGTAGTCCCATGAAGCATCAGGGCGGGTAGTCGGCGTGAAGGTCACCGTCGGCGTCGGCGTCGGGGTCGATGTCGGCGTCGGCGTGGGCGTGAAAGTGGGAGTCGGAGTGTCGGTCGGCGTCGGAGTGAAGCTGGCCTTGGGGACCGGCGACGAATCCTGCTGCGGTTGGCGTGCGTCCGCCGGCTGGCTGCCGACCCACAGGCCGATGCCGAAGGCCAGGCCGAGGGCGGGGATGGCGGCGCGCGGGGACAAGAGACGCCGGAAGGAAAGCGCCTCGGCCGGGGCCAGCTGGACGGCGAGATCTTCCGGCAGCCGGAGCCGGCGCACGGCCTCCGGCCGCTCACGCGGCGGGAGCCGCCGGACCAGCCAGTGGATGGCTCGACGGGCGGGCTGGCTGCGGGGATTGACGGCCAGGGCGCGCGCGGCGTAGGCCAGCGCCGGGCGCGGCTCGGAAACGGCCGCCAGCGTCAGCCAGGCGGCTTCGCTCGTCGGATCCTGGCGAACGGCCAGACGGGCCAGCCGTCGTGCTTCGCCGAGTTGCCGGCGACGCAGGGCGGACTGCGAGAGCCGCAGGAGCTCCGCCAGAGAAAGGGACGAGGGCTTGGGAGCCGGGGAGGTCACGGCGCGGCGCCCTCCGGCAATTGCGCCGGTTCGTTGTTGAGGAAGCACAGAACGCCGTCGACGATGCCCCGGGCGGATCTGTCCGGGTTGCGGGTCATGAAGTCGCGGTCCATGAAGAGAAAGCCGACCTCGATGATCGCCGCCGGCGTTTCGCTGTGGACTTCGTTGAAGGTGTGGTACTCCGTCATGTCGCGCGTGACGCTCCCGGCGTGGAAGCGCATCTCCGTCGCCGCCGCGTAGCGGTCCGCCAGGCAGGTGACGAGGCGCTGGGCGCGGTCGGGGATGGAGGTATCGACGGCCGCCGCCACCTTGTAGCCGGTGGCGTCGGCGTTGATCGGAGTGCACGAGTCGGTGTGAATCGAAACGAGCGCGGCGGCGCGATACCCGGTCAGCCGCGCGTCCCACTCATCGAGCAGCTCGGCGTTGTACCCGGCCGCCTGGAGGGAGCGGACCACTAGGTTGGCAATAGACTGGTTGACCGAAAGCTCGGTCAACCCATCGTCACAGACGGCGCCGGGATCCACATAGCCGCTATCGGGGTTGGGACCGGAATGGCCCGCAACGATTCCGATACGAATCCCGCCCGCATCTTGGAGCAGAGGCAGGCTCGGCCCTGTGTCCGCGGTTTGAGGTTCGGGCTGGCCCGCCAGCGCCACAAGCTGGCTGACCCATTCGCCCGGTGAGAGGCTGGCCGGTGTCCAGGCCGTAAACGCGGTTGCCAAAAGCCCGGAGACGATGAGCGCCGAAGCCAGGTGCTGCATCACCGATCCGGCAACAGGCGCGCTCAACGGACCCGCAGGCCCAGCCCTACGTCTCTGAGGCATCATTCCCTTCCGTAGCCACATTATATCAAGCCGAGAGACCCAACCTACAGGACTGCTGTCCCCTGGTCAAGCACGGGGCGTGCCACCCCTGCCATCTTGACATCCCCTCCTTCAGGGTGATAATATTCATCAAAATTCTCATAGAAATCATCGAATGAACAGACCTGCTCTTCTCTGCTCCTGTCCGAGGCGGGGGCGCTAGCCGCTCCTGTTCGGACGGCCCAATCTGGCGGCCAACCGACGAGACCGGCCTCGCCCCCGCACCTTGAAGCTTGGGTGCGCCCAAGGCGCTGAGACCGGTTATCAGGTTGGCCGTTGTGATTCTGGAGGTCGGTTGAAGGTTGAGACTTCTCCTCGCTGGGAGACTTCCACGGCTGCGTCGCCCTTCGATCGAGTGGGGCACACTCCCCTGCTCCGCCTGCGGATGATCGAGCGCGATCTTCCGGAGTCGGTGGAGGTCTACGCCAAAGCCGAGTGGCACAACCCGAGCGGGTCGGTCAAGGATCGCCCCGCGGCCTGGATCCTGAAAGAGGCCCTGGCCCAAGGCCAGCTTGGCCCCGATCGGCCGCTTCTCGATTCGACGTCGGGGAACATGGGCATCGCCTACGCCACGCTGGCCGCCGCCCTCGGCCTGCGTGTCCACCTCGCCATACCGGCCAACGCCAACCGCCAGCGGTTGGCCATCCTGCGCGCTCTCGGCGCCGAGATGACATTGACCGATCCCTCCGAAGGGACGGACGGGGCGCGGCAGACGGCAGCCGAAATCGTCGAGCGCCATCCCGGACGATTCTTCTACGCCGACCAATACAGTCATCCGGCCAACTGGAGGTCGCACTTCGAGTCCACCGGTCCGGAGATCGCGGCGCAGACCGAGGGCCGTCTGACTCACTTCGTCGCGGGGATGGGCACAACGGGAACGATCGTCGGGACGGGGCGCTACTTACGGCAGGTCACTCCCGGCATTCAGGTGATCGGCGTTCAGCCGGCGACGCCCCTGCACGGACTGGAGGGCCTCAAGCATTTGCCCACCAGCCTCACACCCGCCATCTACGATCCCTCGGCTCACGACTCGCTGGTCCTGGTGGACACCGAGGCGGCGTATGCCATGGCGCGCCGGTTGGCGCGCGAGGAAGGCCTGCTGGTCGGCGTGTCGGCGGCGGCGGCGGCCGTGGCCGCCCTCGACGTGGGCCGCCGGCTGACGCACGGTGTGATCGTCGCCCTCTTCCCCGACTCGGGCCTGAAGTACATGGACGAGTCGTTTTGGAGTGCGGCGTGACCTTGCTGCTGTCCCCCGCTCTGGCGCGGGCCATCCAATCAAAAGGCGAGGCGGCCTATCCCGAGGAGGGCGCCGGGCTGATCCTCGGGCGCATCGACGGCGAACGCCGCCAAGCCTTGCAGCTCCTTCCCCTTCCGAACCGCTCGCCGGAGGCTTCGCGCCGGCGGCGCTACTCCTTCGATCCGCGCGATCTCCTGCAGGCCGAAGTTGAGGCCGAACGCCTTGGATTGGAGATCCTCGGGGTCTACCACTCCCACCCCGACCATCCCGCCCGGCCCTCGGAGACGGATCTGGAGCTGGCCCTGCCCTGGTATTGCTACGTCATCACGTCCGTCGAGCGCGGACGGGCCGGCGAAAGCGCGGCCTGGCGCCTGGCGGACGACCACAGCCGTTTCGAAGCCTACGCCATCGACATGTTGACTCCAGGAGGCTGAATGCCCCTCGTTCGAGTGCCCACCCCACTTCGTCCCTACACCGACGGCCAGAAGGACGTCGAGGTCTCAGGTCAGACCGTCGGCGGCGCGCTCGAGGCCCTCACCGAGCGCTTCCCTGCCCTTCGGACTCACTTGTTCGACGAGGCCGGAGCGCTCCGCTCCTTTGTGCACGTCTTCCTGGGCGAGCAGGACGTGCGCGAGCTGCACGGCGAGGCCACCGAGCTGCAGGCCAATGATCGGCTGCTGATCGTCCCCAGCATCGCGGGAGGCTCTACCGCAGCGCGCCCGGTCGATCACAGCGCCCTCCGGGCCAACCAGGCCATGATCATCGCACTCCTCGGAGCGGCGTATGTGGCCGATGTATCCTGGCTGGCGGCGTTCGTCGGCGCGGTGATGCTCTTCGGCTCGGCACTCGGCCGGCCTGGGTTTCTCGATGTCTATCGCCTCTTGCGCGCCGTCCGAGTGCTTCGGCCGGACGTGTATCGGGACCACCCGGAGCCGCATCGCTTCGCCCAGGCCCTCGGCGGTCTGGTGCTGGCCGGTGCAACGGCGGCTTTCCTCACTGGCCTTCCAGGCGCCGGATGGATCCTGACGTGGATCGTTATCGCCTTGGCCGGTCTGAACCTCTTCGGCGGTTTCTGCGCCGGCTGCGCCGTCTACTACTGGATGGCGCGCCTCAAGCTCCCGGGCTTCACCCAGTCTCCGCCCGATGGAGTCCTGCCCGGAAGGCGCCCGATCCAACGGGCCTGAGGCGATGATGCTGGAACGCTTGGCTCTGACCCTCGCCATCATCGGTGCAGGATTCCTTCTGGTCCGGTGGGTATCCCGCATCGGCCTGGAACGGCGGGCCCGGCGCGGCCTGATGCTCCCCGCCTATCGCATTGGGAGGCCGGCCATCCTGTACTTCACCGCTCCCGGGTGCGCGCCGTGCGAGTCAGTGCAGCGGCCGGCGCTCGATGCTGTGGGTCTGGCCTTCGGCGACCGTTTGCAGATCTTCGATGTTGACGCCGCGGACGAGCCGCGCCTGGCCGATGCCTGGGGCGTGCTCTCCGTTCCGACAACGTTCCTGATCGATGCACGCGGCCGTCCGCGCCGCGTGAACCACGGTCCGGTTCGGGTTCACACGCTGCTGCGCCAGCTGGAAGCGCTCGGCGAGTTGCCCGAGCTGCCGCTGCCGGCAGCCAAAGCTGCCTCGCTGGAGGGTTAGAATGTCCGTAGATCGTTCGCGCGTGCCGGACGGCGCGGCTCCCAAGATGGCCCCACCCGGTGGTTCTTCCCTGTCACACGAAGAAATCCTCCGCTACTCGCGGCATTTGCTCATGCCGGAGGTCGGCCTCGAGGGGCAACGTCGCCTGAAGTCTTCCTCCGTGCTCATCATTGGGACCGGCGGCCTGGGCTCGCCGGCGTCGATGTACTTGGCGGCGGCCGGAGTCGGCCGCATCGGGCTGGTCGACTACGACACGGTCGATTTCACCAACCTGCAACGTCAGATCGTGCATGGCTCAGCCTCCCTGGGGGAGCGCAAGGTTGTGTCGGCCCAGCGCCGCCTGCGCGACATCAACCCCGAGATCCAGGTCGATGTCTACGACGAGCCTTTCACGTCCCAGAGCGCCCGGCGCATCGCCGAGCCGTACCAGATCCTGCTCGACGGCACGGACAACTTCCCGACGCGCTACCTAGTCAACGACCTGTGCGTGCTCACCCACAAAGCGAACGTTTACGGCTCGATCTTCCGCTTCGAGGGACAGGCGAGCGTCTTCTGGGCCGACCGGGGGCCGTGCTACCGCTGCCTCTTCCCCGAGCCGCCGCCGCCCGGATTGGTGCCGTCGTGCGCCGAGGGCGGCGTCTTCGGCGTTCTCCCGGGCACCATCGGCACGATCCAGGCGACGGAGACCCTGAAGCTGCTCCTCGGAATCGGCGAAACCCTCGTCGGCACGCTGCTCCTCTATGATGCCCTGGCCATGTCGTTCGACCGCGTCCGGCTGCGCAAGAACCCCACCTGCAAGATCTGCTCGGCGACGCCCGAGGTGACCGACCTGATCGACTACGAGGCCTTCTGCGGCGTCCCCGGACACGACCGGGGAGAGGACCTGCTCGCAAAGGAATGGGAAATCGATCCGGCTGAGCTGGCCCGGCGGCTGGAGACGGGAGAGCGCATTCGCCTCATCGACGTGCGCGAACCGCACGAGCTGGAGATCTCGCGGCTGGAGGGAGCCGAGCTGATTCCCCTGGGCGCACTCGCCTCACGCATGCACGAGCTCGACAGCGCCCAGGAGATCGTGCTCTTCTGTTCCTCGGGCTCGCGTTCCGCTCAAGCCCTCGAGCTGCTTGCCGGCGCCGGATTCCGCAAGATCAAGAACTTGCGCGGCGGCATCAACGCGTGGGCCAGGCAAGTCGATCCCAAACTCCCGGTGTACTAGGCATCTGGCTACCATGGTCAACTCGTAGGGACGAAGCATCCCTCGCTTTGCTCGGCCGTTCGCCCCGCGGGCAGGGGCCCGCAGGGCGCCGGCCCGGACGGGGGACCGTTGTGCTTCGCCCCTACCCCGACCCTCGCGGAGCAGCCTGGAAGGCCTCCCCGGCAGGCAGGAGTCTCAGTGTCAGTGAGACAAGCCGGGGGAGGGACGAGGTCTCACAGGAGGCGGGGGGCCTTCGGGCCCCCCGCCTCGACTACGCTCGGGATGCTACGCGAGGGGCAGGGGGTGAGGTCGCGGCAGGGCAACGGGGGGGAGAGTAGAATGGTCGGCCCATGAGCTCCTCCCGACGCTTCCCTGCGATCGCCGTGTTGACCGCCATCGTCTTCACCCTGGCATGCGGCGGCACACCGCTCCGCGCAACCGAGACCTCGGCCGCCTCGACGATCCCCACCCCGGCCGGTACCACGGCCGTCGTCCCCCTGGCAACGACGACGGTCCAGGTTTTGCTGCCTACCTATTGGCCGATCTCCACAACCGGTCCCTGGCTCGCTTATCGAAACGAGGGCGGGTTTGTGGTCGCCAATCCGGACGGCAGCGGGCGCATGCGCCTGTTCGACGGTGCCGGCTTGGGCGCAGCCTATCTGTACGATT
>Ga0214473_10008319_pt1 | contig 12275 bp, 4 predicted proteins | sample RVTome_7_FD_203509 | JGI IMG/M metagenome (GOLD analysis project Ga0214473, IMG submission 203509) | Soil microbial communities from uranium-contaminated site in the Upper Colorado River Basin, Wyoming, United States - RVT98D197 | ecosystem: Environmental > Terrestrial > Soil > Contaminated >... | reverse complement strand
CGGAACGCCCCGAGATTATCCAGGCGGTTGTGGAAGCCGAGCGGCTCTCCTTCGGCCACCTATCCAACCCAGTCTTCGCAACTGAGATCGCTAGTATTGACCCGCTTCCGCATCAGCGAATTGCTGTTTACGACCACATACTGAACCAGGCCCGGCTTCGGTTCCTTCTTGCGGACGACGCCGGCGCGGGCAAGACCATCATGACGGGTTTGTACATCCGCGAAATGCTCTCGCGACGTCTGCTGAAGCGAGTGCTCATCGTCCCTCCAGCTGGCCTTGTTGGAAATTGGTGGCGCGAACTTGCGAAACTGTTCAGCCTTCAATTCGATGTCGTCAGCGGCAACGACGCTCGCGATGGGAATCCATTTTCCGGCCCTGAGAGCAATCGCCTGATTGTGAGCGTGGACACCCTGGCAGGAAACCGCGTCTTCAGCCGACTCCAAGAGAAAGGTGTCGAGCCTTACGACCTCGTGGTCTTTGATGAAGCCCACAAGCTCTCCTCCGACCGAGGCGCCGATCTTCGAATCCGGAAGACAGATCGATACCGTTTAGCCGAAGCCTTGGCTGGCGTATTCACCGGGGACAAGAAATGGAGTCTCCCCTGGCATGCCCATCATCTCCTTTTGCTCACGGCCACCCCGCACATGGGGAAGGACTATCCCTTCTTTGCCCTCTGGCGTTTGCTGGAGCCTGAAGTTCTGGCGACCTTCGAGGCCTTCGAAGAGTTCCCATCCGAGCGGCGGAAGGCCCTCTTCATTCGCAGGACCAAGGAAGAAATGGTCCACCTGGATGGCAACCCTCTTTACCCCAAGCGTATCTCGGACACTTTGGGGTATGAATTGTCCCAAGGGGAAATCAGCGAGCAGCGTCTCTACGACGAGACCACCGAATACTTGCGCTATGTTTACAACAAGGCGAAGCTGCTAAACCGCTCGGCGGCCCGACTCGCAATGGGTGTCTTCCAGCGCCGACTTGCCAGTTCAACTTATGCGCTTCTTCGTTCCTTTGAACGGCGCATCGAAAAACTGGACAGGATCATCGACGATGTCCAGACCGGAAAGCTCACCATCGAACAACTCCTGACCCTTCAACGGCGCTTGGCCGAGGAACAGGATGTGTTCGAATCGAAGACAGCGGACGAGGAATCCCCTGGAGAGGGTCTTGAAGAAAATGAAATCGCCGAAGACCAACTCCTCGATGGCGTGATCGCGGTCTCACTTGCCGATCTTCTGGCTGAAAAGGAGCAAGTCATTCACCTCCGAGACCTGGCCCAATCAGTTTACGACGCCGGGGGCGAGTCCAAGTTCGACAAGCTTCAGGAGGTGGTCACCGATCCGAAATTCTCCGATGAGAAACTGATCGTTTTCACCGAACACCGGGACACCCTCGACTTCCTGGTGCGACGCCTGAGTGGGATGGGCTACACAGGCCAGATCGCACAAATCCACGGCGGCATGCATTACACCGACCGCGAAGAGCAGGTCGAGCGTTTCCGGAAACCCCCCAATGAAGGAGGCGCGCGCTTCCTCATCTGCACCGACGCGGCGGGCGAGGGAATCAACCTCCAGTTCTGTTGGATCATGATCAACTACGATGTCCCCTGGAACCCGGCGCGTCTCGAACAGCGCATGGGGCGCATCCACCGCTACGGCCAGAAGCACGATCCGGTCATCATCCTCAATCTCGTTTCACCCTCCACCCGTGAGGGCAAGGTTCTGAAAACCCTGCTCGACAAGTTGGAGAAGATCCGCAAGCAGCTCAAGTCCGAAAAGGTCTTCGACAGTATCGGCCGAATCTTCTCCGATATCTCCATCAAGGCGTACATGGAGATGGCTGTCCTGGGGGACGTCGACCAAGTCGCCCAGGATTTGGACAGCCGTTTTACCAAGGAACAGGTCAAGGCGGTCGAAGACCGGGAGAAAGCGCTTTATGGCGCTGGCGGGGATGTCCTCAAGGAGCTCCCACGCATCAGGAAGAGTATCGAGCAGGAAACCTTCTTCCGCCTTCTTCCAGGATACATTCGGAGGTTTATCCAGGCCTCGGCCCCCCTTCTTGGAATCGAAGTAGAGGGGGATCTCGGCGGGCAATTCTCACTCCTTCCACAACAGAAAGCATCGGCGGACCCGCTCCTCTCAGCCCTTGAATCTTACCCCATCGATCAGCAGTCCCACCTCACGGTTTATCGCCCCGATAATCGCGACAACGCTATTTGGGTCCGACCCGGCGAACCGGTGTTCGAGCATCTTCGAGAAATGGTTCTCACCCGATTTGCACAGAAAGCGCTTCGAGGCGCGGTGTTCGTCGATCCGACCGCCACCAAACCCTATCTCTTCCATCTCGCTCGGCTAACAGTGGTCCGGAAAGCCGATCCGGAAATGGAGGGGTTGTCCCAGGAGGAGAGCATCGACTGTCGGTTGGTGGGGGTCGTTCAATCGGAAGGAGCGGACATCAACCTCTGTCCTGTGGAGCGCCTGCTGCTACTTCGGGGAGGTCATGGTTTGCCGCCTGAGGGGCAGCGTCTGGCCGTCGAGGCCATCAGGCAGAAGGATCAGGCGGAATCGTTTCTTGCGGAGCGTGTAGCCCGGACGATGGCGGTCGAGCGTCGTACTTCTATGTTGGAGTCCTTGCCGGAACGACAGGCCTTCGTGAAGCGCGGTTTCGACTTTCAAGAAGCCGAGTTCGCGGCGGCTAGGGCCAGTATGTCCCAGAAGGCGCGTTCGGGAAACAAGGCGGCTGTTACCGAACTGGGTCGGATCAAGGAACATCAACGCGAACTCTCGGACCGGCGTGAAAAGGCGCTCGCCATTCTTCTGCGAGAACCCGAACTCATCGTCCCGGGGGATGTCGAGTTCATCGGTCATGCGCTCGTGGTTCCATCCACCGAGGAGGCCGACCGGGAGCGCCACCAGGCCAATGTCGAGGAAGTCGCGATGGAGTTGGTCCGCGCTTTTGAGGAGACGGCAGGCGCGGAGGTCCGGTATGTCCACACCCGCGAGCTCGCGCGTTCCGCCGGTCTTCCCGATCACCCCGGTTTCGATGTCTTGTCTACGCGCGCGGGTGGAATCCGTCGATGCATTGAAGTCAAGGGACGCGCCGACATCGGCGAAGTGGAAGTCACCGACAACGAATGGGCCCGCGCCTGCAACCTCCGCGAGGAATACTGGCTCTACGTGGTCTACCACTGCGCCTCCTCAACCCCCCAACTCGTCCGGGTCCAGGACCCGTTTGAAAAACTCCTGGTCCGGCCTTTTTCGAAAACTCAGACAACAGAACGGACGATCCGATCCACTCAAGAAGCAACTGGTGTTAGGGTTGGACACACTCAAGTCATGGAGGCAGGGGAGGTATAGAACATGAGAAAACCGCGAACACATCCGTTGGAACAGAATCCCCTCTTTGGCGAACTCCCTTTGGAGCTTGCGAAGAATATTCGCTCGGTGAATCCATGGTGGACAGGGGGGGAAATGCTGCGTCCTCCCGCTTTTCGCCGCTGGCCTTTCGAGCGCTTGTATCGATTATTCGTCGACGGGATGACACCTGCGGTCGTGTTGCGAGGCCCCAGGCGGGTCGGGAAAACGGTTTTACTCCAGCAAACCATTCAGAGGCTTCGCGATGAAGGCGTTGCGGGGAAACGAATCTTGTATGTGCCGTTCGACGAATTGCCCACGTTGCGCGGTATCAAGGAGCCGGTCCTCGCCATTTCGAGGTGGTTCGAGGAAACCATTCTCGGAGAGTCCTTCAATCGGGCCGCCAATGAAGGCCGCCCCGCCTGCCTCCTTTTCGACGAGGTTCAGAACTTGGATGCCTGGGCGCCGCAGATCAAGAATCTGGTGGACAACCACGGTGTGCGCGCGCTCATCACCGGAAGTTCCTCCCTCCGTATCGAAGCGGGGCGGGATAGCCTGGCTGGACGTGTCACGACGCTGGAGATGGGGCCTCTGTTCCTTCGCGAAATAGCGGAGTTGCGATTTGGCGTCCACTCCGAATCACAGTGGGGAGACAACGGCCTGGACAAACTGGTGTCCGCCTCCTTTTGGCACGACGCGGTGCGCATTGGAGAGAAAGAGCGCGATATCCGCCTCCAAAGCTTCCGGGCCTACGCGGAACGGGGCGGCTATCCCATCGCCCAGGAAAAACATGAGACCCCCTGGCACGAGCTGGCGGATTATCTCAACGAAACGGTCATCCGTCGAGCCATTCAGCACGACCTCCGCATGGGGCCTCGCGGACAGAAGCGTGACGAAAAACTGCTCGAGGAGGTTTTCCGTTTGTGCTGCCGTTACTCCGGACAAGTGGCCGGGCAAGCGGCGTTCGTGACAGAGATTCAACAGGCCCTCGCGGCCAACATCGGGTGGAACCGAATCCTCAACTACCTCCGCTTTCTCGACGGCACCTTGCTGGTGCGATTGGTTCAGCCGATCGAGCTGCGTCTCAAGCGCAGGAAGTCGCCCGCGAAGATCTGCCTTTCCGATCACACGCTCCGAGCCGCCTGGTTGCAGGAGGTCGTTCCGCTGGATACGGAAGGCCTGGCTGCGGCCCCGCATCTTTCGGACTTGGCGGGTCGTCTGGCCGAAAGCGCGTTGGGGTATTTCCTGGCCTCGATCCCGACTCTTGATGTGGCCCATTTCCCCGAACGCGGGGCCGAGCCTGAAGTCGATTTTGTTTTGACGGTCGGTGTGCGGCGCATTCCCATCGAGGTCAAATACCGCAAGCGAATCGACCCGCTCGACGATACCCGTGGGCTGCGGGCGTTCATCGAGAAGCAAGTCTACAACGCGCCCTTCGGCCTACTGGTCACCCTCCAGGACAACGTGGAGATTCCCGACCCGCGGATCATTCCGATTTCGCTTTCCTCGTTCCTGTGGGTGAGATGAGGACACCATGACCGACAAACCACGCCTGATTGAACGCGCGTTTCCCCTGAAACAAGCCTCCCTGGATTCGGTCCACGAGAAGAATGTGCGGCATGGACATATCTCGACGCTGCATATCTGGCCCGCGCGGCGGCCACTCGCCGCTTGCCGGGCGGCGCTGATCGCTACGCTCCTGCCCGATCCGGGGACGCCGGAGGAGCGTCGCAAGCTGTGCGAGAAGATCGGCGGGAAGGTGGTCCAGAAGACCGAGAAGAAGAAGATGCCCGATGGGCGAGTGGTCGAGCGGATCAAAGAGGAGACTGTGGGTGGGATCCTCCACTGGAAGCGCGAGACCGAGAACGCCGAAGATGTCGCCTGGTTCCGTGAGGAGATTCGCAAGGCTTATGGCGGACGCGCTCCTCGGGTGTTGGACCCGTTCGCGGGCGGCGGGGCGATTCCCCTGGAGGCGATGCGTCTGGGGTGCGAGGTCACCGCTTCCGATATCAACCCGGTGGCCTGGTTCATTCTCAAGTGCACGCTGGAATACCCCCAGAAGCTCGCGGGCAAGACGCACCCTCTGCCGGACTTCATCCTCGAAGACGAGGAGTTCATGGATGCCTTTTACAAGGCGCATCCGCATCTTGTAGGACGGACCAGGAAGACCAAGAGCCAGAAGGAGGCAGAGAGTATCCAGCCCACCTTCTTCGACCGGCCGGATTCGGATCGCATCCCCAAAGCCGACCTGGCTTGGCATGTGCGAGCCTGGGGGAAATGGGTTCTCAACCGCGCCCGTAAGGAGCTGGCCCCTTTCTACCCCACTTACGCTGACTTCGAGCCGCTCGACCTCAAGAATCCGAACCCTTATGAGAGGCGGCCCATGCAGCTCGTTCCTCTCAAAGAGGACGGGACTGCGGACATCGACGCCTTGAACGCCGAGTTCAGCAAGGAGTACCTGAAAGACAAACGCAACCCCCGTTGGGTGGCCAAAACCACCGTGGCCTATCTCTGGGCCCGCACGGTCACCTGCAAGAACTGCCGCGCCACCATCCCACTCCTCAAGACCCGCTGGCTCTGCAAGAAAGACCGGAAGCGAGTGTTGCTCACGATGGAACCGAATGCGGACAAGACAGGTGTCATCTTCGGTATCCAGAAGGAAGTACCGGTTAAGGGTGGCAACGCCGCGCAAAAAAGAGAGCATGATAAGCGGCTTGGGGCAGGAACCATGTCCCGAGCTGGCACAAAGTGCCCATGCTGCCCTACGATCATGACAATGGAGGATCTCCGAGTCGAGGGAAAGGCAGGACGCCTCGCGTCAACCATGACCGCCGTCGTCGTGGATGGCAGTAACGGTAAGGGGTATCGCCTGCCGACGAACCATGAATTGATAGTCGCAACACCAAATGAAGAACAAGTCGAATCAGCGTTTGAGAATGTTCCATTCGGGGTTCCGGATGAACCCACACCTAGCGCCGAAGCGCTCGGGATGCGCATCCCTCTCTATGGATTTGATCAGTGGAAGAAGTTATTCACGCCTCGCCAGCTCACGGGGTTGGGGAGGTTCGTTGCCCTGGTACGCGCAGCAAGAGATGAAATGGCAACCGAGCAATTCACACCCGAATGGGTCGAAGCCGTGGGGTCATATCTGGTATGTGGATTTGACCGAATGCTTGATTTCAACGCTGCTACGTTGTCATGGATCACGAGCGTCGAGGCGATTGGTCACACGTTTGTTCGCTTCGCGCTCCCCATGACATGGGACTACAGCGAAGCTGCGCCGATCAACGCAGTACGAGGAGGATGGGAGATGTGTCTGGGGGCGGTGATGGAGAGCCAGCCGATAATCGGGCGGGCTTGCGAAGCCGCCGCAGTTCCGCCAAGTGTTGTGAAGCAGAGTGCCGTACAGGAGTTTGAAGCAGGGCATTATGATGCTGTCGTCACCGACCCGCCTTATTACAACGCCATTCCGTACTCGGATTTAATGGACTATTTCTATATCTGGCAGCGCCGTACCTTGCAAGGGCTGTCTTCCACAATTGGTTCGACCCACACTGATCGATTCTCCGCGAAGTGGGATCACGAAAAGAGCGATGGGGAATTGATTGACGACGCGAGCCGTCATGAGAACGATGCTATCAAGAGCAAGCAGGCCTATGAAGACGGTATGGCCCACGTCTTCCTTCAGTGTGCAAAGGCGCTTAGTCCCGAAGGTCGGCTGGTCATTGTCTTTGCTAACAAGCAGCCAGCAGCATGGGAGACATTGGTTTCAGCCATTGTCCGATCTGGTTTTGTCGTCGATGGGAGTTGGCCCATCCAGACGGAACAAGCTGCTCGCATGAGAGCGCAGTCATCTGCAGCGTTGGCGTCCTCCGTTTGGCTGGTTGGCAAAAAGCGTCCTGAGTCTGCGCGTCCTGGATGGGACAACAACGTTCTTGAAGAGATGCGGAAGAATATCGCCGAGCAGCTCCGGGAATTCTGGGATGCGGGGATTCGGGGGCCGGACTTTGTTTGGGCGGCGACCGGGCCCGCGCTGGAGGCTTACAGCAAGCATCCCGTGGTGAAAAAGGCCAACGACCCCGGCAAGGTCATGACCGTGGGCGAGTTTCTGTCGCTTGTCCGGCGCATGGTGGTGGACTTCGTGGTCGGGCAGGTGCTCACCGGCGAGGAAGAGGGGGCGGACCTGGCCGCGGCGGATCGGATGGACGCCCCCACCGCTTACTACCTTCTCCACCGCCATGACTTCGGGCTGGATGACGCCCCCGCGGGAGCGTGTATCCTCTACGCCACCGCCTGCGGCCTCTCGGACCGGGACCTGGAAACCACCTGGGACCTGCTCTCACGGACCGGCGGCGGCGCGAGCGCGGATGAGGAGGAGGAAGAGCCCGATCCGGACGCCGAAAAGGAGGATTCCAGCGGCGATTCGGGAAGCCGGGTCAAACTGAGGACCTGGACGCAAAGGAAGAGCCGCATGATGGGTTATGAGGCTCCGGGTGGCCAGCCCGTGCCGCTGATCGATCGCGTTCATCGCCTCATGCACCTCTGGAAGGGGGGCGATGTCCTCAAGGTGGATGAATTTCTGGATGACAACGGATTGAGGCGGCATGAGTTGTTCAAACGACTGGTTCAGTCGCTGATCGAGCTCTCGCAACCGGGCGCGGATGAAAGATCGTTGCTCGAATCCCTGAGCAACCACATCCACGCCAAAGGGGCGACTCCGCGAGAGAAACAGAGGGAGATTCCATTCGGCCCGTTAGGAGAAAAACAGTGATTACGTCCTTAGGTCTCCAACATTTCAAGAACTTTGTCGATGCCAAGCTCCATCTTGGACCATTGACCGTGACGGTTGGAACGAACGCCTCCGGAAAGAGCAATCTGAGAGACGCCTTTCGATTCCTGCATGGAGTCTCGCGCGGCTATACGCTGTCCGAAATCATCGGCGAGAAGTGGATCGAGGGAGGGGTCTTGCAGTGGAAAGGAATCCGAGGGGGAACGCAGGAAGTGGCCTATCACGCGCAGGAGACCTTCGGGATTCGGATCGAAACGAAGCTGGAGAAGAGGAAAGTAACATACGAGATTGTCGTTAATGTCGGAAGCAATGGCCGTCCCCCGCGCGTGGAAAGAGAGAGACTGTGGCAATGGTCTTCAATGCTCTTCGATTCGCACCCATCGGACGATCCCCCCGATCAGGGAACCGATCCCACTTATATCTTCGTGAGACTCCCTCGCGACAATCGTAATCGGAAGCACGGTAAGAGGCTTCAATTCCTCTCGCACCAACCTGTGCTTTCGCAAATCATCGAAAAGAAGGACGCCACGAAAGCGGTCAGAGATTCCGCTGAGGAACTATTGGACGGCTTGTCCTCCATGCGCTTTCTCGACCTTTCCCCGGATGCCATGCGGATACCTTCCCTCCCCGGACAACAGATTCTTGGGGACCGGGGCGAGAACCTTTCCTCGGTGTTGCAGGAAATCTGCCAAACCGAGCGGTCGAAAGCCGCCATGATCGGTTGGATCCGCGAGTTGACTCCGCTCGATGTCACCGATTTCAACTTCGTCCCAGATCAGACCGGAAAGATCTTGGTGACATTGGTCGAATCGGATGGCAGCCGAACCTCTGCTTACAGCGCATCCGATGGGACGCTTCGTTTCCTCGCAATGATTGCCGCTCTCTTGGGGCCTTCGCCGGCCCATTTCTACTTCTACGAGGAGTTGGAGAACGGAATCCATCCCACTCGGCTGCACCTACTCCTTGAGTTAATCGAACAGAAAGTGCGGGATGGAGCCATTCAAATCGTCGCCACTTCACACTCGCCGCAGCTGCTTGCGTTCTTGAGCGAGGAATCGAGGAGGAACGCCTCTCTCGTCTATCGACTGGAAGACGCGCCCGATGCTCGGATCCAACGCATCTTCGACATTCCGAACGCCGAGGAACTCCTCAGAAAGAGCGATTTGTCCAAGCTCCATGCCACAGGTTGGCTGGAGGATGCGGTTGCTTTCCTCGATAACTCCGGGGAGCCGTCGGAAGGGGAGAAAAAATGAACATTCTCATTGTCCCCGAAGACTTTCGCAAGGATCAGTATATTCTGAAGCCCCTCGTGGAAGGGATGATGAATGACTTGGGAAAACCCAAAGGAAAGGTGAGGGTCTGCCAGGATCCGCTGCTGGGGGGTATCTCGCAGGCCCTGAATTGGGACCGGATCGCGGAAATTCTGCAACGCTACTCCGGGATGGTTCACATTTTCCTTTTGATTGTCGACCGGGACGGAAACTCGGGGCGAAGGACGGCCCTTGATGGAATTGAATCGAAATCGGGTGTTGTCCTGAGCAGCGGCGCGTCCGGTCGTGTTCTGTTCGCCGAAAACGCCTGGCAGGAAGTGGAAGTCTGGGCGCTGGCGGCCTGTGAGGATCTTCCGAAGGATTGGGTGTGGGCGGAGGTTCGAGCCGAACCTCATCCCAAGGAGATCTATTTCGACGTTTACGTGCGCGACAAGGGTTTGCAGGACGAACCGGGGGAAGGGCGCAGAACACTCGGCAATCTAGCGAAACAGAACTACAGACGCGTTCATAGCCTCTGCGCCGAGGATGTCCAGGCCTTACATGAGAAGATACATTCGTTTCTGAGAGGAACTTGAGATGCCCAAACTACCGTGGAAACCCTGGCATGAGGTTGTGAAGTTGAGGGAGGAACTCCGCTCGGGCGAGTTGCCTCTCCATATGTTCGCGGCGGACCTCTATGAGGTCCTGATGCAAAGCAGGAAACGCCCCATCTATGAGGACCCGAACAACTTCTTTGCCCTCACCTTTCCGACCTACAACCTCCGCAAGTTGGTGAGAGACGTAATCCTGCGTGTCGCGGGCAAGAACGACAAGGCGGTCCGCCAGTTGGAACTCACCTATGGCGGTGGAAAGACCCACACCCTGATTACCTTGCGCCACCTGGTCACAGACCCCAAGTTCCTTCCAAACCTTCCTTCCGTCGCCGAATTCAAGGAAGCCATTGGACAAGAACCTCCCGAGGCCCGCGTGGCGGGGCTGTGTTTCGACAAACTTGACGTTGAGAAGGGGATGGAGGTCCGCTCGCCGGATGGTTCATCCAGGATCCTGAAACAGCCGTGGAGCGTTCTCGCTTATCAGATTGCGGGAAACGAGGGATTGAAACTGCTTCACGCCGACAATAAGGCAGAGGAACGGGAGAGCGCGCCGGCTGAGAACCTTCTCACACAACTCCTTGAGATCCCGGTCAAGGAGGGGTTGGGAGTCCTGATCCTGATCGATGAGGTGCTCATGTACGCCCGCGAAAAGGCTGCATTCGATGCGAGTAGTCAGGATCGGCTGATCAATTTCTTCCAGTATCTGACTCAAGCCGCCACCAAAGTGGACCGGTGTTGCATCGTGGCGTCGCTTTTGGCCTCGGACCCGGGGAAGGTGGATGCGCTTGGCCGACGTATCCAAGGCGAACTCTACGACATCTTCCAGCGCCAACGGGAAGAGGCGGTTGAGCCGGTTGTCAAAGAAGACGTGGCTGAGCTTTTGAGGCGTCGTTTCTTCTTGCCCGAATCCATTAAGGTCAAGGACGCCTTCCGTCCACATGTCCAGGCCGCGTTGAAAGGTATCGCCGCCATCGACGAACAGACGGCGAAGCAAGGCGCGGATGCGGAAGAGAGATTCTTCAGGAGTTATCCTTTCCATCCGGACCTCACCGAAGTCTTTTATACTAAGTGGACTCAGATGGACCGTTTCCAAAAAGCGCGCGGCGTTTTGCGGACATTCGCGCTGGCGCTTCGAGAGGCGGAGAATTGGGACCATTGCCCTCTCGTCGGACCCGCAGTGTTTCTTACCACTCCGGGGAAAGAAGGTTTATCGGATTCTCTGCGCGAGCTGGTCACAGTGGCTGACACCGAGGACCACGAGGGGAAGAAGCAATCCTGGGCGGGCATTATTGAAGGTGAGTTAGGTCGAGCGAAGGAGATTCAGAGAGACTCGGTGGCCCTCCAGTTCAGGGAAGTGGAGCAGGCGGTGGCGGCGACGTTCCTCCATTCGCAGCCAAGGGGTCAAAGGGGAATGACCCGCGACCTTGCGGTGCTCTTAGGTTCCACAAGACCAGACAAGATCGAGTTGGAGAAGGGGCTCCTTCGCTGGTCCCAGACCAGTTTCTGGCTGGACGATCAATTCACGTCTGTCGATGAGGGGAAGCTTCCGACAACTTGGCGGTTGGGCAATCGGCCCAACCTGACCCAGATGCACGCGGTCGCCGCGAGCAGAGTTTCGGATGATGTCGTTCGAGCCCGGCTCCTGGACGAGATTGGCAAAGTCAAGGTTCTATCGGTTGGCGCATCGGCGGCGGGGGTTCAAGTTCATACCCTCCCAGCCCGTCCGAAAGACATCGAAGATGACGGCCTCTTCCACTACGCGATCCTTGGTCCGAATGCAGCTTCTGATTCGGGAAAGCCAAGCGCGCTTGCGAAGCGCTATCTGGACGAGGTGACGGGTCCGGAAAAACCTCGTGTTTTCCGAAATGCGGTCCTCTTGCTGACTCCGTCCAAGGATGGGTTGGAGGTGGCTTCCGCGCGGGTTAGAGATTACCTGGCCTGGGACCAAGTCCGTTCGGACCTCAAGGAGCAAGAGAAAGAAGGCGAACTGGATCTTGCGCGAATGCAGACCCTGACAATCAATCTGGATAAATCCAAGGGGCGAGTCCCGGAGGCCATCAAACAAGCCTACTGCACCGTTGTGACTGTTTCAAAAGAGGACGAGATTCAGGCCTTCAAGATCAATGTCACGGAAGATAATCACTTCACGATCATCAAGAACGACTCGCGGTCACGCATCCAAGATTCAGCGATCACCGCTGAGGCCCTCTTGCCCCATGGGCCCTACAATCTCTGGCGTGCAGGCGAAACAAGCCGCCGTGTGAAAGATCTATCG
>Ga0214473_10008318_pt1 | contig 12275 bp, 5 predicted proteins | sample RVTome_7_FD_203509 | JGI IMG/M metagenome (GOLD analysis project Ga0214473, IMG submission 203509) | Soil microbial communities from uranium-contaminated site in the Upper Colorado River Basin, Wyoming, United States - RVT98D197 | ecosystem: Environmental > Terrestrial > Soil > Contaminated >... | reverse complement strand
GCGTTGATGGCATCGTGCAGGTACACGAGCATTACGATGCCGGTCTGTGTCGCCATGCCGAAGCACGCGATGTAGCCCACCCAGACGGCGACACTGAAGTTGAACCCGAACAGGCTTTGGAAGATGACGCCGCCGATGACCGCGCCCGGCACGGCCAGAATAATTAGCAGCGCGTCGCGCACGTCGCTAAACGTCATGTAGAGGATGACGAAGATCAGCAGCACGACCAGCGGAAAGATGAGCTGGAGCGTCTTCTTGGCGCGGACCTGGTGCTCGAACTGGCCGCTCCACTCGATGAAAAAGCCCGGCGGCAGCTTGACCCGCTCCGCGACGGCCTGCTGCGCCTCCTCGACGAAGCCGACGATGTCGCGGTCGCGGACGTTGAGTTGGACATAGGCCCGTAGCATGCCGTTTTCACTCTTGATGACGCTGGGGCCCTCCACGACCTTGATGTCGGCGACCTTGCTGATGGGGACTTGGATTGCCTCGCCGCCACCCATCCCCGGCGCGGCCATGGCGGTGCTGCCAGCGCCCATCCCGTCCGCTGCGGCCGCCGGCGGCGACGGGCTGCCCCCGCGGCCCGTCACGAGGATGCGGCGCAGTGCCTCCTCGGTTTGCCAGAAGTCGCGGGCATAGCGGACGCGGACCGGGAAGCGTCGCCGACCCTCGACGGTCGTCGTGATCGCCTTGCCGCCCATCGCGACCTCGATCGCTTCCTGGATATCGGCGACGTTGACGCCGTAGCGGGCCGCCTCCTCGCGATTGATGTCGATTTGGAGATAGCTGCGGCCGACAATCTGGTCGGGGAACACGTCGACGGCGCCGCGGATGCCGCGCAGCACGCTGGCGATCTCGTTCGCCACACCCTGGATGCCGGGCTTGACCACCGTTTGCCGCGCGCCGTTGACCACGGCTTCCTCGGTCTCGTCGGCCAGGCGCGGGCCGTAGACCCGCACGCCGATCATGGTACGTACGCCGGTGGCGAGCATGTCGACGCGGTTGATGATCGGCTGGGTCCAGATGTTGCCCCAGCCGGGCATTTGCAGCTCACTATCGAGTTCCTTCACGAGGTCAGCCTTGGTCGTGTGCCAGAGGAACACCCGCTGGCGAAGCTCCGCGGCTCGGCCGCGCGCGAGCGGTAGCAGATCGGCGTCCGTGGGTGTGCGGCTGAGCAGGTTGGCCGACTGGGCCTGTTGGTGGAGATGGTCGAGCAGGAACCCGGCCATGCTGTCAAACGCACGGTCCTCCAGTTCCCAGTTGAGCCGCTTCATGCGCGCGCCCCAGCGCTCGTCCAGACGCTGCTGCCAGCGCTCGAACAGGTCGCCGACGACACTGGTCTTCTCGCCGCCGACCGCCGTCAGGACGGCGTCTTTCGTGCTCGTCCAGAGCGAGGGGGCCGGGAGCAGTAAATCGGGGTTCGGCTCCACCGCACCCGCGCTCGCCAGCCGCTCGACGATGGCCGCCACGAGCCGGCTCATTTCCTCACGCCGCGGCACCTCGACCAGCCGCAACCCATGTTCGCCGATCAGCGGCTCGGCCATCTGGCTCAACTCAACTTCGTTCGGAACGCGGCGCAGCGCACCCTTGCCGCGGAAAAGGTCCAGCAAATCGTGAATGGCGGCCACGACGAGCTGACGAGCCAGCTCGGGCTGGAACTGGACCTGCCGGCGGTGGGCCAGCGCGCGGATCGTGCGATCGAACTCCACGAGCGCATCCATCGCGGCGCCGTTGGCCAGCGTATCCACTTGATCCGGGCTAAGCCCGCTACGAATGTGGCCGGCCTGCTGCAAGGCAGAGACCAGCGTACGCGCCTCGGCGAGGGCATCGTCGAACCGGAACTTCCGCTTGGGCCACCACTCCTTCGGCCGCAGCGTGACGATGGTCTCGACCATGTCGATGCCCGACGGATCGGTGGGCGTGTCCGCGCGGCCGACCTTGCCGACCACCTGATCGACTTCGGGAAAGCCGCGCATGATCTGGTCGCGGACGCGGATATCGTCGCCCGCCTGCGCGATCGAAACACGCGGCACCGTGACCGGCATATCCAGGATGCTGCCCTCATCCAGCGGCGGCATGAATTCGCGGCCCAGCTTGGGGAAGTGCCAGGACCACGTCGCGGCCGCGATCAGTAGCACGAATGCAATCGCCCGGCTCCAGAGTCGGCGGAAGAACACGCACCCGAAGAACAGCGCCACCGCGAGAACACCGAGATACAGCGGCCGACTGGGCACGAAGCCGACGCCGACGATGAAGAGCAGGCCCATGAACCAGATGCCCGCGGCGGGCACCTGCATGAGCCACGTCAGTACGGGCTTGTAGATATTGATGAAGCTGCGGACGATCCAGTTTTCTTCCTCACTGCGCAGCCGGCCCTTGATGAGGATCGGGATGATGGCCGGAACAAACGTGACGGCCAGAATCGCCACGCCGACCATGGCAAAGCTCTTGGTAAACGCCAGCGGATGAAACATCTTGCCTTCCTGGCCGCCCAGCGCGAACACGGGCAGGAAGGAAATCAACATGATGAGGACGGCAAAGAAGATCGGCTTGCCGACCAGGCGGCACGAGCGCACGACGATTTCGACGGTGTTGCCACGGACCCTTTCGTGGCCGAATTGCCGCGTCAGCTCGTGCGTGGCGTTCTCGACCATCACCACGGCGGCATCGACGAGAATGCCGATCGAGATCGCAATGCCTGACAGCGACATGATGTTGCTGGGGATGCGCAGGTAGTACATCAGGATAAAGGAGATCAGCACCGCCAGCGGCAGCGTAAGGCAGACGACAATCGCGCTGCGGATGTGGGTCAAAATCAGCAGGATGGCGATACTGGCGATGATCATTTCCTCGGTCAGCGTCCCACGCAGCGTGTGGATGGCCCCTTCGATCAGGCGCGTGCGATCGTAAAATGGAACGATCCGCACGCCGGGCGGCAGGCCCGGCTGCAAATCCTCGATGCGGCGTTTGATGGCTTGCGTCACGGCCAGCGGGTTCTCGCCGTAGCGCATGAGCACGACGCCGCCCACGGCTTCGCCGTTCTTTTCCAGCATGCTCCGGCGGTATTCGGGGCCGAGCTGCACGGTGGCCAGGTTGTGGACGCGGATCGGCACCCCGTTGCGCTCGGCGACGACGACCTCCTCCAGATCCCGCGTGCCGCGGAGCCAGCCGACACCCCGGATCAGGTATTCGGCGTTGGTCTCGAAGTAGACTTTGCCGCCGACGGAGATGTTGCTGCGCGCCACCGCCGTGAAGACCGCCCCCAGCGGAAGGTCGTAGGCGCGGAGCTTGTCCGGATCGAGGTCGATCTGGTACTCGCGGACGAAGCCGCCGACGCTGGCGACCTCGGCGACGCCGGGCACGTAGAGCTGGTAGCGCACATACCAATCCTGGATCGCGCGCAGCTCATCCAGACTCTGCCCATCGCCCTCGACGGTATACCAAAAGACCTGCCCCAGTGCGGTGGCATCGGGCGCCAGGTAGGGCACGACGCCGGCCGGCAGGAAGGTACTGGCCAGGCTGAGGCGCTCCAGGACGCGCTGGCGGGCGAAGTAGAAGTCGATCTTGTCCTCGAAGATAATGTTGATCATGGAGAAGTTGAATTCGCTCTGCGAGCGCACCGCCTTGATGCCCGCCAGGCCCTGGAGGTTCACGGACAGTGGATAGGTAATCTGGTCGTCAATCTCCTGCGGCGACCGGCCCATCCAGTCGGTAAAGACGATGACCTGGTTCTCCGACAGGTCTGGTATAGCATCAATGGGCGTCTTGAGGACACAGTAGACACCCCACACGGCGACCACGGCCGTGATCAGAATAACAATGAAGCGGTTTCGAATGCAATACTCAATGATCTGAGAGATCATGGCTAGCCTTTAGTGTTGGTGACCGCCGGATTGCGGGGCGCCCGTGGCGCCGAAGTACTGCGCCGCGGCCGCCGGGTTGAGCCGGTTCTCGGCATCGACCAGAAACGCCCCGGCGGTGGCGACCTGGTCGCCGGGATTCAGGCCGCCGCGCACCGGGTAGAACTCGCCGGCCCGTGAACCCAGTTCGACGCCGACCATGTCGAAGATGCCGGGGCCGCTCTCGCGGTAGACGATCTGGCGCGTGCCGGTGTTGATGACCGCCGCGGCCGGTACGGCCAGGACCTTTTCGACCTTGGCATACTGGAGCGGGAAGTCGTCGATCGGGCAGTGCTCCGGACGATCGAACAGGCGATCGGGGTAAATCGGGCAGAAGTAGCCGGTGGCGAATTGTTCGGCCTCGCGCAGCGCACCCGGTTCCAGGCGACCGGTAATGCTGCCGCAGGCCAGCATCTCACTGCCGTAGTACGGGTTCGTAATCTCCTCGGAGGTCTGGAGCCAGTCGGCATGTACCATCGGGCAATGCGCGATGAAGAGGGTCAGGCCGTCGGGCGGATGGCTGCGCAGGAGCGCGATCACCCGGGCACTTAGTTCCTTGAGCAGACCGCGCTGGGCCTTGAGGTCCTTGTCCGCCAGTTGCGCTGCTGCTTCGGCGACCGCGGCGGCGGGCTTGCGCACCACGTCGGCGCCACGTTCGGCCAGCCCGCGCGCTTGCCGAGCCAGCTCCGTCGCCGCGACGGGATCAGTCTTGTCCTGTGCGAAGGCGCCGACCAGCACCAAGTACGCGCGGGTCAGGTCAGCGATGCCCTGATTGGTGACCTCGTCCGCCGGGGCGCTAGCGGCCGTCGTCGTGGGCTCGATCGGCGTGACGGTACCGACCGGCAGGCGGATCGTGGCGGTGACGTACATCCCCGGCTTGAGCTTGTAGTCGGGATTGTTCACCTCGACGCGGGCGGCGACCGTTCGGGTGGCGGCCGCGACGGTGTACGCGATGAACGCGATGCGGCCGGCGTAGATTTCGCCGGGATACGCCGTGCCTGTGACCGCCACCGCCTGACCGACCTCGATGCCCGCGATCTGGTCTTCGAAGATTTGCGCCTGCATCCACACGCGGCTGAGGTCGGCCACGGTGTACAGGTGATCGCCCTCGTTGACGTAGTGACCCTCCAGGACCCCCTTCTCGGTCACGATACCGCCCATCGGGGCGCGAATCGTGAGGTACGTCTCCGGCGTGCCACGGCGGACGATCTCGTCGATCTGCTCTTCCGTCACGCCCCACAGCAGCAGCTTCCGGCGGGTCGCGTCCAGCAGCGACTGCGCGGCGGATTGCACGACGCCGCCGGCACCGCGCGTCTCCTCGACGCTGCGTACGGCCTCCAGCAGCTCGCGCTGGGCGACGAGCAGGTCGGGGCTGTAGATCGACGCCAGCGGCTCGCCCTGCTCGACGTGCTGCCCGACGTAATTGACAAAAAGATGCTCGATGCGGCCTTTGACGCGGGCGGCGATGAACGCCCGTCGCGTCTCGTCGTAGTCCACGATGCCGACCGTGCGGATGTCCCGGCTGAGCAGTTGATACCCTACCGATGATGTGCCGATGCGCCCGATCTGGACTTTGAACGGCGTGAGCTGCACGCGCGCCAGCACGCCCTCCGGCAACGCCGCCGCGCCTTTGCGCTCGCGCTTGGACAGCGGCATCCCGCAGATCGGGCAATTGCCGGGCTCCGAACGAATGATGTTGGGGTGCATCGGGCAGTAGTATTCGATCTCCTCGCCGGGCACCGTCTCCGCGGCGCGGGCGGGCCGGCGCCAACGGTCGTAGCGGTTCATCAAGCCGTCCCAGTGCCCGGCGATGAGCCCGACGAGCACCATCAGCAGGATGAACCGCAGCCGCACGTTCAGGATGCGGATGAACGTCCAGATCCGCCCGAGCACGGAAGGCTGGGACGCAGAAGGCGAAGGATGGGCTGGCTCGGTCATGGTTGTACTCCGAATGAGTCGTCACTCTCGGACAGGTGCCCAGCCGCGTCGGGGGGCGGCACGTCCGGCTCCAACTCGTCCGCAGGGGCGGGTTGTTCCAAACGGCCGCCGACGGCACGTTCCAGGTCGACGCGGCCGATGTGATAGTCACGCAGGAATTCGAGGATGGTCCGACGCGTCATAATCAAGTCTTCCTGGGCCTGGAGATAGACAGTCAAGTCTTCCTGGCCGGCGACGAAGGCTTGCTGCGCGAGATCGAGGTTGCGCTCCACGTCGGGCACAATCCCCACACGGTAGAACTCAACCTGCTCCTTGGCGGTTCGCGCGCGGACCAGCGCCGCACGCACGTCGCGCGTGATCTCCTGAGCCCGCGCCTCGTACTCGGCCAGCTTCTGGTTGTACTCGTGCATGGCCTTGGCGACCTGGGCCTGGTTCTGGTCGAAGATCGGCAGCTCCAGCTCGAGCATCGGCCCGAGCGTCCACTTCACGTCGTACATCTTCGGCACCCACGGCTGAATCATCGGCGCCGTGGGCATCGGCGCGACGCCGTAAACACGGTCCGCGATGGCCTGCGCCGCGGCATTGCCGACGCGGGCGGGTATCGTCGGGCCGCGGGACGCGCGCGGAGCCGGGGCGCGTTCTGCCGTAAAGCCCAGCGCCACTTCGGGCCAGCCCTCGCGCCGCATGAGCGTGATGCGGTGCTCGGCCGCCTCCAGGCGCCAGCGGGCGGCGCGCAGGTCGAGCCGCTGCTCGGCCCCGAGCGCCATCAGCGGCTCCTCGTCCTCGGGCACCTTGAGCTCTTCATGCTCCTCGTCGAGCGGGGCTACCGTCCAGCGATCCGGCGCGCCGGCAAAGCCCATGAGCATGAGCAGCTCGCGCTGCATCTCGCGATATTCCGCTTCCATCGCCAGCAGCTCGGAGCGCAGCCGCTGATAGCGGATGTGCGCGAGGTTCACCGCGGCCTGCGTAGCCTGTCCGGCGGTCTGCCGGACCTCGACGATCCGCGTCGTCTGTGCGGCCAGCTCCATGTTCTCGCGCACCAGCGCGATGGCCCGCCGGGTGAATTGCAGCTTCACGTACGTCGTCCTGACGGTCGCCGCGGTTTCGACGGCCCGGTCGGCCACGCGCAGCACGGCCTGCTGCAACTCAGCGGTGGCGACCTCCTTGCGGGCGGGAATAAGCCAGAGGTCCTGGAGCGGCTGCATGGGCAGCGCACTGCTGCGGAGCATCGCCCGGCCGCCGCCGTCGGGGAACATGACCATGAGATTCAGGGCCGGGTTTTGCAGCAGGCCGGCTTGGACGAGTTCGGCATTGGCTTGTCCGATCATTTCCAGGTCAGCCCGCAGCATACGGTTGTTGCGCAGCGCCAGCGCGACCGCTTCGTCGGCCGGAAGGACGCTCTCGGCCGACCAGTCCGGCGGCGACGCATCCCACGGCGCGTCCCACCTCGGCCGATGGGCAAGGCGCCCCTCGACGAGCGTTGCGGCCATTTGAATGTGCGTGTCCGGCCGTGGGCTGGCACAGCCGACCCACCCCAACCCGAACGTGGCCAGCGGAAGTAACTTCATCTGCATGACGTCGGCTCCTCGATCAGCGGCGTGAGCGTCTCAGACGGGCGCGCGAGCGCACGCTCGCCGCCAATCTATGACCAGCCGGCTGGACCGCAAGGGCGCCGTGCGCGGGCTTGGCGCACGACGGCCCCGCCACGCGTGACGTCCGGCCACGCGTCGGTCCATGGGTGCAGAGCCGATCAGATCAGTTGGACGACGGTTTGGATGTGTGCGATGTCGGGAGGTGGATCATGCATGCGCGTTTCGCGCAACGTGGTCCGCGCGCCGTCCGCCGGCAGCGACACAGGGTCCGCGACGATGAGTGTGCCGTCGCGCGGCCATTCGACCCGCGTTTGCGGCGGCTTGGGCAGTGGGGCCGGCAGCTTACCGCAGGCGCAGGCGACGCTCGGTGCGCTTGGCGTCGGCGCGCCGGGGTCCGGTGCCCTATCGCACCCCCAGTGACACTCCGGCGCCGGCCCGCAGCAGCAACAGCGTGCGGCATCCGCGGCGCGCGAGGGCGCCGCGCCAACCCACGTCCACTCTCCCTGGACCTGGGAGCACACGAGCGCGAGGATTGCGAGAATCGCTCTCAAAGCCTGGCTACCACCGGCATGGGCGGGTCGTCCGCCCATGCCGCGTTCCGCGGGTTACGCCGCACTTACGGCTTTTCCTTCTTTTCGCCCGGTTTGCCGGTTTTCTTGACCTGCTCGACGTCGAGCGGATAGCCCTGCGCGGCGAGCTTGGGGGCGTACTTATCGGGGTTGGCCAGCAGTTTGGGCTCGCAATCCATGCAGCAGAAGTAGACGCGCTGCTTGTTGGGCAGCTCCGTGTAGGCCGTCGGGTCGATATCGCCACCCATCACAGGGCACTTTCTCTGATACGTGTAGCAGTTGGCCAGGCTGGCCTTGAACTCCGTGGGGTTCTTCTCGTACTTAGCCTTGCTCTCCTCGGAGTTGAAGTAGATCTTCTGGCTGCCCTGCTCGATGAAGATCTTCTTGTTGACCGCTTTGCCGGAGACCGGGCAGTTCACCTGGATGCGCGGCGTCTTCCGCAGGGCGGCCCGCTGAGCGGCGACCTTGTCCGTGAAATCTTTCGGGTTGGCCTTGAACTTCCCGATGCAGTCCGGGCAGCAGAAATACACCGGCCCATCGTCCGTCATCGTGCTGACGTAGAGGTTGGCCGCCTCGCCCGAGATGGGGCACTTCGGCAGCGCCGTCTTGGTCTCCTTCTCCTTCGCCACCGGCTCGGGCTTGGCCTCGGAAGGTTTGCCGTGTTCGTGTCCTTCGTGCTGAGCCAGCGCCGTACCGGCGCCCCAACTGACGGCGATCAGGAGCACGAGCGTCCCGACTACGATTCTGCGTACCTGGGTCACGATATTCTCCTTTGCAGTTTAGGGTGTGCGCGGTCCTTGTAGGCCGCAACCAGTGGAAACACTTTGCCGGCGGCCGGTATTCCGCGGCGCGTCGGCCCGGCCGAACATCGATGGACACCTGCGACCCGGCCATTATTCATCGTGTGTAGGTGCGGTCAAGCGGGATTCTTGGCGCCGCCTTCCGGAAGCGGTTCCGATAACCGCGTTCGCGCGCAACCTGTGCCGGTGGACTAATCGAGCGCCTCAACCGTCGCCGCGCTGGCACGATCGGGCGACACGGCCGGCCTGACAGGCTGCATGAGCCCGTGCAGGCGTCGCATCTGAAGCGCGGCCCAGGCGAAGGCTAAAACCGCCAGCGCCAGGGGCCACGCGAAACTGCCGGTAAGCTGATATAGGAGCATGCCCAGACCCTGAAACAGGATGCCGCGGACGCCGACGAGGGTGGCGTGAATCGCCACGTACTGCGGCACTTTGTCGGTACTGCCGGCCAGGGTTACGGGCCCGAGCATCCACCCCATCTGCACGCCCGCCATCGCGACGCCATAAACCAGACACGCGACGACGACGGTTGCGGAGGTCCACGTTCCCGCGTCGGCGCCGCCCGGTCCGGCCGCCAGCGTGGCCACGATGAGCAGGAGCGGGTAGAGCCCGAGGACGGCGAACGCGAAGCCCGACGTGCGCACCGGACCGAGCCGATCCAGCAGCCAGCCCATCGGCAGCATCGCAATCAAGGCCCCGGCCCGGAGTACGACCTGCGTGTAGTGCGCGTAGTCTTCGTAGCGCATGTGGAGTCGGTCGGTCGCGAGCACGGGCAGCAACGCGTCGCACAGCATGAACGCCGCCCCGTACGTCATGAAGGCCGTCTCGTAGTGCAGGAACGTACGGTCGGCTCGCAGCACTTCGCGCATGTGCAACACCGGCCGCAGAAGCGCTGCCCACGACGGCGGTCGACGCGGCAACAGCTCATGCTCCGCGCCGGTCAGGCGCACCAGCCACATCAGGATCGCCACGGCGACCAACTGGATTGCCGCCGCCACCGGGAAATACATCCGAAACGCAGTAGCGTCGGCCTCCACCCACTGGCCGACGAAGTACACCGCCGCGATGCCGCTCGCCAGCGTCACCACGTTCAACAGCGCGTACGCGCGGCCGCGCACGGCGTCGGAGTAGAAGTGCTTGAGGAGCTTGCCGTTAAGAGGCGTCCAGCCGGCCAGTCCCGCCGTCGCGACGACGTGGCAGGCCAGCAGTTGCCAGTAGTTCTGCGCGAGGGCGAGGCAGCCCAACGGGAGAACCGCCGTAAGCCAGTAGATACACAGGTAGTTACGCAGTGAGACCCGCCGCAGCAGATCGTTCCAGAAGATCGACGACATCATGAACGTCGGAACGGCGGCGGTGATGAGCGTCGTTTGCCAGTCCTTCCAGCGCGGGTCCGTGGCGCCGAAGTACAAGCGGACCAGCAGCGGCATGAGCCAGACGGTATTGGCGAAGAGCAGTGAGTTCAGCAGCGTGAACAGCACGTGGCCGGCCAGCACGACGCCCGGGCGCGCCGCCGGCTGCGGGTGAGGAACGGGTGATTCCGTCATGCGAACCTGCGTAGGATGCCGCCGACGACCACGGGGCGGGGCTCCGGTACTCGTCCCCGTCGCGCGCGCCACGCCGTCGATCAAGGCACAAACCCCGTATCCTACCGCGTTGCGGTCCGAGGGGGCGCCGGCGTGGTCGGCTGTTGCCGACTCGACCACTGGATCGGGAGCCAACGGGGTTCGGGCCGGGGCATGCACGGGTCACCAAGTGTCCCGTCAGGTCCAGGAAAAAAATGGTGCCGATCGGCAGAGGCCGGTGGCCAGCGATTCTGGACGCCTGGAGGGGGCTGTGGCGCCGCCGCGGGGCGGCGGGGACACGGCCGGGATCTTGTCGAGTTAATGGCCTGGGGCTAGAATTATCCCTAGAAGGTGCGCGGATTCAGGCTGCGGGGTTGTGTGCCTTCGGCTGGGATGGGCGCGCGACCGGCCGTGGGGATTCGTGGCCCTTCCATGTGTCCGCTCGTCCCTGCGCTGGGATGAGAGTCATGGCAGGCGGAGTGTATCCACATCTCGCGAAAGGAGGCAACATGAGTCGCGTAACCATCATTCTCAGCGTCGTGGGGCTCATGGCCGGCGGTGCCTGGGCCCAGTGGTTCGATGGCTTCGAGGCGTACGAATGTAACAAGCCCGCCGGCGGCGGGTGGAAGGGCTGGGACAACAACCCCGCCGTCGGCCCGATCGTCCGGTGTCGACCTCAATACCCGGTCCGGACCGGCGACAAGTCGCTCGAGATCGGCAGGCCGGGCGTCGACACCGATGCCGTGCACGAGTTCGACGGGTACACCGCCGGCCGCTGGTCCTTCCGCGCCTGGCAGTACATCCCGTCCACGTTGAACGGCAAGACGTACTTCATCCTGCTGCACACGTATGAGGACAACGGCCCCAAGGGCTGGTCCGTGCAGGTCTGGTTCGACAAAGCGACCGGCAAGGTCCACCTGGACAACACCAATTGCCCGCCGCAACCCCCGGACCCAAACATCGTCTTTGATAAGTGGGTCGAGCTGCGCGCCGATATCGACTTCGACAATGACCGGTACGACTTCTGGTACAACGGCCAGAAGATCGCCAACAAGAAGGGCTGGTCGATCGGTGTGTTCTGCGGCGATACCGGCGCCCGGGAACTCGCCGCGGTTGACCTGTACGCCAACAACTCGTACTACACATATTACGACGACATTGAGATCGTGAGGAGGACCGGCGCCTGTTGCGACGATACCACCGGCTTGTGCCAAGACGACGTCTACGCCGGGGATTGTCCGCTTACGTACCGGTTTGAGCCGTTCAAGAAGTGCGCCGACCTCCAGCCCCCCTGCGGGCAGGGCGTCGGGGCCTGCTGCTTCCATGACCCCGACTGCCGCCGGCCGTGCTTTGAGTCCAACTACGCGCAGTGCCACGCTCAGGGCGGCGAGTGGCTCGGTTTCCAGACCACCTGCGAGAACGATTGCTGCTGCATCGAGTGCCAGCCTCAGCACGGCGACCCCGAGGGCGAGCCGCTCTGTGGGCCGGACTACGAGGACACCTACAACGGCGGCTGCCTGAACAAGAAGCCCAGCGAAGCGCCCCAGGCCCTGGAGATGTTCAAGCCCGGCCAGAATACCCGCACGTTCTGCGGCAAGTCGGGCACGTTTATTAAAGCCGGCGTGAAGGCCCGCGACGCCGACTGGTATCACCTGAACGTCCCCAATGTGCCCACCCAGCTCATCGCGGAGTGGACCGTCGAGTTCCCGGCCGTGATCGGCATGTACGACAACTGCGGTCAGCTCAACTGCTCGTCGCCCTTCCTCAATGGCGGCAAGTCGACGGCCATCTGCAAGAGCGACAGCTTCTTCACCTGCCTGGTCAAGGGCGACTGGTACGTCGTCGTCCGCCCGGCCAACTTCGAGGGCGTGCCCTGCACCGCCGGCTACAAGATTACGTTCACGCGCGATGACTTCGG
>Ga0214473_10008317_pt1 | contig 12275 bp, 8 predicted proteins | sample RVTome_7_FD_203509 | JGI IMG/M metagenome (GOLD analysis project Ga0214473, IMG submission 203509) | Soil microbial communities from uranium-contaminated site in the Upper Colorado River Basin, Wyoming, United States - RVT98D197 | ecosystem: Environmental > Terrestrial > Soil > Contaminated >... | reverse complement strand
ACGGCGGTCCCGCGCCGACCGTCACGGCTCTTGACTTCACAATGCCCGTGCGCCTACCCTGCGAGGGCCTGAATCCCAGGAGGAGATTCCGGCCGCGAGCGGTCCCGTGCAGCGAGGAAAAGGGAGATGAGAGCGAAACAGAGCGTTCTGCTTGTCGGTGCGTTGCTGGCCATGATCGGATGCGCCCGCCTCGTGGTGGACACGGATTACGATGCCGCGTTTGACTTCACGAAGCTGAAAACCTTCGACTGGTCGGCGCCTCAGCCTGACGACGCCATCGATGAGCTCGTCGAAAAACGCGTGAGGAACGCTGTCGCCAGCGAACTCCGGGCAAAGGGATTTGTGCCCTCGTCGGAGGCACCTGATTTCCTCATTGCGATGCACGTGACCACGAAGACCTCGACCACCGGCTCGGTCGGCGTCGGACTCTCGGTGGGAATTCCGTTCGGGCGAGGGGTCGTGTCCGTGGGAGGGGGAAAGAGCGAGCCCCGCGTGAAGAAAGAGGGTACCCTGGTCCTGGATTTCCTGGACGCGAAGTCTCGGTCGCTGATCTGGGAGGGTACGGCCGTTGCCGCGCTCGACGGTTCGTCGTCGCCGGAGGAGCAGCAGGCGCGGCTCACGCACGTGGTGGCGGAGGTGCTCGCGGAGTTCCCGCCCAAGTGATAGACACCCAACGTCGTATTGCCGTGGCACGTTGCGGGGCGAATGGTGTGGGGGCCCCGGTCGTACGGGACGTTGAGCGCCGGCCCGGATGGTGACAGCGCCCAGAAAGGGACGAATGAACGCGAAACCGGATGTGGCCTGGCTGATTGTGGCCGCGCTCGCCAGCGGGTTGACGCCAGTGGCTCAAGCGAACGCAGCCGAGGTGGCAGGCAGCTTCAGCCAGGGGCGCTCGCGCCTCTCGATCGTGGGCGGGAGCGGGTACGCGTTTAACGAGACCTACGTTGTGCTCGGCGTGGGCGCGAGTTACTACCTGCTTGACGGGCTCAATGCCGGCCTGGACGTCGAGTGGTGGTCCGGCGGCGATCCCGGAATCGTGAAGGTGTCGCCCTCGGTGCAGTACGTGTTCTACCAAGTGCCGTCGATGGCTCCGTATCTCGGAGCGTTTTATCGCCGGAGTTACCTGGAGAATCTCCAGGAGCTCGGGTCTGCCGGCGGCCGCGCCGGTGCGTATTTTACCGCTGGCCGGAACACCTATTTCGGTGTGGGAATGGTCTACGAATCCTACGTCGATTGTAATGAGTCCACGTATGCCTCATGCTCGGACTTCTATCCCGAGGTGAGCGTGACCGTGGCGTTCTAGCCCCCTTGCTGACGGAACGCGCCCTTTGCGGACGCGCCGGCGGAAAGCGTGAACGTAATGCCGTCCTGGAGCGTCATGGACGTTCGAATGATCCGGGTCCGCTCCACGATCTCGATTGTTCCCAAGTACAGATGGTTGCTCGGCACATAGACCGTCGCCAGTTCGCGGCGCGTGCCGTCCGGCTTGATGAGCGCGAACTCCCCGGTCAGGAACCCTGCGTGCAAATCCTTGCTCTGGGGTTGCTCAACCAGCACGAATTCCTTGAATCCCGACGGATTGTTGGGATTGAAGCTCTCGATGATTTTCCTGATGCCGCTGTACAGCCCCTTCACCAGCGGGACCTGCTCGAATAGGCGATCAACCCAACGTAGCACCAAGGCCCCTGACACGCTGGAAACGATTGCACCGGTGATCAAGACCACCAATGCCGTTGCCGCAATGCCAAGCCCCGGGATGGTGACGTGGAACACGCGGGCCAACCACGGCTGAAAAAGGGCGTCCACGGTCTTGAACAACCACGCGAGCAGCACAAAGGAGAGATAGAGCGGTAAGAGCGCAATGAGCCCTGTGAGCATCGTGTTGCGAATTTTTTTTATCATCGATCGACTCTCTCCGTGATCGTATTATGAAGGTATTCCTGCCGAAGGTCACAACCCAACCTGGGGTCACACAACCCAACCCCAACCCAACCCAACCTGGGGTCAGGTCTTGAATCTTGCTGTCAAGCCCCTCGCTGATTGACCAGTCTGCTGACCGTCGAGTAGTGCAGGCCCAGCCAGTCCGCAACGGCCTTTTGGCTATACCCGTGGCGGTCCACCGCGTCGAGAATCCGCGCGTCGCGCGCCGTCCGATCCGTGCGCGCCGCGGCGAACAACTCCGCCAGGCTCGGTCGGCCCATGTGGCGCTGGTCCTTCGGAATCTCCATCGCCGTTTGACGGCCCAGCGTATGGGAGGCGAGCGACGCGGTGAACTCCGCCGGTCCCAAGAGACACTGTGCCTCGACGTGATCCCACAGTGCTGTCGCGCCAACCCCGTCACGCACGAACGCGCGATATTGGTGGTGGGCGGTCGGCCGATCCGCAGCAAACTTGGCGAGCAGCCAGTCGGTCGTCAAGGCCGGGGCGGCCGTCTGCAGTCCGGCTGTGGCGCGATAGCTGCTCCACCGCCAGTCGTCCGGACGCCGGGCCGCCTTCGCTCGTACCGGATTGAGCACGACGTAGCGGCAGACTTCGAGGAGATAGCTCTCCTTATGAATGACGATGGCGGTGAAGCGACCCTGAAAGAGATGGCCGACGCGCTCGTGGGCGCGGTTGAAGGCCTGCGTGTAGGTGCCGTTCAGTTGCCGCATCCCGCGAGAGAGGGTGCTGTCCAAGGTTTCGATCACGAGGTGATAGTGATTGTCCATGAGGCAGTAGGCGTGACAGAGCCAGTGATAGCGCGTGGTGACACGAGCCAGGCTTCCAAGAAACCGCTCGCGGTCGGTGTCGGCGCGAAAGATGGGTTTGCGTTCGTTGCCCCGGCTGGTGACGTGGTAGACGGCGCCAGGGTACTCGATACGCAGCGGTCGAGCCATGGCCGTTACTCTGCGCCCGTTCGGATTGGGATGTCAAGATTCAAGACCTGACCCCGAGCCTTCCGAGCCTTCCATGACCCCGAGCCTTCCATTTTCATCGACCGCACGCCTGTCAAGGCGCTGAAGGACAGCGTGTCCTGCGAATCGATGGGCGAGCCGGATGGCCAGCCGGCGACCGAGCGGCGTCCTGAGATGCGAAACGTAGAAAACGGGACAGATTTATTTTCATCACGCGGAAGCTGCGCTCGGCGTCTTGTATTGCAGCATAGTCCGGGATACGTCCTGCATTCAGCCCCGGTCATTACTCTCCTCGCCGAAAGTGCTCACGGATCGCCTTTTCTTCATCCGGGAGCACCGCCCATAAGAAGCGATTCGCCTCCTCAAGCCAGGTCAGCCGGACCTCGATCGGCCATTCCATATAGCGAAGAATGGCCTCGTCGCTGAGATGGTATCGGTAGCCTTTGGGGGATGGAGGCGCCGGGTCAGCCAGGGTCTTCCTTCGCTCGCAGGGCCTTGATTCGTTCGAGCACGTCGATCTCGGATCGATCCTGCTCGCGTCCCGTCTGGCGCTTCATGTGGATGAGATGATCGCCTGAAGCGCTGCAAAGACATCCTCATAAAACATGGCCGTACGATAGCAGTCGCCGACCGCACCCGTCAACCGTGACCGGGTGACCGGGTCAGGTTTTGAATCTTAATATTGCCACGGATCACGATCTACATACGATCGTAGGCCTCAGATGCGCGCTCCAAGCCCGACCCCAAACATCGGACGCCGTGGCAAACGCGTCATGCACAACAACCTACCTGACTCGCAAGACAGTCGCTTTTCCGGTCTTTGAATAATCCATGTTCGTTTCTCCTTGGAACGAGAACATCAACCCGTGTTGCAGGACCTACCGGATCGAGATCGTGTTGCCCGCCCTGCTGTTGTTGTTCTCGTTGCTCTCCACGATCACATTGGCGGAGTCCGCGATCGCGCCGATGTAGTACGTCCCCTTGGCCATGCTCGTGGGCACGGTCTTGCTGTAGGGAATCGTCTGGCTCGCGAAGGCGTTCAGGGCCGAAGCGCTCACCGTGCCGAGCGAGATGTCGCCGGAGGTGATCACTCCATCCGTGGAGAGATAAAGCGCCACGGTGAATCCGCCGCCGGTCGCGGTCGTCCCCTGATTGTACACCGTCACATTGCCTGTGATGGTATTGCCCCGCCTCGCGCTGGTCGGTCCGCTGACGGCCGTGACCGTGAGGTCGGGGGGAGTCGCGGTGATAACAATCGAATTGCCGGCCAGGGCATTGTTTGTCTCGTCGCTTTCAGTGATCGCGTTCAGATCATCAGCGATTGCGCCCAGGTAGTATTGGCCGGCGGGGGTGGACAACGGAATGCCCACCAAGGTCTCCGCGCCGCTGCTTTGGGTGGCGGGCAATCCATTGACCACACGCGAGGCCAGCAGAACGTCGGAGGTCGTGATGTTGATATCGTCGGACAGATAGAGACCCACGCGGAAGGTGCCAGAACTTCCCGGCGGGGTGTCACTGATTCCCTGATTGAGCACGGTGTTTGACACTGAAATGGCGCTGCCGACCGGAGCGGTGGAAGGGCCGCTCACCGCGGTCATCGCCAGATCCGACGCGGTAATCTGGACCGGGGCGGATCCGATGTTGTTCGACTCATTCGTCTCAGTGATCATGTGGAGAAGATCCGCAACGCCGATCCAGTAGTAGTTGCCGGGCGCTATGTTGGTCGGTATCAATTTGTTCTTCAGGGTAACGGTTGCGCTCTCGCCCCCGCCCAGCACGCCCGATACGGACAACACACCCAGGAATATCGACCCGCCGTTCATCTGCGGATCCGCCGACAGGTAGATGCCGACGCTTCCGACACCCGTCGTATCTGTGCCTTGATTGAGCACCGTCACCGATATATCGACATAAGAACCCAATGCCGCCATGGAGGGACCGGTGACATTCGACGTGATCAGATCGACGTTCCGCGTGGTGAAAGTCCGGTCTTGGCCATAGGTGGTGGCGGAAGCATTCTGGGCCGCGGCACGGAAATGATAGGTTGCGCCGGGCGTCAGTCCGGTCAAGGTTTGGCTGAAGGCCACCGCGGATGTGCCGCTGCCCGCCGCCTGCCGAGGAGTGGTGTTGCCGTAGGCCGGCGTCGTCCCCCATTCAAACCAAGCGTCGGTGGCTTCGCCGTTCGGGTCGACGGTCCCGTTCAGCGTCGCTTCGAATACGGAAACCGTCGACGCCGCCTCGGTCACGACCATGGGACCCTGGATCTCGAGCGTCGCCATGCCGGTATGGGTGATCACGCCATCCGTTCCCCGAATCGTCAGCGTATACGTCCCCGGCGGGATCGCCGGATCCGTGGTCACCGTCAGGATGGATGAGTCGGAACCGCCGGCCGGCACAAACACGGGATTTGGCGAGAAGCTCCCCGCGATAGTGGGGTTGTTTGCCGCCATGCTCAAACCAACCGTGCCGCTGTAGCCGGCCCGGGAGGTCAGCGCAATGTTATAGGTCGTGGAGCCACCCCGGATGACGCTTCGGGAAGCAGGAGCCACTGCGAGGTCAAAGTTTGGCACCGACGCGGATTCCCCGACGTTCGCTCCGGTGTGACCAGCGTCGTGATGGAACATTGGCCAGGGCATCGGCCCCGAGGCGGGCGCGGAGAGGTCCCATACCATTAAGTTATAACTCATATCGACCCAGGCCATCTCGAGCAGGCCGTCGCCGTCCAAGTCCGCGATCGCGACGGTGTTATCCGTGTAGCTGCTGACCGCTGCGGTGAGCTTTGGGAAACCCGGGATCTCGGTGCCGTCATACCGAATGGCATGAAGCGGGGAGAGATGATCGGATGAGACGCCGCTCGAGACGATCACGTCGGCGAGACCATCGCCGTCGACGTCGGCGAGGGCCGGCCCGCTGACGCCCCAGGCCCAGTCCTGGTTGGAGACACCGCCCTGGTGCACCACCACCGGCCAGCCGGGAAGAAGCGTTCCATCCGTGCGCCACGCGTATAGGTAGTTGCTGTTGTCAGGCAACGATTCGAGGCCCGCGATCACCTCCGGCCGTCCGTCGCCCGTGATGTCGCCGATCACCGGCGACGTGACGACAGCGGCCTGGGTCGTCTGCGGCCAGCCGGCCACGGCCGTCCCGTCGCCATGAAAGGCGTATACTTTTCCGTCCACGGATCCGATGACGATTTCGAGGTCTCCGTCTCCGTCGAGGTCCCCCATCGCAGGATAGGAAGCATAGCGGATATTCGGCGACACGGGGGGGTTGATAGCCTTGGGCCATCCCGGCCGATCCGTCCCGTCGGGCCCGAACAGATACAGATTTCTCGATCCGGAGGTCTCGACCACCGCAATCTCTTTTTGTCCATCCCCGTCGACGTCGCCGATCGAGGCCGGTGACAAAAACACCGGATCGATACCCAGGGTCCGTGGCCATCCCGGAAGATAATTTCCGTCCCGGTCAACGACTTGGACGACGGTTCCAGACCCAACACTGGGCCAATTTGTCCCAATGATCTCATTCAAACCGTCGCCGTTGATGTCGTCGATGGACTGTGCGTTTTGCCCAACCCCCAGGGTTTTCGGCCATCCCGGAAGAAGAGTCCCATCGGCCGACCAGACAAAGAACACGCCGTAGTTGCTGGTGGCCACGATCTCGGGCCGTCCGTCGCCGGTCAGATCGCCCGCGGCCGGACCCCGCTGGATGAAGATGCCGCCGTTGTTCCCGGGATCGACCGTCTGCGGCCATCCGGGAAGGGGCGAACCGTCGTGTTGGAAGACCTGGACGGTGCTGCCGTAGCCGACCAGCAGTTCCTGAAGGCCGTCGCCGTTTAGATCCGCGGCGGTGATATGATCGGTGAAACTCAAGTTAGGGGCCAGACTGGTCCCTGCCAGGCTCAGGCTCTTCGGCCAGCCGGGATGAAGCGTCGGATCCACCAGCACGGGCGTACTCTCGGTAATCCGTCCGCCGCCGCTCAGGTTGACGACCAGCTCAATGGTGTAGTGGTCGGCCGGCACCCCCGTGGTGTCCCAGGTTCCGAGGACGCCGTCGCGCACCGGCTGCAGACCGCCTCCGGGCAACGTGATGGCGGGATCACCCAGCAATTGTCCAAGGCTGTCACGGACTTCAAAGCCGTAGCCGGAGAATCCGGCAGGAGCCGCCGTGCCCGTGATCGTAATCGGATCGCCGCCGCGGAACGGAGAAAAATAAGCAAATAATTTCAGCTGGGGGTCGGTAATGGCCACAGTGTCAATTGTGATGGTCTGAAGATACTCATAGGTTTCCCCGTTCGTTTTCCGACCGGTGAGTCGGAGTGTCGTGACGCCGTCTGCGACGCTGCCGGTATCCCATGTGGCCAGGAGGCCGACCCCCGACACGGGCGTGGTCGAGGTGGCGATCGCCACCCAGCCGGTGGGGTTGGCCCCGGCGCCGTACTCCAAGGCCCAGCTCGCAAAACCAACCCCTTCGGCGATGCCGTAGACATCGACCAACGCGCCGCCGGTGATCACCTCTCCGGATTGCGGCTGGGTTATGAACACGGCCAGCGGTAACTGCGCCAAGGCGCCCGCGGCATTGAGTCGGCCATATCCAAATGTTTGATCAAAGCCGACGGGCCCCCGATCGTCGCTGCCCCGGCGGATCGCCTGGCGCACCTGCTCGTTAAGAAACTCCGGGTGAGCCGACAGGACCAGTGCCGCAACCCCCGAAACGTGCGGGGCCGCCATGGAAGTGCCCGCCTGACGAAGATACTTGTTTCCGACGATGAGTTCGGAAGGGCAGAGGGATGGATCGCAGGTCGCGGACTTCAGCGAAAGAATGTTCCGGAAGGGATCAAACGCCGGGGGCGGGTTTGTGTCGCCGCCGCCCGGCGCGGCCACGTCAAGCCCTCCGCCGTAATTGCTGAAAAAAGCGGCTTGGTCCTCCGGGGTGCTGGCCGATACCTTGATGCTCTCCGGGATATTCTGCGGGCTGTAATAGGCCACATCATCGCCGCTGTTCCCGGCGGCGAACACGACGACCGCTCCGAGCCCATGGGCCAGACGGACCGCGTCTTCCGCCACCGGGTTGCTAGGACAGCGAGCGGTGCAACCCCAACTGTTGTTGATCACATCCGCGCCGTTCTCCGCGGCATACACGATCCCGGCGGCCAAGCTCGATATGGATCCGGAACCGGTGTCGTCCAAGCCCTGCAGCGGCATGACCTTGGACTTGTAGGCCACTCCGATGATCCCCTTACGGTTGGTCCCGACGGCCGCGATCGTCCCGGCGACGTGGGTGCCGTGTCCGTATCCGTCCGTGGGGTCGTTGTCACCATAGGCGAAGTCCCAGCCCCAGGTGTCGTCGATGTACCCGTTGCCGTCGTCGTCAATGCCGTTCCCGGCGACCTCGTCCGCGTTGCTCCAGACGTTGGCCGAGATCTCGGAATGGGTCTTGTCGAGGCCTGTGTCCACCACCGCCACGACGACCCCGTTCCCCTGGGCGATGTCCCAGGCCGCCCCCATTTGGATTTTTTTCAGGCCCCACAGATCATCCTCCGGCTGTCCCCAGGACCCGGTGCTGCCGTAGTATGAATCATTCGGCACGAACGACGTCTTGGCGCGATAGTTGGGCTGTGCGTATTCGACGTGAGGATCTTTTCGGAATTCCGCCGCGACAGCCTCCGCGTCGGAAGCGGCCGATAGTTCGAGGACATAGACAGGACCCAGATCGGGAAGAGCCGCACCTTTGGGCGCGCGGAGGGTCCGGTGGGAAAACTTTTGCTTGACGTCACGGAGCTTGTCTTCATGGAAGCGCTTCACAGCCGGCTCGTCAGCGCCTGAGAGGAAGGCCTCCTCCACGTCCGTCCGGAAAATGGGACGGGCGGAGCGTACGCCGTATTTCTTGTGGAGTTTATCCAGGCTGTCGCTCCGATCCGTGGTGGCCGATTGGAACGATTGGCCCCTCTCGATCAGCCGGTTGACGGGCTGCGTAACGGTATCGCGATACTTGACGATCATCTGGCCGGGCGCGTAGGAAAGCCCGGCGGAGGACCCGCTCTCAATCCGAATACCGGCTTGGGGGCCGGTGTCCTGGAAGGCTGTCGTTTTCGTTCCCGGTCCGGCTGGCGAATCCGCCTGCAACGGCGAGAGCGCCACCAGCAGGAGTCCCAGGCCGCCGAAGAACCAAGACAACACCCGAGGCCCTTTCCTTGTTGATGCAACCTTCAATCCGTCGTGTCCTCGGGCGTTCATGGCGAACCCTCCTCTAAGTTCTATCTGGATCAGCCGCGGTTCTTACCGGATGCTGATCGTGTTCCCCCACATTACCTCGGATCACGACCTGTTGTGTGACCCGGTTGTGAGCACGACCCGAAACCGGGCCTTGCCACTCATCATGCGATCGTAAGCCTCTGATGCGTGCTCCAGTGGGAAGACCTCGTTCATCGACCGCACGCCCGTCAAGGCGCTGAATGCCAGCGTATCCTGCGAATCGATGGGCGAGCCGGATGGCCAGCCTGCGACCGATCGGCGCCCTGAGATGAGGAGGAGGGCGGGGACCTGAAGCGGTTCGTGCGCGGCGCCGAGGACGACCAGCTTGCCGTTAATCGCCAGGCCACCCAGGACCGCATTCATGGCGTTGCCGTCCGTCACCGTGGCCAGGATGATCTTGGCTCCGCCCAGCTTTACCAGTTCTGCCGCGGGATCTTGCGCCTGACTATTGATGTAGTGCTGCGCGCCAAGCTTCTTGGCCAACGGCTCCTTATCCTTCCCGCGTGCGATGGCAACGGTCTTCATGCCCATTTTGGTGGCGTACTGAACACCCAGATGACCGAGACCGCCCAACCCAAGGACGGCGACGAGATCGCCTGGCCGCGCGCCGCTGTTCCGAAGGGAGTTGTAGGTGGTGATTCCGGCGCACATCAACGGGGCGGCTTCTTCGGCTGACAGGCCGTCGGGGATCTGGGCCAGGGCTTCGGCTGGCGCGATCATGTAGTCGGCGTAGCCGCCGTCGTACGAGATGCCGGTGACCTGCGGTGCGACCTGGCACGTCACGAAGTCTCCGCGACGGCACGACTCGCAATACCCGCAGTGCCCGCCATGCCAGCCCACGCCCACCCGCTGGCCGGTTGTCCATCCAGCCACGCCGGACCCCAGGGCATCGATGATACCGGCCACCTCATGTCCTGGAACTCGGGGGTATTGAATGCCAGGCCAGAGCCCATCTTTGGTAAACATATCGCTGTGACAAATGCCACATGCCTGGACCTTGATCCGAACCTTGCCTTGTCCTGGCGTGTGGACTTCGCGTTCAACGAGTTCAAAGGGTCCCTTGGGTTTGGTGACCTGCATTACGCGCATCATTGGTATGGTCCCTCAGAGCAGGCTGCTGGAAAAGTCCATCTGCTGCGTTCTCGGTTGTCGGAAATCCTCACGTACGACCGCAATCCCCCGGGAATGCCTCGTACCTCCAGGAGACTCCCAGTCCGCTCAGGTTTTCCTCCTCCCTGTAAGGCGGAATCGGGGTCAGATCTTGCACTGCAACATACTCTTTGACGACAAGGCAATCAACTCCATAGGAAGCTACTTCAATTCTCAGTAGGCGCCGTGAACGTCAGTCCTCGTACTTGTACGGGACTCGTCCGATCCGAAGTCGTTCCATCGCCGAGTTGGCCATGTCCGTTTGTTCCCCACGCCCAGATTGTCCCGTCGCGTTTCGCCGCGAGGCTGTAGCGAGCGCCAGCAGCGATCGCTACCACATCGGCCAATCCAGCGACTTGCCCAGGCGTGTTTCGATCGGTCAGAGACAGCGGTTCTGCCAATTGGCCATTACTATTCCAGCCCCAGGTCCAGACCGTTCCATCGCGCCTGAGCGCCACCGTATGAAGATAGCCGGCCGTAACAGCGACCACATCACCTAAACCGACAACTCGGACCGGCCGATGGTTGGTCGTATTCGTGCCGTCGCCGAGTTGGCTCGCCTTATTCTCACCCCAGGTCCAAATTGTCCCGTCCCGGGTCACCGCGACTGCATGATGCCCACCGACCTCTACCGAAACAACATCCGTAGGCTCCTCAAACTTGATGGGGTGAGGCTGAAACGTCGGCGTGTGGCCGAACTCGTGGCTTCCCCATGCCCATAGCTCGCCGTTCCGTGTGACCGCGGCCACATATCCCGATGATGCGCTGATAGACGACACATCTGTGAGTTCGCTTACCCGGCTCACTTTCCCTGGCGCCCGACCGCGCCCCATCACGACAGATAGGATGGAATACTCGCCCCATGTCCAGACGCTGCCATCGGCCTTCAGCGCGACGTTGATCGGGTTGCCGGCGGCAATAGCCGTGACCCGATCGAGGCCTTGTATACGCACCGGGCGGAGCTGCGTCTCCCGGCTTCCATCGCCAAGTTGACCGTATCTGTTGTTTCCCCACGCCCAGACTGCACCATTCGCATCGAGAGCCAGGGAATAGCTCTCGGCGGCCGCAATAGCCTTGATTCCCTTCAGGGCGGTCATGTCTCCCGGAGTTGGGAGATCTATTGGTATCCCTCGCCCGAGTTGGCCGGATTGGTTCGCTCCCCAGCTCCGCATTTTCCCATCACTGTTCAGCGCCAGACTGTGCCAGTCGCCCGCTGCAAGCGCCGGGGCAACGGGCCCCACGGGGCCTGGATGGTCGTTTGGGCTGGTGATCACACTTCCCGAAGTACACGAGACGAGGAAAAGCGCTATGGCAAGGGGTACACGAGAAGAGGCAACAGATCTATTGTTCATGAGTGATCCTGATCCAGGTCCGGTGGATTTCCGGCGCGCCGAATTCGCTCCCATCGTCCCAAGCGCTCGGGTGAGACGAACCGCCGGATGAATCGGTTGGCTTCTTCGAGCCATCGAAGTTTGTCTTCAGCGGACATGTCGCGGCAAGCTTTGAGCGTGTCTCCCCTCAGCCGAAACACGAACGCCTTGGGGCGCGGAGGTGTCGGCTTGCTCATCAGATGTCTTCCATACAGCGCTAAGCGGCGTGGTGTTTTGCGCCGCGTCCGCCGGGACGCTTTGTTGGTCGCGTCGTGACCTTTGCGAGCCTGATGAGGGAGCGGAGCGCGGCGTCGACCGTCTCGTCGTTCGGAAACGCCGCTGCTACTTCAGGCTGCAGGACCACAATATTTGACGACTGTTTCAAGCGCTTCGCATATTTTCCTCGTACCAATGGGCCCACAAAGTCTGAGCGCTTGTAGGCCGGGCGAAGGTCGTTTTTGGGGGCTCGTTTAACCTTCTGCATAGCCGTTAAGAGCGGCGCGGCCCCGCCAGCTCCCGCTCAATATTGATCAGCACCTGCCGTCCGGAATCCTTGACCACGCCCGCAAACAGATTCGTATCCGCATAGTGCCCGGTCAGGTCGCGCGCGA
>Ga0214473_10008316_pt1 | contig 12276 bp, 11 predicted proteins | sample RVTome_7_FD_203509 | JGI IMG/M metagenome (GOLD analysis project Ga0214473, IMG submission 203509) | Soil microbial communities from uranium-contaminated site in the Upper Colorado River Basin, Wyoming, United States - RVT98D197 | ecosystem: Environmental > Terrestrial > Soil > Contaminated >... | reverse complement strand
CGGGATGGTCGACCCCACGGACCTTTCCGCCCTCTCGGACGTGGAGTTCCAATCGGGACACAGCACCAAGGCGGTCATCCTCTCGGCGATCCATTTCGAGCATGCGCTCCAGTTCTTCCAGGCGTACGGGTACGGCACGACGACCCTCAATATCAAGGACGAGAAGGCGTCGCGGAAGACCGCCAAGGTCGAAAAGAGCATGGACAGCCTCCTGGAAGCCCTGGTGTCCTGGAAGGGGCAGGACCTGCATCTTTCCGCCGGCGCGATCCCTTCCATCCGGGTCGACAACGAGATCCGGCGCCTGGGCCTGCCCGCCCTCAAGCCGGCCGAGGTCGAGCAGATGATCTACGGCATCATGTCGCCGGAGCAGAAGCGGATCTTCCTGGAGCAGAAGGAGCTCGATTTCGCCTACTCGCTCCATGGGCTGGCGCGCTTCCGCTGCAACGTCTACCGGCAGCGCAGCTCCGTCGCGTTCACCGCCCGGCACGTGGTGGAAAACATCCCCGGCGCCGCCGAGCTGGGGCTCCCCGATTTCCTGAGGGACTTCGCGATCAAGACGCAGGGGCTGATCCTGATCGTCGGCCCCAACGGCCACGGCAAGTCCACAACGCTCGCCAACCTCGTGGATACGATCAACCGGGAAAGGAAGGCGAACGTCATCACGATCGAGGACCCGGTCGAGTTTACGCACCGGCACAAGAACTCCAACATCAACCAGCGCGAGGTGGGGACCGACACGCACTCCTTCGCCGACGGGCTGCGGCACATCTTCCGGCAGAACCCCGACGTGATCGTGATCGGCGAGCTCCGGGACTACGAAAGCATCTCCATCGCCCTCACCGCGGCGGAAACCGGCCACCTGGTCATGGGGACGCTCCACTCGAACAGCGCAACGGCGGCCGTGGACCGGATCATCGACATCTTCCCCGCGAACCAGCAGCACCAGGTGCGGGCGCAGCTCGCCGAGTGCCTCCTCCTGGTCTTCTCCCAGCGCCTGCTCCGGCGCGCCTCCGGCAACGGCCGGATCCTGGCGTGGGAGAAGATGAGCACCTCCAGCCGCATCCGGAACGCCATTCGGGAAGCGAAGGTCGCCCAGTTGCGCGGCATGTTGCAGGCGAGCGTCGACGAGTTCGTCAACATCGACTGGAACCTTGCGGACCTGGTTTCCTCCGGCAAGGTGAAATACGAGGAGGCGTGCAAGTACGCCGACAGCATCGCGTACCTGAACGAGCTGCTGAAGGTCCGCGGCGTCTTCAAGTAGGGCGGCGGGGTCTTTCGCGGCGGGAGGGGTGAGGACGATGATCGGAAAGAAGGTCCGCCTGGAGCGGATCATGGACCGGAACACGCGAAGGACGGTGATCGTGCCGATGGACCACGGGGTGACGGTCGGCCCCATCCCGGGCCTGATCCAGATCCCCCCGGCCGCGAACCTCATCGCCGAGGGAGGGGCCAACGCCGCCGTGGTGCACCGGGGGGCGGCGATGTTCGGCCACCGGGGCTACGGAAAGGACCTGGGGCTCATCCTCCACCTTTCCGCCAGCACGAACCTGTCTCCCGATTCCAACCGGAAGGTCCTGGTGGCGACGGTCGAGGACGCCCTGCAGATGGGCGCCGACGCGGTGTCGATCCACGTGAACCTGGGCGCCGAGGACGAGGCGCAGATGCTTCGGGACTTCGGCGCCGTGTCCAGCGCCTGCCAGAGGTGGGGGATGCCGCTCCTGGCGATGATTTACACCCGCGGCCCGAAAGTCAAAAACGAATACGACGTCCGGTACGTGCGGCACGCCGCCCGCGTGGGCGCGGAGATGGGGGCGGACATCGTCAAGGTCCCTTACACCGGCTCCCCCGAGACGTTCCGGGAAGTGACGGACGGGTGCGCTTCCCCGGTGGTCATCGCCGGAGGGGAAAAGATGGAGAGCGACGAGGAAGTGCTGCGGATGGTCCGGGACGCCGTCGCCGCGGGAGGCGCGGGGGCATCCATCGGCAGGAACGTTTTCCAGCACAAGTTCCCGGCTGCGATGGTCAAGGCGATCGTGGCCATCGTCCACGGAGGGGCGTCCGTACCCGAGGCGATGGGGATCCTCAAGGCCAAGGGGAAGTGATGGCCCCCGTCCTCTGGGCGCGGGTGATCCCGTGGGACAAGGAGATCGCGGTCGCCGCGCTGGAGTCCGGCGTCGAGACGCTCTGGATACCGGACGGATGCGCCGGACGCGCGCAGGAGCTGGGAAGGGTCCGGACCGCCTGCGCGGAAGGCGACTTCCGCGAGGGACGGGACTTCCGCGTCACCGGGATGGAGGGGAAGCAGGACGAAACGGCGATCCTCTCCTCGTCCGGGGAGACGATGTGGGTCGTCTTCCCGCGGGATCGCGAGGTGATCCCCCTCGAGAACCTCGTGGCCTGGCGGCGGAAGATCCTGGTCGCGGCCCGGACTCCAGAAGAGGTGGCGCTTTACCGGGGGATCCTCGAAAGGGGCGTCCACGGAGTCGTCCTCGTTGCGGACTCCTCCGCCGGCATGCGCCTCCTTGCCTCCGCCGCGCGGAGGGAGCCGGAAAAGACCGCGCTCGTCGAGGGGATTGTCGCGGAAATTCTCCCTCTCGGCATCGGCGACCGGGTCTGCGTCGATACCTGCACCCTGATCGAGGGAAACCGGGGGATGCTGGTGGGCAATTCCAGCGCGGGGATGTTTCTCGTCTGCGCGGAAAACGTTCCCAACCCCTACGTTCTCCCCCGCCCCTTCCGCGTCAACGCCGGGGGAGTGCACTCGTATTGCCGTCTGCCGGGCGGCCGCACCGCCTATCTATCGGAACTCGCCGCGGGCTCCGAAGTCCTCCTGGTCGGCGAGACGGGGGAGGGGGAGACGGCCTCGGTGGGACGGGTCAAGGTAGAGCGGCGCCCGCTGCTCCTGGTCCGCGCGAAGACCCCTTCCGGGGCGGTCCACTCCGTCATCCTGCAGAACGCGGAGACGATCCGCCTTGTGGGTCCGGGAGGCGCGGCCGTCTCCGTTGCGAAGCTTGCCGAAGGGGACGCAGTCCTCCTGGCGGAAGAGGCGGCGGGAAGGCACTTCGGCGTGGCGGTCGCGGAGACGATCCGCGAAAAATGAGACGTATTTTTTCTTCCGCGAAGGTATAAAATAAAAACACCGGCTTAAGCTGACGGCTCGCCTGCCGTAATGCACAAGCGCCCGCAGCTTAGCCGGTGCGAAGTTGGATTTTCGTTACAAAGGAGGGAGCATGTTCGGACTCGGATTGCCGGAGCTTCTGGTCATTCTCGTCATCGTGGTCCTGCTGTTCGGGGCGGGGAAACTGCCGCAGATCGGGGCCGGCCTCGGGGAAGGGATCCGCAATTTCAAGAAGTCGATGAAGGATAAGAACGAAGTCGACGTCACTCCCGCCAAGACCGACGAACCGAAGAAATAGGTCCGCGGAAGGCGCGAAGCCGCCGCACGCCTCTTTTCAGTCCCCTTCCTTCGCCTCCAGGCGGTACGCGCTGATCCCCTCGGGGGCGTTGAAGAACACCGCCATGAACGGAATGGATTTCCCCGGAGGGACCTCCATGTTCATCAACCGTTCGCCGAACCGGTTGGAGAGGATTTCCTCGATTTCCCCCCGGGGGGCGGTTCGCAGCGTCTCGCCGGGGAGGACGTTCCCCGCGTAGCAGGATGTCTCCACGATCGTCTGGTCCTTGTCGTTGAGCAGCGCCGCGTGGATCCGGATGCCGCTTTTTCGCGTCCGCCCCGCGTTCACCACCTGCCCCTTGATGACGAACAGGTTCCCCGATTCCGCGTTGGGCTCGTAGTAGCCGATGAGGTTCCGGACGTCGAACTGGGGACCGGGCTTGCCGCCGCGCAGCCAAAGCGATTCCATCCCGGGAAACCAGCTCCGCAGGAGGTCCTGTCCGCCCTTCGTGAAGCCCAGGTACGCCCCCCCGCCGGCAAGGGCGAGGAAGAGGAGGACGAGGGCGGTCAGGGAAGGCCGGAACCGCGGAGAGGCGGTTTCCCGGTGCTCCGGCGGTTTCGGAGGGGGGGGCTCTTTCGCGGGCGGCGTTTCCGGCGTGGGGGGAGGGGGAGCGGGCTCGGCCGGCTGGGCCGCCGCTTCCCGCAGCTGCGCCTCGAAATCCTGGGGGGGCAGGGGCGTCTCCTCCTCCGCGGCGGGGGGGGAGAGGGGAAGAGGCGCTTCGGAGACTTTCGGGGAGGACAGCGGGATTACCGGCTCCGGCCGGAGGCTGCCGGAGATGTCCAGCTCCCGTTCCGAACCTCCTTCGCTTTCTTTTCCGTATTCCCTCTTCAACAGATCGAGGGTGTCCGCGTTGCTCACCATGAAATCGGGAAGCGGGGAGGGCGGAGGGGTTTCCTTTTCGAGGCCTTCCGCCGGCGGCGAAAGGTCGATCTTCTCCTCCGGCCGGAAATCCACCGCCAGATCCGCCAGCTTTCCGGGCTCCGTTTCTCCTGCCGGTGCGGATTCCTCCTCCCTGCCGGAGGCGAGGAACTTTTCGAAGGCGAGGTCGATCTCGTCCGTTCCGAAAGAAGGGACCCCCTCGGAAGGGGGCTCCGGCGTGGCCGCTTCCGGGCCGGGGGGCTCGGGAGAAGTCGCTTCTGCGTCTTTCGGCGCTTCCGGTCGTCCTTCCGCGGTTTCCCGAACCGCCGATCGCAGGTCCAGGGTGCCCCCGCCGGTTTCCGCGGTTTGCGCCTCCCCGGGCTTGAGGACCACGATGGCGTCTCCGCACCGGCGGCATCGTACGCGCGCCCCCCTTCCCTTGATCCTGTCTTCGTCCAGCCGGAACTTCGTGCGGCACGAGGGGCACTCGATGATCATCCGCGTCCTCCGTCAGGTCGCTTCCGGCAGCCGGGGAGAGGGAAGTCGTAGATCTGGGGGAGCTGCCGGTATTGCTCTCCGTAATCCATGCCGTATCCCACGACGAATCCCTTCTTCAGGCGGAACCCCGCGAAATCGATGTCAAGAGCGGTTTTCCGCCGTTCCCGCTTGTCCACCAGGACGCAAAAGCGAACGGAAGCGGGCCTCCTCTTTTCCAGGTGCCGCCGCAGGAATGCCGCCGTGTTCCCCGTATCGACGATGTCCTCCACGATCAGCACGTCTTTCCCGGCGATGTCGATTTCCACGTCCTTGGTGACCTCGATCCGCTTCCCCGGGACGCTTCCGCCGCCGTAGCTGCGCACCCGCACGAAATCGATCCTCGCGGGGACGGCGAGCTCGCGGGCCAGATCGGCGAGGAACGGGACCCCGCCGTTCAGCACGCCCACGAGAACGAGGTCGGAGCCGCGATAGGCGCGTTCGATCCGCCGCGCGAGGGCGGCCACCTTCCCGCGGATCCGCTCCGCGGTGTAGAGAGGCCTCCTTCCGACTATAGTGAATTTCGTCGGGGGCCTCAAGTCTGCGCCTGCGCTTTCCGGCCCCGCGCGCCGAAAGCGCAAAGCAGGATGCCGGCCTCGAAGAGGGCGTAGAGCGGAACGGCGATGAGGAGCTGGGAAACGACGTCCGGCGGCGTCAGGACGGCGGCCAGCAGCAGGGTCCCCACGACGGCGATCTTCCTTCCCTTGCGCAGGAGCAGGGGAGTGAGGACTCCCGCGCGCCCAAGGAGGAACATGACCAGCGGGAGCTCGAACATGACGCCGAAAATCAACAGCAGCCGGAGGATCAGGGAAAGGGACTCCTTCATGGACGGCATGGGGACGATGACGGAGCGGCCGAAGGAGAGGAAAAAGGCGAACACCTGGGGGATGGCCACGAAGTAGCCGAACGCCATGCCCCCGAGGAACCCCGCCGTCGACCAGCATGCGCATGCCAGCACGACCTTCCGTTCCTTGCGGTAGAGGCCCGGCGATACGAAGCGCCAGAGCTGGTAGAAGATCACCGGGCTGGCGAGAACGAACCCGCCCCACAGGGCGACCTTGAAGTAGGTGAGGAACGCCTCCGTGAGCTCGGTGAAGATGAGCCGGGAGGTGCCGGGAAGGCTTTGGAGAAGCGGCCGCAGCAGGGCCTTGTAGATGCCTTCCGCCCAGTTGTAGCAGAGCCCGGTACCGATTCCCAGGGCGATGAGAGACCGCACCAGGCGGGTGCGGAATTCCTCCAGGTGCTCGGAGAGGGGGAGCCGGACCTCCTCGGTGTTCCGGGCTTCCTCGGTGTTCATGCGGCAGGGGGGACTTCCGGGTTCATCCCTGGGAGGAGGGCGGCGTCGGCACTTTCGCCTCGCCGGGCGGCTTCGACGGCTCGGTATAGGGGAGGGCCGGCTGAACGGACGCTTCTTCCTTCCTGCTTGCTTCCGGCATCGGCTCCGGGGGTGCTTCCCTGGCGGTCATTTCCTTCGGTGGTTCTTCCCTGGAGATTTCTTCCTTCATGGCGTCGTCGATGCTCTTTTTCACTTCCTCCGAGGCCTTCTTGAACTCGGCGATCCCCTTGCCCAGGCTCTTGGCAAGGTCCGGAAGCCGCTTCGGCCCGAAGAAGATCAGGATCACGACCAGGATGATGAGCATCTCCTGAAAGCCGATACCGAACATCCGCATCCTCCCCGATCCGCCGGTTCTATTTACTTAATATACTCCGGTTACTTAATATACTCCGGGCACCGTTCCAAATCCACGTTATCCGATCGGATAATGCGCCTATCCGATCGGATGCGTCCGGCGGGCCCGATTGCGGAGGGGGCATGCGCAGTGCCCCGTTTTTCCGCGGATATAGGAAAAGGCACGGCATTTGAAGGTAAATCAATTGGATTTCCCGACATCACTTTTGCGGGGGGATGAGGCGTGTTTCTCGGCGTCGACATCGGATCGATAAGCGTCAAATTCGCTCTGTTTGTGCCGCAAGGGGGCGATCCGGTTCCCGGGGAGGTCCGTGCCGCCTTCCAGGACCCGGAGGCCGTGGCGCTGGAGTGCGGAGGGGTTGCGCATATCCTGTCCTACGACCGGCTTCTGGGCGATCCGGACGGCAAGGTCCCGGAGCGCCTGCGGGAGTGGATCGCTGTATTAGGCGCCGCCCGCGTGGAGGGGATCGCGGTCACGGGAAAGGCGGGGAAGCGTCTCTGCGAGAGGCTCGGCGCGCACTATGAAAACGAGTTCCGCTGCCTGGTGAAGGCGGTGGCCGCGGCGCACCCCGACGTCCGGACGATCTTCGAGATGGGCGGGGAGAACGCCAAGGCGATCCGGCTGGAGCCCGGGGGGAACGGCGAAGCGGTCCGCATCAAGGATTACGATACCAACGGCGACTGCGCCGCAGGCACCGGCTCGTTCATCGACCAGCAGGCGAACCGGATGCGCCTATCCGTCGAGGAGATCGGGGACCGGGTCGCGCTCGCCGCGACCTCCGCAAGGATCGCGGGCCGGTGCTCGGTGTTCGCCAAGTCCGACATGATCCACGCCCAGCAGAAGGGGTGTTCCCCGGAAGAGATCCTGAAGGGCCTGTGCGAGGCGGTGGCCCGCAATTTCAAGAGCAGCATCAACAAGGGAAAGGACCCTATCCCGAAAGTGGCCCTTGCCGGAGGCCTGTTCGCCAACCAGGGGGTGGTCCGGGCGATCCAGGACATGTTCGGGTTCGGGCCCGGCGACGTCGTGGTCCCCCGGGGCTTCGCGCATCTGGGCGCCATCGGAGCGGCCATGGCGGCGGCCGACGTCCCGCGAACGGCGCGGAAGGCGGTCTGCGTGGGGCCTGTCGCCGACGCCGGCCCGGCGGAGCGGGAGAAGGCGTTTCCCTCCATGCCGCCCCTGTCCACGGAAAACGTCGTGTTCCTGCGGGACCGCGTGGTTCCCCCGCCGAAGATCGAGGGGAAGCCGGAGGTTTTCCTGGGGATCGACATCGGCTCGGTGAGCACCAACTTCACGCTGGTCGACTGGGAAGGAAACCTCCTGAAGGAGATCTACGTCCGCACGCAGGGCCGCCCCGTGCAGGTTGTGACGGACGGCCTGCGGGAGCTGCAGGAGGAGTTCGGAGACGCCGTGACGGTCCGGGGAGTGGGCACCACGGGCTCGGGCCGGGAGCTGATCGGGGAGCTGGTGGGCGCCGACGCGGTCCAGGACGAAATCACCGCCCACAAGACCGGCTCCACGTTCATCGGCCGGCGCTACTTCGGGCAGCCGGTGGACACGATCTTCGAGATCGGGGGGCAGGACTCCAAGTTCATCGGCCTCGAAAACGGGGTCGTGACGGACTTCGCCATGAACGACGCCTGCGCGGCGGGGACGGGATCGTTTCTCGAGGAACAGGCGGAGCGGCTGGGGATACAGATCAAGGAGGAGTTCGCACGGCTGGCCCTCTCCTCGAAGGCGCCGCTGCGGCTGGGGGAGCGGTGCACGGTGTTCATGGAACAGGACCTGAACAATTTCCTCAATCAGGGGGCGGACAAGGTCGACATCGTGGCGGGGCTCGCCTACTCTGTGGTCCTCAATTACCTCAACCGGGTCGTCCGGGGCCGAAGGATCGGCGAGACCATCTACTTCCAGGGGGGGACCGCGTACAACGACGCGGTGGCGGCGGCCTTCACCCACGTGCTGGGAAAGAAAATCATCGTCCCGCCGCACAACGGGGTGATCGGCGCCATCGGCATGGCCCTCCTGGCGCGCGACAAGGTGAAGGCGCTCGGGGTCCCCACCCGGTTCCGCGGCTTCGACCTCCGGAAGGTGGACTACCGGCGCCGGGAGTTCGTCTGCAAGGGGTGCAGCAATTTCTGCGACATGCAGGAGATCCGCATCGAGGAGACGAGGACCTACTGGGGCGACAAGTGTTCGGAGAAGTACCGGAAGGCCGCGCGCACCGATACGCGCCCCGTGATCGAAGACCTGCCGGCGCGCCGGGCGGATTACCTCGACCGGCTGGCGGAGGGGGCGGCGAGCGGGCCCCGCGGGGTCGTCGGGTACCCGCGCGCCATGTACTACTTCGAGCGTTTCCCGTTCTGGCTGGGGTTCCTCTCGTCCGTCGGGTTCGGGGTGAAGGTCAGCCCGCGGACCGACAAGGCGATCGCGCGGGAGGGGTTCGAGCTCACCGTGGCGGAGCCCTGCTATCCCATCCAGGTCTCCCACGGCCACGTCGCCGCGCTCCTGCGCGACGGGATCGACTTCCTCTTCGTCCCGAACGTCATCAACGCGGAGACGGAGCACACGCACACCGAGTCGCACTTCTGCCCGTGGGGGCAGACGCTGCCGTTCGTCCTGGGCGCTGTCCCCAAGTGGGAGAAGGAGCTGCGGCAGAAGATGTTGTCCCCGACGGTCCGCTTCCGGGACGGAGAGAAGCACGTCGTCATGGACCTGTTCGAGTGCTTCGGCCCCTTGGGCGTCTCGCGCCGCGAAATCCGGGAAGGGATCCGCGCCGGCTACCGCGAGCAGCGGAAGTTCCACGAGTTCCTGATGGCCTTGGGGGCGGTCGCGACGTCCGAGGTGGAGAAGGCGGGGGCGGACGCCATCGTCCTTTTGGGACGCCCGTACAACCTCTACGACCGGGACGTCAACATCGACATCCCCGCCAAGCTGCGCGACCGGTACGGCGCGAACGTGATCCCGGTCGATTTTCTCCCGGTGGACGATATCGACATCCGGGACATCCACGATAATATGTTCTGGAACTACGGGAGGAAGATCATCGCGGCGGCGCGGTGGTGCCGGGCCCGCCCGAAGTTCCACCTGATCTACATCACGAACTTCAAGTGCGGCCCGGATTCGTTCATCCGGCACTTCATCACGCGCGCCTCGGAATCGCCGTTCCTGAGCCTGCAGTTCGACGGGCACGGCAACGACGCGGGGTACATGACCCGTTGCGAGGCGTATCTCGACAGCAAGGGGGTCTTGCGCTGGTGGGCGGAAACGTGAGCGGCTCTCCCCTCGCGGGGCGGACGGTGTTCTTTCCCACGATGACGGAGGCGGGGTCCCGGGCCATCGCGTCGGCGTTCCGGTCGGTCGGGATCGACGCGATGCCGATGCCTCCTTCCGACGAGGAGACGCTCGTCCTGGGAGGGCGGTATTCCTCCGGTGAGGAGTGCCTTCCCCTGAAGGTGACCCTGGGCGACGCCTTGAAGATGCTCGTGCACAGCGCCATTCCTCCCGAAAAGATGGCGATCTTCATGCCGACGTCGGACGGGCCGTGCCGGTTCGGGCAGTACGGCTCCTTCATGAAGATGGTCTTCCGGGAGATGGGGTTCGGCGACGTGCTGCTGGTGTCCCCCACATGCGCGGACGGGTACAGCGGGGTCGGGGAGCACGCCGACGAGCTCATCCGGACCGCCTGGCGCGCGCTGGTGGCGAGCGACCTGCTCCAGAAGCTTCTCCTCCGGATCCGGCCGTACGAAACGGAGAAGGGGGCGGCGGACCGCGCCCACCGCGAGGCCGTCGATATCCTTTGCCGGGCGGTCGAGTTCCCGGGGGACCCGCAGAAGCGGAAGCTGGCGCGGATGGTGCAGAGCCTGCGCGAGGGGCGCGCCCTCCTGCGCGGGGTCCCCGCCGATTTCTCGCGCCCCCGGCCGCTCGTCGGGGTCGTCGGCGAGATCTTCTGCCGGCTGAACACGTTCAGCAACGACGACGTGATGCGCAAGGTGGAGGAAGCCGGAGGGGAGTGCTGGATCTCCGACGTGGCGGAATGGGTGTGGTCGACCAACGCGGAGCACGTCCGGCTGCTCAAGCGGTTCGGAAAGCACCTGACGATGGAGATGTTCGGGGCGAAGCTGAAGTGGCACTGCCAGCGCAAGGACGAGCACGCGCTGGTCGAGGCGTTCCACGGCGATTTCACCGGCTACGAGGAGCCGCAGGACCCCTGGGTCGTCTACGAGCTGGCGCGCCCCTACCTGCCGCCGGAGGGGGCCCTGGGCGAGATGATGCTTTCCGTCGGCAAGACGGTCTACCTGCACCGGAAGGGGGCCGACGGCATCCTGGACATCAATCCCTTTTCCTGCATGAACGGAATCGTGTCGGAGGCGGTGTACCCACGCGTTTCCCGCGACTGCGACGGCCTACCGGTCCGGGTGCTTTACTTCGACGGGACGCACGTGGACCGCGGCTACGAGCTGGAGATCTTCATGGACCTCGTTCGGGCCTATTCATCCCGGAAGAAAACGGTCCGCCGTTTTCCGGAAGGCATGGGGATAGCGGCCGCGCGCGCGGGTGCCGTTTGAAGATCGCCCTGTTGTCCGACATCCACGCCAACGGCGACGCTCTCGACGCCGTCATCCGGGAGATCTCCGGCCGCGGGGTCGACCGGATCTACCATCTCGGTGACCTGGTCGGGTACAACGCCGAACCCGAGAAGTGCGTCCAATGGGCGATGAAGCACACGGCGGGCGGGATCCTCGGAAACCACGACGCCGTCGCCTGCGGGAAGACGGGGGGTGAGACCTTCAACGCTCCCGCCCGGACCGCGGCGCGGTGGTCGGGCGAGCAGATCTCCCTCGGGTCGCGGGACTACCTGCGTTCCCTTCCCGACCGTCTCGTCGTGGAGAAGGAGCTCCTGCTCGTGCACGGCGCCCCCTCCGATTCCGACCGTTACCTCTTCACGCTCGACGACGCGGCGGAGGAACTGGACGGTCTCGACGGCGCACCGGACGTCCGGGTCGTCTTCTTCGGCCACACGCACGTCCCGGCGGCGGTCGTCCGGCGAAGGGACGGGAGCACCGTTTCCGTTTCTCCCGGCGCGTACCGGCTGGAGGAAGGGGAGCGCGCCTTGATGAACCCGGGAAGCGTAGGCCAGCCCCGGGATCGCGACCCGAACGCCTCCTTCCTCGTTTTCGACACCCGGCTGCGGAGCGCTTCCTGGATCCGCGTGCCGTACGACATCCCGGAAGTCCAGAAGAAGATCGCCGCCGCCGGGCTTCCCCGTCTCTTTGCGAGCCGCCTCCCGGAAGGAATGTGAAGGCTAGCCCGCGAGGATACCGCTTACTGCCGCACACCGCGGACATCCGCATGGAGGTCCGCGGGAAGGACCTGCCCGAGCTCTTCGCGACGAGCGTCGAAGCCCTTTTCTCCCTCATCTCCGACCGGCGGCGGGTGCGTCCCGCGGCGTCGAAGACCTTGAACGTTTCCGGGAAGGACCCGGCAGAGCAGCTCTTTTTCCTCCTCCGTGGTGCGCTGCTGCTCTTTTCCTCGGACCGGTTTCTCGTGCGGACCGCGCATGCTACCATGAAGGTGTCGGGAGTGGAGATGAAGGTCGCGGGTGAGCCGTTCAACCCCGCGCGGCACGCCGCCGACCGGGAGATCAAGGCGGTCACCGCCCACGGGATGACGATCGAAAGGATCCCCGGCGGTTACGCGGTCCGGTTCATCGTGGACGTTTAGGTTTTCGGCGTTCCGCG
>Ga0214473_10008315_pt1 | contig 12277 bp, 11 predicted proteins | sample RVTome_7_FD_203509 | JGI IMG/M metagenome (GOLD analysis project Ga0214473, IMG submission 203509) | Soil microbial communities from uranium-contaminated site in the Upper Colorado River Basin, Wyoming, United States - RVT98D197 | ecosystem: Environmental > Terrestrial > Soil > Contaminated >... | reverse complement strand
TGCGCCTCCAAGTAGCGAGGGTCCTGTTGGAGGATCTCTTCCGCCTGGGACAAGCCATTGGCCCACTGGCCCATCCGCAGATAAAGCATGCCCAAGCTCATCCTGAGGTATAGAGATCGCTGGTGGGAACGGAGGGCCTTGCGATACCAGTCGGCCGCCTCTTCCCCATTGCCCCTCATCTCTGCCAGGTTGCCCAGGGAGAAATAGTAATAGGCCTCCTCTCCCCTCGGGACTAAGCTCTCCTGAGCCCCTCCCACCTCCCCGAACTTGGCAGCCACCGAGGCTCCAGGATGGAGGGAAGAGCATCCGGACCACTGGAGTGCAAGCATCAGGAGGAAGAAAATGAGCATCGTTTTTGACTTCATCAGTTTGGCCTTCCCCTATCCTATCCGCGACCGATAAGCCGCCCTGGGTTCCATCCCCTCTCCCTGTCCTCGCGCATTCCTTAACATCTCCTCGATGACTTGCCAGATTTCTTTTTTCCCGGCTCCGCTCACCGCCGAGAACAACAGGATTCCCTCTTTTCCGCAGCCGAGGGTGCTCCCTGCTCCCTCTTGCACCTTCTGCCATTGACTGCGCGGGAGCTTGTCCATCTTGGTCAGCACAATCCGGTAAGGAAGCCCTCTCTGGTTCAGCCAATCTCTGAGCATCAAATCAGAGGGCATCGCCGGATGGCGGCCATCGAGGATCAATAGCACCCCCCGCAACTGGGAACGCAATGAGAGATAGGGCTCCACCATCTGACGAAAGGAGAGCCTCATCTCCTTGGAGACCTTAGCGTACCCATATCCCGGAAGGTCGACGAAATAGAAGGAGGAATTGATGAAGTAATAATTGAGGCAGCGGGTTCTGCCGGGGGTAACGCTGGTATGGGCGAGGCGCTTCATCCCCACCAGGCAATTGATGAGAGAGGACTTCCCCACATTGGACCTCCCCGCAAAGCCCACTTCAGGCAGCTTCGAGTTGGGCAGTCCTTTCAGATCGACCGCGCTTCCTCCATATCTCGCGCTCAAAATCCTCATCAATCAAAGGGCTTTCCGATAGATGCTCTCGATCTCTTCCTGCTTCACCACCCGGGGATTCCAGGCGATTGCCCTCTTCATCTGCAGGGCATCCTTTGCCACTCCAGAAAGGCCCTCCGCCTCGACGCCTACCTCGCTCAGGTGACGGGGAATGCCAATATCCGCGGAAAGCCGCACGACCGCCTCGCTCGCCTTCTGGGCAGCCTCCACCAGCGACAAGCCCTCCACCTTCTCTCCCAGCGCCTGCGCCACCTGGGCGTATTTCTCCAAGCGGGCAATGAGGTTGAAGTCCATTACATAGGGCAGGAGAATGGCATTGGCAATCCCGTGAGGCACATCGAAGTGCCCTCCCAATGGATGAGACATGGCGTGAACCAGCCCCACCCCAGCATTGGAAAATGCAATTCCTGCCTGGGTGCTGGCAACGGCCATCCGGGATCGAGCCTCTTCATCTGCCCCGTTCGCCACTGAGGGCCGCAAGTACTTGCCGATAAACCCAATGGCATGGAGGGCCAAGGCATCCGAGAAAGGCTGAGCATTCTGGGAGACGAACGCCTCGATGGCATGGGTGAGGGCATCCATCCCGGTGGCTGCCGCCAAGGAGCCAGGCATGCTTTGCATCAAGGAAGGATCCACCATCGCCACTTTCGGGATCAGATGGACATTGGCGATTCCCGCTTTGAACCTCCTCTGGGTGTCGGTAACCACCGAGAACTGGGTGACCTCACTCCCGGTCCCGGCGGTCGTAGGGATGGCAATCAGGGTGGGTAGCGGATTCTTCACCACCGCCCCTCGCAGGAAGTCTTGCAGCGACCCGGAATTGGTCATCAGGACGCCCACCGCCTTGGCAGCGTCAATAGGACTCCCTCCGCCCAGGCCGATGATCAGATCAACCTCCTTTTTCTTTCCGAATTCGAAGGCCTTACTCACCGTATGGTCGCGTGGGTTGGGCTCTATCTGGTCGAAAATGTGGACCTTCAATCCCGCCTTCTCCAGCGGCGTGAGCACTCTCTCCAACAGGCCGGCCGCCACGATACCCTTGTCGGTAACAATGAGGGCCTTGCTCTTGCCCAACTCCTTCGCCTTCTCTCCCACCTTTTCTACCACTCCCATCCCAACCAGGAGATGGTTGGGCAGAAAGATCGAATAGCTCTTCTCCATTCCCTTTCTCCTCCCCTTAGCCCTGATGCTCTATCGATGGAAAAGGCCTTCCCTAAAACCCCTCACGACCTGCCCCTCACCCACAGGACTTTGTCCTCCCAGATCAATGCCAGACCATCGCATTGGTCCCCATCCCTCTCCTCTCAACGAGAGGAGCCCAGAGCGACGGGAAGGGTCGCTTCCTTGGAGGGTCCATGCATATTGCAAGTGGCGATCGCCGAGATGGTAGCATCCTGGTTGAGGGTTAGCTGATAAGAAATCGACCAGGTCTCTTCCCTCGGATAGGTCCTCCAGTTATATTCCCAGACCTTTTCTTCCTTTCCATTCACATAGATCACCAACTTGGAGAGGTGATGAATGAAATTGTTGCCGTGGTGTCGGATGTCCACCGTAACCGAAAATGGCTGGCCAGCCTTCAGCTCCTGCTCCCCCTGAATAGCCACCGTTGGCACATCCGCCCAGGAGGAGACTGCCCATAAGGCAACTGCCGCCAGAAAGAGAACCCCGGCAAAGCGAGCTCTAATCCGTCTCATGATCGATCCCCCCCTTTATCAGGTGAGAAGCCATTTTTCTTTTGCATCTTCATTAAACCAAATTTGGGCTCGCCCGTCAAGGCAAACCCGAAAATAGGAGGAAGGCCTTTTCCGTTCGCCTCAAGGCCTCACCTGCTTCTTTTCGCCTGCTCCTTTTTACTTGACATTTCGGAGAGCGGAAATTACCTTTTCCCCATTCTGACCCTGAGAAGGTGCAATCCAAAGAAGGTAAGACATGAGCGATGTGGAGAGGATCTGGCAAGAGGTCGACGAGCAGGCGGCAGCGGAGTTCTTGCGGAAGTTCCTGCAACTGAAGAGTGCCAATCCCCCGGGGGAGGAGGTGGAGGCCGCCAAGCCAGTCTGCAACTGGATGAGCCGACTGGGGCTGGAGGCCGAGGTCATTCTCCTCCAAGGGAAGAGGGTCGATCCCCTGGGCCGGCTCAAATTCAAATACCAGAGGCATCCCCTCCTCGGAAGGCCAACCTTGAGCATCGGGACGATCTCCGGCGGGATCAAGACCAATGTAGTCCCTGATGGGTGCAGGATCGCCGTGGATATTCGCACGGTTCCCGGACAGGACCATGAGGACATCTTGGCGCAGGTGCAGGGCCTCCTGGAGGAGCTGGCAAGGAAGGATGATGATCTCCGAGGGGAGGCACGAATCCTCAGCGACCTGCCCGCCCTGGAGACGGCGCCCCGGGATCCGCTGGTCAAGGTCGCCCTCAAGGCGGCCCAGGCGGTGACCGGCCAGGCCCAGAAGCCCCGGGGGGTCATGTATTATACCGATGGGTGGCCTTCGTGCCCCAGCTGAAGATCCCCATGGTCATCTGCGGGCCGGGAAAGGCAGGCCTAGCCCACCAGCCCGATGAATATGTGGAGATCTCCAGGGTTCACGCTGCGGCCCGCATCTATGCTCAGATCGCGGCCGAGGTATTGGGGGGGTGAGGGTGCGTTATATCCCTCACACCGAATCCGATGTACAAGCGATGTTGAGGGCGGTTGGCCTGCCGAATCTGGAGGCGCTCTTTGCCGACATCCCTGAAGCGCTGAAGTTAAAGGGGGATTTGAACCTGCCCCGGGCCTTGTCCGAGCCCGAGGTGATCTCCCGGCTGCAGGAGATCGCCAGGATGAATGGGCATCCCTCGGATCATAGCCTCTTCCTGGGCGCCGGGGCGTATCGCCACTTCGTCCCAGCCGTGGTGGAGGAGATCGTCGGCCGCGAAGAGTTCTACACCGCCTATACCCCCTATCAGGCAGAGTTGAGCCAGGGGACCTTGCAGTCTATCTACGAATATCAGACCCTCATCTGCCAGCTGACCGCCATGGAGGTGGCCAACGCCTCTATGTATGACGGGGCCTCAGCTACCGCCGAGGCAGCCCTCATGGCCTCCCGCGTCCTGCAGCGCAAAAGGATCCTGGCCTCCTCCGCCCTGCATCCCGAGTATCTATCGGTGCTGCGGACCTATCTGGTTAATCTAAAGATGGAGCTCCAGCTCATCCCCTGGGGCAGGGGCGAGGGGACTACCTCCCTCCCGGAGGCAGAGAAGCAGCTCAATTCAGAGGTGGCGGCACTCATCCTGCAATCCCCCAATTTCTTCGGTCGCCTGGAAGAGGGCTCTCAACTGGCCGAGCTGGCCCATTCCCAGGGGGCCCTCCTTATCGCGGCCATCGTCGAGCCCACTTCGTTAGGGATCATCCAGCCTCCGGGCGAATGGGGGGCGGATATCGTCGTCGGAGAAGGCCAGGGCTTCGGGAATCCCCTGAACTTCGGCGGGCCCTATCTGGGCTTCTTCGCCACCCGCGAGAAATTCGTGCGCCAGATGCCGGGCCGCCTGGTGGGCCGCACCGTGGATACTCACGGGAGGCCGGGCTTCGTCCTGGCCCTGGCCACCCGGGAGCAGCACATCCGCCGGGAAAAGGCCACCTCCAACATCTGCACCAATGAGGCCCTCTGCGCCCTGGCCGCCACCGTCCACCTCTGTCTGCTCGGACCTCAGGGATTGGCGGAGCTGGCCCGGCTCAACCTACAGAAGGCCCATTATGCGAAGGAAAAGATCTCCGGATTGCCCGGCTTTGGTCTTCCTTTTCCTGGTGCCACCTACAATGAGTTCGTGGTGCGGATGCCGAGATCGGCCGTGGAGATCAACCGGAAACTCCTGAAGCGGCGCATCATCGGCGGACTCGACCTGAGCCGTTTCTTCCCGGAGATGGACGATTGCTCTCTATTCTGCGTCACCGAGATGAATCCCAAGCACGAGATCGATCGCCTGGTGGAGTCCCTGGAGGAGCTGACCAAGGGGGTCAAATGATATCATCTGGCGTGGGCCAATCCGGGTTGATCTTCGAAGAGGCCCTGATCTTCGAAAAGGGTTCTCCGGGGAGGGTGGGCTATTCCCTCCCCCCCATGGATGTGCCAGAGACAAAGATCCATAACCTGGTGCCGCCCTCGCTGCAGCGGAAAGAGCTGCCAGATCTCCCCGAGGTCTCGGAGATCGATGTGGTTAGACATTTCCTCCGCCTCTCCCAGTGGAACTACGCCATCCCCCTGGGGCTCTACCCTCTCGGTTCCTGTACCATGAAATACAACCCCAGGGTCAACGAGCAGGTGGCCCGCCTGCCCGAGTTTGCCCATGCCCATCCGCTGCAGCCGGAAGAGCTCTGTCAAGGGATCTTGCTGCTGATCTATGAGCTGGAACAGCATCTGGCTGAGATCGCGGGGTTGGATCGGGTGAGCATGCAGCCGGCGGCGGGCGCCCAGGGAGAGCTGGCGGGCATGATGATGATTCGGGCTTATCATGCCGCCCAGGGTAACCCCCGCAGGCTCGTCCTGGTGCCTGATTCTGCCCACGGAACCAATCCCTCCAGTTGCTCCCTCTCCGGCTATTCTGCCAAGGCCCTTCCCTCCAATGCCCGGGGACTGATCGATCCTGCTGAGGTGAGGAAGTCGATGAATGAAGAGGTGGCGGCGATGATGATCACCAATCCCAACACCCTGGGACTTTTCGAGGAGGAGATCATTGAGATCTGCCAGATCGTGCATTCCCACGGAGGGCTGGTTTACGGAGATGGGGCCAACCTCAATGCCCTATTGGGCATCGCCCGGCCCGGGGATATGGGCTTCGATCTGCTGCACCTGAACCTACACAAGACCTTCTCCACCCCCCACGGCGGCGGAGGTCCGGGCGCGGGGCCGATCGCCGTCAGAGCTGTCCTAGCCCCGTTTCTGCCCGTCCCGGTGGTGGAGAAGGAAGGCAACCGCTTTCGGCTCAATTATGACCTCCCTGCCTCCATCGGCAAGCTCCGGGCCTTTCACAGCAATTTTGCGATACTGGTGCGGGCCTATGCCTACCTTCTCTCTTTGGGCGCTGCCGGGCTGCGGCGCATCGCCGAGATGGCCACCCTCAATGCCAACTACCTTCGCACCCAGCTCGCCCCCTTCTATCACATCCCCTTCAATCGCCTCTGCAAGCACGAGTTCGTCGCCACCGACCAAGTCCAGCAGGGTTTTGGAGTCAAGACCCTCGATATTGCCAAGCGACTGATGGATAAAGGATTTCACCCCCCGACGATCTATTTCCCCCACATCGTCCCTGGCGCCTTGATGATCGAGCCCACCGAGAGCGAATCGAAGGAGAGCCTAGACCAGTTCATCGCCGCCATGGAGGAGATCGCCGAGGAGGCGCAAAGGGACCCCTCCTCCCTCACCTCCGCCCCACATCTGACCAAGGTCTCCCGGCTGGATGAGGTCAAGGCCGCCCGCGAGCTCGATCTGCGCTGGAAGGGATAATAGGCATCCTGGGCCATTGAATCGTTGGGGTCCTGAGCCTCCTCACCCCCCTTTAGCTGATCTTGATTCCCTCCCCACGATTCTCTTTCCTCCTCTTGATCTGCAAAGGCAATCCTCCGTACACAAAGATCAAACCGAATCGGACATTGAGTTGAGGGAGGATTGCGGTTGACACCTCTTCTTCCTTTTGATAATTAGACGCAGGAAAAGGTACTTCATCTGCAAGCTTCAGAAAGGAGCATTCTTTGGGAAAGGTCAAGGTGGCCCTCATCGGTATAGGAAATTGCGCCTCCTCCCTGGTTCAGGGTTGTCATTTCTACCGGGATTCGCACGAAGGGGAGATGCTCCCGGGACTGATCCATCCCCGGTTGGGCGAATATCGCGTTGCCGATATCAAATTCTGCGTGGCGGTCGATGTGGACAGGAACAAGGTGGGAAAAGACCTGGGCGAGGCGATCTTCTGTCCCCCCAACAATACCATCAAATTCGCGTCCCTGGGCGAGATCGGAGTGAAGGTTCTAATGGGAAATCCCCTGGATGGGTTGGGAGAATATCTCTCCCAGAAGATCGAGGTGGCCTCCGACGAGCCGGCCGATCTGGCCAAAGCCCTGCGTGCGAACCAGGTCGAGGTGGTGGTCAATTTCCTGCCAGTGGGCTCAGAAAAGGCGACGGAGTGGTATGCCAGCCGCGCGATGGAGGCCGGCTGCGGCCTGGTCAACTGCATCCCGGTCTTCATCGCCCGGCAAGAGGGTTGGCGGAAGAAGTTTGAGCGAGCCGGACTCCCGTTGATCGGGGATGATATCAAGTCCCAGCTCGGGGCAACCATCCTCCATCGCCAACTCGCCCGACTCTTCTCGGAGAGAGGCGTGAGGTTGGAGCATACCTCCCAGTTGAATGTGGGGGGAAATATGGATTTTTATAACATGCTGGAGCGGTCTCGCCTGGAATCGAAGAAGATCTCCAAGACCGCTGCCGTGCTCTCGCAGCTGGGCCACCCCTTGGACCCCTCCGATGTGCATATTGGTCCCAGCGACTATGTCCCCTGGCTTCAGGATCGGAAATGGGCCTACATCCGCATGGAGGGACGATCGTTCGGGGATGCCCCGGTCCACCTGGAGTTGAAGTTGGAAGTCTGGGATTCGCCCAATGCGGCAGGAATCGTGATCGACGCCGTGCGCTGCTGTAAGATCGGCCTCGATCGCGGGCTAAAGGGTGCCCTGCTCGCCCCCTCGGCTTACTACATGAAATCGCCGCCCCTTCAATATCCTGATGCCCAGGCCCTCTCCATGCTGGAGGAGTTTATCGCATCAGACCACCGATGAGGGGAGGACCGCCTTGTCTCTGGAGCTGATCCCTGCGCCTTCTCCATCTATCGCCTTTTTCAAGGCGGAAGAGTGGGGCCGCCTCGCCTCCCAGATCTCCCCAGCCACCCCCTTCGCGACCTGGGAGTGGCAGAGCCTCTGGTGGGGGCATTTTGGCCAGAAGGAGGAATGGTCGGCCTTTGAGGTCTGTGATCCACAAGGAAAGATCATTGGGATTGCCCCCTTCTATCAAGACTCGAAGAGCGGCTTCCTGAAGTTCATCGGCGGGGAGGATCTGTCCGATTACCTGGACATCCTTGCCCTCCAGGGCAGAGAAAGCCAGGTCTGGCAGCGAGCCTTGGAATACCTGGAGGGATCTCCCCAAAGGCCGAGAGGGCTTGATCTTCATTGTATCCCGGCCCATTCCCCCACCTTGCAGGTGCTTCCTCCCCTGGCCCGGGGCCGAGGTTATCAGGTCCGGCTAGAGGTGGAAGAGGTTTGCCCGGTATTGAGGCTTCCGGAGAGCTGGGAGGCCTACCTCTCTGCTTTGAGCGGCAAAGAGCGCCACGAACTGCGGAGGAAGATGCGCCGGGCAGAGTCAATATCCCCTCCCTTTCGCTTTCGCCAATGCGCCGAAGATGAATGCGCCCGGCAGGACATCAAGTCCTTCATCCTGCTCCATCGGAAAAGCAGGCCCGAAAAGGAGGCCTTCATGAATGGGCAGAGGGAGGCCTTCTTTCGTGAGCTCTCCCACACCTTTGCCCAAAAGGGATGGCTCCGGCTCTCTGTCCTGGAACGGGACCGACAGGCAGTGGCAGCGATGCTCTGTTTTGACTTCGGCGAGACCCTTTACCTTTACAACTCCGGGTTCGATCCGGAGTTCTCCTCCCTTAGCCCGGGCGTCGTCTTAATCGGATATTGCCTGCAGGATGCCATCGCCCGGGGCAAGAGGTGGTTCGATTTCATGCGGGGTGAGGAGGACTACAAGTACCGCCTGGGGGGAAAGGATTCGGCGATCTATCGAGTCTTAGTGGAAAAGCCTTGAAGAAAAGAATGCGCCTGGCCATGATCAGCTTCCACACATCTCCCCTGGCGCCACTGGGGAAGGGAAAGGCCGGGGGCATGAATGCCTATGTCTTGGCCATGGGGCGGGAATTTGCGGGTCGGGGGATCGAGGTCGATTGCTTCACCCGGATTCAGGACCCAGACACCGCCACGGCCGTCCAGGATGGACCAGGGATGAGGGTCATCTCTCTGGCGGCTGGCCCGGCGGTCCCCTTGCCTCCCCCTGCCCTGATCTCATACCTTCCTGAGTTTCGGGCGGGCGCAGCTGCCTTTCAGGAGAGGGAAGGAAGGGCCTACGACCTGCTGCACGCCCACTATTATCTCTCGGGCTGGGCCGGCCTGAGGCTGAAGCAGTCCTGGCGAATTCCGCTTCTCTTCATGTTCCATACCATCGGCCCCCTGAAGGATGCCGTAGCCAGGGAGGGGGAAGATCGGGAGCCCCTCTTCCGTCGTCAGATCGAGGAGGAGGTATCCAACGGGGCAGATCTGATCATCGCCTCCAATCCTCACGAGCGGGATTCGATTCGGGGGCTCTACCGCGTGGCAGAGGAAAAGGTGGCGGTTCTCCCCTGCGGCGTGGATACCACCCTCTTTCGGCCCTCGGACCAGCGAGAGGCACGGGCCAGACTGGACCTGCCGCCCGGGAAGATCCTCCTCTTTGTGGGGAGGATGGAGGCGGTCAAAGGGATCGACCTCCTCTGGCAGGCGATGGTCAGACTGCGCTCTGCCGCCGACTTGCCCTCGGGATTCTTCCCGAAGCTGATCCTGATCGGGGGCGAAGGGAGTGGCGACCGTTGGAGGGCTCAGGCGACCCAATTGGGGCTTGATCCCTTCGTCCTTTTCCTCGGGGCCCAGCCGCACCGGGAGATGCCTCTCTATTATGCGGCCTGCGACGCCCTGGTGATGCCTTCCCGATATGAATCCTTCGGGATCGTGGCCCTGGAGGCCGCTGCCTGTGGACGCCCGGTGATCGCTACTTCCGTGGGTGGGCTGCCCTACGCAGTCTCCGAGGATCGGACGGCCCTGCTGGTGCCGGGGAATGATGTGGAGGCCCTGGCCTCCGCCATCCAGCGGATCTTATCCGATGAGGGCCTGGCGAATTCCCTGGGTCAGGAAGGCAGGAGGTGGGCCGAGACCTTCTCCTGGTCGAATATCTCTGGTCGCATGCTCTCCATCTATGAAAGGGCCCTGGCGATGCCTGCCACAGGGGGAAAGGGGGCCGATGCAGAAAGCGGATAAGAGAAGGAAAAGGGGAGAGGAGCGGCCTCCGGCCAAGGTGATGGCCATTGTGGCCCACCCGGACGATGCAGAGTTCGCCTGCGGGGGAACGGTGGCCAAGTGGGCCGCAGAAGGGTCGGAGATCCAATACCTGGTCTGCACCAGTGGCAATAAGGGCTCCAAAGACCGGAGGATGACCCCTCATCGCCTGGCGGAGATCCGCGAGCGGGAACAGAGGTCCGCGGCGAGGCTCTTGGGGGTGAAGGAGGTCACCTTCCTGCGGCACAACGATGGGGAATTGGAGGCCAATCTGGCGGCCCGCGCGGAGATGGCCATGCTCATCCGCCACTTCCAGCCCCAGGTCGTCATCACCCATGACCCATGGCGGCTCTATCAGGTCCATCCCGATCATCGGGCCACTGGCCTCACGGTCATCGACGCCATCGTGGCCGCCCGGGACCACCTCTTTTTCCCCGAACTCATGGCCATTGGGCTCCGGGCCCATGTCACCTCTCAGATCCTCCTCTTCTCCACTGACCATCCCGATTTCTTCGTGGATATCCGGGACACCATGGAGCTGAAATTACGGGCCCTGGCCCGACACAAGAGTCAGGTGGGCCGCATCCCGGACTGGAGAGAGAGGGTGAGAAAATGGGCCGAGTCCTCCGGGAAAAAGGCGGGATTGCCCATGGCCGAGGCCTATAAGCGCATCCTCCTCTCCTAAGGTGGCAGGATCAGGGCAGGCACCATCCCATTGGGGCCACTCCGGTCAAGGGGAGGGCTCCCGGGGTAAACCGGAAGAGGAAAGGAAAGGAAAGGGGCGTAGTGAAAACCTTCTTCATCGTCAACCCCTTCTCTCGCTGTGGGGCGACCCGACCCCTCTGGCACAAGGTGGAAAGGCAGGTGCGGGGATGGGGCTGGGAATACGATTGGGCCTTTACCGAGGCGCCTCGTCACGCAAGCGCCCTGGCGACTTCAGCCCTGGAGAGGGGATACCAGATGGTGGTCCCGGTGGGAGGGGACGGCACCTTCCACGAGGTCATCAATGGCCTTTTTCGCCAGGGAAGGCCCATCCAGGAGCAGGCCCTCCTGGGCCTGCTGCCCAGCGGGACCGGGACCGACTTCGCCAAGACCATGAAAATCCCTCGCTCCTTGGAGGCGGCGGCCCAGCGGCTTTTTGCTGGAGTTCCGCATCCAGTGGATCTGGGAATCATGTCCTATCAGGATCTCCAGGGAAGGCCCGCCCAGCGCATCTTCGGCAATGTTGCCGATGGGGGCCTGGGGGCCAAGACCGTGGAGTGGGTGGATTCTCGCCCCAAGCGGGGAGGATCCGCCACCTTCCTGGCCGGGGCCATCCGGTCCCTGGCCCGATATCGGAAGCTGCCGATTCAGGTGACGATCGATGACCAGATTGAACGGACGCTCATGGCGGTCATCGTGGTAATCGCCAACGGGAGGTTCTTCGGGGGAGGAATGCGGATCGCCCCCCTGGCCGAGCCCGATGATGGCCTCTTCGATATCGTGCTGATCAAGGACCTCTCCGCCTTCAAGATCCTGCGCAATCTGTATCGGATCTACACCGGCTCCCACATCGAGCTGCCCGAGGTGGAGGTCCTGAGAGGAAAGAAGGTCCGCCTCCAGTCGGAGGAGGATTTTCTCTTGGAGGCCGATGGGGAACTGTTGGGCAAGGCCCCGGCTGAATTTCAGCTTTACCCTCACGCGATCCAGGTGAAGTGCTGATGATGAGGATCCATCGAGCAACCCGGGCCATCGTTGATCTTTCTGCCATCGCCCACAACCTCGCGCTGGTGCGGGAGCGGGTGGGTCCCGGGGTGAAGATCCTGGCGGCGGTCAAGGCCGATGGCTATGGTCACGGGATGTTAGAGGTCTCTCGGGCCGTCCTGGCGGCCGGGGCAGAGTGGTTAGGGGTGGATTCTGCCTGGGAGGGCATCAGGCTGCGGGAGGCGGGCATCGGTGCTCCTATTCTGGTCCTGGGCCCCACGCCCCCTCGCGAAGCCCCTCTGGTGCTGGCCCATGAGCTCTCTTCGGTGATCACCTCGACTACCCTTGCCCAGGCCCTATCCGCCGAGGCCCAGCGCCAGGGTCGGAAGGCCGGCATTCATCTGAAGGTGGACAGCGGGATGGGCCGCCTGGGCATCCGACCAGAGGAGGCCCTCGCCTTTTGCCAGC
>Ga0214473_10008314_pt1 | contig 12278 bp, 14 predicted proteins | sample RVTome_7_FD_203509 | JGI IMG/M metagenome (GOLD analysis project Ga0214473, IMG submission 203509) | Soil microbial communities from uranium-contaminated site in the Upper Colorado River Basin, Wyoming, United States - RVT98D197 | ecosystem: Environmental > Terrestrial > Soil > Contaminated >... | reverse complement strand
CTATGACCTGACTTGGCAGGAGCGAGTGGCCCTCGCCACTGGAGATGTGGGCTGGATAGAATCCCATATCGGCAGGAAACTCAATGAGGGGATGATAATGACGAAAGTTTTAATACCTCTGCTCTCACGAGAGGGGTGGTAACTCCGAGAGACCCCGGGCTTAGCCCATAATTACCCTTTAAATTTTTCTATTCGTACTGCGGACACCTCCAGCTCAGGAATCTTTGATTGTGGATCCAGTACCGCATTGGTGAGGATATTGACAGGCGCTTCGGAAAAGTGAAATGTGGTAAAGACCACTCCGCTCGATACCTTATCCGTAATCTTCACCTTTGAAACAAAATCGCCCCTCCTGCCCACAACTTTCACCCGGCCTCCTTCGTTGATTCCAAGCTTCTCTGCATCGGACGGGTTTATTTCCACAAGGCTCTCAGGACACATCTCATTGAGGAGCCGGACTTTCCTTGTCATACTTCCCGCATTATAATGGTAATAATCCCTCCCTGTGCTCAGAATAAACGGATAATCCCTGTCAGGCACTTCAGGGGGAGGAGTATAATCAACCGGGACAAAGAGCCCTTTTCCCCTTACAATCCTACCCTTATGCAGGACAGGCGTTCCCGGATGATTCGCATCCGGGCATGGCCATTGGATGCCTCCGGATTCCAATCGTGCATAGGTGATGCCGGCATACTGTGGAGTCACCTTCCTGATCTCCTCGAAGATCTCCTCCGGGTTTCCGTAATTCATCGGATATCCAAATCTTGAGGAGAGGTCACAGATGATCTCCCAGTCTGCTCTGGCTCCCTCCGGTCCATTGAGCGCCTTTCTTACTCTCTGAACCCTTCTTTCGGTGTTGACAAAGGTGCCGTCCTTTTCAAGGAAGCTCAGGGACGGAAGGACGACATGGGCGACCTGGGCTGATTCGGTGAGAAAGATGTCCTGAACCACAAGCAGTTCCAACTTGGCATAGGCCTTTTTCAGGTGAGAAAGGTCAGGATTCGTGACCATGGGATTTTCACCCATGATGTATATAGCCTTTATCTTTCCCTCATAAGCCGCCTCGCTCATCTCGACCACAGTCAACCCCGGCTTCTCTGAGAGTGGGGCTTCCCAGTGGCTCTCAAATTTATCTCTTAATTCTCTTAGAGCCACTCCCTGGTATCCCGGATATACGGTTGGCAGGCAGCCCATATCACAGGCGCCCTGCATATTATTCTGGCCTATCAGAGGATTGACGCCACTACCCGGTTTTCCCAGTTGGCCGCAGAGGAGGGCAAGGTTTGAGATCGCCTTCACCCCATCCGTTCCTTTTGAGTGCTGGGTGATCCCCATGCAGTAAAGGATGGCCGCATTTTTGGCCGAGCCATACATCCGCGCCGCCCTGATCAACTGATCTTTTGGAATTCCGGTGATCTTCTCCACAAACTCAGGAGTGTAGCTGGAAACTCTCCCCTTTACAGCCTCAAAACTCTCTGTATGCTGGTCGATAAATGGTTTATTATAGAGGTTCTCTTTGATGATGATGTGGGCCAATCCATTTAACCAAGCGACATCATCTCCGGGCTTGGGCTGAAGCCACAGGTCAGCCTCTTCCACCAGGTCGATCTTTCTCGGATCGACGACGATGATCTTGGCGCCATGGAAACGGGCGCGATTCCTCAGCAACATTCCGATTACAGGATGGGTTTCTGTGGTGTTGCTTCCGGTCACCAGAAGGACATCTGCCTCCTTGAGATCCTCGATGGAATTTGTCATGGCTCCGGAGCCCAGTGTGGTGGCCAGACCGACCACCGTGCTGGAGTGACAGAGATGGACGCAATTATCAATATTGTTCGTTCCGATGGCCGCCCTGATGAATTTCTGGAAAAGATAGTTCTCCTCGCAGGTGACCCTTGCGGAGGCAAGACCGGCAATGCTATCAGGGCCATTCCTCTCTTTGATCTCCCTTAGCTTCGTCGAAACATAGGTCATCGCCTCATCCCAGCTCGCCTCTCTCAACTTGCCATTGTCTCTGATCAAGGGGGTGCGGAGCCTTTCCGGGCTGTTTACAAATTCATAACCGAATCTTCCCTTCACGCAGAGGACTCCATTATTTGTCCCCAGGCCTTCTTTTGTGGTGACTTTGATCAACCTGTTGCCAACGACATTGACTTCGAGAGAACAGCCCACACCGCAATATCCGCATATGGTAGAAACCCGCTTCGCCTGCCAGACCCTTCCTTTGATGGAGCTGATATTCTCCGTGAGGGCTCCGACCGGACATGCGGCCAGACATTCGCCGCAGGAGATACATCTTTCAGGCCTTACGGCCTCGACTCGCGTATCAAAACCGGTCTCCTTAAGATCGAGGACCTCCCTGCCCACGATCTCTCTGCAGGTCCGGATGCATCGACTGCAGAGAATACATCGGTTCGGATGGTATTTGATGGCAGGCGTGGAATAGGTCTTATACTCTTTGACCGATGCATCGACCTGATACTCCGCTTTTTGAATCCCGTACTCATAGACATAATCCTGAAGGTCACACTCTCCGCCCTTGTCGCAGACAGGACAATCGAGGGGATGCTTCACCAGCATGAATTGAAGGACTTCTTTCCTCAACTCCCGAATCTTCGGGGTATCGGTTTCGATCACCATGCCATCCATGGCCTGTGTGTTGCAGGCGGTGACAGGGTTCTCAAGACCCTGAACTTCTACCACACACATCCTGCAGAAGCCCGTTGGGATGAGGCTCTCCATGTGGCACAGCGTTGGTATGCGGAATCCATTCTGGTGGGCAACCCTGAGGATGGTTGCGCCTTCTTCTGTCTCAATAGCTCTGCCGTTAATGGTAATTCTCATCGCGATCATCTCCTGTAAAAATTGAATGCCTCGCAAGGCATACTATCTATATATCCTGTTGGTGCTTATTAAAAGCTTTGTGAAATATTTAATTTGCACTAATCAATAGAACAACCCGCCAAATTTGTCAAGTAAAAATTAAGGTTACTCTAAAAATGTCATTCCTGCGAAACTTGTCCTCGACCTGACCGGGGAGCAGGAATCCATTAAAATTGAATTGGGAATTTGTGCCAGGCAACGGTAATTCAGAAATATCTTTTGATTTCAATGAGTTTTAAACAAAATATTCATTGACACCCCCTTGCGATAAATATAAAATATTATCATTTGTAGAATAAATAGCAGACGATTCGATAATATACACACTGATATTTATGGTCCTTTTAAGGGGTCTGTCTTATGATGGAACGCGGAAGTGCTATAGACAAACACGGCAGAATGTGGAAAGCGAAGGTTGTGTCTTTAGCCGAGGCTGAAGAAGAAGATTTTCGTTTCTGGTTTGAGGACCTTTCTCCGGAAGATCGAGTCAACTCTGTGGATTCATGTCTCATAGGATGCTTAAAGACGAGGGGAATGGATGGCACACCGAGACTACGAAGAGTTTTTCGAATTGTTAAGCGCAAATGGCGTTAAGTTCTTGATTGTCGGAGCCCATGCGGGCGTACACAAATCACTCCAGCGGATGGCTCACAGCCACCGCTGATTTCAACCATTACCCCACACACCATAAACACTTTAATCATTTAACTTGCCAAATATATAAAAACTTATATAATATACTGGTGACTATGAAGCCTCTGAATTTCTTGGGATCGAGCCTTGATGATCTTCGGAACTTCCCCGATGAAGCTCGCCGTGCCGCAGGCTTCGAACTCCGTGCGGTTCAAAGCGGACTCGAACCAAGCGATTGGAAACCAATGCAGGTAATCGGCCCAGGCGTGAACGAAATCCGTATTCATGTTTTGGGCGAGTGGCGAGTAATTTATGTGGCGAAGCTTCGCGATGTGGTTTATGTGCTTCATGCATTTCAAAAGAAGACTCGAAAAACGAGCCGGCATGATATCGATTTGGCTCGCAAACGGTACGGGCAGATTGGAGGTAACTTATGAGTGAGGCCGTTGTTTATTCTTCTGGAAACGTATTCATTGATCTCGGGTATTCTCCGGATGAAGCTGCAATTCTTCAGATGCGTGCCGATCTTATGGCCGATCTCCGGAAGTTCATCAAAGCCAAGAGGCTAACGCAGGCCAAGGCTGCGGAAATCCTCGGTGTTAGTCAATCCAGGGTTTCAGACTTGATCAGAGGAAAATGGGAAAGATTTAGCCTCGAGATGCTTATCACCCTTGCGACGAGAGCTGGCATGCATGTCACTCTCAAAAAGGCGGCATAGAAAAATCGGTGCCAGGCATCGGTAATTCGGTTTTTATGAGAAATCTCTGACAAGTTATTTAAATAACTAAATTACGTCCCTTGAGGCGTTCCCTAGACAGAGACAATGATGATAAGGAAATGGCTGGCTAAACGAAGACTAAAGAAACATCTCAGGCAATGTAACTTTGAAATGGCAAAAACAATCCTTGTAAGGCAATTCGATGGCAAGGTCATCCCAAAAGAGCTTGGGAAGTTTCTGGATGCCTTTTTATCGAATCCGGCCACCGATACTGCCTTGGAGCTAATCCTTTATGACGCCAAATTCGGAGCAGTGTTTGAACTTGCTGTGAGCGGAGGTTTCACAGAGCATCTTTTTAGATACGGAGACCTCAAATAGCAACCGTATAACGAGTAGCTGCACCGGACGTGGCAAAACGGCGCGCCACGCCGCTGAGTACCATGTTTGAGTTTAATAGAAATGGCTTGGTTAAATTGCGGCATTACAACGCAGGCAGTGTGGCCTGATGCAAAGAAAGAAGTAAAATACGGGAAATATACTTTAGTTCTTATGCCTCTTACCAAAGACAATTCTGCTTCTGTGCATATTGAGCTTAGAGGAATTAACGACGTCGAAGGATTGACAATTATCAATCGGTTTCTGAGCGCATTAGGATGGAAAAATGATGAACCTGCAATTAATCATTATGGATGGAGTGGTAATCTTGTTATAGTGCCAGTACCAAGACATCGAATTCCATATGGATATAGCCCGTCCGCATTATTTCCAAATGAGATTTATGAAATTACAAACAAGAAAGCAAAACTTGCAGTCGCACTGTATCGTGAAGCGAGAAGTTTAGATAATATTCCCTTCCAATTCTTAAGCTATTTTAAAATAGTAAACATATTTTGGAATGATAAAACAAAGAATGGGAAGAATGATCTAATTGAAGGATTACGAGCAACTCTACCTGACATAAAAGAGAAAGACTGCATTAAACGTATCAAAGAAATCCAAAAGAAAGAAGGTGATGTAGCTTATTATCTTTACAAGTCTGGTCGGTGTGCAGTAGCTCATGCATTTGTAAACCCGATAGTAGACCCTGATGATGTTACTGACATTAGAAGATTATCAGAAGACTTATGGCTCATAAGAAATCTTGCAGCTTACCTTATAATGAAAAACTTTGGCATTGAGCAATCGATATGGAAATAAAAGAACTCCAACCAGCTACTGCACCGAATGCGTGCCACAGAATGGGCCTTGGGGACGTAGTTTAGTTATTTAAATAACTTGACCGTTCTGTTTTAGGCAACAATCGAGAGCAAAACAGAATTGGTGCAAGGCAACGGTAATTAGGTTTTCACTCTAGCCGACCGCTAATAGCGACGACTGATTGGGCCCGAATAGACTTTAACATTCCAAAATGATATAATGAATTTATGATTACTGATACCGACAAAAAGATAATTGAACAACTGGCCCGGAAGTATCACGCTAAGCGTGTGGTGCTATTCGGATCCAGTCTATCCTCTACCCAAGAATACCGGGATATTGATATCGCAGTTGAAGGCATTGAGGGAAAGGATTTCTACACCTTCTATGGCGAACTACTGTGTGCTTTATCAAAACCCGTTGACATTATTGACCTGTCTAAGAAGACCCGTTTCATCGAACTGATTCTACGGGAGGGCATACCTCTCTATGCCTGATTACCGTCTTCGTATTGAAGCTGAGTATGAGGCAATAGAAAACACGCTCTCTGCCCTACCTGATCGTCCCCTTTCAACACTCTCTCAGCTTGAGCTCGCGGGTGTTGCCGCATTGCTTCACAATTTCTACAACGGCATCGAAAATATCATCAAGCAGGTTTTCCAGGAAAAATCATTTCCAATTCCTCAAGGAGAATCATGGCACAGAGATCTCTTGCTTGCGGCAGCCGAAAAGAACATCATATCTGACCTATTGCTGAATAACCTGAAGCAATATCTCGCCTTCCGCCACTATTTTAGCCATGCTTACGCACTGGAGCTCTTTCCAGAACGTATGGAACCACTTGTGAAGAATGCAGTTGCTCTGTTCAATGAGTTCAAGCAACAAATTAATAAGATAATAGGTTAACACGGCTTCAACCCGGACTGCTAATTCCGCCGCACTCCGTTGGCAGCCGGTTAAGCCGAGCGTTGAGTCTGCAGAAAAAGTCATTTTTCGAAAACTTGCTATCAATAAAATCAAATACTCACGATTCTGAAAATAGCCGAAATCGGGATTTTTTTACAGGCTCGTTCGGCTGAAAGAGGTGAAAGATGACTGAACGTAATAATACACGAACGCTCGGTGCAGTAATTTACGAAAATTTTGAGCTCCTTGATCTGTTCGGACCGCTGGAGATGTTCGGGAACATCGTACCGGGAATAAAGATCGTAACAGTGGCCGAGCAACCGGGCTCCGTCCGTTCAGCTCAAGGCCCCAAAACAGTCGCTGAGTTTGGCTTCAGCGAATGCCCTCGCTTGGACTTGATTCTGCTCCCCGGTGGAATTGGGACCGTGAAACAACTGCATAACGTAGCCATGCTTGAATTCCTTAAGGATCGTTCGCTTTCGGCTGAAGTCACCATGTCCGTATGCTCCGGTTCTGCAATTTTGGCAAAGGCGGGTCTACTTGACGGGCGGCGTGCAACCTCTAACAAACAATTCTTTAGTCTCGCCACCAGTCAGAGTGACAAGGTCAAATGGATTGCAGAAGCTCGTTGGGTGGAAGACGGGCCATTCGCAATGTCCTCTGGCGTCTCCGCAGGCATCGATATGGCGCTCGCCATCATCGCACGGCTCTTTGGACGGGAACGTGCGCAGTTGATTGCTAACCTTACAGAGTATGTATGGCAGGATGATCCCAACCGCGATCCCTTCTACAAGTTCCTCAATCAGGGTAAGGTTTAGAATAGGCTCGAAGTGAGTGGGCGATCATAAATGTAACTACAAAGGAGTCCATAATTGATCCCGATTTAATACTTACAGAATCGGTGCCAGGCATCGGTAATTCGGTTTTCACTTCATCTGACGGCGAAAACGCCGTCGCTGATTTTGGGCGAGGTGAATGCCGCGGAGGGATCAGGTAATCGTAAGGGAGAAATATGAGCAAACTTTTTGAAACGAGTAGGATCAATGGCATGATATTGTCGAATCGATTTGTTCGATCGGCAACATGGGAGGGAATGGCTACCGCTGAAGGAGCGGTAACCTCACAACTGATTCAAACGATGACCACCCTGGTCAGAGGTGGGGTGGGATTGATCATCAGCAGTCATGCTTATGTCCGGCCAGAGGGCCAAGCTGGCCCCTGGCAGATCGGCATTTACAAAGACGAGCTCATACCGGGACTGCAAGAAATGACCAAAGCCGTCCATGACAGCGGTGGCAAGATCATCATGCAACTGGCACATGCCGGGAACTTCGCGCCCAAAAAGTTGATCGGACAACCTCCCCTTGTTGTATCGGATTTTGAAGGACTGGCTTCATCACCTCGGCAGGAAATCACCACACAGGGTATCCGGGAAATTGTCAGCGCTTTCGCCGATGCGGCTCGAAGGGCCAAATCAGCCGGTTTTGATGGGGTCCAAATTCACTCCGCACATGGCTACCTCCTCAGCCAGTTCCTTTCCCCTGCATTTAACAGACGGAAGGATGAATACGGAGGAGATGTTCTTAATCGGGCGCGGATTCATCTCGAAGTATATCAGGCCATCAGACAGGTAGTGGGGAAAGACTATCCGGTCTTGATCAAATTGAACTGCAGGGATTTCGTAGAGAGCGGTATAAGCCTCGACGACTCTCTTCAAGTTGCCAAGTTACTGGCCCATGCCGGTATGGATGCAATCGAATTGAGCGGCGGCTTCATGACGAGCGGCAAACTGTCTCCCAGCCGGTCGGGAATCGACTCAGAAGAGAAAGAAGCCTATTTCCGGGAAGACGCACGCGCCATGAAGAAAGAAATTGGTATTCCGTTGATTCTGGTTGGCGGCATGCGATCTTTTGAGGTGGCCGAGAAACTCGTCCAGAATGGGACGGCCGATTATATCTCCATGAGCCGGCCTTTAATCAGGGAACCGGATCTGATCAATCGCTGGAAAGCAGGCGACCGGCGCAGAGCAGAATGCAGATCAGACAATCTCTGTTTCAAATCTGGATTAGATGGCGAGGGGATCTATTGCGTGGTCCAAAAACGTGAGAAGAAAAATATTTAACCCGCCAGTTGCAAAAAAAATAATATCGAAACCGGGCGGGGGTACTGTAAAAGCCTTGCAGCGGCACCTTTGGGAGTCTGCTACATGCGTTTCCAGCCAAAACCAGGACTTCACGTAAAGTGAGATCCTCTGTAACCCTTGATTTTCAAAAAATCCGCAATTGCAAGGGTTTGGAAGTACCCCTGCTCGGGTTCGATATTGCAACATCTGAGTTAATCAAGCGACTTTCTATCAATCAAAACCTCTCCCCCTCTGGTTTGAAGCACGAGCCCCCCTCTTCCAACATCCTTGCTACTGAAAATGAAAATATCGCTGAGCTTGAACCGGTTTTTTAGCCTCAAAATATTCTCATTCCTCTGCCCTTTCAGATTTGAGAGATCCTTCGGATGGGAGATGAAAACAGGTTGGGACCCATCCGGATTATTCCGAAGCAGGTATTCTGCCATATCATAAAAGATGGCTGAATCGACGAGTTGATGAAGGGCAGGATGAAAGGGTCCGGCCAGGAGATGTTCCTCTAACTCTTTTGTCGGCTGAAGACCAATCCGTGCAACAGGGATGGAAGCCCTATCCAGCTTAAGAATTCCCTTCTTCAGCCATTCTACTGCTTCATCCATCGTCAAGGGAGAATATCCTCCCGATTTCCAGAGTTCTTCAAGTGAAGCGCCCTTGAGCACCAGCGTTGGATGAATTCTGACAAAATGGGGTTTAAGATCAATCATCTGATCAAGAGACCACAGAAAATAATCGCAGGTATCACCCGGAAGGCCGATCATCAGGTGAACACCTACCTCAAATTCCCATTGTTTTAATCGTAAAATAGCAGAGGCTGAGTCTTTTGCACCATGGCCTCTCTTCGAAAGGATGAGGACCTCATCGAGCATTGACTGGACCCCGACCTCGACGGTCTTTACACCATATTCTTTAAGCATCGCAAGCGTCTCTTCGTTCAGGGCATCAGGCCGTGTGGAAAGACGAACCGAGTTGAGCTGGCCTGAAGAGAGAAAGGGTTGAACCTCTTTCAGATAAGAGACCTGATCTTCCTGACCCATTGCCGTGAAACTCCCTCCATAGAAGGCAACCTGTTTCTCCCGTTCCCCTGGGTGGGAGGGAAAATGGTGCAGAGAGGCTTCAATAAACTTCCCGACCGATTGGGGAGAAGGAACCTTTTTAGCTGTCGTTCTCTGATTGCAGAAGAGACAGTGTTCGCGACAACCCAGATGAGGAAGGAAGACAGGGATGATGAGTGGAGTCATACCTTAAATCCTAAATCCGAACTTCGGGTGAAGCTTCCCGAAAGGATCAATTCGAAACAATTTTCAAATGCGAATATCCGTAACGCTTTAGCGCTTTGAAATGAATTTTCGGTCGTTTTCTCTGTTCTGTCATTCCCGTGAAACTTGTCCTCGAAGGTATCAATCGGGGAACGGGAATCCAGGAAAAAGAGAATTAAACCTGGATTCCTGCTTCCGCAGGAATGACAAGCCAGTTCGACAATTTTGCTTTATGTTTTAAAAACGCTAAATTGTTACGAATATCCTGATCTCGAAACTCTATTCGTTTTGGTCATTGGTGTTTTGGTCATTCGGATTTGTTTCGGATGGATCCCCGGGGGATGCTTCACCCACGCTTTGAATTTCGAGCTTCCATAGAGCATTTCGGGCGGCTTCCTGTTCGGCCTGTTTCTTGCTTCTTCCCCACCCCGTCCCCCTGATCTCCTCTCCAATCATCACGGAAGCCTGAAACTGCTTTTCATGTTCTGGCCCTGACTCCTTCAGGACATGATATTGGGGAGTGAGTCCAATGACCTTCTGGGAAAATTTTTGAAGAAGGCTTTTGTAATCATTAGAAAGGAATGGAAAGTTATCCGATCCCATATAAGGTTCGAGATGGTTCCGGACGATATCCAGGGCTTGATCATATCCGGAATCCATGTAGATGGCTCCGATGACGGCTTCATAGGCATTGGCCAGAATCGATGCTTTTTTCGCCCCCCCATCCAGGATCTCGCTCTTCCCAAAAAGGAGATATTGATCCAACCGAAGTTGTTTCGAAAAAAAGGCCAGAGAGCTTCGCTTAACAAGATGGGACCTCCACATGGAGAGCGTGCCTTCCTGGGCCTCTGGAAATTCTTTAAGAAGAAGGTGGCTCACGGCAAGGTTAAGAACGGCGTCGCCGAGGAATTCGAGAACCTCATTCGAAACCTTGTTCGAAGTGTTGGTCTGATGGATGAAGGACGTGTGGGTGAGCGCCCGATCCAGCCATACCCTCTCTTTGAATTGATATCCTAAACGTTCCTCGAGTTCCTTCAAAGAGATCAGTCTTTCCTCATCCATGCAAACCCTCCGCTACTTTGCCGATGACTCCCTTATCATTCCATTCCGTTACGACAATCCTCTGTTCCTGATTCGCCAGATTCAAATCGTCTCCATCCAAAAGATGAACGGGAATATAGTTGCGTGAAAGCCCCCTCCATCTCCCTGACCCTTTCTCTCTTCGATCTTCCACCAGGACGTTCAACACCTGATGGAGAAACCGGCGGTAAAAAAAGAGCCGTTTCTGTCTTCCCAGTTCCCTCATCCCCTCTGCCCTCTGCTTGATCTCCCTCCCGCCTGTCTGTTGGTCCAGTTGGGCCGCAGGCGTCCCTTTTCTTTTAGAGAAAGGGAAGACATGAAGATAAGAAATGGGAAGGGACTCAATCAATGTGTAAGTGTTTTCGAACCTCTCTTCGGTCTCTCCTGGAAAACCGATGATAACATCCGCACCGATCGAGACCTCCGGAATGCTTTGGTGCAATTCATCAATGAGGTCACGGAGAAGGAAATGATCATAATCTCTGTTCATCCTTTTTAAAATCTCATCGTCTCCGCTCTGGATGGGAATATGGAGGTGGGAGCATACCTTTGTTGATTGCGAGAGGAGGGAAATGAGGCCAGGTGCGAAATCAAGAGGTTCAATTGAACTGAGTCGAATCCGATGGGGGGTATCCTCGACCTCGATCTGATGAAGCAATCTCTCCAGGGAGAAGGGAGGCTGAAGGTCCCATCCGTAGGAGCCAATGTGAATGCCGGTGAGCACAACCTCCTTAAAGTCTCTCTCTTTCAGGATTCTGAGATGTCCGATAACCCTTTCCGGAGGTAGGCTTCTCGAAGGCCCTCTCGCACGGGGAACGATGCAGTAAGAGCAGCGTCCATTGCATCCATCCTGAATTTTGAGAAAGGCGCGGGTATGGCGATGGAATGTGTGGACAGGAGTTTCCGTAAAAGTCTTCTCATGCCGGATATCGCTTACCTGTACCGATGGAAGTTCGCCTTTCTCCATCAGCGGAAGAAGGCCCGGAATCTGAAACTTCTCCCTATTTCCAAGGAGATATTTGACTCCCTCCATTTGGGCAAAACCCTCCGGCGCCACCTGTGAGTAACATCCGGTCACGATGATCAATGAATCCGAATTGTTTCGAAGGGCTTTTCTGACCATCTGCCTCGAGTCGAAATCAGCCCGGTGGGTGACCGTACAGGTATTGATAATCGTGATATCCGCCCCGGGTCCGAAGGGAACGAGGCAATAACCCCTCTCTTCCAGATCAGCCATAAGGGCTTCCGATTCGAACTGGTTAACTTTACACCCGAGTGTGGCAACAGCGACCGTCTTCATCATTTTAAATGTTTATTTAACGGGGCTACAAAACCCGTGCTATTGAGATTGAACCCCTTTCATTAAAACAATGATAGGAGGGACATTCTCTCCGAGCCAGAGGCTCTTCCCTCTGGGGCAGAAGCCCCTCTGGGGCGGAGCCTGAGCCGGAGGCCTGTCCCGCAA